>JGI24132J36420_10001261_pt1 | contig 11545 bp, 6 predicted proteins | sample BarGraNGADG00212_3_FD_36420 | JGI IMG/M metagenome (IMG submission 36420) | reverse complement strand
TACTTTAAAGATGACCGCAGTTATATTCGCGAAGATCTTGGGGCTAATATATCAGCACAGTGGGAGATGGCCCACAAAAGAGACTTAGGATTTGAATTCGGATTTTTAAAGAACATGCTTACTTTAAATGTTGACCTTTTTGATGAATACCGTAATAAAATGCTTCTTACTCCGCGAAGTGTAACGATGCTCGTTGGTAACTCATTCAAGGAACTTAACCTTGGGGAACTTAAGAAACACGGTATTGAAATAGAAATGGAATTCAGAAAAAGCCCAACTCCAAACTTTGAGTACTATTTCAGAGGTCTTTTCGGATTTAATGAAAACAGGGTTATCTACAAAGACGACCCCCCATATGCACCAGATTATATGAAACTGGCAGGGAAACCTCTCAGCGACCTTTTAAGTGTTGAGTTTGGTATTGAAGGCCTTGAATTTAACCAGGTGCAGCTTACTGGAACCGGTTATTATACATCTGTTGACGATATTCATAATAATCCTGCAGCAATAGACCTTACCAAATTAATTATTGGTGATTACAAATTCCTCGATTATACAGCTGACGGAACGATAACAAGCCTGGATAAATATCCGGGAAAAGGTTTAACCTATCCTCCGATAACATATTCATTTTCAAGTGGATTTACCTATAAGAATTTCGATTTTAACTTTATGTTTCAGGGGAACATTGGCAAGTATGTTCAATTTAATCAGGGTTATGAAGTTGAATTCATAAAAGGTGACTGGCGTTTACATCAGTCACAGCTTGATTACTGGACACCTACAAACCCAAATGCAGGTCATGCTTCTCTCCACTATGCCAGTGGAACAAGTCAGGACAACCTGTTCTGGGGTGGTGGCGAAGAGGACAGAGGTTATCAGGCTATTATTATGGACCGGTTCTTCAGAAATGCTGATTATTTGAGACTTAAAGATGTTTATATTGGGTACACCTTTAAACCTGACTATCTTAAAAAGATTATGGGTGTTTCAAATTTGCTTGTTTTCTTTACGGGGAATAACCTTTTTACTTTAACAAAACTTATTGAAGGTGATCCTGAAAGAAAAGACTTCCAGCAGGGATTCTATCCTCAGATGACACAAATGAAACTTGGGGTGAAGCTTAATTTCTAATATCATATAAATCAGATTATGAAAAAATATATAATAATCTTTTTATTTACGGGTCTGAGTTTGGTATTACCAACCTCATGCCTGAAGGAATACCTCGATAAAACCCCTGATCAGGGTTTGACTGATGCACAGGTATTTTCGAAATACGATAACTTTGTATTGTTTTTTAACGCTGTTTATGAAGGCAGAACATACTTTAGCAACGGCTGGCGCGATTACAATATAAAAAATGCTCATTCTCTTTACTTCGATGCATGGGATCAGAAATATACATGGGAAGTTATGACAGATGCTGCTGATGGCGGCCGTACAATGGAGCATACAAGTTTTAAGACTGGTGCTGTTACAGCGTTTATAAATAAATTTACCTATGATGGATTACGCCGTCCGGTTCTTGAGTCAATGTTTAAGGATATCAGGATCTGTAACATTGCGCTGAAAAACATTCACTTCCTCGAAGAGGGTAATGTTGACCCTGTTGAGATAAATGACCTTAAAGGTCAGGCTCATTTCATAAGAGCTTATTGCCATTTCACACTCTTCAGAATATGGGGCCCTATGCCTTATCTTGATAAAGTGATTGGAGCTGATGATCAGTGGGATATTCCAAGGCTGTCGAAGCATGAAACATGTATAAGAATTGCGCAGGATTTTGATTCAGCATATTATTTTTTCCAGCAGGCTGGCCGTGTACGAAGGGACAACCCTATACCTGGTGGTGCAGGCCATCTGACAGCTGCTAACATGAGATCACCAAACGGCGCTGCAGCAAAGGCATTTTCCGCCAGAGCCCTTCTCTATGCTGCAAGTCCCCTGAACAACGAGCTTGGAATTACCGACTGGCAGAATGCTGCAGTTGCAAACTGGGATGCGTTGCAGGTTGCATTGGCAAACGGATATGCACTTCAGGCAAATATTACAGAACGTAAAAAGAACTTCCTTGGCGCTGATTATACCAATGAGGATTTATGGGCATGGACCATGGGAAACCAGGGATGGAACAGTGGCAACCTTCAGGCAACTATGCCAGGTATCTTTGTAAGTAACAGCCAGACATATTCAGGAACATGTCCTACCCAGAATTTTGTTGATAAGTATGAGACTCTGAATGGAGACCCGCTTAATACAGATGCTGACAGGACTGCTGCTGCTGCACTTGGGCATTACAATGAACAGAACATGTATGCTAACAGAGACCCACGTCTGAATGACGATATTATTTTCAACCAGCAAGCATCAATGCCTGGATGGGGAACATCTATTCCCGGTGGTGCAGGAAAAGCACAAATATGGATTTCTTTTATGACAGGATCGCTTGTACGGTCTGAACTTACTGACTATATTGCAAACACAGGAGGGGTTACCAGAACAGGATACTATTGCAGAAAGTATAGTTGGGGAAACAGTCGCTATTCAACTGGATCAAGCATTATGTCCGACCCATTATGCAGACTTGCAGAAGTTTATCTTAACTATGCAGAAGCTGCTAACGAAGCTTATGGACCAAATGGTGCTGCACCCGGTGCAACCTTAACTGCTGTACAGGCAGTTAATTTAATCAGAGCCAGGGTTGGAATGCCAGCTGTTCTTGCTGCTTTTACTGCTGATAAAGATCTTTTCAGAGAGAGGATTAAGAATGAACGTAATATTGAACTCTCATGGGAGGGACATTATTATCATGATATCCGTCGTTGGAAAGATGCTCCTGCTGCATACGCCGGGCCACTTATGGGTGTTGAAATTGAAAAAGTTGCCGCCGCCGGAACTTATCCTCAAATGTTTGTAACCAAACGTGTTCCTTTAACCTCCGACAGGCAGATTAAATGGAAAGAAGTAATGTATTATCTTCCTTTTAACACCGAGGATAATTTTAAGATGAGAAAATTTGTTCCAAACCCTGTCTGGTAACGTAAACCAATAAAACTTAAGTTTATGAGATTTTTTAATATATTATACCAAAGATTTGCCGGTTTGCTTTTTCTATGCATACTACTGACAGGTACTGTTAGTGCCCAGGTGCAGAAAGAAAAAAAGATCAGGCAAAAAGTTGATGTCACCATAAAAGTGGTTGACGAAAGCGGTCTTCCTATCCCAAGTGCTCAGGTTATTATCGGGGAGGGAGTAATTCATGCTAAAACTGATGCTGACGGCAGCTACTCATTCAAAGGTTATCCCGATGATTTTGTGACTGTCTCATCTCCGGAATATGAGAAGAGTGTTTCTGTTGTTCTCGATTTAATTCAATCAAACACCATAAAGCTTACTAAGTCGAAAATCTACGCAACATCTTCTGATATTGTAAAACTACCATTTACATCAGTCAAGAAACGGAATATGACAGGAAGTACAGTTACAATTCCCGGAAGCCGTCTTGAAATGTATCCATCAACCGATATCCGGAATGCTTTCGCCGGTCTGGCTATCGGTGTTGATGTAGTTGAAAAAGACGGCTCAATTGGTGTTAATTCACAGGAACTTCTGGGAAGCTTTGGAGCCACTGAAAAGATTAACATTGGCGCCAGAGGGCGTACAATGATGGTTATGATTGATAATGTTCCGGCCGATCTTACAGAAATAAGTCTTGATCCGGGTGAAATTGAATCTGTTTCAGTCGTTAAAGACATAACTGCTAAAGCTATGTTCGGACCTGCAGCAGCAGACGGGATCCTTTTCATTACAACCAAACGCGGTCAGAAGAATGAGCATTCGACTAATATTAACTACGAACAGGGACTCAGTACAATTGACAGATTTCCAGACTGGGTATCAGGCGGTGAATATGCCCGTCTTAACAACCTTGCTCGTCAGAATGATGGTTTAACACCTAACTATTCAGATCTGGCAATCGAGAATTATTCTAAAAATGATCCTTACAATAAATATTTTCCAAGTGTTAATTTCAGGGATCTTATTCTGAAAAATTCCAAATCCTTCAGAAGAGCAAATATTTCTTCATCAGGGGGTAACGAGATTGTTCAGTATCATGCATACCTGGGATACAACGGAGAAGGTGATATTTATAAGATAGGCTCAACAGCTGACTATAACAGGGTCACAACCCGTTCTAACATAGATATTAAAGTAAATGATTTTCTGAAATTATCGTTCGACTTTTATGGTGGAGTAACATTCCGCAGGTCTCCTAACTATGGTTACGATTCTGATTTCACATCGGAGAATACCGATTCAAACCCTGTATTGTCATTGAACGAATTTATTCCACTTTTGGATCATATGAATTCAATCCCTCCAATTGCTTTCCCTGTTTGGGCTTCATATGATGATGTTGCAAAAGTACCATGGTATGGTGTCAGCCAGGCTTATGGGAACAATCCTGTTGGAGGAATTGAATCACAGGGTTACTATAATGAAACAGGTCGTAACGGTTCAACAAATGTTGGTCTGGATTTCGATATGGGACATATGATAAAGGGTCTTACTTCGAGGACAACAGCTAGTTTTAACGTTTACAATCAGGTTCGTATTGGAAAAGCTGAAGACTATATAGCATATATTGCTAAGCCATCTGTAGCTCCGGGAACCGGAAATGATACAATTCTGCTTACCAAATCACACCTTGGAGTTGAGCAGGCTGATATGGCTAAACTGATGGACTATTACTACCAGAGGTTTGCTGTTTTTGAAAATCTTAGCTATGACCGCACATTTGGAATTAATGCTGTAAAAGCTTCATTAACATATTATCTTGCAAAAACTGCAAGAAATGGCATAGAAGAGCCTGAGCGTCAGCAGAATGCAGTTCTTACAGGGTCTTATACCTATAATGATAAGTATACGATTCTTGGTGTCGCTAATTATGCAGGTACATACAGTTTTGCCAAAGGTAAACGTTATGCTTTGTTCCCATCTGTTGGAGCAAGCTGGGTTATTTCTGAGGAGCCATTCATGAAAAATGTCAGTGCGATAAATTTCCTGAAGTTACGTGCCCAGGCAGGTATCCTCGGGAATGAGACCTTCCTTTCACCTTTTTATTATGTAGACAGGTGGAGTGTTAACAACGATGGTGGAGCTTTTGGACCAATATCCACGAATACATGGTTTGGTACCTCTACAGATGCAAACGTTCAGAGAGCTAATATTCAAAGAATCGGAAACCCAGACCTTACCTGGGAGAAAGCTAAAGAATTCAGCGCCGGATTTGATGCTTTGTTGTTAAATCATAAGTTAAGCCTTGATGTAACATATTATAATAATGTACGTGAGGGTGAGATTATACAGGTAGTTAATGCTCTTCCTTTCATGGTTGGTGTATCATCTTCAAGGCCTTGGTATAACTATAATAAAACAAGATATTATGGACTTGAAACAGGTTTACAATACACTGAAAGTGCCGGCGATTTTACTTATTCAATCGGTGGAAGCGCAACTTTCCAGAACAGTGAAAGACTAATCTATGATGAACCTAATTATCGTGATGATTACCAGAGAAGAACAGGTAAACCTGCTGATGCATATTTCGGGCAAACTTACCTCGGTACTTTTGGAAGTGATGATGAAGCTCTCGTAACTCCACAACTTTTTGATGCGGTTCTTAAACAGGGTGATCTCAAATATCAGGATACTAACCTGGATGGTTTCGTTGATGAACGTGATCAGAGTATGATCGGTCATACAACACCAAGGTTGTTTTATGCTGTTAACGGGCATATAAAGTTTAAAGACTTTGACCTTACCATTGTTGGAACAGGTAGAGCTTTCTACGATATTGCACTTACTAATGAATGGTTTTGGAATGGCTGGGGTGATAATAATTATTCAACTTTTGTCCAGAAAAACATTGATGGCGCATACCCAAGACTTACTTATTATAAAGTAAACAACAATTTTGTAGAATCAAATTTCTGGCTTAAAGATGGAAGTTTCTTCAAAATCCAGAATGTTGAGCTTGGTTACAATCTTCCTGAAAAAGTTACTCAATTGATCGGGGGACGTCTTATAAGGATTTACGCAAGAGGTGCAAACCTTCTGACTATTTCCAAGGTTAAGGATGTTGATCCGGAGTCAATTAGCTCCGGCGTAGACCGATATCCATTGTTCAGAACATTCTCAGGTGGAATAAAGATTAATTTTTAAATTATGACAATTATGACTACAAAGAAATTAATACTATTTGGCTTCATTGCAGTTCTTTTAGGTTCATGTGTCAATTATCTCGAGCCATATCCCCAGGGGAATAAAGACAGCGAAAATATCTGGAATTATTCTGAAAATATCCAGGGCTTAATTGGCTATTGCTATGATAATATGAGCTCAGACCGGAACTATAACAACAATGAAGGAGCATATCTCGACGGAGCTACTGATAATGCAGTAATTACAAGTTCTACGAATAATATCCGCAGGATGGCAGTTAATGCACTGACTACTGGTAATGACCCTTTTGAGACATACTGGGACAGAGACTACAAGGCAATCAGAAACGTAAACTTCTTCCTTGAGAACAGAAGAGGGTATAATACCCGATTTGTGATAAACGCACACTTTAATGACCTGGTAAAAAATCGTCTTCAGGGTGAGGCTTTCGCTATCCGCGCATGGCATGAGTGGGATCTTCTTCAAAAATTCGGAGGAGAAACTGCTGCCGGGCAAATACTTGGATTCCCTATCGTAACCGAAGTAATTGGTATTGATCAGGACATGAATATTGCACGTAATACATATGATGAATGCGTTGCACAGATACTCCAGGATTGCGATTCAGCTTACAAATACCTTCCGATAGCTCACCGTGATTTCCTTGTACCTGCAGATGACCGTAGTTATGCAGGTGGTAAATACTGGGGACGTTTTGATGGTATTACAATGAGAGCACTTAAGTCAATTGTTTACCTTACATGGGCAAGCCCAAGATTTAATCCTTCTAATGTCATTGCCCGTTGGGACAGTGCAGCTTACAATGCCAAGAAAGTTATCGACTTCAAGCTTACTGTTGATATTACTACCAGACCTGGAGGTGGCGGAGCAAATGCATTCCTTCCGACAAAGCCGGTTATCTGGACTAACCCTAACTTCCCGGGGATTATAATGAATTCACGTTATAATTCAGGGAATGATGCGATGGAAAGAATGTTCTATCCGGGTGGATTCCAGGGAAATGGCGTTATGGGCGCTACTCAGGAACTTGTTAATTCATTCGGTATGGCAAACGGAAGACCAATTAATGATCCTTTAGCTGTACCTCTATATGATGCAACTAAACCATATGTAGGCCGTGAACCAAGGTTCTATAGCGTGATCTTCTACAACTCGGGAAAAGCATACAGGAATAATACTGCAACAGCTCCTAACTGCAACAGCTCCTAATCTGATGTATACTTTCGAAAACTGGAAATCAGGTCCTAATGGTCCTGGTAAGGATGCTGCAGGAGTTTCACAGAACAACAGTCTTACCAACTATCATATCAAGAAATTTGTTGCTATGACAGTAAACTGGAATGATCTGAATATCAGTAGACAGCCTCATTCTAAATTCTTTATCAGATGGGCACATATGGTACTTAATTTTGCTGAAGCCGCTAACCATGTAACAGGTAACGCAAATACTGCTCTATATGGTTTGACTCCAAAAGCTGCCATAGCTTACCTGAGAACCAGAACCACTTATGATAATGTTAACCCTGCTTTTGGCACTGATCCTTATCTTAGCCAGGTAGCATCAGCCGGGGAAGCTGCTTTTGATGATTTCGTGAAGAATGAACGTAATATTGAGACTTGTTTCGAAGGTATGAGATTTTATGACCTTCGTCGCTGGACAACCGAGGCTAACTGGCAGTCGATTATCAATAAACCGGTTCACGGAGCAGATATTGTACAGAATCCTGATCTCTCCTTTACATATGATTTCACCAAAGAGGTTGAGAATAGAGCATTTCAGTCACCATATCTGCCTATTCCTTACAAGGAAATGTTAAGAAACAACAAGCTGGTGCAGAATAAGGGCTGGGAAACTTGGAATTAAAACTTAAAAAAGAAACAGTTATGAAAAAAATATTATTTTTTCTTTTACTCTCAATTTTTGCAGTATCCTGCTACGACGATTATATATTTGACTATCCCTATTCTGCAATTTACTTTGCGTATCAAATGGATGTCAGAACAGTTGTCGTAGGTGAGGGTATGAAAGTGGAAATAGGAGCAGATCTAAGTGGTGTCAGAAGTAATGTAAGAGACAGGGAGGTTACATTTGAGTTGAATAATAGCCTTGTTAACACTGCTCTTCAAAATACTATGAGAGCAGGATCTGCCTACATTAAGGATTATATTCCTGACCCGTTGGTTTCCGCAATTGTTCCAATGCCAACCGACTATTACACATTGTCAAATTCCAATACAATTGTAATAAAAAAAGGACAGCACATGGGATCAATAGTTATCAGACCCGACTCTGCAGCATTCCTTGGTGATCCGCTTACCATCAATGCAAAGTATATCATTCCATTCTCCATTGTCACTGCTGATGCAGATACAATTCTTGAATCAAAAAGAGTTGCTGCAATCGGTTTAAGGTATGAAAATATGTTGTTTGGAAAATACTGGCACGGTGGTTCTGCTTTGGTTAACAGACCTGCAAAGGCAGATACCACAATTAATTATTTTACAACTATCCCTCAGGCTGAATCAAAAGTATGGACTCTGAAAACTGCGTCTCCCAATACATTGTATGCCAATGGTTACTTAGATCAGACAACTACTAAAAATGAAATGTTACTTACTCTGAATGGGACAACAGTAACCGTTTCGACCGTTGCCGCTTCAAGTTATCCGATGGCTGCTGAAGGCGTGAGTACATTTAACAGGTCAAAATTGCTTCAGAGCAGGAAGATATTCCTGAAATACACTTATACCAACCCTGTTAGCGGTTTCACTTACCACTGTACTGACACGCTATCATTCCGTAACAGGATACGTGATGGTGTCAACGAGTGGCAGGATGATAATCCGGCACACTATACGAAGTAATGCACCCCTCCCCAACCCCTCTCTCGAGGGGGAGGGGCTAAGAAAGTTTGAGGCACCGCTACCGAAAGGGGCGGTGCTTTCTTTTAAAGAAGAATCTGATCTATTTTTTATTTTTTATGAGTTTCTCCAATTGCAATTGAGCAAGCTTATCATCAGGTTGTAATTGCAAAGCATTCCTTAAATCAGCTATTGCACCGGAAAGATTATTTACCTGTTGCCGGGCGAGAGCCCGATTGTAGTAATAAAGAAAATTTTTATTGTCTGTAGATATTAGAAAATCAAGATCCTCAATTGCTTCCCTGAATCTGCCTGTTGAAAGAAAGAGATTCGACCGGTTTGTAAGTATTTCAATTGCTTTTTGCGGTGAATAAACCAAAGCAATTGTATAATCTTTTATAGCCTCGTCAATCCGGTTCATATTGCCATACGTCAATGCCCTGTTATAATATAGATTCCCCTTCTTTGGATCAATGGAGAGAGCGGTATTAAAACATAAAATAGCATTCTCCAGTTTCCCTTTGGACCCATAAATAACTCCTGCCCCTTCATATACCTCAGAGTTTTTTGATCCGGATTTTATGGCTTCAATAAAATCAGCCAGGGCTTTGTCCTCATACTTTATTTTGTCTGATGATGATTTTGACTGAAAAGCTAATCTGCTATAGTATTTGGCACGCGATCGTCTTGAAATTTCAACATGTGGAAACTTATTGATCACTGCTGTCCAGAGAGTCTCAGTGTTATGCCAGATTTCCGTCCGTTTTCCTGAGACAGATATAAGAAGAATTATTATTAAAGTTGAAATTATATAAAACAGATATTTTCTGGTATTTGTTACTCTCTCAAGCAAGACGGCTAAAATGAAGGCTAGACCAATGTATGGCAGATAGGTATAGCGATCAGCAATAACTGCATAACCAACGGAAATAAATTGCAGTACAAACATTATTGTCAGGAAATAGAAACCTACGCCAAATACAAAAAGTTTTGTTTTTCTAATTGAAAGGGATACCTGTATTGCCAGTAGAATAAATGCTATGGGTGCCAGCTTTATTAATGTCGAAATGGTTTGATTATCAAATTCTTTGAGACTGGGATATGGATAGAATGTGGAGAGATGCACCGGTATGAAGAACTTGATAAGATATGTTACAAACCCGTAGCATCCAATCTGAAGTCTTTGTATGAATGAAAATGGACCAATTTTATTAATAACATCCGGAGCATTTTTGCTTAATTCCAGTATCCCCATAAAATTTTGACCGCTTTGCAACCTGTAGGCAACCATACCTAGTATAAATGAAACTGTAAGGAAGGGGACTAAAACTACGAGGTTTTTGAGAGAAAAAGTCTCTTTGATTGACGCTTTTACTGACTTATCAACCTGATAGCCTGAGTACCAGAAATTCAGAAGGAAGAGAATCAGAGGAAAAGCAACTGCTGTGGCTTTCGATAAGCAGGCAAAAACGAACAAAAGAAAAGCAGCTGAAAACCATAAATATTTTTTCCCGTTTTCAATTTTATAGTTTATGTAGCTTATTAAACCGGATAAAAAGAAAAAGGACGAAAGAACATCTTTTCTCTCAGAGATCCATGCAACTGATTCCACATGCATAGGATGTAATCCAAAGATAGCGGCAACAAGAAATGAAACTGAAAGATTCCTGCTGCTTACAAAATATATAAGTACAAATACAAGAATTGTATTGAGCATGTGAAGAATTACATTCCATCTGATAAACGGTATCGGGGAGATCCCGTTTGGACATGTTTTACAATCATTGTTATTTAATCGCATACTTAGTATAGTAAGTGGGTGATAGTTAGACGAGACCGGGGTGGTGAATACTTCTTTAAGATAGTTGTCTCCGGGATGTCTGACAAGATCATTGTTGATAACATAAGTAAAATCATCCCAGTCAACAAAGTTGTCAGTAAAAGATTTACGATATGTAAAAACGACCAGAACTGATAACAAAACTACTAATAGGAACACATGAAAAATATGCTTCCTGTGATCCGACTCACTAATTCCTTTCCTCATAAATTCATAATTAGTCTCATTTTCCAAAATTAAAAGAATCCTTTTAATTCCTGCATACTTTTTTGGGGAGGGTTTTGATATATTTGATTTCATTAGGCTCACAGTATATTGTATCTCCCAAAAATTTATTATCTTGTACTTACTATTTTCAATTTTATAATAATCTGACTATGAGAATAACCACTATTATAATTTTTGCAGTTTTCTTCGTGGCTGCTGCGAATGCCCAAAAGAAATCATTGGAAAATCAGAAGAGCCCGAGGATTGAAAAAATCATCAATTCGCAATGGACATTCAATTATTTCCCCGGGGAATCGGCTGATAAAGGATATGAAGGACAAAAATATAATGATTCAAAATGGCCTGCTGTTAGCTTACCTCATACAT
>JGI24132J36420_10001257_pt1 | contig 11570 bp, 9 predicted proteins | sample BarGraNGADG00212_3_FD_36420 | JGI IMG/M metagenome (IMG submission 36420) | reverse complement strand
GAACCCTCCCGGTTGTGCTCGCTGACGTCGACACGGGCGAGGTACGCGGCCTCCGTGGCGGTCTGGGCGAGCGTGGGCACGGTCGGGGCGGGGAACAGTCGGCGACCGAACGTGGTCAGCACGGTCCCGAGAGGGCCTAGCCGCCGTGCCAGCGACGTGAGGGTCCTGCGTGTGCGACTCACGTCCNGCCTCCGATGTCGATGCCTGGTTCTCGGGCCGCCCCTGGGCGCACGCCGGTTGGCGACTCTACCGGCTGGCGTCCTCGGCGCAAGGGTGGGCTGCGGCGACCCACCTGCGCCAGGCGAGTCGGTCGTGAGCGTGCACTGCCGGTGACGTGGGCTGACACCTACACGTAGAGAACCTGGCCCAGGCGCCGGACGGCGGTGTTCTTCCAGAACCCGTAGTGCCGGAGCACCCGCAGGCGCCCGACCTTCCCGAGCTGGGGGATGGTGACGTAGGCGCGGAGCATCTCCACCTGCACATCGGAGAGCCGGTCCTCGAAGTGCTCGAGGAGGACCGCCGCCTGCGCGAACGACTCCGCCAGCGCCGTCGTGATGCCCTCGCGGTCGAGCAGCCGGTCCACCTTGTACGCNAGCCCTCGTGACGGCCGCGCGCCGACGGCGTTGGTGTCGTGCTGGCGATAGAGGGCCGTCGGCGTGTCGACGAAGCCGATCGCGCCGAATGCCGACGCGATCAGCGCAAGCCACCAGTCGTGCATGACGATGCGGTCGAAGGGCTCTCGGACCATGGTGACCAGAGCTCGGTTGACCATGACGGTGCACCCGGTGACCGTGTTCTGCACGACCAACCGGTTCAGGCGGGACTCGCGCCCGTCCAGCTGCTGGGCGGCCATCATCGATCGCGCCGTCACCCGCAGGGCGGTGTCCGTCACCGTGAGGTCGCTGTGCACCAGGAGCGGGGTGTCCGCGCCGTGACGGCGCTCCATCTCCGCCATCCGCTGGAGGGTCACGGCGATCTTGTCGTCCAGCCAGACGTCATCCTGGTCGCAGAGCATCACGTAGGGAGCCTCGGAGCGGAGCAGCATCTCGAGGAAGTTCTGCTTGGCTGACCCGCTGTTCTCCCCGCGCTCCTCGGCAACGATCCGGTCGGGGTGCCTGGCCGCGTAGTCGCCGACGATGGCCAGGGTTCCGTCGGTCGAGCAGTCGTCGCGCACGGTGAGCCGCCAGCCGGTGCTGCCCTGCCGCAGAACGGACTCGATCTGCTCCCCGATGAAGCGCTCCCCGTTGTGGGCGGCCATCAGGACATCGATCGTCGGACCGTCGGTGCCGGGACCCGTCACGACGGCGCGTCCGGGCCTGGCAGAGTCCGCGGGACGGTGACGGCCTCGGGTGCGCTCGGCTGCTCGGCCGGAACGCCGTCGTCGGTGGTCGTGGTGCGCGCCATCCAGACCAGGAGCACGCCGTACGCGGCGGTGGCGACGAGCGCGAGGACGACGACGACGGCGATCGGCAGCGGCGGGAGCCAGGCGTCCGGTTCCTGGGCGAACCAGCCGCCGTCGACCCCGTTGACGTAGCGGTGCAGGTTCTGCGCGAAGGCGGCCAGCTGGACGGCGGCCGCGGTGGCGGCGACCACCGTCGCCAGGGACACCGCGAACCGGCGGTCCAGGCGCGGGGCGAGCCGGGCGACGAGCACGTAGCCGGCCAGGATGGGCAGCCCGACCGCGATCGGCAGGATGTACCGGCCCTGCCAGATGATGCCGAGGTACCTGGCCTGGGAGGCGTGGATGAGCACGGGCAGCCCGACCACTGCCACGGCCAGCCCGGCGAGCAGGAGCCGCTCCCGGCGGCGACCCGCGGCGACGGCCAGCAGGATGGCCAGGGCGCCCGCAGCGGCGAAGGCCATCAGCACNGCCGGCTCGAGGTTGGTGTCCATCCAGCCGAACTGGCCGACCATGTTCGTCAGGTAGGTGACGGTGGACAACAGGGTCGTCTTCGCCGCGGCGACGAAGGTCAGGTCGGGGCGGATGACCTCCCCGCTCGAGCCGAGCGACTTGCCGACCAGCAGCCAGACCGCCGCGGCGACCCCGGCGGCGCCGACCACGGCGAACGACGGCCAGGTGCGCCGGTTCCGGAGCACCTCACGGGTTCGCTCGAACGGGGCGGCGAGCACGGCGGCGGCCACGATCACCACGCCGTAGAGGAGGGACAGCCCGCGGGCATTGAGCAGCACGCTTGCCGAGACGGCGATCCCGGCCATGCGTCCGGCGGTCCGGGCCGGGTCGGGATGGCGCAGGAGGGTCAGCAGCTGGCACCACAGGGCGATGGCGGCGGCGATCTCGACGGCAGCGGGGTTCACCGTCGAGAACAGGAAGACGGCCATGGGGGTGATCGCACCGGCCACGCCGAGGACCGCCCAGGCGGGCGCGGGGGTCTGCGCCACGGCCCTCAGGCCCAGCGCGACGAGGAAGGTGCACAGCCCGGCGGAGAGCACGCGCATGAGGTAGAGCACCGCGTCGCCCGGCGGCAGGAGTGTCGGCAGCCCGACGACGGCGTAGTACAGCGGGTTGTACTTGCCCGCCATGGTCCCGGTCTCGGTCGGCTCGGTGAGTGGCGCCGCCGCCGGGATCTCGCAGACACCGGTCTCGGTCGGCTCGAACATGTAGCAGGTCGGGTACGCGTTGACGAGCTGGTAGAAGTACGGGACCTCGACCTGGCTGCCCCAGTCACCGTCGGGTGGAAGGATCTGGCCGCGCACCAGGGAGGCGGCCCGGACCACGTGGGCCGGCTCGTCAGGGGACGCCATGAGCGGGTTGGCGACCGCCCACACGGCGGCCAGGAGCCACAGCACCCCCCAGGACCACCAGAAGACGCGGCGGTGCGCGCCCACCGTGCGCGTGGTCACGGGGCGTCGTCCTCCGGCGCCGGCTCCGCCGCGCGGTCGACGTCGGCACGCAGCAGCGCGATCTCCTCGGCCAGCCTCCGGGTCTCCTCCTCGAGGTTGGAGACCTCGGTGGACAGCTGCAGGCAGACCGCCGCGAGAACGACCAGCCCGACCGAGAAGACCAGGTTGACCGGCGTCTGCACGCCGAGCATCCGGGACAGCCAGAACGCGAGCTGCGGGAAGGCGCCGAGCACCACGACGGCGAGGGTCAGCAGGAGCCAGATCGCGGCGTACTTCTCCCGGATACGTCGGGTGCGCAGCAGGTAGATCATCGCGACGACGACCACTACGCAGACCATGACCACAGAGACGTACAGGCTCATGCTGTCGCCTCCTCCGGGTCATCGCCGGCGATGATGGTCGGGCGGGGGAGTGGTTCGGTGGGTCGGGACAGTGCGATGAGAAGCGCGAACACCGCACGAACCAGGAACACCGCTGCCCGGATCGGGCTGTGCGACGGTCGGCCACCGGCACGGGGCCGCATGGCGACGCCGACCTGGCGGATCGTCAGGCCGGCCCGGGCCGCGATGACGAGCGACTCGACGGTGTCACCGAGGTACTCCGCCGGGTAGTTGGCCGAGAANAGGCGGATCGCCCGGTGGTTGCACGCCTTGAAGCCCGAGGTGGTGTCAGTCAGCCGGGTATGGGTCACCCGGGAGAGTGCCACCGCCAGGACCCGCATGGACCAGTGCCGCGGACCCCGGGCCGTGTACGTGCCGACGCCGGCGAACCGTGCCCCGATGACGACATCCGCGCCCTCTGCGGCCATGGTGTCGAGAAGCCGTGGGACGTCGGCGGGGTTGTGCTGCCCGTCGGCGTCGAGCTGGACCGTCAGGTCGTACCGCTGCCGCAGGGCGTAGCGGTAGCCCGCTCGCATGGCACCCCCGACGCCGAGGTTGATGGGCAGGGGGAGCACCCGGGCACCCGCGGCCCGGGCGACGTCCNCGGTGGCGTCCATCGAGCCGTCGTCCACGACCAGCACGTCGGCGTCCGGGACGCAGCTGCGCAGCTCGGCGATGACGGCCGGAAGCGTCTCCTGCTCGTTCCAGGCGGGCACGATCACCAGCAGCCGCGCAGGGAGGGCAGAGGGCATGGCGGGCACTCTACCGTCGCGCTCGGAGGGCATGGCGTACCCACGCGACGTGCACGAGCACGCCGAACACGGGCCCGACGGCGAGGCTCGCGACCGTCCGGGCCGCCACGGCTCCCGGCAGCAGGAGCACAAGGGCCGAGCACACCGTGGCGGTGAGCCAGCCGAGCGCGTACGCGCGGTGTCCGCCGAGGGCGAGCGTCGCCGCGCCGGTCAGGGTGAGCAGAGCGACGAGCGCCGCGGTGAGCGTCAGGCCACCCAGGACGACCGGGTCCACCCGGTATCCCTCGCGCACGACTTCCATCAGCCAGGGGCCGACGAGAGCGGCGGCGACCGCTCCGACCGCCCCGACCGCCCCGATGACGCCGGCCAGGCGGAGCAGCGGGCGGGCACCCTGGTCACGGTGGCTGAGGAAGTGCGTGATCGCCACACCCTGGTAGGCGTTGAGCGGGATGAGCAGCGGGGCTCGGGTCAGCTGGATCGCGAGCATGAGCGGTGCCGCGAGCTCGAAGGTCTCCTGTGGTGTCGTGACGCGCAGGAGCACCGGGAAGCCGACGACGAGCGCTGCGCTCGACGCGGCACCCACCATGGCCTGCCAGCTTGCCCTGAGGAAGGCCGGGCCGGTGGTGTCGGCCCGCTGCCTGCGCGTGGCTCGGACCTGCGGGACGAGGGTCAGAAGGAGCCAGGTTGCGGCCGCGGCAGTGGTCGCGATCTGGAGCCCCATCAGGCTGGCTCCCGCGAGCCCGACGGCGGCGACAAGTACCAGCCGCATGAGCGCCTCGGCGCCGACCAGCCTCGAGTAGTCGGACCAGTTCCCGCGCCCCGCGAGCGAGCCGGCAACGGAGCTGTGCCCGGCGAAGGCCAGGGTGCCCAGGACGACCAGGGCGACCCGTGGGTACGGCGCAGGCCCGAGAACGGTGTGTGCCCATGCCGGGGATGTCACCGCGACCGCTGCGGCAAGGGCACCGCCGATGAGCAGCCCGTGCCGGAGGACGAGCGCGCCGTGGTCGCCGGTTGCTGGAGCCGGCTCGCTGGTCCGCGCGACGTGCACGGAGCGCGTGACCGCGCTCTGCAGCCCGCCGAGCGTGCCGAACAGGAAGAACAGGAGGCCCCAGAAGACGAGGAAGTCGGCGTTGGCGGCCTTGTCCAGCACGTTGGCGGCGATCACCAGGGCGACGTACCCGGAGGCGGCCGCCACCAGAGAGGCGACGCCGACGCCGGCGGTGCTGCGCGCGGTGGGCCCCGTGGGGTCCGTCCCCGAGTTGGCGCTCATCGGCGTCGGGCCGCGGCGAGGTAGGCATCCTCGTGCGCGACCGCGCACCGGGCCCACGTGAAGGAGCGAGCCTGCTCGAGGCCGCGCAGCTGCAGCTCGGTGCCGCGCTCGATCGCCCGTGCGGTTCCCTCGGCGATCGCGGCGGGGTCACGAGCGTCGACGAGCACCGCCGCATCGCCGCAGACCTCCGGGAGCGACCCGGCATCGGACGCGGCGACCGGGCACCCCGACGCCATGGCCTCGAGCGGCGGCAGCCCGAAGCCCTCGTAGAGGCTCGGGAACACCAGGCAGGCCGCCGTGCGGTAGAGCTCGCGCAGCTCGGCGGGCGGCACCAGGCCGCGCACGTCGACCCAGTCGGGCAGCGGACCGAGCCGGTCGAGCCCACCTCCGGTCAGCACCAGACGCAGGTCCGGGGAGTCCTTGCGGAGCAGGCGGACAGCCTCGACCAGGCGGGCGTGGTTCTTGTGCGGCCAGCCGCGCGCCGGGTAGACGACGAACCGCTCGCGCTCGCCGAGGTTCGGCGTGAAGGCCGAGGAGTCCACCCCCAGGTGCGCGACCGAGATTCGGTCCGGGTCGATGCCGAGCCGGTCGACGATGCTCTGCTTGGCGAACGCGCTGATGGTGACCACGGAGTCGGCCCGACGGGCCGCGTGGTCGTAGTACCGGCGCCGGTACAGGCGCTCGGCGTGGGAGAACAGGTGCGGCAGGTCGAGGTGCTGCACGTCCAGCAGGCTTATCGTGAACGCGGTGCCTCCCGACGGCCAGGGCACCGGCGCGGTGAACGGGAAGTGGACGACGTCCGCCGCGGCGAGGTCTCGGCGGATCCGCTCCCGATGACGTCGGGCCTGCGCGAGGGTGACCAGCCGTGCGCTGGTGGTGGCGCCTCCCGTGACACCGGCGACCACGTGCTCGGGAACCTCGGCGGCGAACCCGGTGCCGATGCGTGCCACCCATGCCTCCGCGGCGACCCGCGATGAGCCGGCAAGCTCGCGGACCAGCTCGCGGGCGTAGGTCTCGCTGCCGCCCATGCCCCCGGGGACCAGGGAGAGCATCGAGACGGCCACCCTCAGGCGGGGCGCGGCCGCCGGGTCTGCGGCCTCGGTCGTGTGGTGATCCCCCACCCTGGTCCCTTCGTGTGTGCACATGGTCGCGCCGCGACCCTGCGTGGGCGGGGGCGCCGCTGCGCGCCCTAGTCTTGCTCATGCGGAGCCGGCTTCCGCGTCACCACCACGGGAGAGGGCCCATCGATGCCGCTCGACATCCTCGTGCCGTTCTGGGGCGACCCGGCGCTGCTTCGCGAGACGGTGGCCAGCGTGCTCGCCCAGCACAACGGGGACTGGCTCCTCACGGTGGTCGACGACGCCTACCCCGACGAGAGCGTCGCGCCGTGGTTCGCCGGGATCGATGACCCCCGCGTGACCTACCTGCGCAAGCCCGCCAACGAGGGCATCACCGAGAACTACCGGACGTGCGTCTCGCTCGCCACGCAGGACGTCGTGGTGATCCTCGGTTGCGACGACCTGCTCCTGCCCGGCTATGTCGACGTCGTCCTGGGTGCCCGCGCCGCCTTCCCGGAGGCAGCGATCATCCAGCCGGGTGTGGAGGTCATCGACGAGCACGGCGACGTCGTGCTGCCGCTCGCCGACCGGATCAAGCAACGGATGGTCCGGCCGCGTGCCCGGGCGCCCCGGCTGCTCTCGGGGGAGCGGCTCGCCACGAGCCTCCTGCACGGTGACTGGCTGTACTGGCCCTCGTTGGCCTTCCGGCGCGACGTGCTGGCCGCCACGCAGTTCCGCGACGGCATGCCCTTGATCCAGGACCTCGCGGTGGTCATCGACATCGTTGCAGCGGGCGGATCCCTGCTGTTCGAGCCGACGGTCTGCTTCCAGTACCGCCGGCACCGGGCGAGCGCGTCGTCGGCGAGTCTGCTGGACGGGCGCCGGTTCCGGGGCGAGCGGGCGTACTTCGAGCTGGCGGCCGCGCAGGTGGGTGCTCGCGGCTGGCGGCGCGCCGAGCGGGCGGCTCGACTGCACGCGACGTCCCGGCTGCACGCCGTGAGCCTGATCCCACATGCCGTGCGGCGACGCCCCGGCCAGGTCCGTATGCTCCTGCGGCACGCCTTCGGGCCGAGCAGGGCCTGATCGGCCCGGCCGGATCGATCACCGCGGGTGCGGTGGGAGACTGCCGCAGACCGCCATCCCGAGAGGAGCTCCTGTGAGCGAGCCCGTTGCCCGTCCCGTCGACGCGGGTCCCGTCGGCACTTGCCTGGTGACCGGAGGTGCCGGCTTCATCGGGACGGCGATGTCCGCAGGGCTGTCCGCGCACTTCGATCGGGTGGTTGCCCTGGACAACCTTCACCCGCAGATCCATGCCACGGCCGAGCGCCCCGCCGACCTCGACCCGGCCGTGCAGCTCGTGGTGGGTGACGTGACCGACCCTGCTGTCTGGGACGCGCTGCTGGGCAACGTCCGGCCCGACGTCGTCGTGCACCTCGCAGCCGAGACCGGGACCGGGCAGTCCCTCGCCGAGTCGACCCGCCACGCGATGACGAACGTCGTGGGAACNACCCAGATGCTCGATGCCCTGCTCCGGCATTCGGCGCTGCCGCGACGGATCGTGCTGTCCAGCAGCCGCGCGGTGTACGGCGAAGGGGCCTGGCGCCGGACGGCGGACGGTGGGCTCTTCCATCCGGGGCAGCGCACCGCCGAGATCCTCGAGCGCGGTCAGTGGGACTTCCCCGGTGCCGAGCCGGTCGCCATGGCGGCCGCGACGACGGCGCCGGCGCCGGTGAGCGTGTACGGCGCCACCAAGCTCGCCCAGGAGGCCGTGCTGAGCGCCTGGGCGCTGTCGTTCCACGTCGAGCCGGTGATCCTGCGCCTGCAGAACGTCTACGGTCCCGGCCAGTCGTTGATCAACCCCTACACGGGGATCATGAGCCTGTTCTGTCGCCTGGCGAAGGCAGGGGAGTCCATCCCGCTGTACGAGGACGGCCAGGTGCGGCGCGACTTCGTGCTCATCGACGACGTAGCCCGGGCCCTCGTGGCGGCCACGACAGCGCGTTCGCCCGGCACCCTGCCCATCGACATCGGGGCGGGGGAGGACCAGACGATCGCGCGGGCCGCCGAGCTGATCGCCGCGTACTACGGGGCGCCGGCGCCGCACGTCACCGGGCAGTACCGGCAGGGCGACGTTCGGCACGCATGGGCGGATGTGGGCTGCGCCGAACGCGTGCTCGGCTGGACCCCGGAGTTCTCCCTCGAACAGGGAGTGCATCGCCTGGCCCGTTGGATCGACGGGCGCGAGGAGGGCTGACCCGCCCGCGGCTCAGCTTCGCGAGCGGCCGTGCGAGCGGCGGGCGCGGCGCATGGCAGGGCGTTCGATCAGGAGCCAGCTGGCGGTGGCCAGCGGGACGGTGCAGGCCAGGGCGACGATGTCGTACACGACGAGGCCCCGGTCCTGGATGCCGGTGAGCACGAGCAGCTGCTGCATCGGGAATGCGTAGATGTACACGCCGTAGGAGATGTCGTGCCGCTGGATCAGATGCGGGGACGGCAGCACGGACCCGACCCAGAGCAGCAGATAGGCCAGGAACGGGGCCGTGAGCTGGGCACCCCAACCGTTGAGCAGCCAGATTGCCCCGGCCACCACAGCCGCGCTCACCGCGGCACCCGCCCAGTGCAGGGGGAGTCGGTGCCGTAGCAGCTGCACCAGTCCGCCACCGAGGAAGAGCGGCAGCAGCTTGAAGAGCAGCTGCACGTCCCCGTTCCCGCCGACGAGCGCGGAGACCCCGTGGGACCAGCCCGCATGCACAGCGACGGAGATCAGCCACGCGGCGGTCATCCCCCAGGGCGACCGTCGAACCCAGACAACCATCGCCAGCACCGCGACGATCAGATAGCAGAGGAACTCGTAGTACAGGCTCCACAGGGAGCCGTTCCAGGCACCCGGGTAGGGCACGCCGGCGGGGGTTCCCGCGATCTCGTACGAGTTGATGCGCAGCAATGCGTTGCTGAAGACGAAGCTGGCCGGTGTGGTCGGCCCGGTTGTGAGATATCCGGCGAGCGACCCATGGACAGACGCATATCCGATCGGGGCGAAGACCACCACCATGAGGACCAGGCAGGCCAGGAATGCGGGGAAGATTCGGGCGATCCGGTGGACCAGATAGGTACCGAGCGAGTTCGACCACCGGCTCGCGGTGATCAGATAGCCGCTCAGGGCAAAGAATCCGAAGACCGCCCAGCCGCCCAGGTTCTCCCCGTCGATGTGCGGCCCGAAGGTGCCGTCCGCGCTCTGCACACCGGCGATGTAGTACGCATGAGCCACCAGGACCATCGAGGCGAGAACCAGGCGGATGAGGTTGAGGCTGTTCCGCCGCGGGTCCAGCTGGCTTCCGGTCCAGCGGCCCAACCGGGCCTCCGGCGCACCGGCAGGTGGCGCCGGCTGCGGGCTCGGCGCGATCTCCTGCTCGGTGGCGGTGGTCACCGGCGTTCGCCGGGTTCAGGTGCGTTCATGGTGGACAAGTGTGCCATCGGAAGGCGTGGCGACCAGCACAGGCCAGGGTGCGGTTCTCGGCGCTGCCGTGGCGCCCGCCGGATCCCGGCTGCTCGAGGCGCGTGCGACGCGGTGGCCGCCTCCGGGCACATGGACGAATAAGACGAACCGAACATCCGGACCTAATGCCACATAGCCGTAGATACACGATCGATCGACGACGATACGGGACAATCGACGATTCGGTGCGGACCTCAGTGGCAGCAATTTCCATCCGGATCCCTGCTCAAGTTGTCCGATCACCGGTCGATACACAGGATTGAGGCCGCCATCGCCTCACATTGATTGTGCCTATCGGACGGTGAAGAAATGCGACTCACATCCTCGCTGGCGCCGTCCCCGCCCGGCCCGTCGGTGCTCGTCCGGCGACTGGTGGGTCTCGGTGCCGGGGCCGTGGTCGTCCTGGTGTCGTCTGTGGGCCCGGTCGCGGCCGTCGAGCCACCCGATGTGACCCGCACGGTCGAGGCCACCGTCCACAACATCGCGGTGGAGGATCCGGGCAGCCCGGATGGCGGCCTCAGCGTCGCCACCGCCGTCGAGGTGGACGGCGAGCTCTACGATCTCCCGGACGACACCGCGCCTGCGCTGGAGACCGGGGATGTGGTCGAGCTGGAGGTGCGCTCGGCGCCGGACGTCCCGCTCGCCGAGGCCCTGGACCTCGTGTCCGCGGGTCAGCTGGACGAAGCCGTCGTGGTGTCGGTCGAGCCGGTGGCTTCCGCTCCGCAGTTGGCGACGTCAACGCTCGAGGCCACCGGTACGCACACCCTGGTGATGCTCCCGGTCTTCTGGAGCGGCACCAGCCAGGACGCCTCGGTCGCGACGCTGACCGGTCTCGCGCAGTCCACCGCCAGCTACTGGACGGAGCAGAGCGGGGGACGTGTCTCCTTCCAGTCGGTCGAGGCGCACGGCTGGACCCAGGTCGCGGCGCCGGCATCCTGCAGCAGCCAGGCGATGCTCGACCTGTACAGCGCGGCAGTCGCCGCACAGGGGGTGGCGGGCCCGACCGACACCCGGCACGTGGTGGTCTACTTCCCGAAGGCGACCATGTGCGGCTGGGCCGGCATGGCCAGCGTCGGCGGCGGGATGGTCTGGGTCAACGGGACCCCGATCTCGGACGTCCTGGCCCACGAGTTCGGCCACAACCTCGGTCTGGGTCACGCGAACACCTACACCTGCAGCTCAGCCGGTTCGCGGGTAGCCCTGGTTGTCCCCACGACCGCATGCACCCCCGTCGAGTACCACGACTACTCGGACGTGATGGGCATCGCGATGTCCAACAAGCCGACGGGCGGTCTCAACACCGGGCTGGCGGACCAGCTCGGGCTCGCCCGGCTCACCGATATCGGAGCCTTGGCCACCGGCACCGTCGCGATCGATCTGGCGCCGCTGGGCAACGTGGGCAGCCACCGGGCGCTGCGCCTGCCCATCGCGGGAGGTGAGCTCTACGTCGACTACCGCCCCGCAGTGGGCCGGGACGAGCGCTGGCCGGCCTGGACCGGCGTCCAGGTGCACCTCGTGCTGCTCGACAGCAGGGGCATCCCGAACAGCTACCTGCTCAACCTGCAACCCGGCGCCGGGGACTTCGTCAACGCCTCGATGCCGGTCGGCCAGGCGTGGGCGGTGCCGGGCGTCAACGTGACGCTCAAAGTCCTCAGCACCGGATCGACCGCCCGGGTCTCCGTGACGTCCGGTACACCACCCGCAGGCGACGCGATCAGTAGCTACGTGACTCGCGTGTACCAGGACCTGTTC
>JGI24132J36420_10001247_pt1 | contig 11618 bp, 10 predicted proteins | sample BarGraNGADG00212_3_FD_36420 | JGI IMG/M metagenome (IMG submission 36420) | reverse complement strand
ATCGCCTCCCCACGGCACGGTGCAGCTCGTGCATGTCAACGAACGACCCGGCGGCGTTCCGCATGGCGTCCAACACCTCGTCCGGCATGAGCGAGCCGCCGATCGCCGTGAAGGTGGTCGAGGCGTTGATGATGGGGCGTAGGCCGAGCTCTTCGTAGGTGGTCATGGGCACTCCTAGGTCAGTTGGCGGGTGATGTCGTCGACTGCGGTCTGCAGCTCAGGAAGCAGCGACCTCAGGTATTCGAGGTCCTTCTGCGTGCGCAGGGCGGTGATGGAGATGGCGCCCACCAGCGTCCGGGAGTGATTGGCGAACGGCACTGCGATACAGGTGACGAAGTCCTCGAACTCGCCGTCGTCGAGCGCGTAACCCCGCTCGCGCACCCGATCGAGTTCTGCGTCGAGTTCGACGCGGGACGTGATGGTCCTGCTCGTGTAGGGCGTCCACGACGTCTCGGCCAGCACCTGGTCGCGCTGGGCCACATCCAGCAGGCTCAGGATGGCCTTCCCCACGCCTGCGGCTTGGGGGATGACCGACCTGCCCACCCGCGAGTGCATGCGGACGCCCGCAGCGTTATCAACCTTGTCGACGTAGAGGATCCGGCCGTCCATGAGTTGGGCCAGGTGAACCGTGTGGCCCACGGTGGCTTGCAGCTTCCGGAGCGGGGCGTGGGCGAGCGGTCTCAGTTCGAAGGTGTCGAGGGCGTGGGTTGCGATACCGATGATGCGGGGCCCGACGGCGTAGGAACCATCGTCACGCGCCACGACGGCACCTGCTTGCTCAAGCGTCCTCAGCTGCCGCAGCAGGGTGGTCCTGTGCACGTCGAAGAGTTCTGTCAACTCGGGCAGGGAGCGGGGCCTTGCCGCCAGAACCTCGAGGACCTCCAGTGCTCGCGCCAAGGTGGCTGACATCGTTGGCCTCCAGGTGGAGATGATCCGGTGATCCGGCTGGTCTCGTCGACGGCCAGTGACGGGACTTTGCCCGACCCCCTGCCGCTTTGGCTGCTTTCCTGACAGACTACAGGAATCGCACCAATGTGTGTCGTTCTTGCACACACGCTTCAAGGAGGAGGGGGCATGCGAACCACCTACACCGTACGTTTGAGTGCAGTCGTGCTTGCCGTCGGAATGGCACTTGCCGGCTGCAGCGGGACGACGGCCCCATCCGGCGCGCCGGCCAGCGGGGGATCGGGCGGGGCCGCCAAGATCAGCGGCACGCTGACGTTCGCCAACTGGCAGTGGTTGGAGCCCGGTCGAGGCGACAAGATCCTGGCCGCCGTCAAGAAGTATGAGACGAAGAACCCCGATGCCAAGGTGGTGAAGCAGGAGATCACGCGCGCCGACTACGAGAAGACGATCAGCACCCAGATCGGGGCGGGCGCGGGACCCGACATCCTCATCGTTCCCGATCCCTTCTTCCCCGAACTCGTGGCCGCCGGGGCGCTGGAGCCCGTCGATGACGTTGTCCAGGCAGCGAGCGGGCTGCGCGAGACCAACAACAACTACAAGGCCGACGGCAAGCAGATGAGCATCCTTTGGGAGGCCGTTCCGTACGCCCTGGTCTGGAACAAGGCGCTCCTGGAGAAGGCGGGGGTCAAGCCGCCGACGAACGTCGACGAGTTGGCCGCGGCCGCCAAGGCGATCAAGGACAAGACCGGCAAGACCGGCTTCATCGTCCGGCACCAGCTCAACGAGGAATCCCCTTGGTGGAGCGACTACAGCAACTGGGTCTTCGGCTACGGCGGCGCCTGGTCGGATGGCAAGGCACTGACCCTCAACCGGCAGGAGAACATCGACGCGCTCGCGGCGCTGCAGAAGGTGTACAAGTCGGGCGGGTTCGGCGTGGGCGATGACGCCTCCACGTACCGGAGCAAGTTCGCCGCCGGGGAGGTCGGCATGATGATCGACAACTCCTCCGCGGCCCTAACGGTCGTCTCCAAGGCCGGCGGCATCAAGCCCACCGAGATTGCCAGTGCCCCCTTGCCGTTCCCCAAGGGCGGATCGGCCTACGCCGGGTTCTCCATTGGCATCAACTCCCAGTCGAAGAACAAGGCACTCGCCAAGGACTTCCTCAAGTGGATGTTGGGTTCGGAGGCCCAGTCGACCATGGCGGACGCCCTGTTCCCATCGGGCATCGCGACCGCGGCCAAGCCCTCGGACGCCCTGACGGCGCAGCACCCCTGGACCGACGGGTTCTACAAGCAACTCGAGAACTCCAGCGGCGTCGTCATCAAGGGCTTCGAGGCCAGCACGCCCCAGGTCCGCACGATCGTGCTGACCGAGGTGGCCAGGTGCCTGAGCACGGGTACTTCCCCGAAGGAGGCCATGGACGCCGCCCAGCAGAAGGCGGCCAGCATCAAGCCATAGTTCCCTGCGCGCTGGGTGGCCCGGCAACCTCGAGGTTGTTGGGCCACCCGAGTGGCCTGAGCAGTGAGGAGTACCCATGGCCATCACCGCACCGGCCCGGGCGAGGCTCACCAGCCATCCCCGACGCCGTCATCGCTTCTCGTTCACCCCTTACGCCCTCGTCGGGCTCGCCACGCTGTACGTGTTGGCCTTCGCGGCCGTACCCCTCGTCAAGGGGATCGATCTGAGCTTCACCGACACCCGGCTGCTACGGCCCACGGGCGGTCGCTACATCGGTCTGGCCAACTACGTCGACCTGCTCTCGTCCGGATCGTTCCTGAAGTCGGTGGTGACCACGCTTGTGTACACCTTCTTCTGCGTGGTCCTTTGCCTCCTGATCGGCACCTTCACGGCCGTCATCATCAACCGTGAGTTCCCCGGACGCACCGTGGCGCGCGGCATCCTCGTCATGCCTTGGGCCGTCCCCACAGTGGCCGTCGCCTTGGTATTCCGCTGGATCTACAACGACCAGTCCGGCATCGCCAACGCCACCACCAGCGTCCTGGGCCTCGGGACCCACGGCTGGCTGACCGACCCGGACTACGGGATGTTGTCGGTGATCGTGGCGACGGTCTGGAAAATCACGCCCTTCGTCATGCTCGTCGTGCTGGCCGCGCTCCAAGCGGTTCCCGATGAGCTCTACGAGGCGGCTCGCGTGGATGGCTCGCGCGGCTGGACGACCTTCTCGCTCATCGTCTTGCCCTATCTCATGCCGACCCTGCGCGTCGTCGGCCTGCTGATCACGATCTGGTCGTTCCGCCGATTCGAGATCATCTGGCTGTTGACCGGCGGCGGCCCGGTGGACGCCACGAACACGATCGTGATCCACGTCTACCGCGAGGCGTTTGCCAACAGCCGTCTGGGCATGGCGGCAGCGGCCGGCGTGTTGGGGCTCGTGCTGGCGCTGGTCGTGACCGTTGTCTACTTCATCATCGAGAATCGCCAGTCGCGGACCGCCGGGGAGGCGTGATGTTCGCTCGTCGCAACCTTGGCCTCGGCGTCCGGATGTTCCTCGCCCTGCTGCTCACCGTCTTGGCCGGCTTCCCGCTGTATTGGATGATCAACACGTCCATGACGCCGTCCCTGACGATTTACCAGGGCGGCCAGGGACTCCTGCCCGATCCGACCCGCATCGGCGGTGTCTTCTCCGTCCTCACCTCGAGCTCCCCGTTCCTGCACTGGCTTGGGAACAGCGCCTTCATCGCATTCGGCGTCACCCTGTTCTCCCTGCTCATGGCTGCGCTGGCGGCCTACGCGCTGGCGCGTTACCGGTTCTTCGGGAAGGGGCCGATTGGCTTCATGTTCTTCGCGACCCAGATGCTCCCCGAGGCGCTCCTGGTGGTCCCGCTCTACTCCCTGTTCTCCAGCTTGGGCCTGCTGAACAAGCTCGGCGGCCTCGTCCTCGTGGACACCGTGTTCGCCATGCCCGTCGCAGTGTTCCTCCTGAAGTCGGCGATCGAAAACGTCCCCTACGAACTGGAGGAGTCGGCCCGTGTCGACGGCTGCCGTCCTCTCGACATCCTGCAGATCATGGTCTTACCCCTCATCGCCCCTTCGGTGGCTGCTGCAGCCGTGATCACCTTCTTCGACGGATGGAACGAGTACCTGTTCGCCACGACCTTCATGCGCGACAAGGACAACTGGGCCGCGTCCACTGGGCTGGCCTCCTACATCGGGGAATTCGACACGCCCCTCGACACCGTGTTCAGCGCCGCGGTCGTCTTCACGTTGCCGGCCGTCGTGTTCTTCCTGCTCATGCAACGTCGTATCGTCTCCGGCCTCACCGCCGGCTCTGTGAAGGGATGAAGGATGCCCACACTGACCTTCGACCACGTCACCAAGAGCTTCGGCCCGACCAAGGTGATCCAGGAGTTCAACGCCGAGGTCCCCGACCGCGAGTTCCTCGTCCTTCTGGGGCCGTCCGGCTGCGGCAAGTCGACCATGCTCCGGATGATCGCCGGACTCACCGATGTCACCAGCGGACGCATCCTCTTCGACGACAAGGTCGTCAATGACCTCGAGCCCCGGGCGCGCAACATTGCCTTCGTCTTCCAGAGCTACGCCCTGTACCCGCACATGACCGTGCGCGCGAACATCGCGTTCCCGCTCGTGATGGACGAGCTGCAGTGGTGGCATCGCATCCCCATCGTGGGCGGGCTGGCGCGGCGGGCCATCACGAAGCGCCCGAAGGTCGAGCGCAAGGTCACCGAGGCGGCCGAGATGCTCGAGTTGACCCCGCTGCTCGAACGACGGCCTCGTGACCTGTCCGGTGGTCAGCGTCAGCGAGTGGCGGTCGCTCGGGCCCTCGTCAGGGAGCCCACCGTTTACCTGCTGGACGAGCCGCTGAGCAACCTGGACGCCAAGCTCCGGGGTCAGATGCGCGCCGAGATCTCCGCGCTCCACGAACGGGTGAACAAGACCTTCGTCTATGTCACCCACGACCAGGTCGAGGCGATGACGATGGGGACCCGCGTCATCGTGCTGGAGTCGGGGATCATCCAGCAGTACGGGACACCCGACGACATCTACGCGCGCCCGGCCAACACCTTCGTGGCGCAGTTCATCGGGTCACCCGCGATGAACCTCATCCCGCTGAAGCGGGGGGGAGACGGCGCCTTTGACCTGCACGGCCGGCGGTTCGAGCCGCCCACCGACGAAGCGGCGGTGCTGCTGGGGATCCGTCCCGAACGCGTGTCCGTAACCGGGGCCGGGGGCCCGGGCATTCCCGCCCGCGTCCTCGTGGTGGAGCGGCTGGGTGCCGAGATCGTCGTGGGCTTCTCGTTCGAGATGGGGGAGTTCACCAAACCGGTGGGAGCGAAGGCGTCCCGCGGGCTCAACTACGCACGACTGGCGGACGACACGGGGCTGCAGTACGGCGACGCCTGCGCCATCCAGTTCGACGAGGACGACATCCTCTGGTACTCGGGCGAGACTGGGCGACTGATCACGGACGAGACCCGCTAGGGCTCCCATGCCTCGACTGCTGACAGCTGGCGGCCCGATCCTGTGCATCGGCGAGACCATGGTCTTGCTCGTGCCCGAACAGGGCCCGTTGGCGACCGCCGAGCGCCTGGTCGTGTCCGTCGCGGGCGCCGAGAGCAATGTGGCGTGCGGTTTGGCCCACCTCGGGGCCGAGGCCGAGTGGTTCTCCCGGGTCGGGGACGATCCGTGGGGCGACCGGGTGGTGGACTTCATCAAGGCGCGCGGCGTGCTCACCGGACGGGTGGTCCAGGACACCGGAAACCCCACCGGCATCTTCTTCAAGGACCATGCCGAGGGGCTCACGCGGGTCCACTACTACCGCCGGGGCTCCGCTGCCGCACAGCTCTCGGCGGTCGATGTGCGTGCGTTGCTGGATGCTCGGCCGGCGCTCACTCACGTCTCGGGCATCACTCCAGCCCTCTCGTTCTCCGCAGCGGACGCGATGGAGGCCATCGTGCGTGAGCGGGTTCTCGGCGGCTCGCTCGTCAGCTTCGATGTCAACTACCGGCCCGGCCTTTGGTCGCCGGACGCCGCGGGCCCCGTCTTGCGGCACCTCGCGCGTGCCTCGGACATCGTGCTGGTCGGACTCGACGAGGCGGGGACGGTGTGGGGTGCCCGGACCCCCGACGATGTGCGTGAACTGGTGCCCGAGCCATCCCACCTGGTCGTCAAGGATGGCGCCTTGGGTGCCACGCATTACGGCCCGGAAGGCGCCATGTTCGTCCCCGCCATGTCGGCCGCAGTGGTGGAGCCGGTCGGTGCGGGGGACGCCTTTGCGGCAGGCTTCCTCGCAGCCCACGTGGCGGGCGAGCCCACCGGCGTGGGCCTTCGGCTGGGCCACCTCATGGCCGCCCTCACGATGCAGGACGCCGCCGATCTCCCCGAGATGCCCCCGGCCACCCAGCTGTGGTCCCTGGCACGCGACCGAGAACGCTGGACCAGGACCCACATCACGCGCAACTCGCTCACATCACTCGTGCCAACGACGGAGGACTCATGGACGTGACCCGACTCATCAAGGGACAGCGCGTGATGGCGATCCTGCGCAACATGGACGTGGCTCGTACCGTGCGGCTGTCCATGCAGGCCTGGGACCTGGGCATCACCCTGGTGGAGGTGCCCATCCAGACGCCGGATGCAGTACCGGCCCTCGAGGCTGCCCTCGCAGCCGCGCGGGACCGCGGGCGCAGCGTCGGGGCAGGGACCGTCACCACCGTCGACCAAGTACGGTTGTGCGCGCGCCTGGGCGTTGCGTTCACCGTGGCCCCAGGACTCGACCCCGACGTGGTCCGCGAATCGGCCGCGACCGGCGTCCCGCACATCCCGGGGGTGTCGACACCATCCGAGATCCAACGGGCCCTCCGTCTGGGGTGCACCGTCCTGAAGGCGTTCCCCGCCTCCGTGCTGGGCATCGGGTGGTTCAAGGCCATGGGCGGACCGTTCCCCCACCTGCCACTTGTCGCCACAGGCGGCATGGACGCCTGGAACGCGCCAGACTTCCTGGCGGCCGGCGCCAGCATGGTCGCCGTGGGCTCGGCCTTGGAGGATGAGCTGCAACTGCCACTCCTGGCAGAGCTGGCGACACCCGGGACGGTGTGATGTGGGCGACCTCGTGGTCCGCCATGGCAGGGTCCTTACCCCAGGAGGGTGGCGTACCCAGGACCTCACAATCATCGACGGCCTTGTTTCCGACAACCCCCCGGCGCCCGGGTGCCCCGAACTCGACGCCACGGGCCGCCTGGTGGTCCCCGGGCTCATCGACCTCCACGCGCACGTCTACTACGGCGGTGCCCGACTCGGCATCAACCCCGACAAGGTGTCGGCCACCAGCGGGGTCACCACGTGGGTCGACGCCGGCACATCGGGCGCCGGGAACTTCGAGGGGCTCCTCATCCACGTCAAGCAGCGTGCGACGAGCCGCATCGTCCCCTTCATCAACATGTCGGTGCTGGGGCTGACCTCCATCGGAATGCCGACACGCGACGTCGGCGAATTGTGGGACCCCGCCTTCGGAGACTCCTTGGCCCTCCTGCGCGCAGCGGAGGAGTTCCCCGGGGAGATCCGCGGCATCAAGCTCCGGGCCAGTTACAACGCACTGGGTGACAGCGGACCGTCGATCTTCCCGCAGGCTCGATACGTGGCAGACGAACTCGGCGTCCCCTTGATGGTGCACCTCGGCATGGCACCGCCCACCATCGGGGAAGTCTGCCAGTACGTACGGGAAGGCGACATCCTCACGCACTGCTTCAACGGCCACCCCGGCGGCCGGATCACGGACCGGACCGGCAAGGTACGCCCGGAGGTCAGGGAGGCCGTCGATCGCGGAGTCCACCTCGACGTGGGACACGGGCTGGCGAGCATGAGCTACGACGTGGCGCGCAAGGCGCTCGACCTCGGCATGGTGCCGGACTCCCTGAGCTCGGACCTACACGCGGAAAGCCTGGGCGTGAGGGTCCGAAGCATCCTCACCGTGATGGAACTGTTCCTCGAGCTGGGCCTCAGCCTCGAGGAGGTGCTGGATCGCGTCACCGCGCGGCCCGCGAACATCATCCGGGCGCCGAACATCGGTCGCCTCGCGCCAGGGAGGGCCGGAGACGTGGCGGTCTTGTCGCTGGAGGACCGCCCCAGCGTGCGCCAAGACACGAACGGGACCCGCATCACCGTGCGCAAGCGAGTGGTTCACCACGCCACGATCATCGACGGTCAGGTGCTCCAGCCCGTCGTGGATGTTCGTCAGGAGACGCGGGCCTCGACCTGGACCGCCCGATTCGGCGCGGACCCCGACTTGGCCGCCGAGGCCTGAGCGCGTTGCGCTACCGGTCGACGCGGGGGCTACCGCCACCCGCGAGCTTGATCACCTCGGCCTTGGTGGCCATTGAGGTGTCGCCCGGCGTGGTCATCGCGAGGGCCCCATGCGCGGCACCGTACTCGACGCAGGTCTGCAGCGGCTCCCCGGTGAGCAGCCCGTAGATCAGGCCGGACGCGAAGGAGTCGCCCCCGCCGACCCGGTCGAGGACCTCGAGGTCGCGGCGGTCGGCCGCCCGGACGAGGCCGGCGTCTGCCGACCACGCCAGCGCGCTCCAGTCGTTGACCGAGGCGCTCGTCACCCCCCGGAGCGTGGTGGCGATGACCGCGAAGTTCGGGTACTCGGCGGCGACCCGGTCGATCATCCGGGCGAACCCGTCGACCGGCAGGTCGGTGAGATGCTCGCCCACGCCTTCGACATCGAAGCCGAGGGCGGCGGTGAAGTCCTCCTCGTTGCCGATCATCACGTCGACGTGGTGGGCCAGCATGCGGTTGACCTCCTGGGCGCGGGCCTGGCCCCCGATGGCTTTCCAGAGGCTGGGACGGTAGTTGAGGTCGTAGCTCACCACCGAGCCGTGGCGCTTGGCGGCCTCGAGCACCGCCTGCGCGGTCGCGGCGCTCTGCTCGGACAGGGCGGCGTGGATGCCGCCGGTGTGTAGCCACCGGACGCCGAGGGTGCCAAACAGGTGGTCGAGGTCGAGGTCCTCGGCCCGGAGTTGTGCGATCGCGGTGTTCCCGCGGTCGGAGACCCCCTTCGCGCCGCGGACGCCGTAGCCCCGCTCGGTGAAGTTCAGGCCGTTCCGGGCGGTGCGGCCCACCCCGTCCGACGGCACCCAGTGGATCAGGGAGGTGTCCACGCCGCCGGCGAGGATGAAGCCCTCGATGAGGCGTCCGACCTCGTCGTCGACGAGCGCGGTCGCGACCGCGGTGCGCAGGCCGAAGACGCGCGAGAGGCCCCGCGCGACGTTGTACTCGCCGCCGCCCTCCCAAGCGGTGAAGGTGCGGGCGGTGCGGATGCGCAGCTCGCCGGGGTCGAGGCGCAGCATGACCTCGCCGAGGCTCACGGCGTCGTAGAGGCACTCCTCGGCCGGGAGGAGGCTGATGGTGGGCACGGGTGGTCTCCTCGCTCTCAGTGGGTCCGGGCCGACCCGGACGCCGCGACGACGGCCTGGGCGGAGAGCCGGGTGCCATCCCACCGAAGCCACCAAGGTACGCGTCGATGGCGGCACCCGCAGGGCCGCCGAGCAGCCCGACGAGGCCACCCGTAACGACGCCGAGAAGGGTACCGAGCGGCCCCTTCTCCGCCGTCTGCCGGACGGCCACATTGCCCGAATGGTCCTTCACGATCACGCTGGTCGCGTACACCGTGATGTCACCCTCGTGGTGCAGGTCCTTCAAGGCGGTCAGCCCCTCGAAAGCAGTCGCCTCAGTGTCGAACACCGAAACCAGAATCTTGTTTCCCATGTCTAGAACTCCTTACTAAGTCGCGACCGTTTCGCGACCAACGAGACGAGCCTCCCCGCCGGCCGGATGAGCCTGCATCGTCCGATCCGACCGATTCCACCGCTAGCGTTTCGAGCGACGGACCTCGAGCAGCTCCAGCCTGAGGGCCTCGATCTGGGCGAGGACCCCATGCAGCGCCGCCTGGTCGGAAAGCATGCCCGCGAGCACGGTGTCGCCCCCATCGGTGCGCGACCGGAGCCCGGGGAAGGCAATCAGCAGCCTGTCGCTCAGTACCCCCCGGACCCGGATCACGTAGTGTGTCGGCCCATCGTGTTCATCCATGGGCACAGCGTCGCGACCGGAGGGATGAGCCAGCATCCACCGGATCGGGTGAGCGGTCTCTGGAACCACCGCCGCGAGCGGTCCGCCTAGCGACCCGATCGCGCCGACGGTCCGAGCAGCCCCATCTCGCGCGCCCGATCCACCGCCTCGGTGCGCCGATGCGCGTCGAGCTTCTCGTAGATGTGACGCATGTGGGTCTTCACGGTGCTCGTGGATAGGAACATCTCGCCCGCGATCTCAGGCGCCGAGAGGTTGCTCGGGAGGTAGCGGAGCACCCGCAACTCACTGTCGGTGAGCGCTTCCTGCAGATCCGGCAGCTCGCCTCTCCGGGCCCGCACCGGCGACCCGGCGATGACATCGAGGACATTCGCGAGAAGGGGGGCATGCGCCGTACGGTGCCGCGGGTGCCGCTCGAGGAGATCAGACGCCGGCGCGATGAGGAACGGCAGGATGAGCGCGTCCGGCTCAGCGAGATCGAGCGCCCGCTCCACGTCCTCCTCTGCCGCGCTCGATTCGCCGAGCATCGCTCGGGCACGGGCGTCGAGGAGGAGGGCGTTGACGACCGAGAAGTCGGGAACGATGGGGGCCGTGCCCGCGAGCACGGGCGCGAGGACGTCGATGGCGGCTCGAGCGTCCCGCTCGGCAAGGTGAATCGAGGCCAGCGCCGCCCGCGTTTCGGCGTGCTCGCGCTCTGCGTCCGACGCTGTCGCCAGCGCGGCTCTAGCCTCCGGCAGGTCACCCATGCGCACGAGCGCCTGCACCTGGAGCCCCCGGGCCTGGATCGCCAGTGGATCGGGCGTCACCATCAGGGACTGGAGCCGTTGCGCTTCGACGAATGCGGCGACGGCCATCGCGAGGTGTCCCTGTCCAAGACGCTGGATCCCTCGCGAGTAAAAGACGACCAGCTCCTTGGCGGGCTCGGCGTTTGGCCGCAGTGCCTGCTCGGCGCGATCCAACCATGGCTGCGCGTCGTCGAACCGGCCCTGCCAGACATCGACCGCGCCCATCGTCGCCAGCACCATGGGGGCGATCGGCTCCGACATCCACCCGAACTTCTCCATGATCTCGAGGGTCTGCGCCGCGACCTCCCCCTGCGCCGTGAAGGAACGCCGCCCGACCGCCACGGCGAGATGGCCGAGGCAGCCCATCTCCACATAAGGCCGCCCGTTCCGCCGGGCGAGCTCCAGGCCCTCGTTGAGGTGCCTCTCAGCGTCGTCGCCGGCACCAGACCATAGCTCGACGATGCCGAGGGTCATCAGCGCCACGGCTCGCACGTCCTGCGCGGCCGCGACCTCGCTCACAGTGTCGGCCTCGATGGGCTCGAGCAGCGGCCCCACTTCGCTCACGAGCGTGCCGTAATCGCCGCGCCAGCGGGCGAGCGTCATCCGCGCGGTCGCGAGCATCGCGCCGAAACTACGCCGGCGCTCCTCGGGCACCTCCGACGCATTGCGCTCAGCCACGCTGATGTACGACGCGGCGGTGTCGAGCGAGGGCCGGATCACCTCCTGATACGCCAGGAACGCGGCCAACTCCGGATTCGCCAACGCCTCCGGCGGGAACGGCTCGAGGAGCGCCCGCATCGTTGCGAAGCTGCCGTCAAGCGCCAGGCTGAAGCCGTACTGGCCGATGAGATCCCCAGCGAA
>JGI24132J36420_10001245_pt1 | contig 11620 bp, 9 predicted proteins | sample BarGraNGADG00212_3_FD_36420 | JGI IMG/M metagenome (IMG submission 36420) | reverse complement strand
CAACCAGTCGTGCACCTGGGCAGAGGACGCCTCCAGGCACAGTTCCAGCCGGCTCTTGATATAGTCCTCATATGGTGCAAGTTTCTTTGACCTGGTCGATAGTTGCTGTTGAAAATCTAAATACTCTTGTTCGCTCATTTCTAACATTTTTTTAACCGTTCTGGTATCCATCCCCATGAATGAAGCAATCTGAGGTGGTGTCATGCCGTTGCGGTGCTTGTGATGTAACTCGTGATACATAATCCATTTATGATCAAATTTATTCATAGCTGACTGGTTTGGTTTAAATACCAAAAGTCAGATTAATTTCTTTGAGGCTAATTAAGAGCAATTTGCCCTCGGGCAAATTGCTCTTAAACCTCCAGCTTTTCTATTGAAAGGGAACTTAACGAAGAGGAGTAACTTGCATTCTTATTTACCGAATACTCGCATCCTTATTTACCGAATACCTGCATCCTTATTTGCCGAAATCTCGCATTGTTATTTACCGTTTACATGTAATTGAATTTAACAATGAAGCTGATTTTATGTTCAACTTTAAAATTCTCTAATTTACCGGAAGCGCCTGCTTTTTTAATACGCTATCAGAACAATCAAAAAAAGGGCTTCCGGTAATGGAAAGCCCTTTTTCATTATTCTAAAAGAGTTTATTAATTAGTTATAGTGACTGTTACAGTTTTAATATCTCTTTCAAGTCCGGCTCCACTGCCCTCTTGCCAGTTCGTAGCTATAACATATACTTTATATGTACCAGGAACAAGATAACGGAATCTGGCTACACCATACTTATTAAATACTGCTCCATTTTGTGCAACATTTCCTGCAAGATAGAGGTCATAGTCGGTGAAGTAATTTTTAGGTGCTACTTCTTGTGTTGCATCCAGAGCATTATAGTTGGTACCCCACCATATTGATTTGTTCTGGCCTGTGCCTATGAATTCAACACGTACAATAGCAACGCCACCAATTAGTTGTGCATTTAAGGTACCACCAGGAGATGCATTCTCTGCATCGGTTCCTGAAGCATCAACTGAAAATGCTTTAAAATCAGCGTTTGCATCTTTGATCTTCATCTCTTTGCATCCACTGAAAAGTGAGACACAAAACAATAATAAGACTGGGATCAGTTTTGTCATATTTTTTTTCATTTTCTTATAGTTTTATTAATTGTTAATTAATTGATGCTGATCCATTCCAACCATCAGGTGCAACGCAATTTTTGTTAACATCTCTCTCAGTCTGAGGAATAGGCAACAACCTGTGCTTGTCATCAAAATTTGCATAATCAGGTTTGCCATTAACAGTCAATTTCTCAAAATTGATCTGAGTTTTCATATTTATAACATCAGCAGCATCCCAGCGAAGCAAGTCAAACCATCGTACTTGTTCTCCTGTTTGTTCCAGTGATCTTTCACGCATCAGAAGGTCCATTGCTCCTGTTTTTGTTGCAGGAATTGAAAGATACTCAACTGCGCCTGCTCTTGAACGAACAAGATTGATCTGAGTCAATGCCTTAGTATACTGTGGTGTAGTGCTTAAGATGTAACTTTCAGCAAGCATCAGGCGAACACCATTAAGACGCATCATCTGACAACTAATTTCTGAGTTATTATCCTGCATAACCTGATACTCATAATTCTGATATTTTTTCCATCTCCAGTAGAATGTACCAGCTGAGAAAGAGAAAGCTTCACCATCAGTGACAGGAGCAGCTTTTGGCCCGAAACGATAGGTGTCACCGCCATAAAAACCTACAGTTGCATCACCATCGCCATAGAATGTTTCTGAGGCACGGGGATCAATATAGTCAGTCANNGCATTAATATTATACTTGAATTTATGNACTGCATTAAAGGTTACATAGCAGTTTGACCAGTCTTTATCACCATATTCTATGCCACGACCAGTATGTGCAGCCATATTATTACCTGAGCTTTCGAAATATCCCCATTCAAAATTTTTGTTTGCATTTGCTGTACCGTACCAGGCATATTTTATATCAAAAATAGTTTCCGGACTATTACGATTTTCTTTTTGGAATTGTCTGTGAAAACCCTTAAGTCCAGGCCATACAGTAAACCCTCCGTTTGTAATGATGTCCTCAAGTATAGGAATCGCCTCATTATAGTTGCCTGTCTGCATATAAAGCTGAGCAAGATATGCTTTTGCTGCCCATTTGGTAGCACGTCCATTATCAACTGATGGCCATGTTGGAGGAAGCAGATCAATCGCAGCTTTGAGCTGTTTTTCAGCATAGGCGTATACCTGCGTTCTGGTGCTTCTTGCCTTCATTTTATTAGCCAGTACTTCTTCATATGTTTCATAAAGAGGAGCAGCACCATAAAGAGCTGCCAGATGATAATAAATAAAGCCCTGGAAGAAATTTGATTCTCCTGTAAAATAGTCCTTCTGAGTTTGTTCAGATTCACTAGCGGGTACCCATTTACTCATTACTGATATAGCAAAGTTTGACCTGTGCTGTACCTGGTACAGATATTGCCACAACAATGTAAGATATCCATTATCAGGTTGATATGAATAATTACACATCACCCTGTTTTCTCCAAGCATGGCGTTTGTGGGTTCAACCTCATTACCAAGCATGTCTAAATAGAAATACCAATCTCTCGCAAAGAGACCCTGGTTCATTAAACCTGAGTATATAGCTGTTGTAAGACCTTTATAGGTAGTTGCGGTAGCCCCATCAAAATAAGTATCGGAACTATAAGCAGATGGGTTTGGCAGGTCAAGAAATTTGGTATCACACGACGAAACGCCGAGGATACCGAGTATGGCCATAATAAGAATTATTTTTTTCATATATTTCATTATTTTTGAAAATCATTAAAAAGAGACTTGAATACCAAACACATATGTCTGGGGAACAGGAGTAGTCAGAGTTGTTTCCAGATTACGTGTTGTAACATCTGAACTTCTTACTTCCGGATTAAAGCCTGAGTATTTACTGACAGTAAAAAGGTTTTCAGAAGTAAAATAAACACGCAGATTGGAAACTGCGCCTCCGCTTAAAGTTCTTAGTGCAGATGCTGGAACAGTATAACCAAGTGTCAAAGACTTCATACGTAAATAAGAACCATCTTCAATCCAACGATCAGATCCAACATAATTCTGAGCCGGAGCATCAATATCTGCGCGTGGAAGTGTTGCCTCAGTATCACCTTCGTACTTCCAGCGGTTCAAAACAGTAATGGTGTGATTACGTGCATTATTCATGTTTTCGTACCAGCATTTCTCAACAAAATAGATTTTAGCTCCAACAGAACCATACATATTGGCACGGAAATCAAAACCTTTGTATGTAAGATCGATGTTTCCACCTAAAATCCATTTTGGCATTCCGTCGCCAAGATAACAACGGTCGTCATCATTGATTATACCATCTTCATTAAGGTCTTTATATTTCATATCCCCGGCAGCAAGAGCTGTTCCAAATTTTGCATTATATGCAAGTGCATCGGCTGTGGTAGCAAGTATCCCATCTGTTTTCCTTCCATAGAAATAACCTATTGGATAACCAATTTCAGTACGGGTAGTATTACCTCCAACACCCTGGTGGTTACCAGCAGATATTGGTTCGCCGGCACCAAGTGATACAACATTATTCTTATTGAAGGAAGCGTTACCAGAGATAGTATATCCAAAATCACCCTCCTGATTTCTATATGTAACCATCATTTCAATTCCACGATTTGATACTGAGGCAGCGTTTGAAGTTGTAGATGAATAGATCCCGGTAGAATATGCAAGAGGAACTGCTATCAGAATATCACTCGTAAATTTATCATAATAATCAAAAGTGAAGTTGATTTTATCGTTTAGAAATCCTGCATCAATACCGAAACCTGCTGTACGAGTTTCTTCCCATCTGATATCAGTTGTTGGCAGAGAGTTAACAGTTATACCTTTCTGCAGTTGCGAAAGATCATTTATAAAACCAGTTCCATAAACACCTGTTGGATCATAAGCGGTAACACTTGTTCCAAATGGATAGCGTACGTTATTTTTACCACCAGTGTATAGGTTAGCCATGAACTGGTAAGCACCAATAGCGTCATTTCCAACTCTACCCCAGTTAATACGTGCTTTCAATGAAGAGATCCATGTGATATTTTGCATAAAGTCTTCTTCATTCACTTTCCATGCAGCAGCAAATGATGGGAAGTAACCCCAGCGGTTTTCTGGCGCAAATCTGTATGAAGCATCAGCACGCACGTTGGCTGTAAAAATATACTTATCATTAAAAGTATAATTTATACGACCGAAATATGAAAGACTGGCCTGAGTAAATGATCCGGCAGAACTAATTGAACTTGAAGATCCAAATGTTGGTAATAATACTTTGAAATTCTGAAATCCTGAAGATGATACTCCAAGATTCCGTCCCCACTGGTTCCTTTCATAGCTGATACCTGCAACTGCAGAAAAAGTATGTTTTCCAAAAGTCTGGTTGTACGATATGTAATTCTCGTACTTTGGATAAGTTGACATGCTATAGCTCTCGTTCAGGTAAGGAGTAGTCTGGGTATTCTGAAAATAACTTTCGCTCAGATAATTTAAGCTATGATCGAAAGAATTTTCTAACTGAAGCTGTGAACGGAAGGAGAGGATATCTTTTAAGATCCTGATTTCGCCATAGAACTGTGCAGCAATCTTCAATTCATTATACAGGTTTGTCGTTCCGGCAATTTCAGACATTGGATTAGGCTGATTGTTAAAGTGATAAGGGTTGGTTCCAAATGAATAGGAATGAGGATTCTGCGTATATCCAGGAGCAATATATTTACCTTCCGGGTCAGTAACAGGGCGGTTGGCAGGGTTCATCATCATACTGTTCATGTTACCGTCAACACCTGTGTTCTTGTTAAAACGGACCATGATGTTGTTACCAAATTTCACAACATCTTTAAAGAGCTTATAGTCATTAACCAGTTTAATGGTGTAACGTTGCATACGATAGGTACCTCTTGTTGATTCCTGATCGTTATATCCTACGTTTAATCTGTAAGTAACTTTATCACTACCTCCAGATATACTCAGGTTCTGTTCTGAGATACTCGCATTTCTGAACAATGCATTATACCAGTCACCATTATCCTGACGAGCATAAGCAATTATGTCAGGATCAAAAAATGTTGTATTTATTCCATCTCCGGCAATGCCCACAGCACTTGTAGGGGTCCATTGATTTGTAATGGGATCATAGTTGTTTTTTCCCATGATATCGAGTATGAGATCTGTATATTGACTTCCGTTTAACATTTTCATGTTTTTACCGGGAGTAGCAATTCCATAATACCCTGTATAGCTAACGACAGGTGCTCCTATCTTACCTCTTTTAGTGGTAATCATTATTACACCATTAGCCCCACGGGCACCATAAATTGCTGTTGAAGAAGCATCTTTCAATACTTCCATCCTTTCAATTTCATTTGGCGCTACCATGTTCATATCGCCAATCATTCCGTCGATAACCACCAGAGGGCTGCCACTGTTAATTGAAGTTGTACCCCGGATACGAATAGTCGGAGTAGAACCGGGACGACCACCGTCACCATCGGTAACATCAACTCCTGCAGCCTGCCCCTGAAGGATCTGGCCGACATTTGAAAAGCTACGGTTTGCAATTTGAGCTGGGGTAACTGAAGAAACTGATCCTGTAAGATTACTCCTTTTTACTGTACCGTACCCAATAACCACAACCTCATCAAGAGCTTGTGAACTTTCAATGAGAATAACATTAAGAGTACTTTGAGTTCCCATAATGATTTGCTGTGAATCATATCCTACGAATGAAAACTGAAGGGTTGCATTCGCTGGAGCACTGATAGAATATCTTCCCTCTGCATCTGTCAGGGTTCCCACTGTAGTGCCGGTAACGGCAACTGTTGCTCCGGTAAGGGGTAGCCCATTAGCATCGGTAACCTGTCCTGTAATTGTTCTTTGTTGGGCAAAGACTCCCATAGAAACGAGTGCTAAAAACAATGTCAGCACAAGTTTCGTGTAGTTGTTTTTCATGTGTTTTTTAAGTTTTTAAGGTTTGTCAAAAAAATTTAATACATAACATTGATTGAATAATCTTTAATAGACCATAGGCAATTGTAATTATTGATGAGACATATATTACTAAAACATTAAATTTGGGACTCTTCAACAGGATGAAATTTTGTGAAATTGCTGTGTCTCTTATTAGTTTTCACTGCATAATATCTTAAAAATTTTAGAATATTTAATAAACTTTAACTAAAATTCCACCTCAAAATATCCTTTTCCTACAATGACCACATTAAATTTACAAACTAAAAATTTAGGAAACGAACGTTTTTGTCATATTATTAAAAAAATGTGCAACATCATTTATGTCCATACAGGCCAAGGTTTTCAGAATATGCATCAGCTATTACTCATTGTTTTTAGCCCCCTTTTTTTCCGGAGGAGCGACAGAAAGGGGATTTTTAATTAAATTCGAACAACCAAAAGAACTGGTTTTCTCCCAAACTGACATTAAATATTAGTATTGCAATTGTACTTAGGATATAAATGGTTTTAATATCACTATTTGGAGCAAATTCCCCACCCATATTAGAATGAAGATGGATAGAGTTAAGTGGTTGAATATGATAAAGTTTATTATCACCAAAATCGCCTCCTTCATCATATTCTTTTGTCGATTGACTGACCGATTTGTTGAATTTTTCAAAGTCTATACCAGAATTTGTAAGCAGATAAGTAAATGCAACAGTATTCATCCTGTTTTTCAGAAAGTCATCTCCAAATAATGTTTTTGCAGTTGACATCGAAATGACCATATCGAATTGAAAATGTGTATTATTGGGTATGTCAGTCATTATCCCGGTTACAGTCAGGTCGATAGTACGGTTATAATGGGTGGAGTGTCAGCCCGGGAAGATTAACAATTGTAAAAAGTTTTTGGTTCCTGAAATTTCTTAGGGTAAACCGTATATTTCTTAGTATCATTACATCTGTCAATTTATTTTAATAATTCATTGCTATTTTGGTGCCATAATTTTATGTGTATGAAATTAAGTCTTTTAAGTATTGTAATAATTTCAAGATGTAAATATATTTTACGATTTGGTGTAAATGATTTTTACGAAATATTAACATAGGCCTTATTGGCATATTTGAAGATCAGAGGTCTTGATTATCATTTACGAACCTTTATTCGAGCCATACATTTATCTGGGTACAGGATTAATGCGTTGCAGTTGGGCGGTCCGTATTATGGTTAGAGGGGTTTTAGAAATTTGTACTAAATCCAAACAAGCTTATTGGTCTGGGGATTAACTTGTTTTGCGGATTTATATTGTGAGTATCATTGTACTAAATCCAAACAAGCTTATTGGTCTGGGGATTAACTTGTTTTGCGGATTTATATTTGTCAGATCCTTTTTCTAAATAGATGGATGATTCTAGGTTAATATATAAATTACTAAAGAGCCTGTATTTAATGCCGAGCCCTGGTTGAACTGATAATCCTATTCCTTTAATATTGAACGATTCTGAAATAGTAACAGTTGGATCTCCGTGACTTTCTGAATAGGAACCCTTAAAATTTGTGCCTGACAATCCGAAATCAATAAATACATAGGATTTTATTCTACTGTCAAATATGTATTTTTCAATACCAGCTAAGTATCTATTAATTGGAGAAAGTTCCATCCACCTCCATATTTAGATCAGAAGGATTTGTTCTGAATAAATAGGGGGTTTTAAAATGTTCGTATCTTAATCTTAAAGAAAAATATTCCAGATGAACCCTGGCAAAAAAGGATGGTGTGAGATCAAAATTATATTTTGAATTATTTACAGGATAAAGGAGATCATTGTAGTAAATCCAGTTCCTGTTAAATTTAACAAAGTCCATTCCAAGTTCAAATTTTGAGGTCTCTCCGGAATTATTCTGGGCTGTTAAATTTTGAAAAGCCCCCAGTACCAGGAACAAAAATGGAATTATAGGCTTAAAAAATGTCATTATTGAGATGCTAGAGATGAATCAATCCAGTTTTAACAACTTCTTTTTCCTGCTATCAAAAAATAGTAAAATAGTAAGTACTATCAGCGAAACACTCATAAATATTGGAATAATGTAAATTTCTGTAATTGGCAATATTAGGCCAAGAGTCATTGCACCAATAGATATAATGCCAGCGAATATAGCATATATTTTAGTCTTATAAAACCACGCATATGGGAAAAAGTGTGCACCAGTAATTATTACGTAAACCATGGCAAAATAATCAGGAAATTTTATAAGTGAAAAAATTAAAAAAGGAAAGTAAAACAACTGTGAAAAATTCAACCAGAGTCCTAAGGGTTGTAATGGGTTGTCCTTATTTGTCCAGTTAGTTTTAAAGATTTTAGAAAACAAAAATGCCAACGGCATCATTAAGGCTCCGATGATAAATGTTAATACTGACTTATCATATGATTTGAAGTTAAGTGTCCATATCCATGCAATTATAATCCAAATAATGCCTGCCGATAATGTAAAATCAAGGCCATTTTTTGATTTTACAGATAAGTTAACTCGTAATTCATCCAAAGATTCAGTTGACATTATATAGAGTTTTAGAATTTCTAAGATATAGTTTTTGCAAATAGATTATTCGTTTTTAACAATCTTTTACCACTAGTGTTGCGTTGTTTTTTAATTTAAACTTGTATAATATTATAATTCAGTAAATTATAGACGTTCTTTGATTTTTTGATTTCAAATCACGGTATTTTTANCGAAAAACCGTGAATAAAGGAAAGTTTGTTTTTGCTNAGTTGACCTCACTTATTACTCAGTATGAGTTCGACAAATGTGTTTTAAGATATCAGGGTGATTACAAAGTCCAAGATTTTAGCTGTTGGAACCAGTTTTTATGCATGATGTTTGGACAACTTACTCACAGAGAAAGTAGCCGGGATATTATAACATGCTTAAAAGCTCACCGAAACAAAGTATTCCATCTTGGCATCAAGCAAATTGTTGCACATTCAACACTAACAAGAGCGAATGAGAATAGGTCTTGGCAAATTTATGCTGATTTTGCGACCTACTTAATTGGTATAGTCAGACCTTTATATAAAAACGACACCGATTTTGTTTGTGATCTTGAGAATGCTGTTTATGCATTAGATTCAACAACGATTGATTTGTGTCTGAGCGTCTTCAAATGGGCAAAATTCCGTAAGAGAAAAGGAGCTATTAAAATGCACACTCTATTGGATTTACGCGGCAACATCCCGATTATGATCCATGTGAGTGATGGTAAAAAGCACGATGTTAATATTTTAGATGATATCGAGTTTGAAACAAATGCTTTTTATCTTATGGACAAAGGATATACCGACTTTGCCAGATTATTTGATATTGACCAGTTTCCAGCCTTTTTTGTTATTAGTGGAAAAGATAACTTGAAGTTCAAACGAGTATCATCCAGTCCGGTAAATAAAAAAGATGGATTACGTTGTGATCAAAAGATTAACCTAACTGGCTATAAAACTTCAAGACTGTATCCAAAGGCATTACGCAGAGAAAAATTTTATGATGCAGAAAACCAACGAACAATTGTTTTCCTGACTAATAATTTTGAGGTTGATGCTTTAACCATAGCGATGCTCTACAAAAGTCGTTGGCAGATTGAGTTATTCTTCAAGTGGATAAAGCAACATCTGCGAATAAAGACCTTCTGGGGTACTTCGCCAAATGCCGTCAAAACACAGATTTGGATAGCTGTCTGCACCTATTTGCTGGTCGCTTATGCCAAAAAACAATTAAAAAGCGAGCTTTCTTTGTATGAAATCACACAAATTTTAAGTGTCTCAGTATTTGATAAAACGCCAATAAATGAACTACTTACAAACTTTTCAAAGAACGATGAAATCAAAGATAACTATAATCAATTGAATTTGTTCGACTTATAACGCAACACTAGTGAAGTTAAATATAAAAATCGACTTAGACAATTTTAAAAAGAGGGCAACACTCTGATGTGAAAGTCAATTGTCTGCAATACAACAGTAGATAGATTCTTCTTGTCTGATAAAAGGAAGTGTCTCCCGGGGAATCTTTATATATCATTAATTATTACACGTTTAAATACAGCGCAACAGTGACTTCAAAGTTATATTAGTCGTTTTTTAGCAAATGCCTTACCGGAACCAGATTTTAAGTACTTTTCAAAATCATAAGCTTTGTATTTATTATTGAATGCAGTATACCCTACAAGAACAACCGGCAACCGAAATTTAGTGTAAGTATTCTCACCTTTTGAATGTCGGTTCAAACGATCATCTAAGTCTGATGTACAACCAGTATAATGAGTGTTATCAGAACACTTTAATAAATATACATACCACATAAACATAGCGATGACAGAATATTCATTTCAGATCCCCTGGCAGAGAATTCCTTGAAATACCAGATTAAATATAAAAAGAAATTTTAAGATTTATAATACCTTTTTATGTGAGGAGTAGTCGGTTGTGTTAACGAAGAAGCCCTCCTTCGCTATAACTATCTCTGAATCATCCGTTTTCACAGGTAGCTTCGGAGGACGCGGCCCTCCTACGCTCATGCTATAGGTTTCTGGGAATGATGTTGGCTGTGGGCTGCGCCCACCGTAGCCCGTAGAAGATTTAGCGAAGAAGAATTCAGGTAAAACAAAAAGCCCTCCTACGCTAAAGCTTCGGAGGGCGAAGGTGGGCCCAGCTGGGCTCGAACCAGCGACCCCCTGATTATGAGTCAGGTGCTACTAACCAGCTGAGCTATGGGCCCAAAATCAAATGGACTGCAATATTAGGTATTAGAATGTAATTATGCAAGACCCCGATAAAGAATAATTCTTAACCTTCTTTCTTCAGATATTCCAACAATACATTAACAGCTTCATCCATATCATTCCCGAATGTCAGAATCCCCGATCTGTCGCCGGCCATAACAATTATCCTCTTCTCATAAACATCAGAATCTTTGAAAAGACGAAGTATGTCCTTTGCCAGTCCAGCTGTACCATAATCCATTGCCGGATTGGTGGTTGGCACCTTATATATGAGCTCATTCCAGAGCTCCGAACTGTGAACATGAACGACAGCATTTGCTCCGGGATCGGCTGAATAAATTGCAGCATGGGTCAGCGACTCCGATGAGGCTTTAAGCGATCCTACACACTGAACGGCATTATCTTCAATATTGAAAGAATTCACTTTTATATAATGACTTGGTTCAAGATCAGGGATCTCACCGGTTGCGGAACCTGTGATTATAAACTGGTTGCCCCCTTTTATCCTCATACTCAGATTTCCAAACCCAACGCCATTCTCATAAGCGCCTATCAGATCCATATTATACAGAATCTCACGCCAGTGATTAATTATTTCATACTGTTCATCAGAGATAACAGTCCCCGACTGGCTCCAGTGACAATTGAATTTAACAGCACCTATCATTTTAATTAAATTTATTTGAAAACATTTCTTTAATATCTTTTTCTGTAGCTCTGCAAATCCCTTTTTCGGTTATTAGTCCGGTAATAAGACGAGCAGGTGTTATATCAAAACCATAGTTGGCCGCCGTTGTATCTTCAGGACA
>JGI24132J36420_10001239_pt1 | contig 11643 bp, 8 predicted proteins | sample BarGraNGADG00212_3_FD_36420 | JGI IMG/M metagenome (IMG submission 36420) | reverse complement strand
CCCCCAGCCGCGCCGGCACCAGGTTGGGCAGCCCGGTGCGGCCATTCCGATCGCCCAGCAACGAATGCCAGGCGCCTTAGGCATTGTTCGGCATGGAGAAAGTCTTCCGGTCGCAATCCCTTTTGCGGACCATAGATGCGCGAACAGCCTTGCGGGCCAAGCAAAGGGTTTTGTACGTCCACGGCAACGATGGTGGTCGTAAACAGTCGTCGTTTTCGGGGCGGTTGCAAGCGAGCGAGCGCATTCAGGCGCGTCCAGCGATCGATGGGCTCGCCATCCCGGTCCCAAAATGTCCATCCTAAAGCCCGGGCCAAGCCGAATCCGGCGTCGTTGGTGGCGCTGCCGCCGATGCCGATGAGACAACGGCGGGCTCCTTTCCTGGCGGCCGCCTCGAGGACGGCGCCCAGACCAAAGGTGTCCAGATCGAAGGGATGGAATTGATGGGGAGGCAGCCAAGCCAGCCCGATGACTTTGGCCGATTCGATGATGGCGGTGCGGGTTTTGGGCGCCCACCACCAGCGGGCGACGAGCGGGCGGTGGGCGGCATCGACGGTGGGGGTGGATTGGGGGTTGGCTTGGAGCCGCTGGCTGAGGATTTCGCCGAAGCCGTCGCCGCCGTCGCTCATGGGCAAGCAGCGCAGGATGTCGCGCGGTCGGGCCTGACGCCAGCCATGATCGATGGCGGCGGCGGCGGCGGTGGCGGTCAAGGTGCCCTTGAATTTGTCCGGAACGATCAACACCTGCGACGGCATGCGGAGAGGCTAGCAAATCTGACATCCGGGGCGAGGAAGAATCGAGGGAATTTTCAAGTTCGCCGACGCGACGAGCTTGACTAAGTCGGTTGCACACACAATATTGCCGGGCTATTTTGTTTGAAAGTGGTTTTGCATTAGGTTATCTAAACGATATGGGAAAAGCGAAGGTTAAGCACGCGGCGGTTGGCGCCCAACACGCAGGTTCTTCCGGCACGAACGAACGAGCCCATAAAAAGGCGTCGGCGCCTGGCGGGGCGGGATCCCACCAGCGGGCCGGCCGGGGCTCGGCTGAGGAGAAGGCGGCCGCCCTGGCCGGCGGTTTAATCCCCCTCGTCCGTTCGGACAAAGTGGCGCCGGCGATGGACATCACCGAGAAGGTCAAGGAACTGGTCAAGCTGGCCCAGGAGCAGGGCTATTTGACATATAACGACATCAACGATTCGCTGGCCGATGCGATCGTGACGCCGGAGGATCTGGACGAGATATACATCAAGCTGCGCAACCTCGAGGTGGAGATTGTGGACCAGGCCGAGGTGGACCGCGTCAAACAGCCGGAGCCGGAGGAGGAAGATGACAAAGGCCGGTTGGACATCCTGGACGATCCGGTGCGCATGTACTTGAAACAGATGGGGCAGGTTCCCTTGCTGACGCGCGAGCAGGAGGTGGAGATTTCCAAGCGGATCGAGGACGCCGAAAATGAGGTCAAAAAGATCATTTATAGTTTTGGATTCGCCGGGAAAGAACATATTGCGCTGGCCGAGAAACTGATTTCGGAACCGCCCAAGGAGCGTTTTGACCGGGTTATTCTCGACAAGAAGATCGAGAGCCGGGACAACCATCTGAAGGCGTTGCGGAAGCAGGTTAAAGATGTGCGGACGATCGACCAGCAGGTGGACGATTATTATGCCGAATGGCAGACCGCGGCCAACAAGGCCAAGCGCGACAAGCTTTTCGCCCCGTTCAAGAAGGCCGACGAAAAGCTGCAACGGACCTTTTCGAAGTTTTTCTACAAACAGAAGGTCATCGAGGAAATGGCGCTGGTGGCCGACAACATTCACGACAAGATTTTGCTGAGTCTCCGCGCGATCCAGGAGATGGAAAACCAGCGGAAATCGGCGCAACAGCAGAACATCATCCAGTCGGAACAGCGCAAGATTCGCGCCCTGGAGGAGTTCGTGCGCCTGCCCTACGAAGACTATCTCAAGGCCTACAAACAATTGCAGCATTGGGCGGCCAAGGCCTTGCAGGCGAAGACGGAGATGGTGGAGGCCAACCTGCGCCTGGTTATTTCCATCGCGAAAAAATACACCAATCGCGGCCTGTCGTTCCTGGACCTAATCCAGGAGGGCAACATGGGGCTGATGAAGGCGGTGGAGAAGTTCGAGTATCGCCGCGGCTACAAATTCAGCACCTACGCGACGTGGTGGATTCGCCAGGCCATCACGCGCTCCATCGCCGACCAAGCCCGCACGATCCGCATCCCGGTCCACATGATCGAAACCATCAACAAGCTGATGCGGGTGCAGAAGCAGTTGATTCAGGATTTTGGGCGGGAGCCTACGCCGGAGGAAATCGCCGACGAAATGCAGATACCGGTGGACCGGGTGCGCGCGGTGCTCAAAATGGCGCAGCAGCCGATATCCCTGCAATCGCCGGTGGGTGACAGCGAAGACACCAATTTTGGCGACTTTATCGAAGACAAGACGGCCGAAAACCCGTCGGAAATGACCAGCTACAGTCTGCTCAAGGACAAACTGACCGACGTGCTCACCAGTTTGACCGAGCGGGAGCGCAAGGTTTTGGAGCTTCGTTTCGGCTTGGGCGACGGCTATTCGCGCACGCTGGAGGAAGTGGGCAAGCAGTTTAAGGTCACGCGCGAACGCATCCGCCAGATTGAGGCCAAGGCGTTGCGGAAGATGCGTCATCCGACGCGCCTGCGCCAGTTGCAGGGATTCCTGGAAACGCAAGTCCAGGAAGCAGTGGTGGTGACCGCCGCCACTTAGTTCGCACCCGGACGCTCCCGGCCGGCAGCGGGCCCTTGCAAAGGCCCGGGTGTATTTGCGGATTCGGGGGCTGGCTGGCCGCCGGGCAGCCAGATATCGACGGTGGCGCCGGCGCCTTCCTGACTTCGCAGAGTGACTTGACCGCCGTGCAGCCGGGTAATTCCATGGACAATCGTCAAACCCAGACCGCGGGCGCGTTCCCGGGAGCGGGTGGTAAAGAAGGGGTCGAAGGCGTGAGCTTCTGTGGCCGGGGCCATGCCGACGCCGTCGTCCTGGAGCGTCAAATGAATGACGGACTCGCAGCTCAATCCCAGCTCGGCAGCGCGGGCGGGAGGCAGCGGTTCGGTTTTCAGACGGACGGTCAGGTGTCCGCCCGCTCGCAGGGCGAAATGGACGTTAGACAGGAGCTGTTGCAGGGCGGTTTCCCATTGGGTCAAGTCGGCAAAAAGACGGCAGGCGTCCAATTCCTGACGGACGGCGATCGTCGGCGCGGAGGGGAGCGCCCGAATCCACGCCTCCAGAATGCGCTGGACCAATTCATGGAACTCCAGCCACTGGGGTCGGAATCGGCGCTGCGGCCGCATGGCCAGGAGCATTTGATCCAACTCGACTTCAACTCGGCGAACGGCTTGTTCCAGGGTGTTCAGGTACTGCTGCGCCGTGGACTCGGGAGGGGTTTCCTCCCGCAGCAAGGTTAAATAGCCCTGGATGGGCATCAAGAAATTGTTAAAATCATGAGCCAGCCGCCCCGCCAGCACGCGCAAGGATTCCAGGCGCACCTCGCGCCCTTGGAGTTCGGCCGAGACCGGCAGAGGCGGGGCGGGGGCAGCGGGCGGCATGAGAATGGAAACCAGCGTGGTTACGTGACAAATTTCAGAGCGCGGTGGACTTCCATGAGCAGTTGTTCCAGCGACAAGGCTTTGCTTACATAACCGGAGGCGCCATTTTGCAGCGCCTCCTGAAGCAGTTCGTCGTCAAAACCCATCCCGGTCAGCATGATGACCGGCAGAGCGGGATGCTTTTGCTTGAGCGATCGGAGCAGTTCGAGTCCGTCGGCATCCGCCAACGCGATGTCGAGAATCACCAGATGCTGGGGCGTTTCGTCGGCCAGCCGGGTCGCTTCCTCGGCGGTTGCCGCGGTGACAACCTGATAGCCGCGCTTCTGGAAGAATTCCGCGAGCAACTCACGAATGGGCGGCTCATCGTCCACGATCAGGATATGCTGCTTCATAAAGTGGCGGCGATGGTGAGCGATTCCGGACCCAAACGCAAGCCCCGTCGGGTGGGAGCCGCGGATTTTCGGAGGCCAATTTATAGACTTGATGTAATCCGGGAGAACAGGGAACAATAACCCATGGCTTTGCCCAGGTTCAATTGGAAACCGAAAAAGCGCGAGCAAATCGTCGTCATTGATTTGGGAACGCGGACGATCAAGGCCGTCAAGCTTCAACGGCGAGGGGATGCCTATCAATTTGCCGGCTATTCCATTTTGGACGCGCCGGCGTCCGACAGCAAGCCGTCAACGGATCTATGGGCCGAGCTTTTTTCCAAGCTGATTCAGCCGCTGGGCGGGCATATTCGACAGGTGGTGATTGCCCTTGGGGTGAACGACGCTTTGCTCCGACAGGCCGAACTGCCGATGCTGGCGGTGTCGGATCTTCGCACCATGGTGAAATTCAATTCCAAGAACTATCTTCAGCAGGAATTGACGGACTATGTGTTCGATTGCTGCATCATGCCGCCGTCGCCCGGGGCGCCGCCGCCCGAACCGTCCAAAGCGGGCGCCAAATGCAAAGTGTGGGTCGGTGGCGCCAAACAGTCGTTGCTGAATTCATTGCAAGAAGCCGCCCGGAAGGCGGGACTGACGATCGAGGCGATCGTTCCCGGACTGGTGGCGCCCGGCAACGCTTTCGAAATGGCCCAACCTGAATCTTTCGCCAAAGAAGTGGTGGCGCTGGCGGATGTGGGATTCAAGAGTTCCGCGGTCAGCATTCTCAGCCAGGGCGAGCTGATGCTCAACCGCGTGGTGGGCATTGGGGGCGACCAACTCACCAATGGGCTGGCCGAAGCCATGAGTATTAGTTACGCCGAAGCCGAGGGCATCAAAGTCAGCATGCCCCGCGAGGTGGAAACCATGCTCCAATCACAGATCGTCCCCTTGGGCCGCGAATTGCGCGCTTCCATCGATTTTTTCGAGCACCAGCACGACAAGACCGTGGGGCAGGTGTTTTTGTCCGGAGGATCAGCCCGTTCGGATTTCATCATCCAGACGCTGCAGTCGGAATTAATGGTTCCTTGCAAGACCTGGAATGCGACGAGTTTTCTGGAGCTGGCTCTGCCGCCTCAACAGCTGGGAGAGGTCGAGCAGGTAACCGCGCAACTGGCCGTGGCGGTGGGTGCCGCCGTCGCGGTGATTTAATTTATGCCTATTCGCATCAATTTATTGGCCGAGCAACTGGCCGAGGAGGACGCGCGCCGACGGGATCCGGTCAAGCGAACTGCCTGGGGGGCCGGAGTGGTGGTAGCGCTGATGGGCATTTGGTCGCTCTATTTGCAGGGCAGGATCTGGCTGATGCGCGAGCAAAGCAAGGGCTTGGAAGCCAAGTGGCAGTCGATTGTCACCAACCACAATGAGGTCAAGGCGATTATCGCCAAAACCGCCGAGATTCATGCCAAATTGGAGGCGCTACAACAGCTTGCGACCGGCCGATTTCTGATAGCTCCCAACCTCAACGCCCTGCAATACACCCCGATCGAACCGGTGCGTTTAACCCGGTTGCGGTTGGACTCGAGCTTTACGCCGGAGGTGATGGTGTTGAAGTCCGGGCGAATGACCAACATTATCGCGAAACAAGTGCTCACGCTCCAGGGTGTGGTCAAGGGCTCCCTGTCCGTTGAGCCCATCGAACAATTCAAGGCCAACATCGGTCGCAATGAATTTTTCCAACTGGCCCTCTTGCGAACCAATGGGGTGTATCTCAGAGAATTCGCGCCGCGACCGGACCCCGAAGACGCCACCAATAATATCGGAACTTTCACGCTGGAGTGTTATTATCCCCCCGTGAAGCACTAACATGCAAAAGCTGCCCAAAGAGAAACGGGACCGTATCCTCGCGATCGTCTTCGGTACGATTATGGTGGTGGTGGCACTCTACTTGCTTCTGATTGCCGACCAGAACAAGACGGTTGAGGTTGCGGCCCGACAGATCGACGATAAAACCAATCAGAATCGCAAGGCCATCATGCTGATCCAGCAGGAGAAACAGTATCGGCAAGAACGGGACGTGGCCCAGCTAAAACTCGATAAGATTGAGGTGACGATGGCATCGGGCGGCATGATATCCTGGATTTATAAAACCATGAATGATTTCATAAGCCGGCATCGCAACGTGGTTTTGAGCGAAGTGCAGAACAATCCCAAGCTAGGCGACGTGGGGATGCTTCCCCAGTTTCCCTACCAGGCGGTGACCTTTAACGTTGAAGTAACAGCCTTTTATCATGACTTTGGCACATTTTTAGCGGACTTTGAGAATTATTATCCATTTTTTAGAGTGCAAAATCTCGAGATTGGCCCGAGTCGCAAGGCGGGTCCCGCCGAGGATGAAAAGCTGGGATTAAAGATGGAAATCGTCGCCCTGGTCAAACCCGGTTCCGTCCTCTAAATCAACGCCAGCCACTCCATGAATGCTCCTGCGATTTATTCTTCCAGCCGGACTTTCGGAGGCATGGTCCGCCTGGCCTTGATGGCGGCGTGGATGGCGGTCTCGGTGGCCTGGGCTCAGACCAACACGTCGAGGGCGCAACCGGCCACCCAGGCGGCGCCGGCAGCGATTCCCCAATCCGTTTTTGTGGATGAATTTCAGAAAGGTAAAGACCCATTTTTTCCGAATTCCTCGCGTCGGCAGCCGAGCCGGACCACCCTTGACGCCCCCCCCATTGCGACGCCCCTCACGGCCTCCGAGTTTAAGCTCAAGGGGATTACCGGGCCGGCCAACCGTCGATTCGCGCTGATCAATAACCGGGTCTTTGAGATGGGGGAGACGAATTCGGTTTACGCCGGGGGCAAAAAAATCACCATAAAATGCGAAAAGATCGGACCCCGGTCAGTCTGGATTACCATCGAAAGCCAGCCTGGACTAAAAGAGTTGCGTTTGCCGGGAGACTGACTTACTATGCGCGCCCGCCTGAGAATAGTAAGGACGCAATCCGCCCGGAACATGACAACCTCCTTAAAAATTCCGCCCATGGCATGAAAACGAAACTTGCAATCGTGATGGTTATTGGGATGGGTATCTGGGGGGGGAACAGTTGGGCGCAAACCACCAATACGCCCGCCCAGACGCCGGCGGAAGCCCAGGCCCCCGCACCCGCCGAGGCGCCTACCAAGGAAACCCCGCCGTCGCCACCGTTGATCGTGGAGGCCCCCAAGCCGGGCGAAATGCCGTCCGTGGACACCAACGCACCGGTGGTGACCAATCTTCCGCCCGTCACCGCCACCACCAACACCACGGTGGAAGCAGGTTCGGCGGCCGGTGAAGGCTCGGTCATATATGATGAAGCGCCCTTGTTGGTTGTCATCACGGCCCTCGCCCGCCAAGCCAGAATCAATTTCCAGTTCGATCCCGTGATTACCACCAATCTCAGTGCGGTGGGACCTGATGGCAAACCGGGCGGACAACCGCTGGTTTCGCTGCGCCTGGAAAATGTGACGGCGGAACAGGTCTTGGAAGCGGTCCTGGATAATTACGGTTATAGCTTGGTTCAGGACCCGCGGACCAAAATCGGCCGCATTACCCTTAAACCCGCCAAGGGTCTCGAGCCGCAGGTCACCCGGGTTATTCAGTTGAAATACAGCAGCGTCACCAACATGATGCTGATCGTAAAAGGAACCATCTCCACGCGCGGTCAAGTGGTTGCGGATGGACGCACCAGCCAATTGGTGGTCCTGGCCACCGAAAAGGAACACGAGGAGCTTGCCCTTCTGCTGAAACAATTGGATACCCCCATCCGGCAGGTGCTCATCGAGGCGCGACTGCTGGAAACCTCCCAGTCTCCGCAGGCCGTGCGCGGCATCGATTGGTCGGGCACGCTGGAGGCGCAACGGGTTTCCTTCGGTAATAATGGCGTTACGGAAGGGAACACCTCCGTCACCCCCGCCTCCAGTGCGACTACGACGCTGCCCAGCGGACGCACGATTGCCACGATCACTCCCGCCAAAGAGAATACCATCCTTAGCACCCTATCCGGCACGGTGAAACCGCTCACGGGCGGCTTGAACGCCAACACGGCCGGCGGTTTTGCACCGGCGGTGGGCTTTCTCTCCGCCGATGGCGCCAGCGCGGTTCTCTCCTTCCTGAACAAGGACGCGGACACCGAGGTGGTGGCGACACCGCGGGCGGTAACGCTGGATAACGAGACGGCTACTCTTTCCGTGACCCGCGCTTATCCGATCTTCAAGATCACGCCCGGCTCCGCCAACAGCCCCGCCGGCGCGGAAATACTGTACACTAACCTGGGGACGATTCTCACGGTTACGCCGCGTATTTCAGGCGACAACAACATTGCCCTCCGGGTCGTGCCGGAGGTTTCCAACATCGACTCCAAGGACCAACAGACCGTTAATGGCCAGATCAACCAGGCCAATATTTATGCCATTCGCAAGATTGAAACCCACGTCATGATTCCCAGCGGAAACACGCTGGTGATGGGCGGATTGATCAGCGACAGCAAAACCAAAAGCTACGTCAAGGTTCCGATCCTGGGCGATCTGCCGGGCATCGGCCTGCTCTTCCGGCAGGATTCGAAAAAGCGGATCAAACAAAACCTGCTGATTTTTATCACGCCCACCATCATCCAGGATAATGACTACAACGTGATCAAAAACGATTTCCTGAAGGTAAAGCAGGGGGATCGCGACCGATTGCTGAAGAGCGAGGATGCCTCCCAGGAGAGTCCCTGGAACAGCGGCAAGCCCGTTGATTGGAGCAAGCCTGCCAAGCAGGAGGATTGAGCTAAGGTTCATGGGTACTCGCATGAAATTTTTTTCCGCGTCCATGAAAAAAACGCCAGCCAACTTGATCCGCGTGAGCCCGCTCAAGGCGGCCAAGTATGGCTGCTTGGTTCTGGCCGCGTGGATGATGGCGGTCAGCGCCGCTGCGTACACCTTGTTCCCCGATGCGATCGTGAAAACCCTCGGGGGCGGCCCTTTAGTTCTACCGAATGGGCCGTCGGCGGGCTATGTCGATGGCGCCGCGATCCAGGATTGCCAGTTTAATAATCCTTATGCCTGCGCCTTGGATATCGATGGGAACCTGCTCGTAGCTGACAAAAACAATAACGCCATTCGATTACTGGAGTTCCAGAAGGATTTTTGCAGCACCGTTTTATCCAACCTAAACCAACCGGTGGGCGTGGTGATGGACCGCGCCCGCAATCTCTATGTCCTGAACCAGGGGAATGGTTCGCTGGTCAAGTTCGACCGGTTTGGGTTCAGTTCGGTGTTGTGGAACAACTTGGTTTCACCCACCGCACTGACCACCGATGCCGTAACCAATGGCGTCTTCGCCAATTTCTACCTCACCGAATATGGCGGATCCGTCAAACGCCTCAATTTAGCCAGCGGGCTGATGACGGTGCTCGTGACCAATTACTTCAAGCAGCCAGGCGGTATTGCGGTGATGGATAGCGGTTTATTGGCCATCAGCGAAACCGCTAATCAGACGGTCCGGGTACTCAATCCTGTTACCCGCGCTGTGAATAATTTGGCCGGGCTGGCCGGGGTGGCCGGTTCGGATGATGGGCCCTTTGACCGGGCAAGATTCAGTTCCCCCCGGCACCTTGCCCGGGCCCCTGACGGGACTCTGGTGGTCGCCGATCAGGGCAACCACCGCTTTCGACTCATCAGCCCGGACGGCACGGTTTCCACCCTCTATGGGGTCACGTGGGAAAAGCCCAGTCAGCCCGGAGTGTGGCCCCCAGGATGGTGGCCCGGATGGTTGGACGGCAGTGTTCGTTACGCCGAGGCAAGGGATCCCATGGGAGTCACCGTGGCGGCCGATGGCACCGTCTATACCACCGAGACGGGATACCACTTGGTTCGCCAGGTGACCGGCACCGGATTGGGAATCGGCGGTGGTGGTGGTGGCGGCGGCGGCGGTGGCGGTGGTGTGATTTTGCCGCCCATAGTGAGTCTGCCGCTCGGAGTTAGTCTGCCGCCCGGAGCCGTAGCGAGCCCTCTGTCCGGGTATTTCCCCTTTGGGATCACCATTACGGTAACCAATCCCAATAACAATCCGCTTTTCGACAACGCGGTGTACTATACCACAGACGGATCCGAGCCAACGACAAACAGTTTTCGGGTGGAGATGACCAATCAGGTGGGAACGATTGTTTGGCGTGAGTCTCTCCGGGATCTAAGCTCGCTGCGCATCAAGGCCATCTCGAACGGTTATATCAGCGAAACGGTCAGCGGCCAGCCCGCTTCCGTCAATACGATCGGTGTGCCTTGCGATGTGACGGCCGGAATCGGGTCGGTCGTCGTGGTGCCCGTAGTGCTGAATCTGCGTCCCGGCCAACAGGTTCAATCGCTCCAGTTCCGCGCTGAAGTCACCCCCCAGGCTGGAACTCCGATGCTGACCCAACCCTTGCGGGTCCTCGACACCAACAGCTTTGTTCTCGTAGTAACCACCTCCGGCAGCGAGGGGGCGTTTTCCAATGGGTATGTCTATACGAACGGCACGGCCACGGTCATGGGCGTGAGAGTCCTTTTTAGTCCCATCGGCCAATTCCAGTTAAGCGATTTTGGAGTGGTGGCCCTGCTGGCTGTTCCGATTCCTGCCAGCGCCATCGAGGGCAACCGCTACGAAGTGCGCGTGCTGGAATCTTCCGCCACGTCCGATGCCGGGCAAACGGCCGTTTCGCTAACCGAATTGCTGCCATCGACGATTGTGATTTCGAACCTGACGTATCGGGTGGGTGACAGCGTCCCGGGTGGCGGCTACAACGCCGGTGAGTTTGGAAACAAGCGGCTGGACAATGCCGATGCCAACAGTGTCTTTTTAGCCACCCTGGGCATTCGCTTGCCTTATCAGTTTTCGGATGTATTCGACGCCATGGATGCCTTCCCGATCGACAAGACCGACCAGGCAGGCGGAGACGGACAAATCCGGTACCTGGATTGGCAGATTACTTTCTTTCGCTCGCTCCGGATGCCGGGCTACACCGATCGTTGGACACGCTCCTGGTCGGCGGGCGGTTTGCGAGTGGCTCAGCTCGATTCCTTATCCAGCAGTTCGGCCGATTTGCCTGCCCAGGTGGGCGTTCACAGCCTATCGGTATCGGCGACCACGGATCGAATATGGAATCGGCAAGCTCTCTTGGGGGCTTTGCCCGTGACCAGGGCGGTTCCAGGAGGGACCGTTGACGTTCCCGTTTATTTGAAGGTGGCCTCTGGCTATAGCGTGGCCGGCATGCAGTTTCGTGCTCTTTTGACCCCGGAAACCGGCGCCCCCATGATTGGACAGTTTATGCAGTTTATCCCGGCGGCGGGACGCCCAAATTCCGATAATAAACTTCAGTCCGCTGTCAACGATCTCTCGATCGGTTGGAATTTAGGGACCTTTTATTCGCCTCTGGTGGGCAGTAACATGCTGGGCACCCTTCGGTTTACCGTGCCAATTGGCGCCTCGACGGGTGCGACCTATTCTGTCTCTTTCATTCTCGCGGACGGTTCGCCGGATATGAACACGCAGTATGATTTTGAGACATTACCGGCTACAATTTGGGTGCTGNGCGNAGCCTGGCGCCCGCCNGAAGTGCTTTCCACCGAGTGGAAGACCCATTTCTTTGGCAGCGTTTCCAACCCGTGGGCCACACCGGAAGCCGAT
>JGI24132J36420_10001238_pt1 | contig 11654 bp, 13 predicted proteins | sample BarGraNGADG00212_3_FD_36420 | JGI IMG/M metagenome (IMG submission 36420) | reverse complement strand
ATGGGGGCGATGGCAGTATTCATCGACGGCATGCCGCAGTTTAACGAGTACCGCTATTACAAGATTAAGAGCGTTACTACGATCGACGATTATGCAATGCTCAAGGAGATCGTCAGCCGACGATATCGAGAACGTAAAAGCCGCGCGGACCTCATCGTGGTTGACGGGGGAAAGGGACAGGTGCGTGCCGTCAAGGACGCCCTCATGATGCTCGGTTTAAGGACCCCTCTTGCTGGCTTAGCAAAGCGCGAAGAACTCGTGTATGTGCCAGGTCGGTCAGCGCCCGTAGTGGTGCCACAGATTGCGCTCAATGTGCTGATGCGTATCCGCGACGAGGCGCATCGAACGGCTATCCGCAGGCATCGAAACTTTCGCTCGCGCAAGCTCTTGGAAAGCACGCTCGATCAAATCCCGGGTGTTGGCAAAAGACGAAAAATTGAACTNCTTAAACGTTTTGGATCAGTGAATAAGCTTAAAAAAGCGAGCGTGGAAGAGATCGAATCGGTGCCTGCCGTTGACAAGACGACCGCTCGCAACGTGTTCAGTTTTTTTAACGAGCGACCTGCGACCGTTCGTGTGTCCGCTGCACATACGTGACTAATGCATTGCGATGAGAACTTGTGACGGGTTTGTGTCGTAGATTGGTTTCGATCCGTTGCCCTCCCTCGCAAAGCACCTTCGTTTAACCCGGAAGATACTTTATTGGGAATGCTTCTTAAGTCAATATTTGGACTAAAAAAGAGCGTGCGAGGCTCGGTTGAGTGCGGCCATTCTGACGCCTAAGGCTGCAACTGACTCGAAAGGGTAGATCCAGTGTAGACGTATTTTCAAGGGGGACGCGACTGTAAATCCAATACTCTTCATCGCAAGTTTGGCTGTAATCTTTATCGGTAGCAGCCTCTTTACGAACGGCGTGGAATGGGTTGGATGTAAGTTCAAGCTTTCCGAGGGGGTCGTCGGTTCGGTGTTGGCTGCCGTAGGGACGGCATTGCCAGAAACCATCGTCCCACTGATCGCTATTTTCTTTGTTGCAGGACCGACAGGACAAGGTGTCGGCATAGGGGCGATATTAGGCGCGCCTTTTATGTTGGGAACCCTCGCCCTTTTTGTTACCGGCGTCGCCATAATCATTTTTAGACGTCGTCGAGTGATGGGGGCTGAAATTGCGTTTAATAGCCAGATGACACGGCGGGATTTGGGCACCTTTTTCCTCGTGTACTTAGGTGCTGTGAGCGTCGCGCTCTTTGTTCCTCAGCCAATGAAACCGTTCACGGCCCCGCTCTTCGTAGCCGTTTACGTTGTGCACGTGTGGCGCATATTCAAGGCCGACGAGGGTACGTCAAAAGCACCGCTGCAGCCATTAAAGTTTGATTTGTGGGCAGCCCGGTTAAAAAACGAGACTGCCCGCCAGCATCCATCATCGTGGCTTGTAATTGGACAAACCGTCTTGTCGGTACTCCTCATAATAGCAGGCGCTCGCCTCTTTGTAAATCAAATTGTCAGCATCGCCGAGCAGCTCAACGCAAGTGCGACGCTGCTTGCGCTCGTAATCGCACCGATAGCAACGGAGCTCCCTGAAAAGCTGAACAGCGTCTTTTGGGTCAGACAAGGTAAGGATACGCTTGCACTTGGGAACATAACAGGGGCTATGGTGTTTCAGAGCTGCATTCCAGTGGCATCTGGGATTGCATTCACCGCGTGGACGCTTGGGCCCTTTGAGCTATTTAGCGCGCTGCTAGCCCTCACAGCTGGCCTCTGGGTTTACGTGCTTGCTGCCAAAGAGAAGTTGACGGCCCCGGCGCTCTTCTTAAACGGGGTCTTTTATCTCCTGTTCATCGCACTTGTGCTTCGGGGCTAGCGGTCTCAGGTTTGACGTCTTTCTGGTTTTTCCCAACGCGCTCAATCAGTCATCAGGCGAGGAACTCCTCTCGCTGATGAGAACGTAAATCCCAGCAAGATGTTTTCTAAAACTTCCTATCGCTAAAAATGCAACGAGTCCAGCTCACTGCTTCTACAAGACAGTTCAAGCAACATTGCTTAAAACATCTTTAACATAGGGGTATGCGTCGAACGTTTGGTTAAAGGGGACGTTCACGTCTGTGACCAAGGCGTGTACGTTGACGACTCCGCTTATGTCCATCTTTAAACTTTGAGTAAAAATCGCTTGGCCCGCCGCGCTGATCATAGAGCTGAAGGATATTGTAGCCNTTATCGGGATTTCGACGCTTCCACGCGCTGGGACTACAGACTCACCAGAAGTGCCGGTGCTCAAGACTTTGCCGCTTTCTGCTAGGAGTAGGTTGTAGGTCAGTGAGTTGACAGTGACTCCGACGACGTTTGGGTTGTAAAGCTTGACTACGAACGTTACGGTGAAATTCGAGCGTGACACATTATCGACCGAGCGCACAGACACGCCTTCGATCTGAGGGGCTTGGAGCGTATATAAAAAGATGCCACCCACAGCGGCGATGGCGATAATGACGATGACTATTATCGCGGCGATAGTTCTTGTCCGCATAGCCAAGCAATAGCCTTTTGACTATTTATATGAACCGACGAGCGCAAAGTGACTGGTTAAAAAGTACACCTCAATGTGCGCAATAGCTCTTTCTGGTCGTGGAATCGGAGAGTAAGGAAAACGTAATATCGCTGTTCACCGCTACATTAGGTAGCTCTGCGTTATTTCACTGCCAAGGTGCGCCAGAGCATGTGCAATACTAACGCACAGGTCGAGCAGAAATGCAATATGAAGAAGTCACGCGCCGTGATTGGGAGAGAACCGCGCTATACCTTGCCGGTGGAATGTTACTCATTATGACTGCCGCAATTTTCCTTTTTGCTATTAACCGCATTATTGGGGCGATCATTTGGTTTGCCCTCATCGGTGTGGTGCTTACGATCTTGGTAAGTTGGCACACCAAAATGTACGCTTATAAGTGCAAACAGTGTGGAGAACAATTTGAGATATCACCAGTAACGAATTTCGTCAGCCCTCAAGGCTTCGGCAAAAACGGCGCGTGGAAGTACCTCAAGTGCCCACGATGCAACAAACACGAGCGCGCTGAGGTTTTCAAGAAAGTCAACAGATGATTTGAGCGGCCCCTCTTGCTATTCGCGGTGTATCATACGTTCCTTTCTATCTCAACTGTCTCGCTTGGCTTGTTTAACTCAAGCGTTGCCTCCACTTCTAACCGGACCATTTTCACGTGGATGTCTCCGTTTTCATCAGGTGGCCGTCGTTCCACGTACGCGTTTGCTACCTCTCCTAAAAAATCCTCGCGCAATGCTTCAGGAAGGCGTTCCGTGTATGGAAGGAAGACCGTGCGCAACCAGCCAGTAAGCGCGTCTCTCCCGTCGTGTACCATATCCTTTGGGACCAACTGAACGCGTTTCGCAGAAAGGCCTGTGCGTTGAACGAAACCGTGGTATTCTTCGACGCTGTAGAAGAACCATGGGTAGGCGAAATTTTCAAAATAGCCTTTCCAGCGGGTATCCGTTGTAAGCTCATTCGCCACGTCGGAAATCATCGCAGCATTGCCATTCCCGCCGAACTGAAGGACCGTCCGTCCGCCCGGCTTGAGGCTTCGCTTGATTCCGCTGAGCACAGCAAGATGATCGCTTACCCAGTGGAGGCTTGCAAACGACACGACGAGGTCAAACTCGCAACGATAATCAAGGCGGGTCGCATTACCCCAGCGAAACTGCAGATTTGGATAATGGACGGGTGGAAATCGCCGGCGGGCAAACGCAACCATGTTCTCAGACGAGTCGATCCCGAGCACCTGACCCTTTGGAACGAGCGCTGCAAGCTCTGCAGTCACCTTCCCATCGCCGCAGCCGATATCCAATATTCGCTCATCACCTGCGAGTTTCAGGGTTCGAATGACGTCGTGGGCCCACCGTTGCTGCGGAGATGAGTGTTTTTCGTATTCAGCTGCATCCCAATTGTGCGTCACGTTCAGTTNCATCTCCCGTGATTCAGTTCATTGAGCGGCTTCAATGCCTCAACGACCACGTATACAATCAATNNAGGTGTTTAAAAGTTACGTTTCTAGCACGACTCGATAGTGAGCCTCATTTTTGCGGACTCGCTGCACAGCACTGTTTATGTCCGTTTGGGGGAACACCTCGGATCGTGCGACAATGTGATGACTCGCAGCGAATGCGAGCATCTCTCGCATCACGTCTCTTCCACCTGTTAAGCTTCCGCTTATCGATTTCTGGCCACCAACGAGAACGGGCGCTGGAACCGCGACGCTGCCTAACTCGCCATCTGAGCTTAGTCGATTAACGATCGTCAAGTGGCCGTTAGGCCGCAGGGTCTCCATGTAGGATGACCACGGGAGGGGTGCAGAGGCTGTCGATAGTATGAAATCTAAGGTTCGTTTAGTCTCTTGCATCTCCTTCTCGTTACGGCTATTAACGAAGTGATCCGCGCCAAAAGCAAATGAATCTTCTTCCTTTTCAGGGTTAGTTGAAAACGCGGTTACCTCGCAGTCTATGGCGTGCGCGAATTGAAGGGCTANGTGTCCAAGGCCGCCGATGCCGACTATGCCGACGCGATGATGGGGGCGCAGGCCAAAGCGCCTCATTGGGGCGTAGACTGTCAAGCCTGCNCACAGAAGCGGCGCTGCACTTGCTGAATCGAGTGAATCTGGAATCGNAAAAGCGAACCGACTGTCGGTTCGAACGAAATCAGCGAATCCGCCGTACCTCTTAACACANGTGAGCACCTTGTTTCNGCATAAGTTCTCGTATCCATTCAGACACCACTCGCAGCGCAAGCAGCTTCCTGATTGCCATCCGACGCCGACGCGTTTACCTACGCTGAGCCGCTTAACCTTAACGCCGGTCGCTCCCACTGCGCCGACGATTTCATGTCCTGGGACGAGTGGATAATGCGAAATGTTCCAGTCATTATCGATGAGGTGTATATCGCTATGGCAGACCCCGCAATGGCTGACCTCGATGTCAATTTCGTACGGCCCTAGCTCTCGAAGTTCGTAGTCAAACGGATGAAGGGCCGCCCCGGGCCCTAGTGCGGCGAATGCGTGAATGTCCATCTTTGAGGTTAACCATGTTTGCCGTTTGTAGCATTTTATTGTTTGCCACAGTCGAGGCTATGACGTGTGGTTTTGCGCTCTCCCTAAACGGTTATATATCAAAAAGCATAGCTTCAGATATATTGTAATAAGACGAGGAGTCCCAGTGTCGAGACGAATATGGAAAGAGTGGGCGCAGGATCAGTTTCTAGGGATAACGCAGTTCGGCCCTCTCAAAATGGAGCGCGGCTACATCAAGTTTTTTGTGCTTATGACACTCCAGAAACAACCACTCCACGGGTACGGCATTATCAGGGCAATAGAGGAAGTGAGTGGCCACGCCCCGAGCGCAGGCGTGATCTATCCGACGCTACAGATGCTTGAGGATCAGGGGTGCGTCACAATGCGTGAGGAGGATCACAAGAAGATATACGCCCTCACCGACGACGGGAGATTCTTCTTGGAGAAACATTGTGAAACGGTTGAGCGATTAAGCACGCGCGCAGCTCAGCCACGGTGGAGCTCACTACCAGGCGTCGGCAGGCGCATCGGAGAAATCGCGCGAGCGGTCTTTTCTAACTACTCATATCTCGACGACGAGAAGACTCGACAGATCGAGAATATCCTCGACGAGGCGAAGAGACAGATTGGCGAAGTGATTTTTGCGAGAAAGCGTTAAGATGGCGCGGCGTTGCGCCTTGAAATAGGGGCTTGATCGCCGACCCTTACGAAGCTTGCCGTGTTAAGTTTTTCCGCAACAATGGAGCGCTGCCTTTGGATTCGTTGCGCGCTAGCCAGGAGTTCACGGTTTGAAAGCCTCAGATGAAACAAGAGCACTCGAAACTGAAGCGGCTGCGTCCGCTGCGACGGTTTCTCCGCCGCGGAACCTTTTTCGACCTCAGACGTTCAAAGCGCTTCATTACCGCAACTTTGCGCTGCTTTGGGGTGGCATGCTCTTATCGAACACCGGGACGTGGATGCAGATTATGGCACAGTCACTCCTTGTCTTGCAGCTTACGCAAAACTCGGGCGTTGCTCTTGGGGGTAATCTCGTTTGCCCAGGCCTCGCCGTTCTTAATATTTTCACTTGTCGGTGGAGGCGTGGCCGACAGGGTGGACAAGCGACGGTTGTTGTTAGTCACGCAAAGCCTACAAATTGGCTACGCGTTTACCTTGGGGATCCTGACTGTAACGGGTCTCGTACAGTTCTGGTATATCGTTGCATTGTCGGTGCTAGTCGGAATCACGCTTAGCTTCGACCAGCCGTCCCGATTTGCCCTTATCCCCTCTATAGTGCCGCGCGAGGACCTTTCAAACGCGATATCGCTTAACACGATTCTTTTTAACGGCGCAGCGGTAGTCGGGCCAGCGTTAGGCGGAGCGCTCGTTATGGTCATCGGCTACGCCGGCGTCTTCTTTGTTAACGGCCTGAGCTATGTCGCAGTTCTCGTGGCGCTTCTTCTCATGAGGCTATCTCCAGTAATCAGTTCGAGGTCCGGGTCGTTGTTTCGCGCTATAAGGGGCGGCTTAACCCACATATTCCACGACCGCTTTCTAGCAACGCTGCTCGTAAACTTTGGGTCTTTGCTGTTTTTTGGATCAACATATACGATACTGCTTGCGCTCTTCGCAGTGACTGAGCTACGGACCACACCTGCGGGACTTGGGCGCCTCTACACGGGGATCGGGGTCGGAACCATCGTCGGTTCGCTTGCGCTGGCGTCGCTGGGCGACTTCCGACGCAAGGGGAGGTTCTTGATGATCTCGTCGATTTCGATGTCACTGTCGGTGATCGCTTTTTCGTTTCTTCACCTTTATTGGCTCTCGTTCAGTTTGCTGCTCGTTGCAGGGGCGGCGCAAGCCGTCACGTCAGCTGTGTCAATCACACTCATGCAGCTCAACACACCACGCAATATGATGGGCCTCGTGATGAGCATCAACACCCTCGTTATTATGGGAATACGACCGCTGGGTGCATTCCCCATTGGTGTGGTGAGCGCCGTTATCGGCGTTTCTGCCGCAATTGCTTTTGGCGCAGCGATAGCTTGCGTGATAAGCGTCTATCTATTCGTAGCCAACAAGCGGTTGCGATCAGCGTAGCGTTCAGCAAAAAGAAGCCTTTTTTTCTGCTTTTTTGAAAGCTTTTAGCAGTATAGCTACTTAATTTTCTTGGCTGCGGCTGTGCGGGACGCGATATACGAGTCGCCCTACTTCTTCACACCACAGTATGAATCGGCCACACCCCCCCATATCGCACGTTCCCCCAGTTCTTCCACTCAATAGTCCCCGCTATTTCCTCTGCATTTTGTGTCAGAAGTCTGAGGTGGATAACGTATCTGAATGCCCGGATAGCGAAATTAGAAATCATCACTTGACGTTTTTTTTCCTGATAGCGAGTAAAGCGCTTCCTGTTTTGATGGGGTCCATTGCGGGCTTCTTTTCGTACTCGTCGCCTTGTCACTTGGAAAATACAGTCGCAACGGAGCTCGAAACTACTTAAAGCGGCCCTCTGGCGTGTGAAGTAAATCGCTTCTAATGGAGCGTTAGCGAGCTAATAGTCGCCTTGTGAATATGCGCGCACCGCCCCTCGTTTAAAAAAATAAAAATCTTGGCACGCTCGAGCACCCTTTATTGCAAGTCCAGATTTTAAAAAAAAGCGCAAAATACGAGCGAAAACGTTAAATACGATCTTGTAGAGCTTAATTATATTGTGATTAACGGGAGCAGGGCCCGTGAATTGGCCTGCCTCGAAACACCGTCTTCTCTTACGGCTAACGGGCCCGTGTTCCGTCTTCTTTTTTAGACCTACAGGTTCTACGTCGTTTGCGTCGTCGATAAACTGGAATCTTTTGTCCGACGCTAAATACTGTCTTATTTGTAGCCACAACCTCTTTAAACGCCTTCCGATTTCTGTTTGTGCTTTGTCGGTCGCTGCGCTCGTGAGAAGACGTGAAGTTATCGCACGTCTACCAGGAATTGCCTGACGTCACGCTTGAGTAAGATGTTGAAATCGCACATTGCTGTGGCAAGAACAGGTTTTGGATCATTGCTTGCCTCTTTCGCTGAATTTGGCGGAAAATAGCTTTAGATTCTAAAAAAATGCGCATCAAATCAATATCAATATATAACGCTGCGCCCTTACGCACGACTAATCGAACAACGGGAGGTGACACAATAGGAGACGTGAAAACGATCACCAGGGTTCCGGTTGGGGCGATCGCCTTGATGGGTGCCGTAATTTATGCCATTTTAGGGCTCATTTGGGGTATTATTGCAGCCGTTGCCATTGCAATTGGCGTCTCGTCAATACAAAGCGCCCTTCCGTCAACAACAATGCTCGGTTCAGGAGTAGGGCTCGAGCTTTCCGCTATTATCGGTGGCTTGATATTCGGCTTTATTGGCGGCTATATAATAGTGGCAATCGTGGCACTTATTTATAATTGGTTGGCGCCTAGGATTGGCGGCGTTAAACTTGAACTCGAGTGAAGGCAAAGCATACGTAGTAGCTTAAATCGCAGATTTCGGCGTTCAACGCAACGCGATGGGCGTCACTCTTTTATCTTTTTTGCCACAGCGAGTAGTAGTCCGCGCGACGTTATCCTGCATGCCGCTGAGCTGAGGCTTCAAATAAGAGCAAGACGACCGCTTGTTAGGGGGTTTCTAAATACTCCTAAGACAGACTCATATCGAATTTCATCTAAGTTGAACCGAATCAAGACAACGAACTGGAGCATTAGCGTGAAAGAGGGGAGTAAGTGCGATAATGCTGTACGCACGGTCGTTTGCCCCGCACCTCGGGTTGGTGACTGCCACCGGTCGCGCGAACCAACCAAAGCTAGCGCCCTTCGCTTGGATACTGAGCACTTCACACGACCTAGAGCCATAGCAGTCAGCGTTTCAAAAGCGCGTCATGCCTATGATTGTTTGACAAATAACTCGCACACAGGGAGGGGCAAGCGATGAGCGAAGCGCGAACCGACCAGGGCGTTTAGTGGTCGCTGTTCCTCGAAGCGCTCGAGAGCGACCTGTGTGACGTTCAGGGCGGAAAATCGTGCGAGGGAGTGCACATGGGCGTCATGGCCGGCACGGTCGACCTGGTGCGCTGTGGGTTCGCTGGCATCGAACCCGGGTCGGCGTGGGTGTCGGTCGACCCGCGGCTTCCGCCTCAGCTGGCCACGCTGCGGTACTCGCTGCTCGTTGGGGGGGCTCGACGTTGGCTTGGCGGACGGACTTTTGACGCTTTCTAACCGGTCGGGCAACGAGGCCGACATTAAGGTCAAGCGACGACCCGGGAGGCCGTGCTGGGTCCCGGCCGCTCGATGGAGTGTGCCCGCTAACCCGGCCGCTCGGCCGCGCTAGGGCCGTTTTAAGCTTACCGATTTGAACGTGGACTCTTTTTTGAAGATGTGTTCGTCACGCCCAGCGCCCGTCAAGTTGTGACGCAAATGCGGTGTCACGCGTTTAAACGCATTTTGAGGTTTAAACCGTGGGAAGGACACGTGAACATTGCATTCTTCCCCATCAGCATTCTGCTTGTCTTCACCGGCTGTGACCATATTTCGCGCCCCGAGAAGTTATCCCGTTTGATTCCACCCCATAAACTAAACATAAACGATATATAAAGTTATAAACTAAGCTTAAACAAAATAAAGTATTATCAAATCAGCTATAATTATATATACTTATAAAAACATTAAGTAACTGCGATAAAATGATAGACGAAGTGTACACACCACTAGAAGTTGCGACGATGTTGCGGATCACACGAACCACAATATATGAGCATATCAAGAGCGGACAGCTGAAAGCGATTCGGATAGGAAACCGATACCGTATCACCAAAGCTCATCTTGAGGAATACATACAACAGAACGTGGTCAATGGAACGTGAGGGGTTGAAAAAAATGAACGGTTTAGAAATGCTTGCAGCAATTGTAATTATCCAAGGATTTATAGCTGTTGGAATTTTGTTTGAAGGGTTTATTTTCGAAAAGATGTCTAACGTACTTCAAAAGCGAGTCTTGAAGAGTACATACAGCAGAACGTACTCAACGGGATGAAGAGTGTAGGTGACCTTGTGGTTTGGAAAAGGTATGAGAGCGGAGATAAAAGGCGAGAGTGACGAGGTGGTATAAATGACTGTTATCATACTTGATTGGGATTTTATGCACTATTATCGGCGCGTCGACGAGCGATATTTAACACTCGACGAAGCGATAGAAGAAGTGAAAGGGCACGAGCGCCAGCACAAGGCGATAAAGGCGCAGATAGCGAAAAAGGTAAAGGCGCTGGTAGCGAACAAGGCAATAAAGGCGCTGGTAGCGAACAAGGTAAAGGCGCTGGTAGCGGAGCCACGTAGCGACGAGGAATTAAAGGAGACGTTAACTGACTTGCGAGACAATAGCGCCGAGTTGAATCGAATAAAGCGACACTTGCACACGCTTATCAACGCAGGCGTCGAAGTGTTACCGCAGCCGGACCCACGCCCCTCTATGCCGGAGCATCAACGCGCCTTGTATAAAGGCTTAGAGTGGCTTAGTGCAAAAAACGAATGGGCAACCGAATCAAACGAGCTTTTCAGAGCATAATCATCCCCTTCTAACCCGAGTTTCATCGCTGGTAATTCACGAGACTACGCTTCTGTCCTGCAATTTAGTCGCGAGCATAACCACTTTTCTCGCCAACCCGACGCACTCCTGAGTACACCGGTCATCTGGACTGCCGCTTGCCACGGCACCATAATGCCCTCCAGAGGATATGGGATCGCCGCAAACTACCATCCCGTGCACGATAAAGGCACCCAGAAGTGCCATAATGGCTGTCTCTCTGCCTCCAGCACGGTGCCCAGAGTTAACAAAAGCAGCGCCGACTTTGTTTTCCAATTGTCTCCTGACGCTGATCGAGTCATCAATGAACTTCTTGATCTCGCTTGACGGCAGACCAAAATAAACGGGTGAGCCGATAACAATGCCGTCGGCCCAAACAAGGTCATCGTTTGAGGCGTCAGCCACCTCTTTGAGCCTAACCTCCGCCCCTTCTTTGCCCGCAGCGTCGGCTATTATCTCTGCCATCGCTTTGGTATTTCCGGTGCGAGAATAAAACACTACGAGTACATTAACCGTTTGACTTCCCCCCAATATAAAGGTAAAAACGGTGGTTCTTTACCTTTACGGCTGATTCAACGCTCTTTTGCTACGCGCTAGTTATTATCTAAATGCCAGTTTAGCTTCGCGAGGAGCTTGTAATCGTAATCAGACTGTGCTACTTGATCTTGAAGGAATCAATCATCTGCTGCGCGGTGCTTGCGTAGGTGTCAAAGTTTTTAGGATCTGCTTTGTACGTGATGATGTACTCCTTTCCGTGCTTGATCGTCCATATTTGCGTGAACTTCAGATGATCCCCACCATAAGTTGCCGTATATGAGACTTTATAGGCCGAATTGCCCCCCAGCGTCGTATTTCCAGCTGAAATCTCCGTGTAGTTTGAAAAATCTTGTACGGCTGCAAGCATCATCGCTGTTCTGTTGCTAAGCGTCTCGTTTGCGGAGCGGTTCCACACTTGCACGTTGAGATTCTCTGCGGCATTATTCGTTGGCATCCTAAAAAGCACGGA
>JGI24132J36420_10001235_pt1 | contig 11660 bp, 8 predicted proteins | sample BarGraNGADG00212_3_FD_36420 | JGI IMG/M metagenome (IMG submission 36420) | reverse complement strand
GGGATGTCAGATTGCTTATAATCTCAATTATTTTCGTCGGGATTTTTGCATTCATTTCACAGGCAATATTCAGAACCCTACAATTTGGTAGGGGCGGAAGNANCCACCTATCGACAAAAGGATTCAACTGCTGGAACAATTTTAACGGAACAAAGGCATATTGCCCTAATGCCATTAAGTACTTATTCCTTTTTTTTGCTGAACTTTAGCAGCTTGGTTTCTTCTCCTCTCAATATTCTGCCTATGTTCTCCCTGTGAGTCACCAGCAGGGCTACACCCACTATTATTGCAAATATTTTGAATAGACTTGATGGAGTGTCAAAAAACAGAAATAGTAAAACCGGAAAGGATATTCCTGCACTCATTGATGACACTGATACAATACCCGTAATAAACAAAACAACCAGAAATACGCCCATACTGCATAATGTAAGCAAAGTTTGCAAAGCAAGAAAAACACCGAATACAGTTGCAACTCCTTTCCCTCCCCTGAATCCGGCAAATACAGGAAATATATGGCCGATAATAGCTATTATGCCAGTCATCAACTGCAAATCCGTAAGGAGTGCACTCCCGGGTTCAGCGAGATGAAAGAAAACCGGTAATATAGCAGCCAGCCAGCCTTTGGCGATATCGATAAGCAAAACCGGAATTCCTGTTACCCATCCAAGTACCCTTATAGTATTTGTTGTACCTGCATTTCCGCTGCCATGTTCTCTTACATCAATGTTGTGAAATCGTTTCCCGATCCATACAGCCGAGGGAATTGATCCCAAAAAATAAGCAAGTACAACCGCAAGTGCCGTATTCAGAATATTCATACTCCAAAATAATTTTCAGATGGCAAATATAACAATAATAATAAACCTCTTCTTATTCAAATTATGGGTCCAAAGCTGACCAGACCGGCAGCTTCTTTATTTGCTGTAAATTTACTGAAATTATTGATGAACTTCAGAGCCAGGTCAGTTGCTGCAACACGCCATTTGGATTGAGAGTCCCATACTTTTCCCGGATCAAGAATATTATTATCCACTCCCTTAATCCGGGAAGGAATACTCAGATTAAAAACCGGAAGCGAAAAAAACTCACAATCCATTATAGAACCGTCAAGGATTGCATTAATTATCAGTCGTGTCGAAGGCAGGTCGATTCGTGTTCCTATTCCATAAGGGCCTGCCATCCAACCTGTATTTACTAACCAGGCTTCTGTATTATGCAATTTCATTTTTTTTGTTAGTTCGTTTGCATAAATGATAGGATCGAGCATAAGGAAAGCCGCACCAAAGCAAGCGGAGAAAGATGGTACCGGTTCAATAATTCCCCTTTCCGTCCCAGCGACTTTTGCGGTGTATCCACTGAGGAAATAATATCTGGTTTGCTCCTCGGTAAGGCGGCTTACCGGCGGCAAAACACCGAATGCATCTGCCGTAAGGAAGATAACTTTTTTTGCATGTCCTGCTTTTGAAACAGGTTTTACTATGTTATTAATATGGTAAATAGGATACGATACCCTGGTGTTTTCTGTTTTTGAACTATTGTTGAAATCAATAGTGCCATCAGATAATACAACAAGGTTTTCCAGAAGAGCGTCACGCCTTATTGCGTTATAGATATCCGGTTCGTTCTTCTTGCTTAAATTGATACACTTGGCATAACAACCTCCCTCAAAATTGAAGACACCTTCATCATCCCAGCCATGTTCGTCATCACCGACAAGTGCTCTTTCCGGGTCGACCGAGAGGGTTGTTTTTCCGGTTCCGGAGAGTCCGAAGAAGATAGCAGTGTCGCCATCTTTCCCTACATTCGCAGAACAGTGCATTGAGGCTATTCCCCTGAGTGGCAGGTAATAATTCATGACAGAAAAAATACCTTTTTTCATCTCCCCACCATACCATGTACCACCAATTACTGACATACCTTCAGTCAGATTAAAGAATATAAAATTTTCTGAATTGAGCCCCTGTTGCTGCCAGTCAGGGTTTTTAGCCTTGGAGGCATTAAGGACAACAAAATCGGGTTTGAATTCATCAAGCTCTTCCGGTTCAGGTCTGATAAACATATTTTTTACGAAATGAGCCTGCCATGCAACCTCGAGAATAAATCTCACTCTTAGCCGGGTATTCTTATTAGCTCCGCTGAAACAGTCTGTTACAAATAGTCTCTTTCCCGATAATTGTTTCAAAGCAATATTTTTGCAGTGGTTCCAAATTCCTTGCGAAATTGGTTTGTTATCGGAGACTTTTCCCATTTCCGATTTCCACCATAGGGTGTCCCTTGTTTTATCATCGAGAACAACGCATTTATCTTTAGGCGAACGTCCGGTAAAAATCCCGGTATCAACAGAAATTGCGCCTGTCCGGGTTATAATCCCTTTCTCATAACCTTCAAGTCCGGGTTTTGTCTCCTCTGCAAATAGTATATTATAAGACGGATTATAGATGATCTCATTCACGTCCTGAATACCATAATCTAATAAATCGCGGGGCTCAATCATTTTGAGAAATTTGGTTTTAAATCAACAAATTCTTAGTAAAGAAAGTTTTAACTTACATGATTTCTAAATTTGGATTTTTATATAAGTGTGNCCGGTTATTTGCCAAATTTGATTGAAGCCTGGGCTGCTGCCAGTCTTGCAATCGGAACCCTGAATGGAGAACAGCTTACATAAGTTAAACCTGCTTTGAAACAGAATTCAACAGAAGCAGGATCGCCACCCTGTTCCCCACAGATACCAACTTTAAGATCGGGCCTCGTAGTGCGGCCTTTCTCAACCGACATTTTGATAAGCTGGCCAACACCATCCTGATCAATTGTCTGGAAAGGATCAGCAGATAATATCTTTTTGTCGAGATAATCGTGAAGGAATCCACCTGTATCATCGCGGCTGAAACCGAAAGTCATCTGGGTAAGGTCGTTGGTTCCGAATGAGAAGAATTCGGCGCTTTTTGCCATACGGTCTGAGAGAAGGCATGCACGAGGTATTTCTATCATTGTACCATATTTATACTCAATAGTTTTCACCCCAAACTTTTTGCAGACTTCGTCATAAACTCTGTCAACAACCTTTTTAGTATAGTCTAATTCGTTGACTTCACCAGTTACAGGAACCATTATCTCGGGATGAGGATGTTTCCCTTCTTTAATAAGTTCCAGGGAAGACTCAAATATTGCGCGAATCTGCATCTCTGATATCTCGGGGAATGTGATACCAAGACGTACGCCCCGGTGCCCCATCATTGGGTTTGATTCGTGCAGAGCTTCACCACGTTTAGCAATATCTTCTTTTTTAATNCCGAGAGCTTTTGCCAGTTCTTCCTGTTTTTCTGCACCCTGAGGTACAAACTCATGAAGAGGAGGATCAAGAAGCCTGAAAGTAACTGGTAGACCATCCATGGCAACCATGGTGGCTTTCATATCTTTTTTAACGTGTGAGAAAAGTTCGTCGAGAGCTTTGCGGCGTTCCGTTTCATTAGCACTGAGGATCATTTTACGAAGAAGAAACAAAGGTACCTCAGACCCTTTACCATAAAACATATGTTCGGTACGGAACAGACCGATTCCCTCTGCACCATAATTACGTGCAATTACAGCATCTTCAGGAGTTTCAGCATTGGTACGGACNCCCATTTTACGATACTTATCAACAATTGTCATAAATTCCTTAAAACGTGGGTTTTCTGTTGCGTCCATCAGGGTAACAGCTCCGGTATAAACGTTACCTTTAGTACCGTTAAGTGTAAGGACATCGCCTTCCTTAATTATTATGTCTGAGCCGGTAATTTTAGCAATCTTTTTTGAAGCGTCAACATGAAGACCTCCTGCGCCGACAATACAGCATTTCCCCCAGCCACGGGCAACCAGAGCAGCATGAGATGTCATACCTCCACGTGCAGTCAGGATACCTTCAGCAGCGCGCATACCTTCAACGTCTTCAGGATTAGTCTCTTCGCGTAAAAGAATAACTTTTTCACCTCTGCGGAACCATGCAACAGCATCCTCAGCATTGAAAACAACTTTTCCAACTGTTGCTCCCGGACCTGCAGGTAAACCTTTTACTACAGGTTTAACTTTCTTCTCAGCATTAGGATCGCAGATCGGATGAAGAAGCTCGTCGAGCTGTGCAGGATCAACACGCATAACAACTGTTTTTTCATCAATCAGTTTTTCGTGAAGCATATCCATTGCCATGATAAGTGCGGCTGTTCCGGTTCTTTTACCAGTACGGCATTGAAGCATATAAAGTGTACCTTCCTGAATTGTGAATTCTATATCAAGCATATCGTGGAACGACTTTTCAAGAATATTCCGGATATCCCATAGCTCCTTGTATGTACCGGGCATTGCCTCCTGCATACTGTGAAGATGCTGATTCTGATCATTTTTTGTATCATCATTAAGAGGACTCGGGGTACGGATACCTGCTACAACATCTTCTCCCTGAGCATTTACAAGCCACTCGCCATAGAAAAGGTTTTCGCCCGTTGCAGGGTTACGGGTGAATGCAACACCCGTTGCGGATGTGTCGCCCATGTTGCCAAATACCATTGCCTGTACGTTTACTGCAGTTCCCCAATCATCAGGAATGCCTTCTATACGACGGTATGAAACAGCTTTTTTACCATTCCAGCTTTTAAATACAGCTTTAATACTGCCTTCAAGTTGTTCTTTTGCATCATCAGGGAAAGGTTTTCCAAGAGCTTTTTTAATTATTGTTTTAAATTCTTCCGAGAGAAGTTTAAGTTCATCAGCCGAAATTTCAGTATCTGATTTATAACCTTTCTGCTTTTTAAACGCATTAAGTTTTTCGTCAAGCTGCTTACGTATTCCTTTACCTTCACCAGGATCAATCCCTTCTGCCTTTTCCATAACAACGTCGGCATACATCATAATAAGCCGGCGATATGAATCCCATACAAAACGCGGATTGTTGGTCTTCTTAAGAAAGCCCGGAATAGTTGCCGGGCAAAGACCGATATTAAGGACTGTATCCATCATTCCTGGCATTGAACTGCGTGCACCTGAACGACATGAGACCAGTAGTGCGTTCTGCGCATCACCATATTTCATATTCATTGTTTCTTCAGTCTTCTTCATAGCTGCCCAAACTTCAGGCATCAATTCTGCCGGAAGAGTAAGATTGTTCTTATAATATTCATTACAAGCTTCAGTTGTAATTGTGAACCCTGCAGGAACTGGTAAACCTAACAGACACATTTCAGCAAGGTTAGCACCTTTACCTCCAAGGAGGTTTTTCATGTCGGTTTTACCCTCTGCAGTTTTCTTTCCAAAGGAGTAGACTCTTTTAAGTTGTGACATAATTTTATTGATTTGATATAAGTTTAAATTATAGATTTTGCAAAATAAGCCGCAAAGTTAATATTTATAATTGAATTTTTTAAAAGTGAAAAACTTTAAGCTCTCGGATGGAACATAATAAGAGTATCGCGCAGGAAACTCCTGTCGATATGAGTATAAATCTCGGTTGTAAGAATAGATTCGTGCCCGAGCATTTCCTGAACTGCCCTGAGATCTGCACCTGCTTCTATCATATGAGTTGCGAATGAGTGCCTGAATGTATGAGGGCTGATATTTTTCCTTATTCCGGCCCTGGCCGCAAGGTCTTTAATAATGGTGAAAATCATTGCCCTGGTAAGACGCTTTCCGCGACGGTTTAGAAAAAGAATATTCTGATCAGTGATTACAGCAAGTCTGTTCCTGTCCTGTTTATATTTATCCATCTCACTCAGTGCCTTTTTGCTGACCGGAACAAGTCTCTGTTTATTGCCTTTCCCTGTTACAACAACATATTCTTCATTGTAATGTATATCTGTCATACGAAGGTTCACGAGCTCTGAAACCCTTAGTCCGCAACCATAAAGCGTTTCAATGATTGCTTTATTCCTTTGGCCCTCCGGTTTAGTTAGATCAATTTCATTGATTATCCTGTCAATCTCAATTACCGATAGTACCTCAGGAAGCTTAAGTCCGATTTTTGGCGATTCTAATAGCGAAGAAGGATTCTCTTCAATTTCACCTTCAATAAGAAGATATCTGAAGAAAGCCCTGACACCCGAAAGTACTCTTGACTGGGTTCGTGTATTTTTATTGTTAGCGCCATACCAGACCAGAAATGCTTTAAGATCTGAGTATAACACACTGGCTGGTGAAATATCTATTCCGGCCTCTTTAAAGTATTTTTCAAGTTTATAAACATCACTCAGATAGGCTTCGACACTATTGTCCGACAACGACTTCTCCAACCTGAGATAGGTTTCAAAATTTCTGAATGACTGTTTCCAGGTTAAACTCATATGTAAATCTAAAATATCTGACCACAAAGTCCCTTGCAAAGTAACACAAAGTAAGACAACCGTTATAAGTTCATCTCTTTAAATATTTTTTCCTATTTTTACAGTATATTAATGGTAATGTCAAAACTCTACATATTGCTATAATACACTTAAATGCAGATGATTATTGAAATTATTAATGGTCCAAATCTGAATCTTCTCGGCACGAGAGAACCTGAAAAGTACGGTCATTCTTCTTTTGAAGATTATCTTTTGGTTCTTAAATCGCGTTTTCCGGATATCGGATTCAAATATTATCAGTCGAACACAGAAGGTGAAATAATTAATGAGATTCAGAAAACAGGCTTTTCATCGGATGGGATAATTCTGAATGCTGGTGGTTACACTCATACTTCTGTATCAATTACTGATGCAATAGCTGCCGTAAAGGCACCGGTTATTGAAGTCCACATTACTAATATTTCTGCCAGGGAGGATTTCCGTCACATAAGTCTGATTGGGAGGAATTGTTTGGGAAGTATATCAGGTTTTGGTCTGGATAGTTACAGGCTAGCCGTGGAGGCACTTATTGAAATAATTAAAACAAAGAAGATATAATTTATGGATGCTAAAAGGACTAAGATTGTAGCTACTATCTCTGATAAACACTGTGAATCAGGTTTTATTAAGGAATTATTTGAGGCTGGGATGAATGTGATCAGGATAAACTCAGCACACCTTGATATTGAGGGAGCACTCCGGATAATTAAGAATGCCCGTGAAGTCTCTGATAAAATTGCAATTCTTATCGACACCAAGGGTCCTGAAATACGTACTACTATCTGTGATTCTCCTATTCAACTGATAAAAGGGGCCACAATAAATATTATCGGTGACCCTGGGAAAAAGAGTTCTCCGGAAGCAATATATGTTAGTTATAAGGCATTTTCTTCAGATATTCCACTTGGATCACTGATTCTGATGGATGACGGGGAATTAGAGCTGAGAGTTTTAAGAAAGCAGGGAAATGCACTTGAATGTATTATTGAAAATGATGGAATCCTGGGATCAAGGAAAAGTGTTAATATTCCGAGTGTAAAGATTTTACTCCCATCTCTGACTGAGAAGGATAAAACCTTTATTGAAATGGCTGTTAAGAATAATGTCGATTTTATTGCCCATTCATTTGTGCGATCAAAACAGGATGTGCTTGATGTCAAGGCTGTTCTCAATTCTTTTAACAGTAAAATTAAAATAATTGCCAAAATCGAAAATCAGGAAGGTGTGGACAATCTTGATGATATCATTGATAATGTTTATGGTATTATGGTTGCCAGGGGAGACCTTGGCATAGAAATACCTTATGAAAAGATTCCGGGTATCCAGAAGATGATCATCACGAAATGTATAATCTCGAGGAAACCGGTGATTGTAGCAACTCAGATGCTTCACTCGATGATTAACAATCCAAGGCCTACCAGGGCTGAGGTAAGCGATATCGCCAATGCAATTTATTCACAGACTGATGCGATTATGCTCAGTGGTGAAACAGCCAATGGAAAATATCCGGTTGAGTCGGTAAAAACCATGACAAAAGTTGCTCTTGAAGTTGAGAAGAATAAGGAGAAGTTCATGAATATTCCATACCTGAATGTTACAGGAGAAATCTCGGCATATCTTGCCAAAGTAGCGGTCAAAACTGCATTCAGGATAGGAGCAAGGGGAATCATTGCAGATACTTTAGGAGGAAGAACAATCAGGGATATGGCTTCATACAGAGGAATAAATCTGATCCTTGCACAATGTTACTCAGAAAATACGATGCGGGAACTTGCGTTGTCATATGGAGTATATTCTAGCCTTCAGGTCAAAAAGAAGTCCGTAGATGAGTTCATTCATATTGCTCTGAAAGACCTGACAAAAACACATAATCTCAAAAGCGAGGATATTGTGGTGGTACTTGCAGGAAACTTTTCAGGAGGTTCAGGTTTTTCATTTATTGAGGTTGGATCGGTTCATTATCTGAAAGATCGGGTTAGTATAAAAGATGATTTATAATTGGTCTGATTTTTGATGATTAAATAAGGCCTGAAACTGAATAATAATGTTAAGAGTTCTGTTTTTTAGTATGGTTTTTTTTCATCCGGTTCATATAAGTTTATATGCAACCAGTGTGTTCCGCAATTGTTTCTTTTAGAGTGCTTGTGAGAATGTATTTTGATGATTTTGAAGAAGTAGTTATATTAACTTCGGAAATTACTGAGCGAACTTTTAAAATAAAATAACCCTAGGCGTGAAAAAACTTATTTCAAAGAAACTTTTTTTACTGGTACTGGTATCATTTTATTTTGCCAGTCTGAATGCTACCCATAACCGGGCTGGTGAAATTACCTATATCCAGTTGTCGGACCTCACATACAGGATCACGATAACTACATTTACTTATACCTTAAGTTTCGCAGACAGACCTCAACTCGATATTGAATGGGGCGACAATTCGATATCAACCGCCCAGAGACAAAGTACTTTAATTCTACCGAATTTTTACAAGAGGAATATTTATGTTATAGATCACACCTATCCTGGCCCGGGAATATATAAAATTGTGGTTCAGGACCCAAACAGGAACGCNGGAGTTAAAAACATTCCTAATTCAGTTAATGTCATTTTTTCAATATCAACAATTCTGACAGTTAATCCGGCAATGGGGCGTGACAATTCGCCAGTACTGCTTAATCCCCCTTATGATAAAGCAGCTTATCATTATTTATTTATTCATAATCCCTCAGCCTTCGATCCTGACGGTGACAGTCTCTCATATAAGCTTACTGTCTGTACACGTGAAGATGCAAAACCAATAGTTGGATATACCTTGCCGCCTGCAACTCGCTCAATAAGAGTAGATTCTATAAGTGGAGACCTGATTTGGGATACCCCCGCAGACACCGGAAAATTTAATGTGGCGATGAATATTGAGGAATGGCGAAACGGGAAAATTATCGGATTGTTGGAACGGGATATGCAGATCGAGGTCTTTAATACCACCAACAAACCNCCTGAAAATGGTCCTCTCAAAGATTATTGTGTAGAAGCAGGTGATAGTATTGATTTCCTTTTTACCGCTACGGATCCTGATAAAGATTTTTTGGCTCTCCATGCCACGTCAGGAGTATTTGGTCTTAACCCATGCAAAGCCTCATTTACAAAAGTTGATTCTGTAGCTGGATTTGCATCCTCAAGATTCAAATGGAAACCATGTCATGAGGCAGTCAGAAAACAACCTTATAATGTAATTTTTAAATCGGATGACTCCAATCCCGATGTCAGGCTTTCTGACATCCACAATATAAATATCAGGGTGCTTGGACCTGCTCCTCATCTAATTAATGCAGTTCCGGTAGGTAAATCAATCAGTTTAACCTGGTCACACTATGTTACCAATGTAATATCAGGATTCAACATCTACAGAAGAGATGGAGCCTCTACTTTCAAACCCGATTCATGCACAGAGGGTATTCCTTCATCCACAGGTTTTATAAAAGTAGGGTATATTGGTGGCAGTTCTACTACATCTTATTCGGATAATGATAACGGACAAAGTCTGCAGTTTGGTAAGGAATATACTTACAGAATAGTTGCTGTTTACCCAAATGGAACCGAAAGCAAAGCTTCAAATGAGATCACATCAACTCTTGTATCCGGAGTTCCGATAATTAAAAATGTGAGCGTAAGAAATACCGATGCTGTAAAAGGATCGATTTTTCTTTCATGGGAAAAGCCAAAAAAACTCGATACTATCCCTGCAATTGGCCCTTATGAATACCTGATTTACAGGGCAGATGGAATTGGCGGGACAAACTTCAATCAGATTAAGTCAATTCAAACAGTTAATCTGAACGACACTGTCTATATAGATACTCTGATAAATACTTCAACGACCGGTTATATTTACAGGATAGATTTGTACAATAACGCCACCGGTAACAGATTTCTCATCGGAGACCCGGGGTATGCATCCTCTGTTTTTCTTTCTGTAGCACCCGGTGACAGGAAAGCTCGTTTTACTATTAGTCGTAATGTGCCATGGATTAATACAAGGTATGATTTCTTCAGATTGAACAATGCTACCAGCGCTTATGATTCAATTGGCTCAACGAATCAGTTGACTTATGTCGATAACGGTCTGGTAAATGGTAAGGAATATTGTTATTTTGTCAGATCTACAGGTGGTTACCTTGCTAACAATATGCCTAAGAATCTGATAAATCTTTCAGAGATCATCTGCACTACTCCTGTTGATAATGAACCACCTTGTCCTCCAGTGCTGAAGGTCACCAGTAAATGTGATAGCTTATACAATTCACTAACATGGGCAATTGCTGACACAGTTTGTTTTGCAGATGTTGCAGGTTACAAGATCTATTCCAGAATGAAGTCAGAAGATAATCTTTCCCTGCTTATTACTATCAACGATAAGAATACTTTTACTTATAAGCATTTTCCGGGGGAGACTATTTCCGGATGTTATGCGGTTTCAGCATTTGATATAAAGGGAAATGAGAGTGTTAAATCCCCGACAATTTGTATTGATTCCTGCAACTTTTATGAGATACCAAATGTTTTTACTCCGAATGGAGATAATATTAATGATAACCTGGTGGCAAAAACATCAGGATTGGTTACAAAAATTGATTTTAAATTATTTAACAGGAACGGATTGCTTTTATTCAAGACTGAAGATCCCAGAATCAACTGGGATGGCACTTATAAGGGTAACATTGTATCACCCGGAGTATATTTCTATCAATGTGATGTTTATGAAAACCACATTTCAGGAGTGGAAATATTCCATCTTTCGGGTTTTGTTCATGTCATTACCGAATCAGATGCGAAAATAAATAAACAGCCTACGAAATGATTTTGAAGAAATTATAAAATGAAGAAGATTATTACTCTGTTTTTGTTTTTATCAGGTGCCGGAATAATTTTTGGGCAACAAACGGTTGATTATATTCTTAAAGCCAGAGCGCTTGCCGAAGCAGGGAAACCTGAACAGGCAATAAACCTGCTAAACGAGGCAATAAATGGTACAAAAGAGAGTCGGTTATATACTGAAAGAGCTGAAGCAAATATTCTGAGTGGCGATTATTCAGGGGCGATAAGTGATTATAATGAAGCAAATAAGATAACTCCATTCTCAGGTGAATATGGACTGGCAAGAATTTATGCTTTAAAAGGCGATGCTGCCACAGCACTTTATCATCTGGAACTAAATCTTAATTCGGCTGATAAGAAAAGTGAAAAGGATATTTTGCTTGACCCTGCATTTGGAACTATTGATAATAGACAGGAATGGCGTCAGTTCTG
>JGI24132J36420_10001232_pt1 | contig 11699 bp, 10 predicted proteins | sample BarGraNGADG00212_3_FD_36420 | JGI IMG/M metagenome (IMG submission 36420) | reverse complement strand
GTCTCGCTGAAGCGGATCAGCCGTACGCGGGGTCGTTCCTGATCGTCTGGGACGGAACGAAGATGCGGCGGATCCTGCTCTGACGCCGGTCGTGATTCATCAACCGGAGGAAGATTCCAGGCTGAGCTGCATCAGCACAGTGTCGATCCAGCGCCCGTGCTTGAAGCCGACCCGGCCCAGGCGGCCGACCTCGGCGAAGCCGGCGCTCCTATGCAGCGCCTCGGAGGCGGGATCGCCCGTATCGGCGATCACGGCGATCACCTGTTCCACCCCGGCGTTCCGGCAGCCTTCGATGACGCGCTCTAGCAGCATCCCGCCCAGGCCCTGGCGCAGCCGATCCGGCGCGACATAGACCGTGTCTTCAACCGTGTGCCGGTAGGCCGGCCTCGGTCGCCACACAGTCACGTAGGCGAAGCCGGCAATCTTGCCGCCGAGCTCGGCGACGAGGAAAGGAAGCCCCCGTGCGACGATGCTCCCGGCCTTGCCCGACCAGGCTCCCTCATCGGGCGCGATCTCGTCGAAGGTGGCGACGCCGCTGGCGACGTAGTCGGCGTAGATCGCGGTCACCTGCTCGACGTCCTTCAGCTCGAGCGGGCGTAGACGAGGCTTGCGTGACACGGTCTTCCTCCTTGGCTCCGTTCGCAAGCGTACTGCGCCAAGTCGCGCCGCGAGCCAGGGCCGGCGGGTGCGGGCGTAACTTGAAGCGAAACTGGCGCATTTCGGGGCGTTTTTCTTCGATACCGTTCCCCGCACCGTGGGTGGGCAAAGAGGCGCCCGAACCCCGAGCTAGCGCTCGACGGCGCGCCGAGTTGCTCGAATCAACCTGAATCGCCGCGTCGCCTGTGAGCCCGGCGCGCAGAGAGCCTCCCTTACTTCGAACGCGCGCCCGCGCTACCGCCGCGTCGGGCTTTCCGATGAACCGTTACGGGTCGAGGATCGCNGGAGGCCCACTCGCCGAGTCGAGCCGACGCGCCGCGGCTCGNTCAGCTCTACGCGCAANCACTTTGCTCGGAGCCGGCGAGCATGTCGAGCGCTCGGCCTGGATCGAAATCGAACGCGAGCGTGGTCACGACGCCGCGGCGANTCACGAGCTCCGTCATGCCGTCCGCTCCCTTGCGCGAACAGGCGCCGGCAGCATGCAGGTACGGCGAATATCGCACGGCAAGCCGGTAGTGGCCAGGCTCGGGAAGCTCGAGCCGAACTCGGGCGGGGCCCAGTGCGAGTACGCGCGGACGGCCCGGGCCGGTAATCATCGAGCGGGGACGGGGAACCTCGTAGATCGTCAGATTGGGCGAGCGGAAGACCTCCTTCAGGCCAGAGCGCCCGCTGCGAATCAGCGCCGCCTCCTCAAGCGAGCTGTAGTCGCTCGGAGCGTCGGTCAGAATCACGTAGCGCGCGCCCAGGCCACGCAGCCAGCCAAGGTAGGAGCGCGCGCTCAGGTCCTTGTAGAGGATCTCGTTTTGCGGGTAGTCGTCCTGGCGAAACCAGCCGCGCACGATCGGTATCCCGGCCTGCGGTAGGTAGAACGCCGCCCAGTGGTTGACGGTGTCGACCGACTCGACGCGGTAGGAAGGCGTCAGCTTCGCGTGCAGAAAGTCGATCGCCGGCGTCCAGTACTGCGGCTTGCTGCCGGGGTCGCTGCGTCCCTTGTTGAAGCCGTCCACAATCGGACCGAGGTTCCAGAGAAGCGCCAGAGCAAGCGCCGGCGCGACGAGCAGGCGCGGGCGGTAGCCCCTCAACGAGAAGACGAGGAGAGTGATCGGCAAGGCGAAAAGCCGCAGGCGCCCGATGTTCGAGCCCAGCTGCGACGACATAGCGAAGACCATCAGGCTGGCGCCGAGGTAGAGCGGGAAGATCCAGCGCAGCAGGCGCGTCTCGTCGCTGCGCCAGGTGAGCATTGCGCCGAGCACGCAGAAGGCTGCTATCTCGAGCAGAATCGTGAGCTGGAAGGGGTAGCGGCCCGTGCTCGGGAACATGCGCCAGGCAAGGAGGCCAAGTAAGAGGCACGCCGCCAACGCCAGCGCCGGTTGACGCAGCCGCGACAGACCTTCCTTGGCGCCGGCCAGGCCGAGCGCGGCGACGATCAGCAGCAACAGAGCGAAGGCAAGTGGACTGGCGACCAGCGTCAGGAAGGAGCAGACGGCGAAACGCCAGCGGCCGCGAGCCTGGAGCGCCCAGATGGCAAAGAGCGCCAGCATGCCCCCCAGCTCGAAGGGGAAGGCAGCCGAGAAGACGATTCCGGCCCAGAGCACGGCAAAGCTGCGACTCGACCAGCGCGCCCTCCTACCCCACTGCCGCCCCAACAGCATCGAGAAGGCGAAGGCCGACGCTGCGATCGAGACGGTGGCCAGTAGGCGAATTCCGATCAGGCCGGCGAGCGGGTAGTAGAGCGGACTGTAGGTGATGTAGCTGTAGCGGCCGGAGTACCAGTAGTTGTTCCAGAAGACGAGCCCGTGCTGGAGGAACTCCCAGCGCAGATACATGTGGGCGGCGAGATCGTTCCCGGGCGGGCCGAGCCAGGCGAACAGCGCCGCGAGGGAGCCGGCTAGCGCAGCCGCGCTCAGAGCTTCTCGGATGAGTGCGTCCGCCAACCATTCGCGTAGCTGCCGGGTACGGCTACTGACAGTGGCGCGAATCACGGCGCGAAACCTACTCGCTCGGAGGTAGGTGAGCAATCGATCGTCGATCCTCGGCGCCGGCTTCGTGGGCCGCTCCGAGCCGGAAGCGGAGCGAATGCTCAACCGTGGTGACCGCGCTCGTGCGGGTGACTGTGCAGGAGAGCCCCGTGCTGATGAGTGTGCTCGTGGATCAGATTCGCCCGCAGTAGTAGCTCTCTGTTGGAGAGGATCTCGCGCGGCGCACCCTCAGCGAGCAGGCGATGGTCTTCGGAGATGACGAGACAACGATCGGCGATCCATTCCAGTTGATCGAGCTCGTGGGTGGCGAAGACGATGGTCTTTCCCGCCTCTCCAAGCTCGCTCATCAGCTCGAGTAGCCAGTGCCGGCTGCGCGGATCGAGGCCGGCCGTGGGCTCGTCGAAGAGTAGGAGATCGGGGTTCATCACCAGCACCGAGGCGATCGCGACCCTCTTTTTCTGCCCGGCCGAGAGCTGGTACGGCGCCCGCTCGGTCAGCTCGCCGATCTCGAGCATCTCGATCACGTCGTCCATCCGAGCCGCCAGCTCGCTCGGCTCGAGACCGAGTTGCAGAGGCCCAAACGCGATCTCTTCGCGCACCGTGGGTGAGAACACCTGCGCATCGGTGTTCTGGAAGACGAAGCCGACCCGCGCGCGAAAGCCTCGCGAGAACTGCTCGTCTTCGAGCTTGAGCTCGCTTACCTCTTCGCCGAAGGCGCGGTAGCTGCCCCGGTCGGGAAAGATCAAGCCGGCCAGGATCTTGAGCAGTGTCGATTTGCCGCAGCCGTTGGCGCCGAGAAGAGCCAGCCGCTCGCCTCGAGACACCTCCAGCGAAACGTCCTCGAGCGCGGGAAAGCGCTCGAGATACGAGTAGACGAGACCCTCGGCGGCGAGCAGTGGCTCGGTGCTCATCTCAGGATGAAGACCCGTCTACTGGTGCGAGCGCCACTATCTCGTAGCGGCGCCCCGGTACGTCGCCCCCCGCCCGTGTCCACCCACCCGCGGGGTCGGGAAACGGTAGCGAGAGAAACCGCCATGAATGTGCCGACTCTGCGCCGAGTCTCAAGCGCGCCCGCCCGAGCGCGAGCCCATCGCACCGTCGCAAGCGGCCAAACGGCCCCCTAGAGTCCGAGCGCACGATCCCCTCCCACGACGAGCACGGCCAGCGCCAGACAGGCGACAAGCCAGATTCCATCCGGCGCTCCTAAGCGGGGCCGCTCGAGCACTCTCACCTCGCCGCGGAAGCCGCGCGCCAGCATCGCCTGGTGGATCTCCTCGCTGAGCGCGTGCGCCTTGCCGAAAAGTGCGCCGCCCGAAAAGCCGGCGACCGCCCGCGCCCCGCGTCCGCCCCTCTTGGCGGCGATCGTTCGTGCCTTGCGCGCGGTCACCATCTCCGAGACCGAGTCGAGCAGGACGAAGAGATAGCGGTAGGCCAGGCCGAGTACGAGCACGAGCAGCCGCGGCACGAACAGTGCTCTGAGCGCCGAGAGCAGCCGCGGCCAGGACGTCGTCAGCGTCAGTAGCACGACGAGCGAGATGGATGTGGCCACCCGGCAGACGATCAATCCCGCCGAGGTCAGGCCCTGCCGCGTCAGCCCGACTTCGTGGCCGAGCCAGCGCCCGAGCGGCAGCACAACCTCTCCGGGCGTGACGAAGCTGAACATCGCCGGCGCCACTATCACGCCGGTGAAAATGGGGATGAAGAGCCAGACGCGCTTGACGAACCACCAGAGCCCGATCCGCGACGCGACCGCCAGCACGAGCGTGAGCAAGTAGAGGCCGGCAAGCACCGAAATGTGCCGCACTAGCCCGGCCGCGATCAGTAGCGCGACGACGCTCAGCAGCTTGGCCCGGGCATCGAGGCTCTGCAGGAGCCCCGGCCGCGCCGCGGTCTCCTCGCTCGTTATCGCCTGCCGTACCACCTTCGCCAACCCGTCGAGCGTCTTCTCGAGCGCGCCTCCCCGCCGGCGCTTGCCGCTGCAGCCGATCGGGAACGCGCCGGCCTCGCTCTCGAGCAGCCAGGCCGGTGTCGTAGCGCCGCCGGCCACGCCTACCCCGTCTGCACGCCCGGCCGCCGCCGCGCAACCGTCCGAACGACGCCGATGAGAAGGAAGATCGCGGCTCCCACAACCAGTGCGCCGAGGACCGCTGACAAGACATAGGCGAGACTCGCGTGCTCGCCCGATGTGAAGCCGTAGTCGGCGAGCAGCGTGTGCTTCCAGAAGCCGTTGTAGTGCTGGAGCCCGCTGGGAATCGCGCTCAGCCCGTATTTGTGCAGATTGAGATCGACCGGCGCGTCCTCACCGTAGGCGGTACCGGGTGCGAGCAACCCGAGCGGCGAAAGGACGATCATCGTCGCAATACCGATCAGGGCCCAGCGAAGCGCCGGCAGTCCACGCGTGGGAGCCAGTTCCTCGTCGCTGTCGACGACGCCGGGGTGATTGATGCGAAGCAGCGGCAGGTTCGCCCGCTGCAGGTAGGCGACGACGCCCACGGTCAGAATGAGCTCGGCGGCGCCGGCGATGGTGAGGTGTGCAAGCGCCATCGCCGGGATCGTCTGCGCGAGGTGGAAGGGCGCATAGAGCGGCGTTCCATTCGCTGATTGGAAGAGGGTCGGTTGCAACCCGAACTCGATCGCGGCGCAGAGAGCGGCCGCGTTCAAACCAACGTAACCTCCGATACCGGCCGCGAGCGCCCGGCGCCTAGAGGTCAGGGAGGTGTTCCGAGCCAACAACCGGTAGACGCCGTAGCCGACGAACGGCATCACGAGCGCCATGTTGAAGGCGTTGGCGCCGAGCGCCAGCACGCCGCCGTCGCCGAAGAAGAAGGCCTGGATAACGAGCGCGACGCTGACGCAGACCACCGCCGCCCAGGGCCCGAGCAAGACGGCTATCAGCACCGCCCCGACCGCATGCGCCGTCGTTCCGTCCGGAATCGGGATGTTGAACATCATCACCAGGAAGCTGTAGGCGGCGCCGAGCGCGAGCAGCGGCGCGTGACGATCCTTGACGACCTTCTTCACCCTGGCGCAGGCGGTGCCGATCACGGGCACCATTGCGGCGCCGGTGACCGCGCAGGTGGCAGGGCTCAGGTAGCCGTCAGGAATGTGCAAGCTCGTGCTCCTCGTGCTCGTGGCTCTCGGCGATGCATTCGGGACAGAGCCCGACGAGCGGGAAATGGGTGAAGCGGGCCTCGAAGCCGAACTGCTCGCGCACCTGGGTGCGAACCGCGTCGAGCTCCTCGCCTGCGACCGTGCGGACGGCGTGGCAGGACTCGCAGACGAGGTACTCGTGCTCGGGAGCGGCGAGCGCGTAGAGGCCCGGCCCGTGGCCGAAGTGGACGTGTCGGACGAGCCCGACCTCCTCCAGCGTCTCCAGGTTGCGATAGACCGAGGCGAGATCGGAGCGCGGTAAGCGTCCCTCCAACCCATCGGCGACGCGCTCGGCAGAAAGCGGTCCCTTGGCGCCGTAAAGCGCCTCGAGCACGAGCCTGCGGGCGGCGGAAGCTCTCAGCCCGCGCTCGCGCAGAGCTTCGACGGCCTCCTCGACGCTGGTGGCGGCGAGAGCCGGACTGCGGTGAGTGGTCGTCAACTCGATCTCCTCCCGTCGGGCCTTAACTGCGAACGAGTCGCAAAAACTATCGAGTCGCGTCTTGGGCTGCGACGGAGACCGTTCCGGCGTCCCTCACTGCTAGGCTCGCCGCCTCGTGAAAAGGCGTCGGCGCACTCTCCTTCTGACTTTCTTGGTTGCGCTCACGCTTGCCTCGACCTGCACCGCGGCGAGCTCGCTCGCGCGCGGTGCCTCCTACCTGCTCGCGCGCCAGCAGTCGGACGGCGGCTTCGCCGAGCCGGGCGCCTCCTCGAGCGCCGGGCTGACGGCCTGGACCGTGCTCGGTCTGAAGGCGAGCGGGAAAGCCCCCGCCAAGCTGCAGGCAGCCGCCGACTACCTGGCCCAGACGCCGGCGCCGCAGGCGACCGATCTGGAGCTGAAGCTGCTCGCTCAGGCCGCGCTCGGTCGGGACGTTTCCAAGCTCGCCGACGAGATCGAGCAGCTTCGCCGCCCAGACGGACGCATCGGGCCGGCGCTCAACTCGACCTACTGGGGCGTGCTCGCACTCCGCGCCGCCGGTCGAAGGCCCGCCAAGGCGACGGTGCGCTACATCCTGCGCGCTCAGCGGAAGAGCGGAGGCTGGTCGTGGAGCCCGCGCGCCGCGGCCGACGCCGGCGACACCGCGGCAGCGATCCAGGCTCTACGCGCCGCCGGTACGAACGCTCGCTCGGCGCCGATTACACGCGCCGTCCGCTACCTGCGCCGCTGCCAGAACAAGGACGGTGGTTTCGCCGTCTCGCCCGGCGCCGACTCCGACGCCCAGTCAACGGCCTGGGCAATCCAGGCTCTCGTGGCCGCCCGCAAAGACCCCGGCAAGGCTCCCTTCCGCTACCTGAAGAAGCTCCAGCGCAGCGACGGTAGCTTCCGTTACAGCAAGCGTTACGTCACCACGCCGACCTGGGTGACGGCACAGGTTCTCTGCGCGCTGGCGCGCAGGCCGTTTCCCTTCTAGGCTTGGCGCGCGTTTCTGTCCGCGAGCCATCTTTCGGCTGACGCGAGATACGGATCCCATGGATCCACGAAAGGACGTGCCGCGTGACCGCGTCCCATGCCGACTTCGCGTCGTAGCCCCAGGAGCGAAGGACTCCATAGAGCAGATGCGGCGAGCGCTTCAATCCCGCAGCGCAGAAGAAGAGCGTCGAGATACCTAGCCGGGCTTCTTCAAGCGCGGCCGCGGCGGCGTCGAAGGCGAAGTCCGGTAAGTCGACCTTGAGGTCCTCAACCCCGTCGATCCGCAGGTATCGAACACCGAGACTCCGGACCATGCCCGCATCCGGTCGCCAGACGTACGGCGCGCCTCCTGCCACGTCAACGAAACGCTCGATACCCGAGCCGACGAGCTCCGCGAATCGCTCGTCGTCGCGCATCTGCGCCGAGATAAAGACCGATGTGCCGGGCACCTGCCCGATCGACCAGACAATCGGATCGGGCTCGCACGCCACTTCGTGGCCGCAGCGCAGACAGGCGACATCCGGCGGCGACCACCAGCGAATGCCGCAAGAACAGTCGAAAGCAACAGGCACGGCCTCGACTCTAGCGGTCGCCCTCGTCGTCCCCTGTCTAGGGAAAGTCAGACTCCCGACACGGCGACTCGCTTGACAGATCTTGCGTCCGACGCCGGCGTCTAGGTTGTCACGACAGTTGCCTANTGCTGATGCGCCCTCTCGCGTCCTAGGCCCCTCCCTCGGTGTCAGACACCGTTCAGAGAAGCCACTGACTGTCAAGGGGCATCTGTGGCGGAAGTGGAGCGCTTCATCCACAACCACAGTCCACTCGAGTCATGGCCGCCGCGACCGACCTGCGCGGGCGCGGCTCACACAACGCCATCCCCCGGCCTCGCCACACCGAACACTGCCCACACCCAAGGCCAGCCCGCCGCGCTCGTAGGAGCAGACGAAGCACTAGCGACGAAGTCGCGGTGACTCGTACACAGAGTTAATACCGCGAAAAGTCTTAGCCGGCTTCGCCGGCCGACTTTTCGCGGAGAACTAGGTGCAGTTCCGAAGCGCCTGCGCCTCGGGNAGCTGCTCNAGGCGCCTCAGCGTCATGGTCTCGATCTGGCGCACGCGCTCCCGCGTCACTCCGAAGGCGCGACCGACCTCTTCCAGGGTGCGCGGACGCTGGCCGTTGAGTCCGTAACGAAGCTCGATCACGTGTCGCTCACGCTCGGACAGCGCGTCGAGCACGGCCGTGATGTCCTCGCGGCGAAGCGAGAGAGTGGCGTTGTCGTAGGGCGACTCGGCCTGCTCGTCCTCGACGAAGTCGGCCAGCGAGGAGTCTTCCTCTTCGCCTATCGGCTTCTCCAGCGAGATCGGATGCTGCGCCATGCGCATGATCTCGCGCACCTCTTCGGGCTCGAGATCCAGCTCCCTGGCGACCTCCTCCGGCNTCGGATCGCGACCGAGCTGCTGCACGAGCTGGCGCTCGACGTGCACGACCTTGTTCAGCTTNTCGACCATGTGCACCGGGATGCGGATCGTGCGCCCCTTGTCGGCGATGGCGCGGGTNACCGCCTGCCGAATCCACCAAGTCGCNTAGGTCGAGAACTTGTAGCCCTTGCGATAGTCGAACTTCTCGACGGCGCGAATCAGCCCGAGCGAGCCTTCTTGAATCAGATCGAGGAAGGAGAGCCCGCGGCCGAGGTAGCTTTTGGCGATCGAGACGACCAGGCGCAGGTTGGCCTCGATCATGTGCATCTTGGCCCTCATGTCGCCGCGCTCGATCCGCTTGGCCAGAGCGACCTCCTGGTCGGCGCTTAGCAAGGGGACACGCCCGATCTCACGCAGGTAGAGGCGCAGCGAGTCGAGCGAGGGCTCAACCGAGAGATCGAGCTTGGGCGCNCTNGNCTCCTCCTCCGAGACGAGCGGCTGCTCGTAGGGCAGATGCTTGTAGGACTCGCCCGGGGTGAGATCGACACCGTGGTCGATCAGATAGGTGTAGAAGTCCTCGGCCTGGTCCTTGCTGATCTCTACATCCTCGAGCGCCACGGTTATTTCGTCGTAGCTGAGGAACCCTTTCTCCTGGCCCTCCTGTGCCAGTCGCTGGAGCTCTTCGATATCTGGGAGGGCGATCTCGACGGTGAGCATTGACCTCGGCTTTCTCTCGCGCTGGGAATGGGTTCCGCGACTNGATAGGAAAAGAGCCGGCCTTCCTGGCCCCGGCTCTTTTACTACGGCCCGACACTATCCGGGCATGCCGCACAAGAAAACCGATCTTCGGGTTTTTGTCAACACGTCTTTTAGCAATGGCCCGCAAGCAGGGAAGATACGCTAGGCTCGCAAGCCGAAAGTGCCCGAGCTCCCTGAAGTCGAAGCGCTCCGTCGCTCGCTCGACGAACCGGTTTCTGTTGCGCCGGTCGAGCATGTCGGCCCGGCTCACCTGGCGACGCTGAAGACGGCCGAGCCACCGCTTCGGGCGCTCGAGGCTCGCCGCTTCATCGGTGCCCGGCGGCGCGGAAAGCGTTTGCTCTTTCCCACCGGCGACGGCGAGCTCGTGCTCGTCGTGCACCTGATGAGCGCCGGGCGCCTGCGCATGCTCGCGGCGCAGAAGCGTGGCCCCACGGCGCCGGCCTTCCAACTCGCCTTCTTGGGCGGAGCCAGGCTGATCCTGACCGAGCCGGGCAAGCGCAAGCGAGCCGGTGTCTGGCTGCTCACCCCCGAGCTGGCCGAGAGGGAGCTGGCTCATCTCGGGCCCGATGCGCTCGGGCTCGAGACGGCGACGCTGGCCCGCCTTTGCAAGGGCGAGCGGCGGCGCCTGCACGGCTTCTTGCGCGACCAGCGTGTGCTGGCCGGCATCGGACGCGCCTGGGCGAACGAGATCCTGCATGCTGCCCGCCTGTCGCCTTTCGCCCTGGCCGGCGATCTCGACAGCGAGGCGCTCGGGCGGCTCGCCGAGGCGATCGACTCGGAGCTCGGGCGCGGAATCGAGCTACGCGAGCAGGGGCTTCCGAACGACGACGTACCGCGTGCACGGCAAGCTGGGCCAGCCCTGCCACGTCTGCACCACGCAGGTAGCGCGCGTCGCCTTCGAGGAGCACACGATCTACTACTGCCCGCGTTGCCAGACGGGCGGGCGAAAGCTCGCCGACCGCCGCCTAAGCCGACTTCTCCGTTAAACCGGAGCAGTCGGCGAATCGGCTCCGCTGGCTGAGCTTGAGCTGCCGATCGACCACGTCTCGAAACTGAACTTCTCGCAAAGTGCGGGAAATACGTCCTGGGGATAATCGAGCCGCGCTCTGGATAACCCGACTCAGCGTGTGGATAACCAGCCGTGCCCTTCTTCACAATGTGGGGAACATGCGTTCGCAAGGGCCGATCCTCAGTGACTTTTCGGACACGTCTTTTTTCAACAGGCGGTTGGTAACGATCTCTTCGGAGCCGGTTTGTGCTTGAACCGGCTCCGAATGAGGATGCGAGCATGACGTCCGCTGCCGTCAGTCTTATCGAGCCTGCGCGCGTGCCGCCGCAGAATGTCGAGGCCGAGGAATACGTCCTCGGCGCGATGCTGCTTGCNCCCGGCGCGATCGGAGCGGTCTCGGAGATCTGCAGGGCGGAGGACTTCTACCGGCAGAGCCACGGGCGCATCTACCGGGCGGCACTCGCCCTCTACGGAAGAGGCGAGCCGGTCGACGCGATCACCCTCACCGACGAGCTGGACAAGCTCAGCGAGTTGGAGGAAGTAGGCGGGCGCTCGCGGATCCACGAGCTGGCGGCTCTGGTTCCTGCGAGCGCCAACGCCGGTCACTACGCCCGCATCGTCCACGAGATGGCGATCCTGCGCGGACTCATCAACTGTGGTCAGGAGATCGCAACCCTCGGCTACGACCGCCCCGGTGAGGTAACCGAGCTCGTCGACCGGGCCGAGCAGATCATCTTCGCCATCTCGCAGGACCGCGTCTCGAGCGAGTTCAGCCACATCGAGCAACTGCTCAAGGAGAGCTTCGAGCGAATCACGGCGCTCTACGAAGCGGGCGTCGAGATCACCGGCGTCGCCTCGGGCTTCCGCGACATCGATCGCATCACCTCCGGCTTCCAGCCGGGGAACCTGATCATCATCGCCGCCCGCCCGTCGATGGGGAAATCGGCGCTCGCGCTATGCATGGCGGCCAACATGGGCGTGCGTCTGAATATCCCGGTGGCGTTGTTCACGCTCGAGATGTCGAAGGCGGAGGTAACCCAGCGCCTGATGTGCAGCGAGGCCAAGGTCGAGTCGCAGAAGCTGCGCTCGGGCAAGCTCTCGCCGGAGGACTGGCCCCGATTGACGGCGGCCTGCGACAAGCTGGCCCGCGCTCCGATCTACGTCGACGACACCGGCTCGATCACGATGATGGAGATCCGCTCCAAAGCGCGGCGCCTGAAGGCGCGCGAGCCGAAGCTGGGGCTGATCATCGTCGACTACCTGCAACTGATGACCTCCGGCGCCTCGGTCGAGAACCGCGTCCAGGAGGTCTCGGCAAT
>JGI24132J36420_10001229_pt1 | contig 11705 bp, 7 predicted proteins | sample BarGraNGADG00212_3_FD_36420 | JGI IMG/M metagenome (IMG submission 36420) | reverse complement strand
TGAAAAGACAGTATCGCAACTCGCCCGCCCGGAGCAAGGGCTTCGGGAAGCTTCTCGAGAAATGCATCAAGCACTTCAAATTCGTCGTTGACATCAATCCGGAGCGCCTGAAAGCTGCGCTGACAGGACTTCTTGATCTCTTCGATCTTATCCTCGTTCTCATCATTTCCCGGAAGAAATGACAGCGCGTCTTTGATAATCTGCTGGAGTTGTTTTGTTGTTGATATATCTTTTCCTTTTCTGATCTCGGAAATTATCGCGCGGGCGATCACTTCGGCATAAGGCTCGTCCGAATTCTCTATCAGCATACCTTCCAATTCAGCCCGGGATATCGATTTCAAACGTTCTGCTGCCGATATACCCGCCTTGGGATTGAGACGAAGGTCCAAAGGACCGTCACGCTTAAAGGAGAATCCTCTTTCGGGATTGTCTATCTGCATGGAAGAGACACCCAAATCCGCCAGAACAAAATCGAGAGGCCCGGATTCAAGGACAAGCTCGTCTATTTGCGAAAAGTTCATTTGCCTGATCGTTAAAATATCGGAGCCGTACCCTAAGCTCTCCAGGCGCTCACGTGTGCGCGGTAGTTCAAGCGGATCCACGTCAACAGCGTACAAATGCCCTTTGGAATCCAGGCATTTGAGCATTTCCAGTGAATGGCCGCCAAACCCGAGTGTTGCATCGAGTCCGGTTTGTCCCGGAGTAATTGCCAAAAAATCCAATATTTCCTTAACACAAATCGAACGGTGCATACCGGCAGGAGTGCTCCCGCGCTCGATGACTTTGGCCACATCATCAGCATATTTATCCGGCTGCAGTTCCTTGTACTTTTCTTTAAACGCTTTCGGGTGCGTGCCGTTATAACGGACACGCCGCTGGTGTTTGGGTTCCTGGTTATCCATATATCAATACCAGAAATGAAATTGATATTATATAAAATGTTGGGCGCATTTTCTCATCCACCTTCTTAATACCTTTTTTGTATTGTTGCAATCATATCGTACCAATTATAATTCATACAAAGCGGACATGCAAAGCGGAAAAGACTGTCATAAAAATCAAATCAAATATGGGAGTATACTCAATAGATGAGTAGCAGCCGGGCAAATGAATTGCTGTCTATCAGGAGGCAATGGAAATGGATACATTAAACAATTGTATTTGGGAATATGCAATCCAGCATACAATTTGGATATGAGATTTTCTTTTTCACCGTATTCAATTTTCAAGGTGCCGGTTTAACACTTTTATACGCCAGGCAAGGCAGAATGGGCCAAGTGTTGGCTGAATCTTTACACTACATGCCGATTTCAGAATTATGTAAAGATGAATGGATGTTAATCCCGCTCTCAGAACACGAAGCACGAGACCTTTTAGAGAATATAGAAATCCGACACAAGCGCGGATCCCCCATCTTCGCCTCACAGTTTTCACCTAAAGGCTGGCACGAAAAAATCGGAGAAAGTACACTCGCTGACGCGATCCTTGACTGGATCGTCCATGATTCCTACACCATCGTTATCGACGGAGAGGATTCCATGTGTAAGAGAAAGGGCATTCAAAACAAATAACGTGTGATCTGTGAATGAAAAAGGCAGAGTCATCGGCTCATAAACCGGTGGCTCTGCTCATTAACAGGCTGGTCTTATTTTATTAACATCGTGGTCCTCTACGCATTAACACAGCGGCTCCGCCGCACCGAAATATACAGTTGTTTTTATAAAACAGTAAATTTAAGAACAAATTCACTATTTAAGAACTCACTAATCTATAAATTGAGAACTTTTTAATTGTATGAGAAATTGTATATTTCTATTGATCGTGGCAGCATTAACNTATAGAAGCAAATGNGACGTTGTTGATAAATCACTGTACTGGTGGCATAAAAAATTAAAGTGAGGATGAAATTNATTGATGATAGCAAAAANATTTTTAAGNTCGCGGAAATATAAAAAGAGTATTCAGTTAACTATTTTAGCTCTTCCGGCTATAGTATTGCTGCTAGTATTCTCTTACCTTCCTATGGCAGGTATTTTTATTGCTTTTAAAAAAATCAATTATGTTCAAGGTATTTTTAATAGTCCATGGGTAGGTTTTGAAAATTTCAAATTCTTTTTTTCATCTAATGATGCATGGTTGGTCACTAGAAATACGCTTGCTTACAATATAGCATTTATTTCAATAGGGACAGCACTTTCTGTTTTATTTGCTATTCTATTAAATGAAGTTACAAGAGTAAAGCTTGTAAAAATATATCAGACGGTATTTTTCTTTCCATACTTTTTCTCATGGATTATTGTTGCATATATGGTGTATTCGTTTATAGGTCCCTATGGTGTTATTACATCTGTAATGGATAACATTGGGATGGGATCTTTCAATTTTTATACAGAAACATGGCTCTGGCCTGGATTGCTAGTGTTTACAAATATATGGAAAGGTCTGGGATATACAAGCATTATATTTTACGCAGGGATTATGGGAATATCTAACGAGTATTATGAAGCAGCAGCAATTGACGGAGCTACAAGGTTACAAATGATAAAAAGTATTACTTTACCTTTGCTGACACCGTTGATTACCATCATGACTCTTATATCTATAGGGAAAATCTTTTATGCGGACTTTGGATTGTTTTTCTTTGTTCCACGTGAAGTTGGGCAGCTGTTTCCAGTAACACAGGTTATTGATACTTATGTTTACCGCATGCTAAGGGGATCGGGTGATATAGGAATGTCTTCTGCTGTGGGCTTGTTTCAGTCTACAATGGGTTTCTTACTGGTTTTGGTAAGTAATCACATAGTAAAAAAAGTTAATCCAGAAAATAAAATATTCTAAATCTACATTGAGGTGAACTAATTGTGAAAAAGAAAGTATTACCACAAATAGCAATAAACACAGTTTTTATTATATTTGGGATAGCATGCATTTTCCCTTTGCTTGCAATGATATCNGTCTCATTNAGCAATGAAACAGATATTATTAAAAATGGATATAGACTTATACCCAAAACATTTGATTTTTCAGCATATGTCTATGTTTTATATAAGCCTATTCAAATTATAAATGCCTATAAAGTGTCTTTGTTTGTAAGTATATTTGGAACAGTAGCATCCGTCTTGGTTGTATCGGGAATTGCATACACTCTGTCACGTAATGATTATAAGTTTAAAAACCAGTTGAGCTTCTTTGTGTTCTTTACTATGCTCTTTAATGGGGGCTTGATACCATCTTATATTTTAATTAGTAACTATCTACATTTAAAAAATACAATATGGGTGCTTATACTTCCATATATGGCATGTCCTTGGTTTATACTTATTCTGCGTACTTTTATGCAGAAGATTCCCGTGGCCATTATTGAATCGTGTACGATGGATGGTGCAAGCGAATTTAGGATATTCTTTCAAATAATTTTGCCTTTGTCAAAGCCTGGACTGGCAACTGTGGGACTTTTTACACTTCTACAGTATTGGAATGACTGGTGGCTTAGTTTGCTTTACATTGATAAGGAAAGTCTTGTACCGTTGCAATATATGCTGTACAGGATGATGAAAAATATTGATTATCTTACCAGCTCAAGTAACATGATGCCACCGGGAATGAAGGCTGCGAGTTTGCCTTCTGAATCCGCACGAATGGCAATGGCTTTACTTGCAGTAGGACCTATGCTTTTTGTATTTCCATTCTTTCAGAAATACTTTATTAAGGGACTAACCGTTGGCGCGGTAAAGGAATAGCTTTGTTATGGAGAATATCCATTTTAAAGAATATTTTTATAGGATTCGATTATCACTGTCAGATTCGAGATGTATTCACCAATACGGTTCTGGCTTCGAGTCAGGCTGGGAACACGAAGAAGGAGGTGGTTTTCCAAATACTAAATGCTGCTCAGGATCGTTGGCACTTGCCGGTAACCGTTATCTTTCACAGCGACCAAGAAACAAGTAACACAGCCGATGATGTAATGACACAAGTATCTAACCGACCCGCAAAACCGCCCGCTAAGCCATCTTCGAATATATTGAGGTCTTATACAACCGACGCCGGGTACATGAACGACTGGGCAACCAAAGCCCTCTCAATTTTCTAAACGCCTGGCAGCAACCAAGAAAAATGAGGAGGAAGAGCAATGAAAAGGTTTATGGCTATTCTATTAACAGCTGCATTATCAGCGGGAATACTCGCCGGATGCGGAACGAACACGACTTCATCCAGTACAGCAGCCACGGGGGAAACAACGAAAGCTGCGGCAGGGGCCACCACGACAGCAGCAGATACAACAGCCGCAGCAAAACTAGAACCAGTAAAACTAACCTGGTATTTTCCAGGGAACTTCCCACAGGTTGATCAAGATCTCGTTTTTGCGGAAGTTAACAAGATATTAAAAGAAAAAATAAATTGTACAGTAGATTTTAAACCATGTACCTTTGGTGAGTATGATCAGAAGATGCAGGTAGTAATTGCATCAGGAGAGGATTATGACATTTGCTTCACATCTAGTTGGACCAACAACTATTCTCAGAATGTAGCCAAAGGTGCATTTTTACCATTAGATGATTTACTGGTAAAATATGCACCACAAACATTAGCAAATGTATCACAGGATATGTGGTCAGCAGCAAAAGTTCAAGGAAAGATTTACGCAGTGATTAATCAGCAAATCTCTGCAAGAACGCCTTCAGTGCAGTTCCCTAAAGCATTGGTGGAAAAATATAATTTTGATTTAAACAGTATCAATGGCAAACTGGGGCCTAATACACTGAGTCTTTTGGAACCCTACCTTGAGGCAGTAAAAAAGGATGATCCGACGAAAGGATTTATTGGACAAATTTCACAATTGGGCGGCGAATTCTTTGGATATGAATTAATTGGCGGATGGCAAAATCCAGGAGCAGTTGCGTTCTCAGATGCAAGCATGAAGGTGGTAAATTTTTATGAAACGCCTGAATTTAAGGCATATGCTCAAACAATGAGAGACTGGAATGCAAAGGGATATCAGAACTCAAAAGTTCGTATATCCCAAAAGACGGATGAGTGGTCAGATGCTAAAGCTGGAAAATGGTCAGTGTATATTGGCAGCACATTCCAGCCGGGNGGTGATGTAGGAGCCTCTGCACAAGNNGGAGAACCTTATGCATGCATTGCATCGGGTACACCTTATTTAACCACGGGTGGCATTACNGCAACAATGCAGGCAATCAACAGAAATTCCAAGAATCCGGAAAGAGCTATGATGCTTCTTGAATTGCTCAACACCGATAAAGAACTTTTCAATTTGTTGAATTCCGGAATTAAAGACAAGCATTATACTATTGACAGTGACGGTTTCCTGGTGAAAGAAGGAGACGCAGCTCTGGCTTATTATCCTAATGTAAATTGGATGTTTGCATCCAATTACCTTGCATATCCGCCAAAAGGTGGACCGATTGACGTATGGGAACAGCAGAAAGCAATTAATAATTCTTCAACACCGTCAAATCTTTTAGGTTTCAGCTTTGATGCCGAACCGGTAAAAGATGAAATCGGGAAATGCGCTGCTGTTGTGGATGAATACTATCGGGGTATAGAGCTTGGTGTTGCCGATGAAGCAAAGTACAATGAATTTATTGGGAAACTCAAAACGGCAGGTGCCGACAAGATAGTTGCAGAGATGCAAAAACAGATCGATGCATGGAAGGTAACTTTATAACTTTAACATTTCTTAACTATCGTATTTACAAATAAAAATTTATTGAATGTACAAGAAGTGCTATAACCTGACTTTTACAGTTTAACCGAAATCCAGCCACCAATAAGCAACTGAACGGAACCCCGAAAAGGCTGTACCAGAGCTTTCTCGGGGTTTTCATATAATAAATTTTTGTTACCCTTCATTAAAGGTTCTTGATGACGTAATATTTTGGTAAAGATATTTCTGGAGGAAATCAAAATGGAAAGAATGACCTACAGCAGTGGTATGAAATCATTTCAGCCGGCAATACGATGGCAAGATGCATTACCGTGTGGAAATGGGACTACAGGTGCGCTTGTATATGGAAATATNAAAAATGAACTTGTGGTATTCAACCATAAGTTATTGTGGTTGAAGAGTGAAAAGCCTGTTATGAAGCCCGTTGCACAGCACCTGGAAGAATTCAGGAGGCTCTTGCTTGAGGGTAAATACAAGGAGGCTGAGGACTTTTTTGTGCAAAAAGCTTCTGCAAATCATTCTTTGGGCAGATATCATACTGACCCCTACCAACCGGCATTTGACTTGAAAATTGATATGGGTATTAAAACTGCGTTTAAGGAGTATACTCGGTATATTGATTTTGAAACAGGAGAAGCAATAGTNAGATGGCGTGATGCCGGTNTCGGTTTTAGAAGGAAATTGTTTGTTTCACGGCAAGATGATGNTGTTTGCATGTCTATTGATTCGGATTCTGAAGCAGACATTAACTGTAAAATTAAACTATGTCCTCATGATATAGAGGTTCTGGACGGGATGGGCTCAGGTAAAGAAAAGCAGGCAAAAGTGATTTCTTTTGTTTACAATGTTTACAGCGATACTAAATGGATAACTTTTAAAGGATGCTATAAAGATGGCTCGGAATTTGGAGGGGTAGCTAGAGTTATCCCACAAGGTGGCGCCATTTTGCAAAGTAATGGAGAAATTAGTCTTTCAAACGCAAGTAAAGTGCTGATAATAATAAAAATATTTGCCGGAAATAAACATGAAGGAATATTGGAAAGCCAGAGAAAAGAGATTGAGGAACTTCCCGCCGATTATGATGCGCTGCTTGAAAGACATTTATCGGAGCACAGGGAATTGTTCAATAGACTAACACTGACGCTAGAGGAAAATATACCAAAGAAAGAATATACAAACGAGCTGTTGCTTATGGAAAGCTATAGTGATCATGTGTCTTCACAGCTAATAAAGAGGATATTTGACTACGGTAGGTACCTACTTATTTCAAGCTCAAGGCAGGGAGGACTTCCGGCAAATCTTCAGGGCATTTGGAACGGAGATTATGATCCTGCATGGTCATCCGACTATCATAACGACGTCAACATTCAAATGAATTATTGGCAGGCATTACCGGGGAATTTGCCTGAAACAGTACTGCCGTATTTTGATTATTACGAATCAATGATTGATGATTTCAGGGCAAATGCCAAAAATGTTTATAACTGCAGGGGAATACTCGCCCCTATCGCTCAAAGTACCAATGGAATTGTTACACCGGATATATGGCTGACGTGGACTGCTGGTGCAGGTTGGCTGGCACAGCTTTTTTATGATTACTGGTTGTTTACAAGGGATGATGAATTCTTAAAGAATAGGACTGTTCCTTTTCTTAAGGAGATTGCCCTGTTTTATGAAGATTTTTTATTTGAAGGAAATGATGGAAAGGCAGTATTTGCACCTTCACTTTCGCCTGAAAACTTGCCTTTAATAAAAAATTCCAGCATTGTAACAATTAATGCGACCATGGATGTTGCTATTGCAAAGGAGGTTTTAAGCAACCTTTGTGATTCATGTGAATACCTTGGAATTGGACAAGCAAATATTGAAAAGTGGAAAGATATGATAAGGAAATTACCAGATTATGAGGTGAATGAAGATGGGGCAATCAGAGAATGGTTATATCCCGGGCTAAAGGATAATTATGAGCATCGTCATTTTTCTCATATTTATCCATTGTTTCCAGGGTTGGAAATTACCTGTGAAAAAAATCCGCGCTTGCTGAATGCAGTAAAAGTTGCCATTGAAAAGCGTCTCGCTATTGGAATTCAAGCACAAACAGGTTGGTCTTTTGTATATATGGCAAGCATTTACACAAGACTTGGTGAAGGAAACAAAGCTTTAGAATGCATTGAAATGTTGTGTCGTTCCTGTGTTGGCCCAAATTTGTTTACATACCATAATGATTGGCGCAGTCAGGGATTAACAATGTTCTGGGGCTATGGCAACCCTCCTCCGTTCCAGATTGAAGCCAATATGGGTTTTACTTCAGTGATTCTGGAAATGCTTGCATTCTCGGCTCCGGGGATAATAAAGATATTGCCTGCACTTCCCGATAAATGGGAGAAGGGTGAAATAAAAGGAATGTTATGTAGGGGTGCAATAATTTTGGATTTACAATGGGATTTCTCGCAAAATGAAATAAATATAGCACTTCGCTCAAAAGTAAGACAGAAATTAATATTGAAGTTTCCTACAGTTCCAAAAGAAATTAAATTTGAGCCTTCAGATATTTATATAGATAATTCTATATTAGGGAGTGAATATAGGGAAATTGAACTACTGAAAAACACCAGAGCCAATATAAGCATAACTTTATCAAAGCTTAAGAGCTAATTACAAAAAATAAAATAAACCTGAAATCGGCAAGTAGATAAAGATTCAGCCAACACCATGCCGGAGCTGCTGGATGAACTGGATGTGATCGAACGCTTCGAACAACCCGGAAGTCAGTCGCGCGTGGGTGAGATGACCAAGAAGCAAATGAATCTACATACCCTGCTCGGGGGTGGACGTTCCGTCATAGGTATAATTTTACGGGAATTCAGGTTATAATACTGTTGAGATTCTCTTTATCACCGTATTCAATTTTCAAGGTGCCGGTTTAACACTTTTATACGCCAGGCAAGGCAGAATAGACCAAGTGTTGGCTGAATCTTTATCTACTTGCCGATTTCAGGATAAGTGATATAAAAAATCCGGCGTGGACATAAGAAACTTACGACTTAAGTGTGGTATGTTATTTTAAAAATCTTTGAAAATTGGAGATGTCCAAATGATAAAAAAAAACCTTTTAAAGAATCCTTTTCAGCTTTTTATTATGATATTATTGCCCTTCGTTTTGAGTATTTCATTAATTATACTCATTCAATCAGCTTTTTTATATAAATATTTCGAAAAGTTTGCTTTAAATATGGTTGATATTCAACAAAAAACAGATTTGCAAAACCAGAACTACAATGTAACAACTATGGCTCAAACCGCTAGGGCGCTTGCTACTCAAGCTTATTTTGACGATATGATAAAAGACATTCTTTATTCGGATGTCAGTCCTGTTGATTTCTCAAAATATATGAATAAACTGCAATCTTATAAAAACATTTACCCATTTTTGCAATCTATTTATATATATAATGGTCATAATATTTATTCCAGACCCAGTGTAAATTTTGTAGAGGATGTATCTACCTTTGAAGATAAGGGGATTCTTAATATTTTATCAGATATGAAGAACTATCCCTCTCATAGCATAATTCCAAGANAAATACCGGATATTGTATCTGATTATATCAATGGTTCGNAAAAATATACTTATGTATATTCCTATATTTTTTATGATGCTCAGCTGCAAAGCGGAAAAATAGACAAAGCTATCGTTCTTAATATTTCTGAAGAATGGCTGAGTCAAAGCATTAACTCCTCCGAAAATAATAATAGTAGAGTTTTTATAATTGATCATGCCGGCACCTTGATAACAGAGGATTTGAAATACCCTATGTTATCAGATTTATCAGGTACTGAATACATAAAAGCAATTCAAGCCTCAAAGAAGCCTATCGGTAATCTCCGTATAAAAGTGGATGGAGTCGATTCATTTATAACTTATGTTACCGCCGATATATCTGGCTGGAAGCTAATAAGCATTACCCCTTATTCTTATATTACAAAAGATATTAACAGTATGAAAATAAAAACCTATACATTTGTTATTTGCTTACTCATTATAAGTATTATTACCTTCTTTTTCCTTTCACGTAGAATATATATCCCTGTAAAGTCAATTATCAACAATTATAATACTCTGGAATATGAAAAGCGCAATGAATTCTTCAGGATAAAGCAGGACTTTTTAAGAACTCTGGTTAATAATAGTGACCGTGATAAAATTGAATCCTTTAGTAATAAGTTTAATAACTACGACATTTCTCTTAGCCCTTCGGATAATTTCTTGGTGATACTTTTAAAAATTGATTTATTTTCGGACTTTTGTCTTAAATACGATTTCGACGATAGAGGACTTATGAAATTTGGGATGATGAATATAATTTCAGAACTCATATCTCCTGCCTTCAAGAATGAATGTATAGATATCTGGGAAGATCACCTTATCGTATTATTAAACTATAGTGATTCAAATCCGGTTTCAGCAAATGAGACCTTAGTAGCTATTGCTAAAGAAATTCAAATCAATATAAAAAAACACCTGGATGTTTCGTTATCTTTAACTTTTAGCGAAGTTTTCGACAATTTAGATTCACTGAACACTCAATACCTTAAAACCCTTGATTTATCATATTACAGGCTGATCTTCGGTCATAGTTCCCTTATTTTCCATGAAACCTTGAAACCTCAAATGAAAGATTTTAATTACCCTCAAGAAAAAGATAAACTGCTGACCGATGCATTAATCCTAGGTCACAGTGCCGATGCCAAAAATATATTTTCTGATATCATCCATCATGCTTCCCAATATAACCTTGCAATTTTTAATTCAACACTAATTCGTCTTTTTACATCAATAAATAATGTTATTAATGNAATCAATTGCAATAACGATTTACAGATAAATTTTAGTTTNAACATTTATCTGTCAAAGCTTCAGAAAATTGAGACCCTGGATGAAATTGAATCCANCTTTTTTGAGTTATTTGAAAACTTATCCTCAGGAATGCAGTCAAAAAAAGACAATAAATACACAGAGATTATTGAAAAAGTGATAAATATTATAAGCAAAGAGTACCCAAATCATAATCTGTCTTTGGAAAGTATTTCTGAGATAGTGAACCTGTCACCTTCCTATTTAGGACGTCTGTTTAAAAAGAACAAATTANTTTCCATCACAGACTATATCAATTACGTGCGGCTTGAAAAGGCCAAAGAAATGATTTTTTCTTCTGAGGAGCCAATCAATACAATTATGAGTATGTCTGGGTTTTTAAGCCGCAGTCACTTTTTTACACTTTTTAAAAAGGCGTACGGAGTTACCCCAAACCAATATAGGAGTAATACCAGAACCATTGATTATAAAAACGATTTATAAAGCCAGTGATTATTTCACGTTCAGGATACCGGCAATTCACGAATTCGATACCAGCGATATTGCTGTTGGATACTGTTAATTGTGAATAGGATACCATTTGTAATTAGTTTTGTGTCCCAGTGTCAACGCCGGATTATTTTGACCAGTAGGAAGTGTTGAGTATTCCGGAGTGATCAAGACAGGGTAATCCGATTTCTCCAAAAAAACCTCATTCCGATCCGATCAAGACCATGGAATTCGCAAAAGACATAACCGCCATGCTGACATAGCCAACCGATGTTATTCCCCGATATGAATGACTTTGTCTGCCCAGTTTTTATAGAATGACGGTTCATGTGTTACCAGAATTATATTGCCCTGCCACCGTATCAGTTCTTTCATAAGAACATCCTTGGCATCGACATCGAGATGATTTGTCGGCTCATCCAGGATCAGAAGGTTTGCTTTAGTCAGCATAAGCATACAGATTTTGACCTTTGACTGTTCTCCGCCGCTTAAGGAAGATATTGGCTGCATAACGCTTTTGGCCTGGACGCCGCATTGCGAAAGATGTTTTCTGATTTGACTTCCGGAAAGCCGGCTGAATTTTTCTGTGATAATCTGAAGAGCTGTTTGTTTGGGGTTATCCCACTCCAGATCCTGGTCATAGTAGGC
>JGI24132J36420_10001227_pt1 | contig 11716 bp, 9 predicted proteins | sample BarGraNGADG00212_3_FD_36420 | JGI IMG/M metagenome (IMG submission 36420) | reverse complement strand
GGGAACGATAAATCTGTTTTTCGATGCCTTGAAAATAATGAAAATCATTGATATTTAATCGTTTTCAAGGCTTTTTTCTTAATCTGTCAAAGTAGAATTAAATTAACTATTTATTATTTCTTTTTTTCTTCTCAACCGAAAAGCCAAATTTTCCAATAAATTTTCCCGTTTCATAATACTTTCCATGCGAATAGCATATTAGCCCTGAATCATTAAGTCTGAATAAACCTTTATCTTCATCAAAATACTCACTATCGGCATTTACTGCAACTACTTCTGAGATAAACATATGATGGGTTCCTAACTCTTTGATCTCTTTAACAATACATTCAATATTAACCGGCGACTCTTTAATAAGGGGTGCTTTTACTTTTGTAGCAGGGACAGGTGTTAATCCCATCTCTTTGAACTTATTATACACACTTCCTGATCTCACGCCGCACCAGTCGGTGGAAAAAGCCAGAGCTTTCGTCGTAAGGTTAATCACAAAATCACCATTTCTTTTTATAATATTGTACGAATGACGACTGGGCCTTACTGAGATATAGCACATTGGAGGATCGGTGCAGATTGTACCTGTCCATGAAACAGTAAAGACATTATATTCTTCAGGATCAGATCCGCAACTGACCATTACGGCAGGTAATGGATAGATCATTGTGCCGGGTTTCCAGAGTAGTTTACTCATAGGTTATGTAATTTAAAATCAAAGATACATTTATTCCATTTAGAACCTGGCCTCTGCCCAGGGGAGCTGTGAGACAATTTTTGACAAATTGACAATAAAGGCCTGATCTCTAATGTCAAAACGTCAATTAACTTTCTTAATTAACAGATGGCAGAAAATTTGCAGGATGAAAGTAATAAATTTTGTTAAAATGAACCTGAACAATTTTACATTAAAGGCACAGGAATCGGTGCAGCAGGCTGTGAATATTGCTGAATCAAAAGGTCAGCAGGCCGTTGAATGCACTCATCTTATGAAAGGATTAATGACAGAGGCAGAGAATATTACAGATTTTCTGTTTGGCAAGACCGGAGTTAATATTCCGGCTTTTTCGAAGTCGGTCGACACTATCATAGACTCATTCCCCAAAGTCACAGGGGCTGAATCATATTTATCTTCTTCTGCTTCAGAAGCGCTGAGGAAAGCTTCAGAAATTGCAGCTAAAATGAAAGATAAATTTGTTTCGGTTGAACATATTCTAATGGGAATCCTTGACTCAGACAATATTATCTCTAAACTTTTAAAGGATCAGGGGGTTACGCTTAAAACACTTCAGGCAGCGGTATCTGAATTAAGAAAAGGAGCAACTGTGGAGAGTCAGACATCGGAAGATACATATAACTCACTCAACAGGTATGCAAATAACCTCAATGAGATGGCCCGGTTGGGGAAACTTGATCCTGTAATAGGCAGAGACGATGAGATCAGAAGGATACTTCAAATACTTTCCCGACGGTCAAAAAATAATCCAATCCTTATTGGCGAACCAGGTGTTGGTAAAACGGCTATTGCAGAAGGTCTGGCTCAGAGAATTGTCAGGGGCGATGTTCCTGAAGATATGAAATCGAAAACCATTTACTCCCTCGATATGGGTGCTCTCATTGCCGGAGCAAAATATAAAGGGGAGTTTGAAGAGAGGCTGAAATCAGTTGTAAATGAGGTTATTGCTTCTAATGGTGATGTTGTTCTTTTTATTGACGAGATACATACATTGATTGGAGCCGGTAAATCTGAAGGTGCTATGGACGCAGCAAATATTTTAAAGCCTGCTCTGGCCCGGGGTGAGCTTCGTGCAATAGGTGCAACTACACTTAATGAGTACCAGAAATATTTCGAAAAAGATAAAGCCCTTGAAAGACGATTCCAGGTTGTAATGGTTGATGAGCCGGACAAAATTGATACAATTTCGATCCTGCGTGGCCTGCGTGAACGTTATGAAACTCATCATAAAGTTATAATCAGAGATGAGGCTATAATAACAGCAGTGGATCTGTCGGTCCGTTATATTACTGATCGTTTTTTACCCGATAAAGCCATCGACTTAATCGATGAAGCAGCGTCAAAATTAAGGATAGAAATGAATTCGGTCCCGGAAGAACTTGATGAAGTGCAAAGAGTTATTGCCAGACTTGAGATTGAAAGAGAGGCTATACGACGCGATAAGGATAAGGTAAAAGAGGAAGAATTATCCAGAGAGCTCTCAGATATGATGGCAAAGCGTGACGATCTGAAAGCTGCATGGAGCTCAGAAAAGGAGATGATTGAAAAGATGCAGGAGAAAAAAGAACAAGCCGAATCAATGCGTACTGAAGCCGACTCTGCTGAACGGTCGGGTGATTACGGAAGGGTAGCTGAACTCAGGTATGGAAAGATCGTTGAAGTTGAAAAGGAGATTGCTGAACTTAAGAATAAAATAGACCAGAAAAGAACTAAAGGATCTCTTATACGTGAAGATGTCAGATCGGAGGATATCGCGGATGTTGTAGCCAAATGGACAGGAATACCTGTATCCCGTATGCTTGAAAGTGAAAAAGAAAAACTATTGAGACTCGAAGATGAATTACATAAACGTGTAGTCGGTCAGGATGAGGCTATTACAGCAGTATCTGATGCGGTAAGGAGATCAAGGGCAGGTTTGCAGGATGAAAAGCGTCCGGTTGGATCTTTCATATTTCTTGGAACCACAGGCGTTGGTAAGACTGAGCTGGCCAGAGCTCTTGCAGAATTCCTGTTTAATAATGAGAATCTGATGACTCGTATCGATATGTCAGAATACCAGGAACGGCATTCAGTATCGAGACTCATAGGAGCGCCTCCCGGATATATCGGATATGAAGAGGGAGGCCAGCTTACAGAGGCTGTCAGGCACAAACCATATTCCGTTGTCCTTCTCGATGAGATAGAAAAGGCTCATCCCGATGTCTTTAATCTTCTCCTCCAGGTACTTGATGAGGGCAGGCTTACAGATAATAAGGGCAGAACGGTAAATTTCAGAAACGTAATTATCATCATGACATCCAACCTGGGCTCTGATGTAATACGTGACAGAATGGAACAATGGAATAATGAAATGCCTGATGATGAAAAAGAGATTCTCAGGAAAGATATCTTCCATCTGCTGAAACGTTCCCTTCGTCCTGAATTTGTAAACCGTGTCGATGAGATAGTTATGTTTAATCCTCTTACCAGGGCACAGATAAAACAGATTGTAAGAATTCAGCTTAATTTGATTGTCTCGATGATTGAATCCCATGGATTCAGGCTTGAGATAGATGAACCGGTTGTCGACTGGCTGGCTGAAAAAGGATATGATCCGCAATTAGGAGCGAGACCGGTTAAAAGATTAATTCAGAGAGAGATAGTAAATGAATTGTCGAAAGAAGTTATTTCAGGAAAAATATCTAAAGATTCTGCTGTAATTATTTCTATAGAAAAAGGAAATCTGAAGTTTAAAACCTGATGCCTGATGCCTGATTTATCTGAATGACTTTATACATTCGTCAAGGTCATCATATATATCTAAAATTGAATTAAGGTGAAGAATATTAAAGACCTCTATTACACTGGGTTCGGGATTAGCAAATTTCAGAGTACCATAGTTATTTCTGGCTGTTTTCATTATTGAGAGGAAACTTCCAAAACCGGAACTGTCGATATATTCAACTCCTTTAAGATCAATAATTAATTTTGAGTTGGAATTAATAAAAATTTTATTTATTTCTTCCCTGATCTCTTCAGAGATAAGGGCATTAATATTATTGACCTGGAAAGTAACAATATCAATTTTGTCTCTTTTTTCAATATTGATCATCAGTGTTTGTTTAACTTATTATTGACTAAATCGTTAAGTTCGGTCAGTGCGATTTTTGTCTCTTCATAGAATCTGGCGATATAGGAACCGTAAGAATCGGATTCTTTTCCCTCTCTTGCCTGCAATTCAAAAGTCTTGAGCATAATTGCCAGGTCGTTCATTCCCATAATTGCAACAGATGATTTAGCTTTATGTGCAAGCAACCCCAATAAGTTATACTTTTTTTCTGTAAGCAGCGAATTCATCTCATTATTTATTTCTGAGACCTGTTCCCTGAACATATTAACAATCTCCAGTACTATTTCAGAGTCTCCCCCTGAAACCGAATCAAGATATTCAGTATTAATGAATTTATAATCCATAATTATGAATCAGTGATGTGTCTTTATTTAAGGCTGCAAAGNATATTAAACAAATGTAATAATATTTTTTCAGCCTGGTTTATTTAACATCATAAGTAAGAAGGTTTTTTGAAAACGGGAAAATTGTGCTATTTTTATGGTGAAAAAAAAGATGTTATGAAAATCTGCTCTAATTCGATATTTCTATTTATTCTTCTATTTTCCTCATCTATTGGTGCACAGACAAATGTTGAAATTCGTAAAAAAGATTTCATAAATGACAAAACAGGTCTGAAAGAGGCATGGAAACATGTAGGAACAGGTGATATTTACTATAAGGAAAAAGGAATATGGTTCGCCAGTGCCCTGGATGAATACCTTAAAGCAATTGTTTACAATAATTCAAATCCTGAATTGAATTACAAAACAGGTATTGCAGCACTCTTTTCGGATAATAAAGAGGATGCTGCCGGGTTTTTACTAAAAGCACTCGAAGAGAAAAGCGATGTTGCAGGTGATATACTTTTATTTGCAGGCAGGGCCCTGCAATATTCAGGGAATTATCCCGAAGCTATAGTAAAAATTGAAGAGTATTTAAATACAAAAGGGAAAAAGCCAGTTCAAAACATCACAATGGCAAATAAATGGCTCGGTGAGTGTAAATCGGCCTTAATTGTAACAAATGATACAATGAGAGTTGAGATAAAAAATATCGGATCAACAATAAATTCAAATACCGATGATTATTCTCCTGTAATTACAAGTGATGGTAAAAGACTCTTTTTTGCGTCGCGACGCGAACTGCCAAAATCAAGCAATTATTACAAGGATTCAAAGTTTGATGAAAATATTTTTGTCTCTGTTCTGAATTCCGGCAGCTGGGATCCGGCAACAACTGCAGNAAAAAATCTTATTACCAAATATTGCGAATCTCCGCTTTTTATTAATAGCACCAATGATAAANTTTTTATTTACTCTGGCTATGAGAATGGTGGTGATATAATGGTTTCGGAAACTGATAAAAAGGGAAAATGGAAAGCTCCGGGGAAGTTATCATATGGAATAAATACCAGCGGATCAGAGACTTCCTTTACATTCTCACCCTCTGGCAACGAAATCTATTATGTAACTGATAAAGGCAAAGATGGGATGGGAGGTAAAGATGTTTATTTCATAAAAAAAATAAATACAAAGAGGTGGTCAAAACCGATGAATGCCGGAAGTGCCATTAATACAGAATATGATGAAGAATCAGTGAAATTTTCAAAAAGTGGTGATACATTATATTTTAGTTCAAAGGGTCATAATTCGATTGGAGGTTTCGATGTATTCTATACCGTAAAAAACATTGCCGGAGTATGGGATTCTGCCAGAAATTGTGGTTTTCCGGTAAATACCCCGTGGGATGAACTATTCTATCAGTTATCACCAGTGGATGACAGCATGTTCTATTTTGTTTCAAACAGGACAGGAGGGCTCGGAGGGCTTGATATTTACACCGGGAGCATACTGCCACCCGAACCTGTTATAATAAAGATTCCTGAACCCGTTGTTCAGCCAAAACCTGATACTGTAATAATCAGAGATACTGTGATTATTGTAAAAGAGATTAAACCGGTAGTCCAGCCCGAACAACCCGAAGAGGTGGTGTTGTATCTCATTGGCAAGGTTAAAGATTCTGAAACAGGTGATCCTGTAATGGCAAAAATTGACATTATAGATCTGGGCACCAACCTTACAGTCGGCACTACTGCGAGTTCGGATGTAGACGGAAGTTACAGGATAAGGCTTCCTGAAAAAAAATCCTATTTTGTTGATCTTCGTGCAAGTGGTTTCTTATCTGATATGAAACGTGTTGAGATCCCGGCATCATTTACCGGAGAGGTCTACAATCTTGATGTTTCACTGATCAAGGTCAGGATCGGAAAAAAAGTTGTACTGAATAATATCCTTTTTGAATCCGGCAAGTCAATTCTTACAAAAGGTTCCTATACCGAGCTTGACCGTCTTTATAATATTCTGCAGGAAAATGCGAAAATGACGATTGAGATTTCGGGACACACTGATAAGACAGGAAGCGAAACACTAAACTTAAATTTATCACAGGCCAGGGCAAAAACTGTTGTGGATTTTCTCGTTCAGAAAGGGATAGATCCTTCACGTCTTGAATATAAAGGATTCGGATCGCTTCAACCCATTGACGTAAATACAACACCGGCAGGCAGAGCTAAAAACAGGAGAGTTGAATTTAAAATACTTGGATTCTGATATTTAAATAATTGACATAAATGAAGAATACTGCTTTTACGAAATTTCATCAGGAAATGGGAGCCAGGATGGTCACTTTTGCAGGGTATAATATGCCAGTTGAATATGTTGGCATTAATGAAGAACACATTACAGTAAGGGAAAGAGTTGGAGTATTTGACGTCTCACATATGGGTGAGTTCTGGGTTACCGGTCCATCTGCAATGTCATTTATTCAATATATTACATCCAATGATGTTTCGGTGCTATTTGACGGCAAGATCCAGTATTCCTGTTTCCCTAATGGAAAAGGGGGTATTGTAGATGACCTTCTGGTTTACAGGTATAACCAGGATAAATATTTGTTAGTTGTCAATGCGGCAAATATTGAAAAAGACTGGAACTGGTGCGTAAAGAACGCAGAGAAATTCGGNCTGAAAACAGGGAAAGATTTAGTAAACGCTTCGAATGATATTTCCCAGCTTGCCGTACAGGGTCCTCTCGCATTGAAAGCAATGCAGAAGCTGACAAAGGCTTCAGTGACGGATATGGAGTATTATACTTTTAAGGTAATAGATTTTGCAGGTATCAATGATGTAATTTTCTCAACTACAGGTTATACTGGTGCCGGAGGCTGCGAGATTTATGTAAAGAATGAAGATGGACCAAAGCTGTGGAAGGAAGTTTTTGAGGCTGGGAAAGAGTATAATATAAAGCCTGTCGGACTTGGTGCAAGAGATACTTTGAGATTGGAGATGGGTTACTGTCTTTACGGAAATGACATCAACGATCAGACTTCGCCAATAGAGGCAGGACTGGGCTGGATAACCAGGTTTACCGCAAAAAAGGATTTCATTGATAAAGCATTTTTACTTAAGCAGAAGGATAATGGAGTCGAAAAAAAGCTTAAAGGTTTCGTGATGATCGACAGAGGAATTCCGCGCCAGCATTATGAAGTTGTTGATGCAAACGGAAACATAATAGGAGAGGTTACCTCCGGTACTATGTCTCCCATGATGAAACAAGGGATAGGAATGGCTTATGTTAAAAAGGGCTTCTGGAATCCTGGTGATGAAATATTTATCAGGATCAGGAATAAGGATCTTAAAGCAAAGATTGTTAACCTGCCAATTTATAATAAAAGCTGAGAACGATTTAACAGCTTAATGGCTCAGCGGCCTGATGGCGGATCTAATAAAATAGAGGAAATATTAATGGGCTTAAGAAAACTTGAAACATGTTTTTCTCCTGCTTTGTATGAACCTGGTGAGCATGTAAATTCAATAGTAGTAATTATTGACATACTGCGGGCTACATCAGCAATCTGTACAGCTTTTGCAAATGGAGCAACTTCAATAATACCTGTAGCAGACATCCGGGAAGCAAAAGATTACAAGAACCAGGGGTATCTGGTGGCAGCAGAGCGTGATGGCTATGTACTTGATTTTGCTGATTTTGGCAATTCTCCATTCAATTTTACCCGCGAAAAAGTTGAAGGTAAAACAATAGTTTACAGTACGACAAACGGCACCGGTATTATAAAGATGGCATCATCAGCCGGCACTATTGTAATCGGTTCTTTTCTGAATATAACCGCCCTGGCAGAATGGATTACTGGTCAGGAAAAGAATGTTGTATTATTTTGTGCCGGATGGAAAAACAGTTTTAACTTAGAGGATACCATTTGTGCAGGAGCTATTGCTGAAAGACTTATGCTGAGCTCTTTATATTCAACAATATGCGATTCGACACTGGCAGCAATGGATCTTTGGTCACTGGCAAAAAACGATCTTCCGGGTTATATAGAAAAAGCGGCACATCGAACACGCCTGCGTGAGAAAGGTCTTGATGAATGTCTGGAGTTTTGCCTTACAGCTGATTTTACAAAAAAGATACCTGTAATAAAAAATGGTGTTCTTGTTGATAATATTTTATAAAATGATCTGTTTAGTGTTAATTATTTAACAATAGAACAACTTATTTATATATTTTTGTTCTACCTATAGTTAAGATTTATTATTATTAATTGAAATAAAATAGTCATGAAAAAACACAACTTTTATGCAGGTCCTTCAATTCTGCCTCAATACACAATTGAGAAGTCAATAGAAGGTATTAAAGATTTTGCCGGATCGGGATTATCTATTCTGGAGATATCACATCGCAGCAAAGAGTTTATTGCTTGTATGAACGATACTATTTCACTTTTTAAAGAATTACTTGAAATACCGTCAGGATATCAGGTGATCTTTATCGGAGGAGGTGCAAGTTTACAATTTGCTATGGTGCCGATGAATATGATGAATAAAAAGTCAGCTTATCTCAATACAGGTGAATGGGCAAATAAAGCACTTAAAGAAGCTAAGTTATATGGTGAGGTTGTTGAAGTTGCATCATCAAAAGAGAGCCTTTATAATTTTATTCCAAAGAACTATACTGTACCATCTGATGCAGATTATTTTCATATTACAACAAATAACACTATTTTCGGTACTCAGCTGAAGAAGGACCCCGATGTAAAGATTCCTCTTATTGCTGACATGTCTTCCGATATTTTAAGCCGACCGATTGACGTATCAAAATATTCTATCATTTATGGTGGTGCACAAAAGAACCTGGCTCCTGCAGGTGTTACTTTTGTCGTTATAAAGGAAGAAGTCCTTGGTAAGGTAACTCGTCCGATACCTACAATACTTGATTACAGAACACATATTAAAAGTGAATCGATGTTTAATACTCCTCCCGTATTTGCTGTATTTGCCGCACAGCAGACTCTCAGGTGGCTGAAAGAACTTGGAGGAGTGAAGGCTATCCAGAAGAAGAATATCGAAAAAGCCAGATTGCTTTATGATGAGATTGAAAGGAATAAAATGTTTGTTCCTACGATCAAAGATCCTGAAGATCGTTCATTAATGAATATCTGTTTTGTAATGACACCCGAATACAAAGAACTGGAGAAACCATTTGGTGAGTTTGCCAAATCAAAAGGTCTGATAGGAATTGAAGGACACCGTTCAGTTGGTGGTTTCCGTGCTTCGACTTATAATGCACTTCCGAAAGAAAGCGTTCAGGCACTTGTTGATGCAATGAAAGAATTTGAAAAGAAAAATTAAAAAATTAACTATATGAAAATCCTTATTGCAACAGAAAAACCTTTTGCCCCGGTAGCTGTAAAGCAGATCCGTGAGGTAATTGATGCCGCAGGTTATGAACTTGCCCTGCTTGAGAATTATAAGAGTGTTCAGGAATTATTTACAGCAGTTTCTGACGCCGAAGCAATGATAGTCCGAAGCGATATGGTTACTTCCGATGTCCTGAATGCTGCAAAAAAATTAAAAATCGTGGTAAGGGCAGGGGCCGGTTATGATAATCTCGATCTTCCTGCTTGCACCGCTCATAAGGTAGTGGCAATGAATACTCCGGGACAAAATTCAAACGCCGTTGCCGAACTCGCTTTTGAAATGATGCTTTACCAGGCTCGCAATGGATTCAGTGGTAAGTCTGGAGTAGAGCTAAGAGGTAAAACCATTGGCATTCATGCGTTTGGAAATGTCGGCAGATATGTTGCTGAAATTGCAAAGGGATTCGGAATGAAAATATATGGTTATGACCCTTTTGTCAAGGATGAAGTGTTAAAAGCAGCAGGAGTAACCGTATGTAAAAGCCCGGAGGAGCTATATTCCAAATGCCAGTACGTTTCAGTGCATATTCCGGCAAATGATAAAACCAAAAAATCGATTGGCTATGNTCTTTTGAAAAGTATGCCAAAAGATGCAGTTCTTGTAAATACTGCACGCAAAGAGGTTATCGATGAAGAAGGACTTCTTAAGATTTTTGAAGAGCGTAANGACTTCACTTATCTGTCTGATGTTGAGCCCGATTGCAAAGCTGTGTTTGAGGAAAAATATAANGGTAGATTCATATTTACAGCCAAAAAAATGGGGGCACAGACAGAAGAAGCTAATATTAATGCAGGTGTTGCCGCTGCAAGGCAAATAGTTGATTATTTCAAAACAGGTAACGAAAAATTTAAAGTTAATAAGTAGAAAGAGTTAAGGGTAATGGCAATTGTAAAACCATTCAGGGGAGTAAGACCTCCCCGTAAGATAGTCAAAGATTTGACCTGTCTTCCGTATGATGTGATGAATACAAATGAAGCCCGTCAGATGGCAGAGGGGAAAGAGTGCTCTCTCCTTCACATTACACGTTCAGAAATAGATCTTCCGGCTGATACAGATACTCATTCCGATGAGGTTTATAATAAATCAGTTGAGAACTTCAGGAGATGGCAGGAAAAAGGATGGCTTATTCAGGATGATAAACCTCATTACTATATCTACGCTCAGACAATGGAAGGTCGGACACAATACGGAATTGTCGGATGTGCTTCTGTTGACGACTACCTTAACGGGATAATCAAAAAACATGAACTGACACGCCCCGATAAAGAACATGACCGAATGATTCATGTGAGGGTTAATAATGCAAATATTGAACCTGTTTTTTTTGCATATCCTGCTGTAAAAGAGATAGATGAGATTGTTGAAAAAATAGTAAAGAGCGAAAAGCCGGAATATGATTTTATATCAGAAGATGGTTTTGGTCACCATTTCTGGGTGATTAAAAAACCCGCGACAATAAAACTCATTGAGAGCCTTTTCGCCACTAAAGTACCTTTTACTTATGTGGCTGACGGACACCACCGGACTGCAGCTGCTGCTCTTGTCGGGAAAGAAAAACGTGAAAAAAACCCGGGATATACCGGTGCTGAAGAATATAATTTCTTCCTCGCTGTCCATTTCCCTGATAACCAGTTGAAAATAATTGATTACAACCGGACGGTAAAAGACCTGAATGGTCATTCCAGGGATAATTTTATTTCGAAGTTAGGCAAAGGATTTATCATTGAAGAGAAAGGTGAAAGAACCTATAAACCAAAAAAACTCCATAACTTTTCAATNTATCTTGAAGGAAAATGGTACAGCCTGACAGCTAAAGAGGGCACTTATGACGACAGCGATCCGATTGGCATTCTTGATGTGACTATACTTACAAACCAGATTCTTGCTCCTGTTTTAGATATCCAGGACCTGAGGAGATCAAAAAGAATTGATTTCATAGGAGGTATCCGTGGTCTGGGAGAGCTTAAGAAGAGAGTTGACAGCGGAGAGATGAAAGTCGCTTTTGCACTTTACCCGGTATCGATGGAACAACTAATAACTATAGCCGATTCCGGAAATATTATGCCTCCTAAATCAACATGGTTCGAACCAAAACTGAGAAGCGGACTGGTAATTCATCTTCTTGATT
>JGI24132J36420_10001226_pt1 | contig 11717 bp, 8 predicted proteins | sample BarGraNGADG00212_3_FD_36420 | JGI IMG/M metagenome (IMG submission 36420) | reverse complement strand
GTCGCTCTTCTACAGCGAGGTCACCTCCGACCGGAAACTGATCGTGGAGACGGCCAGCTTCTATCCCACCAGCTCCGACACGGTTCTCTTCGTCGCCAGCAAGAAGCCGGTCGAGAAGTCGCTGCGGAACCTGCTGCTCGCGGAGCTGGCCGGCACCGTGCTGGTGCTCGGGCTCGCCGTGGCGATCGTCGGCGTCGCGATCAGGCTGACACTGCTCCCGCTCGATCGCATGGCCGCAGTGGCCGACCGCATCGCCGGCGGCGATGTCAGCCAGCGCCTCCGGCCGAGCAAGTCCTCGACCGAGCTCGGCAGGCTCGCGACGGCTTTCGACGCGATGCTCGAATCTCTGTCCGAGTCGCTCAGCTCGGAGCGCAGCGCTCACGAGCGGGCCTCCCTCTCGGAGGAGCGGATGCGCGACTTCCTCTCTGATGCCTCGCACGAGCTACGTACGCCGATCGCCGGCCTGCAATGGAGCGCCGAGACGCTACTTCGCCACGGGCACGAGCGGAAGCGGCGCGAGGAACTTTCGTTCGAGATCGTCAGGCAGGCGCGCCGCGCCACGCAGTTGGTTGCCGACCTGCTCTCGATGGCGCGGCTCGATCAGGGAATCAAGCTCGAGCAAAAGCCTGTCGACCTCACCGCGCTGGTCGCGGAGGAAATCGCGCTCATACAGGAGCAGGAGCCGAAGCTGCGCTTGAAGCTCAAGAGCGACGGCGACCATCCGCTGGTTGCCGATCCCGAGCGCATCCACCAGGTGATCTCGAACCTGCTCGACAACGCCCGCAAGGCCACCGGCGGAGAGGGAAAGGTCGATATCTCCATTGGCCGTAGTGGAGCCTCTGTCGAGCTCTGGATGCAGGACTCGGGCCCCGGCGTGCCCGAGGCCGAGCGGGAGCACATCTTCCAGCGCTTCGTTCGGCTCGACAATGCGCGAGACTCGAAAAAGGGCTACGGAAGCGGGCTTGGACTGGCTATCGCGCGCGGCTTCGCCGAGGCGCACGGCGGCAGCCTGATCTGCGCCGCGAGCGACTCGGGCGCCCGCTTCGTGCTCAGGCTCCCGCTCAGCGGCCGGGCAAAGCGGAACGAGCCGAACCGAGCGGCGCAGACTTCCTGAGAAGAAAGAGAGAGCCCCGACTCGCGCCGGGGCTCTCGTACAAGCGGATTCGGAACTGCTACTTGCGCAGCGTCGTCCCGGCGGAGCGCAGGTCGTCACAGGCTTCGACCACTCGCGTGGCCATCGAGGCCTCGCCGGCCTTCCCCCACGAGCGCGGGTCGTAGACCTTCTTCGAGCCGACCTCGCCGTCGATCTTGAGCACGCCGTCGTAGTTCTTGAACATGTGATCGGCGATCGCGCGGGTCAGCGCGTACTGGGTGTCGGTGTCGACGTTCATCTTCACGACGCCGTAGTCGAGTGTCTCGCGGATCTCCTCGAGCGCCGAGCCCGAGCCGCCGTGGAAGACGAGTAGGAAGCGACCGTCCTTGCCGTACTTCTCCTCGACCGCCGCCTGGCCGTCGTGCAGGATGCTCGGCTTGAGCACTACGTTGCCGGGCTTGTAGACGCCGTGCACGTTGCCGAAGGTGGCCGCGAACAGGTACGCGCCTTTGTCGCCGGTGCCGAGCGTGTCGGCCACGGCGAGCATGTCCTCGGGGGTCGTGTAGAGCTTCTCGCGCCCGACGTTCTCGTTGTTGACGCCGTCTTCCTCGCCGCCGACGACGCCGGCCTCGATCTCGAGGATGATGTCGAGCTCGGCGCACTCGGCCAGAAGCTCCTGGGCGATCTTCATGTTCTCGGCCAGCGGCAGCGGCGAGCCGTCGAACATATGGCTCTGGAACAGCGGTCCCTTGCCGNCCTGGNTGCGCTGGCGCGAAGCCTCGAGCAGCGGCNTGAGGAAGGTGTCGACCTTCTCGGGATGGCAATGGTCGGTGTGCAGGGCGATGTTGACCGGGCACTTCTCGGCAACGATGTGCGCGTACTCGGCCAGCGCGATTGCGCCCAGGACGCCGTCCTTCACGGTCGCGCCGGAGCCGAACTCGCCACCGCCGGTCGAGACCTGGACGATGCCGTCGGACTTGGCCTCGGCGAATCCGCGCAGGGCGGCGTTCAGGCTCTCCGAGGAGGAGATGTTGATCGCCGGGTAGGCGAACTTGCCGTCCCTGGCGGCGTCGAGCATCTGCTTATAGGTCTTGGGATCAGCGATGGGCATTGCTACCTCTCAATCAGTTCATTCTTGGCAGGTTGGAAAAGCTACAAAGGTAAATACCGAAATCGCCCCGAGTCTGCGTCGGTTCCGGTGGCGATAGAGGGTCGGTAGAAACTACTAGGCGCTGTCGCGCTGAATGCTGTAGACGGTCGCGCGACCGCCGTTCAAGCCCTCTTCGATGCGCGCCAGGCGCTCGTCCACGCCGCGCCAGCCACCGGCGATCAGATCGACGAGCAGGCCGAGATCTTCGACGCGGGCCAGGCGCTCGGCCTCGATCTCTTGCTCCAACTCGCCCAGGCGGCGGATAACTTGGTTGGTGAGCCCGCGCAGCTCGGCGAGCTGGCGGGCGACGGGAAGAGTCTCGGCGCGCAGTCCCTCGCGCACGGCCAGCCCGATCTCCTCGGGCAGGATGGACTCGAGCTCGGCGCCCAGCTGGGTCAGCGCCTCCATCTGCGCCCGCGCCCGTTCGAACGCCGCCTTGGTTTGAGACGGGTCGAGGGCGTTACCGCTCGCCTGTTCGAGCCGCTCGCGCGCTCGCGAAAGTGCTTCTTCCATCGGCGAGAAGGCTAACGTTGGCGGCGGATGCTCCTGAGCGAACTGGATTACGAGTTACCGCCCGAGCTGATCGCGCAGCGGCCGCTTGCGCAGCGCGACGAGTCGCGCCTGCTCGTGTACGAGCGCGCGAGCGGGGAGGTGCGCCAGCGCCGCTTCAACGAGCTGCCCGAGGAGCTGCGCGGCGAGCTGGTGGTGGTGAACGACAGCCGCGTCGTCCCGGCGCGGCTGCATCTGCGTAAGCCCACGGGCGGCCAGGTTGAGGTGCTTCTGATCGAGGCGCTCGGCGGCGGCGAGTGGGAGGCGCTGGCGCGTCCCTCGCGCAAGTTGCGCCCGGGGCTGCGCCTGGGGCCGGTGGAGTTGCTGGAGGCGCTCGGGGAAGGGCGCTGGCGGATCGCGCTCGAGGGCGAGCCGGCCGGAGAGGCGCCGCTTCCGCCCTACATCCACGAGAAGCTAGACGATCCCGAGCGCTACCAGACCGTCTTTTCCGAGCACTTGGGCTCGGCGGCGGCGCCGACCGCCGGCCTGCACTTCACGCCCGAGCTGCTCGGGCGCCTCGACGTCGAGCGGATCACCTTGCACGTCGGGCTCGACACCTTCCGCCCGGTGGCGGTGAACGATCTACGCGAGCACCAGCTGCACGGTGAGCGCTACGAGCTGAGCGCCGAGAGCCGGCAACGAATCGAGGCTGCAGATCGGGTGCTGGCCGTGGGCACGACGAGCGTGCGCGTACTGGAGACGCTGGCCCGCGGCGGTCCGCTCACGGGCAGGACCGATCTGTTTGTCTACCCGCCGTTCGAGTTCAAGCGGGTGAACGCGCTGCTGACCAACTTCCATCTGCCTCGCTCGACCCTGTTGGCCCTGGTGATGGCCTTCGCGGGAGTAGAGGAGACGCGTGAGCTGTACCGCCTGGCGATCGCCGAGCGCTACCGCTTCTATTCCTTCGGCGACGCGATGCTGGTGCTCTGAGAGCCGCTCGCGTTTGTTGCAGATCGGGCGCGGATTCGTCGCAGACACGCAACGCTTTCCCGGATAGCCTTCCTTCAGGGGTCGCGACCGATCCCTTGGGGGTGGTTGGGAACAGGACAGCGTGATGACTAAGCAACCGACATTCGAGCTGACGGCCCGTGAAGGCGAAGCGCGAGCCGGCGTGCTCAGGACGGCGCACGGCGAGGTGCGCACGCCCGTCTTCATGCCTGTCGGCACCAAGGCGAGCGTGAAGAGCGTCGATCCCGACGAGCTGCGCGCGCTCGGCGCCGAGATCGTGCTCGCGAACAGCTACCACTTGCACTTTCGCCCGGGCGAGGAGCTGGTTGAGGAGCTGGGCGGCCTGCACGACTTCATGAGCTGGCCGGGCCCGATCCTCACCGACTCGGGCGGTTTCCAGGTCTTTTCGCTGCGCGACACGCTTCTGGCCGTAGACGAGGAGGGCGTCACCTTCCGCTCGGTCTACGACGGCGAGGCGGCCCGCTTCACACCCGAGCTGGCGGCCGAGATCCAGCGCAAGCTGGGCGCCGACATCGCGATGTGCCTCGATGTTTGTCCGCCGGCCGGCGCTCCGCGCGCCGAGATAGAGCGGGCGGTTGAGCTGACGACGACCTGGGCGCGGCGGCAGCGGAACGAGCCGCGCGCCGAGGGACAGCTTCTCTTCGGCATCGTCCAGGGCGGCACCGACGAGGAGTTGAGGCAGCGCTCGGCCGAGCAGCTCGGGGAGCTGGAGTTCGACGGCTACGCGCTCGGCGGCCTGAGCGTGGGGGAGGAGCGTCCGGCGATGCTCGAGGCAACTGCTTTTTCCGCGCCGCTCCTGCCGGCCGAGCAAGCGCGCTACTTCATGGGCATCGGCGACCCGGAGGGTGTGCTGGAGGTGATCGAGCGCGGCATCGACATGTTCGACTGCGTGCTGCCCACGCGCACCGCCCGTACCGGCTCGGCGCTGACCTGGGAGGGACGAATCAACCTCCGAAACGCCCGCTTCGCCCGCGACCAGCGTCCGCTGGCGGAAGACTGCGACTGCCCGGCCTGTCGCCGCTTCAGCCGCGCCTACCTGCGCCATCTGGTCAACCAGCAGGAGTTGCTTGGCCTGCGCCTGCTGAGCCTGCACAACCTTCGCTTCTTGATCGATCTCGTAGCCGGCGCGCGCGAGGCGATCGTGCGCGGGGAGCTCGCCGCTTACAAGCGAGACGCGCTCGCCAGGCTGGCTTCGACCGCGGCCTGAGCGTTCGTCCTCTCAATCCATATCGTTTGTTAAGGCGCGCGGAGGGTGGGAGTCTGCACAATTCCAGTTGAGGCGTTCGCGCACCGTCGCGTCAGGGCGCTCGATCGAAGGTCCAGTGTGCTTCCAAACTCAGCTCCCGTAATGTTTTCTTCAGACCAGGCTCCGGCGCAGGAGCGCGTCTCTGCAAGCCAAGCGCGCACAGACGGCGACTCGAACTGCGATTCGTCAAGCTAAGCTGCACGTCCAGTGTCCTCGCGCCGACCCCATATCATCCTGCTCCTGCTGATCGCGGCCACCCTGGCCGGGGTCTTCCTCTTCGCCGCGCCGAGCTCGCCGCTGTACACAGCGCCGGCGCTTGGGCTCGACCTCAAGGGCGGCCTACAGGTGGTGCTGGAGGCGAAGCCCGGTCAAACGAGGACCCCCGCGGACATGAACCGCTCGGTCAGCATCATGCGCAAGCGCGTCGACAAGCTCGGCGTCGCCGAGCCCGACGTCCGCACCCAGGGCACCAGTCAAATCGTGATCGATCTGCCCGGCTTGAAAGACCCCAGGAGGGCGGAGGAGTTGATCGGCAAGCTCGCCAAGCTGGAGCTCTTCGACCTCGAGACAATGCTGGTGGAAGGTGTATCGGTAAACAACTTCGTACCCGAGCCGCACAACCTGCTCGAACTGCTCAATTCGGTCCAGCCGCGGGTGAAGAAGGACGAGGCGGCTCGGAAGCAATGTCTGGCGCAGGCGGTAACGAAAAAAGAAAAATCGAAGTGCAAGGGCGCCGAGCACTTCTTCCTCTTTAAAAACACAAAAAAGGCCGTTCATTTCGTTGGCGACGCCGCCAGGCCCGAGCTTCTTCAAAGGGAGCGTAAGAAGGGCCAGATCGTTCTCGGCATACCGAAATCGACCACGCTCGTCGCCTGCGACGCCAAGACGAGCCGCGTCTGCCCGACCCCGCCGAGCTCGAAAAGCCGCGGCTACCTGCCTCCCCCAGGAGTCGACACCTGGTACTACCTCTTCAAACTCCCCGCCAACCTCGAAGGCAAGGATCTGAAAGCAAGTGGTATCCGTTCCGAGTTCGGCTCGGACGGGCCGCAGGTCGACCTCGCTTTCAACAGCCACGGCAACAAGGTCTTCCACGAGATCACTCGTGAAGAGTGGGCCCGCGGTCAGACATACGGTGATCAGCACTTTGCGATCGTGCTCGACAGCGAGCTGATCACCTTCCCGCGCATCGATCCCACTGAAAAAAACCTCTCCGACGGCATCGATCCCTCCACCGGCGGGGCGCTCATCCAGGGAATCGACAGTATGAGCGAGGCGAACGACCTCGCCACCGTGCTCCAGACCGGCGCTCTTCCGATCGAGTTCAACACCGCCTCGAAAACGGAAGTGTCGGCCACCCTCGGCGAGGCTTCGTTGCGCCAGGCGATGGTGGCGGCTGCAATCGGGTTGGTGCTGGTCTTCATCTTCCTGCTCACTCTCTATCGCTTCCTCGGGCTCGTGGCGGTCACCGGCCTGTGCATCTATGCGGTCTTCCTATACGGGGTGATCCTGCTCTTCAATGTCACTCTGTCGCTGCCGAGCTTCGCCGGCATGATCCTCACCATCGGCGTCGCGGCCGACGCAAACGTCGTCGTCTTCGAGCGCATCAAGGAAGAATCCCGTGCGGGCAAATCGGTGAAGGCAGCGGTCGCCACCGGTTACGAACGCGGCTTCCACACCATCCTCGACGCCAACGTGGTCACCGCGATCACCGCCGCCGTCCTCTTCCTGGTCGCGACGGCGGGGGTCAAGGGCTTCGCGCTGATGCTGCTGCTCGGTACCGGCATCTCGCTGATCACCGCGGTCGCCGGCACGCGCGCCATGCTGGGCCTGCTCTCGAACTTCCGCTGGTTCTCGAACCCCAGCTTCATGGGCGCACACGGAGCCCAGCGCGGGCGCTGGCTGCAGATCGATTTCATGCGCAAGCGCTGGTTGTGGTTTGCGATCTCGGGCGTCGTGCTTCTGGTCAGCTCGACTTCGCTTATCGCCAAGGGCCTCAATCTCGGCATCGACTTCAAGGGCGGAACACAGATCGCCTTCAAGACGACGCAGCCGATCCAGCAGGGGACGGTCTCCGACATCGTCGTCAACGCCACCGGCGAGAGGAGTGCCTCGGTCGTGGGTACAGGCCATGCAGTCGGCTCGGGAAAATACGAGGGTTTCCAGATCCGCCTGCGCAAGACGAGCGAAAAAGTCCAGACCAATCTCATGGACCAGCTCGATGCGAAGGTGCATACGAAGGGCAACCCCGACATCCAGAACGTCTCGGGCAGTTTCGCCAAAGACATCAGAGACAGCGCTATCAAGGCGCTGATCGTCTCCTTCCTGCTGATCATGGCCTATATCTCGCTGCGCTTCGACTTCAAGTTCGCCCTGCCGGTGATCGTCGCAGTGCTGCACGACATCGTGATCACGGTCGGCGTCTATTCGTTGACAGGCCGGGAGGTGACCACCTCGACGGTGGCCGCGGTGCTGACCGTGCTCGGCTACTCGGTCTACGACACGATCATCATCTTCGATCGTATCCGCGAGAACGTGCCCCTGATGCGTACGGCGCCGTTTGCCCGCATTGCCAACATCTCGATTTGGGAGACGATCAGACGCTCCCTGGCCACGACCTTCATCACCCTGCTTCCGGTCGGGGCGCTNTTCTTCNNNGGCGGCGNCACGCTCAAGGANTTCGCCTTCGCGCTGCTGATCGGGATCACCGCCGGCGCCTACTCCTCGATCTTCGTGGCGGCGCCGCTGTTGACGGCCTGGAAGGAGCGCGAGCCGGAGTACGCGCGGCGTCTCCATGCCCAGGACTTCCAGCGGCCGGGACGCGACGTGCCGCTGGGCAAGGCCGCCCCGCAGCCGGCGCTGGCGACGGTGACCGAGCAAGCAACCCGCAGCGATCTGATGCCCGCTGCAGACGACGCTGTCAAGAGGGAACGGCGCCGGCAACGGCGACGCTCGAGGCCACATGGACGGCCCCGCTAGCGGCTCTCGCGCTCTTGTGAGCGAGCTCGCGCTGGCCGCGGTCGGCGTGGTGGCGCTGACCGCGGAGAGAATTGACGCCCTCGCCGAGGCGATCGCAGCTCGAGGCAACATCACCAGCGTCGACGAGGCACGAGAGTTGCTCCGCGACCAGGTCGAGCGTTGGCGAGAGGATGCCTCGCGGGTGGGCGATCAGGCGGCCTCCAAAGCGAGCGCGCTCGCGCGCGAGCTCGGCCTGTTGACCCGCGAGGAAGCTGACGAGTTCGAGTTGCGAATCGCTCAACTGGAGCACCGTCTTCACCTGCTCGAGCGCGACGGCTCGGCTTGAGCGGCACGCGCACCGGTGAGAAGACGAGGAGACCGCTACCCAGGCCTCGAGTAGAGGCGGTGCTGGCCGCAGCCACTGCGCTGGTCGGCGTTATCGCTCTCGTTTCCACCCTGACTCCGGATCTGACCAACCGCGTCGATCTGATCAGTGGCTTTGTGCCCTCGTACTACCGCGACGTGGCTCGGGTGCTCGCGCTGACCCTCGGTCTTTCTCTGCTTTTACTCTCGCGCTCGCTGGCACGTGGCCGCAGGCGGGCTTGGACGCTGACACTGCTGGCGGTGATCGGTCTTGCGATCGCCCACCTGGCGAAGGGTCTCGATTTCGAGGAGGCGATCATCAGCCTGCTGCTCGTGCTCGCGCTCCTGCGTTACCGCTCTCATTTCGATGCGCCGGGCGACCCGGCCATGCGCCGCCCTGTCGCCGGCACGGTGCTGGCCCTGGCGGGACTGATCGCGATTTTGACGGCTCTCTCCTTCACTCACAACATGCCCGATCGCGCCGGCGATCTGATCGGCGCCTGCGCGGTGATTCTCACGCTGCGCTCGCTCGTGCTCTGGCTCGGCCCCCTGCCCGAGCACGTCAGCCAGTCGCTGGAGGAGCGGCGCCGGGCTCGCGAGCTGGTCGAGAGCTTCGGCTCGGACAGCCTCGCCTTCTTCACGCTCAGGCGCGATAAAAGCTTCTTCTTCTCCTCCAGCGGCGACGCCTTCCTGGCCTACCGGCTGGTTGGCAGCTCGGCACTGATCAGCGGCGACCCGGTGGGGAAGGAGAGCGAGTTCGAAAGCCTGGTTTCCGACTTCATCGAGCACACTCGCGACAACGGCTGGCGTGTGGCCGTGGTCGGCGCCGGGCGCGAGCGGCTTGGCCTCTATCGCGAACAGGGGTTGGCGCGAGCGATCAAGATCGGCGACGAGGCGGTAGTGCAGCCCGCGCGGTTCTCGATCGAGGGCCGTTCGATGAGGAAGGTGCGCCAGGCGGCGCGAAAAGTCGCCGAGCGCGACGGGATCCGCTTCCGTATCGTGCGCGCGAAAGACGCCGGTGAGGACCTGCGCCTGAAGCTCGAGCAGATCTCCAGCGCCTGGCTGGCCGGGCGACGCGAGCGCGGTTTCTCGATGGCGATGGACGACCTGTTCGCGTCCGGAGGCGTTCTCGCGCTGGCGCTCGACGCGGGCGACGAGCCGATCGCCTTTTTGCACCTCGTTCCCAGCCCGGCCGGCGGCGGCTACTCGCTCTCGTCTCAGCGGCGACTGCCCGGCTCACCGGGAGGCATCTCCGAGTTCCTCGTCGTCGAGGCGCTGGCCTGGGCACGCGAGGCGGGAGTGCCCGAGCTCTCGCTCAACTTCTGCGCCTTTCGCAGCCTGCTGTACATCGACGGGCAAGACGAGCGACTGCTGAGGCGGCTGGCACGTGGAACGCTGCTACGCCTGGATGTTGTTTTCCAGATTGAGCGGCTGCGCGCCTTCAGCCACAAGTTTCGGCCCGAGTGGCGACCGCGCTATGTCTGCCTCGAGCGCTTGAGCGATCTACCGGCGGTCGGGCTGGCCTATCTTCGCGCCGAGTCGTTGATCGCGCCGCCGCGGCCACAGAGCCGCAAACGACCGCCGAGCTAGGGTTAGCGAGGGCGCCTCGCTCGCCCGCGGCGAGCTTCCTGTCAGACTTACGCCTATGCCCGAGCGTCCCAGCACGAGTAATCTCGGCCGCCTCTCGGAGATCGCGCAGGTCGCAGTGCGTCACGGCTTCGGCTATTTGCTCGCCCGTCATCACCTGAGTGACCTGATTCCCGGGCGGCGGAAGATACGTCTCGAGGAGCCTGCCGTCTCGGATCGCGGTCGCCACCTGCGCGCGATGCTCGAAGAGCTTGGGCCGACCTTTGTCAAGTTCGGTCAGCTGCTCTCGATGCGCCCCGACCTTCTTCCGCCCGACCTGATCGCCGAGCTGCGCCCGCTGCAGGACGACGTCAGGCCCTTCGCCTTCGCCGAAGTGCGTCGCGTGATCCAGGAGGATTTCGACCAGTCGATCGAGCAGCTCTTTCTGGAGTTCGACGAAAAACCGGTAGCTGCCGCCTCGATCGGTCAGGTACACAGAGCCGTGCTGCCGAACGGGCACGTGGTGGCGGTCAAGGTGCAGCGACCGGGTGCTCCCGCGCAGATCGAGTCCGACCTGAATCTGCTTTACCAGACCGCCCGCATCCTCAAAGAGCGAGTGCGGGCCCTCGACTTCATCGATACCCACGCGGTAGTGGACGAGTTCGCCCGCTCGATCCATCGCGAGCTCGATTATCACCAGGAGGGCCGAAACGCCGACATGCTGCGACGTCAATTCGCCTCCGACAAGCACGTCCGCGTGCCGCGCGTCTACTGGACCTACACGCGCCAACGCGTGCTCACGCTGGAGTTTCTGGAGGGAACGCAGCTGGCCGATCTCGAAGGTGCCGAACTCTCGCGCGAGGATCGCCGCACGCTGGCGACGCGGGTCGCCAAGACCTGGATGGAGATGATCTTCAAGCACGGCGCCTTCCACGGCGATCCGCATCCGGCCAACGTCCTCGTACTCTCGGGCCCGGACGAGATCGGGCTGGTCGATTTCGGGCTCGTCGGACGGTTGTCGGATGACGACATGGGCCGGCTAACCCTCCTGTTCATCGACGCCTCGAGCGAGAACATCGACGCCCTGTCGCAGCGAATCACCGACCTGGGCGTACGCTGCCCACCCGCGCGCGAGCAGGAGTTCGCGCTAGCGCTGCGGGAGTTCTTCTACCGCTACTACGGGGCGAGCCTGGCCGAGATCGATCCGTTGCAGGTGATCCGCGAGGTCTTCGCGATGATCTACTCGCTCAACCTGCATCTGCCGGAGCGCTTCCTACTCCTCGATAAAGCACTCGCGACGCTGGCTTCGGTCGGCGCCGAGCTGACGCCCGACTTCAACGTCTTCGAGGTCGCCAAGCCCTACGCGCGCGATCTCGTGCGTCAGCGCTTCAGTCCCGAACGGGTAGCCAAGCGAGCCCGCCGCGACAGTCTCGAGCTGGTTCGTATCGGGCGCGAGCTACCACAGCTCACACACGGCGTTCTCTCCCTGACCCGCGAGGGCCGGCTCGAGATCGGCTTCGTGCACAAGGGGCTGGAGGACGTGATTCACCAGTTCTCGGTGGCCGTAAACCGGATCGTGATCGCCTTCGTGGTCATGGGCGGCCTGATCGGCTCGAGCCTGATCGGCATCTTCGCCAAGAAGGGTCCATATCTCCTCGGCGTGAATGCCCTCTCCGTGGGGGGCTTCGCGCTCTCCGGAGTGCTTGGCCTCTGGCTGCTCTGGGGCGTGATTCGCTCCGGCCGATTGTGACGCAGAAGGCTCAAACGGTCGCGGCCGGGCCGGACAGCTGAGGATAGCCGGTCACAAATTAGCCGCAAATCGGCCC
>JGI24132J36420_10001222_pt1 | contig 11736 bp, 12 predicted proteins | sample BarGraNGADG00212_3_FD_36420 | JGI IMG/M metagenome (IMG submission 36420) | reverse complement strand
GGTACCCGCGCATACCAGCCACACGACCAGATTTCTGGTTATGATTTTGCGGCAGGTCGCGAAAAAGAATTGAGATGTCATCCGCCGCCTGAGATTTACAACTGCTTCAGCGCGGCATCCATGCCGGCGAAGAGTTCCTTCATCGTGGCCTCGGTTTCGTCGCCCATGTTCGAGACGCGGAAGGTGGTGCCCTTGATCTTGCCGTAGCCGCCGTTGATCAGGAAACCTTGTTTCTTGACCAGGCTGACCAGTTTTTCGGCGTCGATCACGCGGCTGCCCGGTTGGGCGCCATTATTCACACAGGCCAGCGTCACGGACTCCGAGCCTTTTTCCGGGAACAAAGTAAAGCCCTGGCCCAAGGCCCAGTCGCGCGTCATTTGCGCCAGTTTCCGATGCCGCGCATAACGCGCTTCCAGGCCTTCGTTGAAGATGTCCTCGAGTTTGGATTCGAGGGCAAAGATGTGCCCGATACTCGGCGTGCTGGGCGTCATGTTGCCCTCGGCGTTTTTCTGGAATTCCAGGAAATCGAAATAGTACCCGCGTCCAGGCACGGTGGCCGCCTTGGCCAACGCGGCGGGCGAGCAGGCAAACAGGGCGAGCCCCGGCGGCATGGCCAAGGCCTTTTGCGAGCCGGTGAGCAGGACATCCAGCCCCAGTTCATCGAGCGGCAGTTTGAGGGCGCTGAACGAGCTGACCGAGTCCACGATAAACATGACGTCCGGGTATTTCTTCTTGAGCGCGGCAATTTCAACGAGCGAGCTCATCACGCCGGTGGACGTTTCGTTGTGGATCAGGGTCAGGGCATCAAACTGGCCGGTGGCCAGCTTGGCATCGATGGCCTCGGCCCGGATTGGCTGGCCCCACTCGACTTTCAAGCCCTCGGCGGCTTTGCCGCAACGTTGGGCGACCTCGATCCATTTGTCCGAGAAGGCGCCGTTCATGCAACAGAGCACCTTTTTAGCCACCAAATTGCGGATGGCCCCTTCCATCACGCCCCAGGCGGAGGAAGTGCTCAGGTAAACGAGTTGTTGGGTGTAAAACAGCGCCTGTAATTTAGGCTGCAATCGAGCGTAAAGGTCTTTGAAGCCCTGGCCGCGGTGGCCGATCATGGGCGACCGGAAGGCCTGCAGGGTTTTTTCGCTGACCTCGATCGGACCCGGAATGAATAATTTGACATGTGCCATAATTAAATAAGCCGCGAAAATTCTTCACAACAACGAGCCAAATGCAAGTGCCGTTTTTTCGACGGGTGATGCCAGTGGCTGGCATCGGGAGACGGGACGCGGGACCGTCACTGGTTGAAGGGCTTCTTCATTTTTTTGATCCGATCGGATCATTTTTTTAAACACCGCAAAAGGAGGGTTTTCGCGCTTCCATAAGGAGAGGGCCAGGGGCCCGCATTTGCCGTTGGCAGAAAAAGCTGCCTGTCTTAGGCTGCGGGCCGAGCGGCGGACGGCGGTCGCCCAGGGCGTTGCCGCATGATCCCTTACACGCAAAGAACCCGGAGCGCGTACCTTCACGTTTCACGTTTCACGGTCCATGATTTGAGTGGCCATAAAAAGGGGGCCGTGTTAATATGCGGGTTATGGTTCATGTGGGCATAGGTTACGATGTGCATCGGTTGGTGGTTGGCCGGAAGCTGTTCCTGGGCGGGGTGGAAATTCCGCACGCGAAGGGGCTGGAAGGTCATTCGGACGCGGACGTGCTGTTGCATGCGATTTGCGACGCCATTTTTGGCGCCTTGGGGGAAGGGGATCTGGGGCAATTTTTCCCGAACACCGATCCGCGCTGGCTTAACGCGCCCAGCAAAGTGTTTCTGCAGGAGGCCGCTCGCCAGGTGGCGTTTCACGATGGCAAGATCATCAACGTGGACTCGACGCTGATCGCGCAACAGCCGAAAATCCTGCCGCACGTGCCGGTGATGAAACAGCGGATTGCCGCGGCCTTGGGCATTCATCCAAGCACGGTGGGGATCAAGGCGACCACGAACGAGCATTTAGGATTCATTGGACGTGAGGAAGGCATTGCGGCCATGGCGGTAGTGGGCGTGGATTTACCGCATTAATATGGCCAAAGCGGAAATCAGTTGGAAACGGCAGACAGCCGACGGTGTTAAGGTGCAGGTGTACGCCCATCACGTGGGGGACCGGTGGAAGTTTTATGCCCGGGAGCGGCGCTTCGACGATTGGGAACTGGTGAAGAACCCGCCGCTGGATGACTGGCTGGAGCTTCTGGATGGCGTGGAGCGGCGGATTGCGCGGCGGTTGGTGCGGCCGGAGGAAGCGCAGCGAGTGCGGAAGGTTATTCGCGAGCTGTTTCCCGAGGCGGCATTGNCTTGAACAAGCGATTATGAAAAAAAGTATTCTGGTCGTGGACGACGAGGCTGAGGTCCGGCAGTTGCTGGTTACGCTGCTGGTCGAGGACGGTTTTGAGGTGCGGGAGGCAAGCGACGACGCCACGGTTAAGCAATGGTTCGACGCCCCGCCGCCGGATCTGGTGCTGCTGGATTTGAAGCTGCCGGATGCGGATGGACTGGAGCTCCTGCCCCGATTGAAGAAGCAGTGGCCGGAAACCGAGGTGATTGTGCTGACCGGCTTTGCCTCCCTGGACATGGCGGTCGAGGCGACCAAGCGCGGGGCTTACCACTTTCAAAAAAAGCCGCTGGACTACAAGAGCCTGCTGCTGTCGGTGCAGCGCGCCCTGGAGCACAAGCAGTTGACCGAGGAAGCCGGCTCGTTGCGGCAGGCGTTGTCCACGATGAGCAGCGGGGCGTCGCCCATTTTCCAAAGCGCGAGCATGAAGGCGGTGCTCCGGACGGTCGAGCGCGTGGCGCCCAGCGATGTATCGGTGCTCATAACCGGGGAGAGCGGCACGGGCAAGGAAGTGGTGGCCGATCTGCTTCACGCGTTGAGCCCGAGATCCAAGGGGCCCTTCATCAAGATCAACTGCGCGGCGCTGCCCCGCGAGCTGATCGAGAGCGAGCTGTTCGGCTCGATGAAAGGCGCTTACACGGGCGCACAGGCCGACCGCGATGGGCTCTTCCGGCAGGCCGAAGGCGGCACGCTGCTGCTGGATGAGCTTTCCGAAATGCCCGCCGACACGCAGAGCAAACTGCTGCGCGTCCTGGAGGAGAAGGAATACCGGCCCGTCGGCGGCCGCACCAGTTTCAAGGCCGATTGCCGCATTATCGCCACCACCAATCGGATCGTCGAAGATGCCATTCGCGAGGGCAAGCTGCGCGAGGATTTGTTCTACCGCATCAATCGCATTCTGCTGAACCTGCCGCCCTTGCGGGAGCGCCGGGAGGATATCCTGCCGCTGGCAACCGCCTTCCTGAAACGCTATGCGGCCCAGGCCGGGCGTGTCATTAACGGTTTTTCTCCGGCGGCCGCGGAGCGGTTGAAAAAGTACGACTGGCCGGGCAACGTGCGCCAACTGCAGAACGAAGTGCAGCGGGCCGTGCTCATGTGCGACGTCCGGGCGGTCGATATCGATGACCTCTCCGTGGCCGCTCCCGGCGTGGCGAGTTCGCCAGAAAACAACCTCACCCTGATGGAGGCCATGGAGCGCAACACCATCCTCCAGATGCTCAAGAACACCCAGGGCAATAAATTCGAAACCGCCCGGCGCCTGGGTATTGGCCGGCAAACGCTCTATAACAAAATCAAAAGCTACGAAATCGAGACGTAGCCGCCGCGGCTCGTCCCTTTCGTCCTCGTCCCTCGTCCTTCGTCCCTCGTCCTCGAATTGCTTTTTTATGAATCGAGGACGAAGGACGAGGGACGAGGACGAACCGAAGGTTTCATGAACATCGAGATTATCAATACCGGCACGGAACTGATGCTGGGCCGGGTGCTCAACACGCACCAGCAATGGCTGGGCGCGCAACTGGCGGATCTGGGTTACGAAACAACGCGCCAGGTGGCGATTGCCGATGCCGGGCCGCTCATTCAACAAGCAGTGCGCGAGGCGTTGTCACGCGCGGATCTGATCATTGTCACGGGTGGACTCGGGCCAACCTCGGATGACTTGACCCGGGATTGGGTCGCTCAGTTATTGGGCGCGCCGCTGCGCGAAGACGCCGCCCTCGTGCGGAGCCTGGAACAGTTTTACGCGTCTCGCGGACGTCCGCTGCCGGCAAGCACGCGGGTGCAGGCGCGGGTGCCGCAGGGAGCCCTGGTGTTGCCGAACGCCCACGGAACGGCCCCCGGCCTGGCCATCGATGTCGCCCCCAATTCTTTCCGAACCGGCGGCCAGCCCAGCCTGTTGATCCTGTTGCCGGGTCCTCCGCGCGAGCTGCGTCCGATGTTCAGTCAGCAGGTCGTGCCGCTGCTAAAAGAACGGTTGCCTCGGCGCGAAGCGTACTTTTGCCGGGTGCTCAAGGTCGCCTGCCTGGGCGAATCGGTGATTGAAGAAAAAATCGGCGGTCCGTTGCATCCGTGGGTGGCCGCGGGGCTGGATTTGGGCTACTGCGCCCGCATGGGTGAAGTGGAGGTGCGGCTGGCGGGTCGCGGTTCCGAAGCCGAACCAAGGGTCAACGCCGCGGAAACTATTGTCCGCGGCCTGCTGGGCCCCGCGATCTTCGGCGCGGGCGCGGACACCCTCGAGGCCGTGGTCGTACGCCGGCTAATCCAACAGCACCAAACCCTCGCCACGGCGGAATCATGCACCGGCGGATTGATTGCCCATCGTCTGACCAATGTCCCGGGCGCCTCAGCCGTGTTCCGGTCGGGTCTGGTCACTTACAGCAACGAGGCCAAACAGCGGTTGCTGGGGGTGAAGATCGAGACGCTGGCCCAACAGGGAGCCGTCAGCGAAGCGACCGTCCGGGAGATGGCCGAAGGCGCGCGGCTGACCTCGGGAACGGATTACGCTTTGGCGGTGACGGGGATTGCGGGGCCCACGGGTGGAACCCCGCAAAAACCGGTGGGAACGGTTTACCTCGGTTTGGCCGGTCCGACCCAAACCGTCGTTCAACATCACCTGAATCCGATNGACCGGGAGACGTTCAAGTGGCTGGCTTCGCAACAGGCCCTGGAGCTGCTGCGGCAAGCGCTGGGTCCGGCGCTTTAAAACGAAAAAACCGCCGGGCTTCCGGCCCGGCGGGAAATGCTGGAAAATCCAGCTTGGAATTTACTCGCCATCATCCCCGATGGCTTCCACCGGGCAGCCTTCTTTGGCTTCCTGGCATTGGTTGGCCGCTTCGGGGGTGGCGGGCTGTTTGGAGACGTAGGAGAAGCCTCCCTCGTTGTTGCGCATGAAGTTCTCCGGCGCCGTTTCGCGGCAAAGGTCGCAATCAATGCATTGATTATCGACGTAGTATTTACCGGCGACGTTGTTCGGGTATCGATTTGCTTTGTCAGCCATAAAAAAAATTCAGTTAAGTAGGGTTCTTTATGGGGGAGCCGCCGCCGCTTGGCAAGCCTCAATTCATCGAAACTTGCGGAATTCACTCGAGCTGGAATTTTGTGCGGGTCAGCCGGCGGGGAGCCGGCGGCAAGTGGGCCATTTGCCAGAGGTAAACCAGCAATCCGACGCTGGCGAGGAGATTGAGACCTTGCGAAAAACCATGCCAGGGCCCGAACGATTGGCGGGCTTGTTCCACTTGCGCCGGCGCGGGCCGGATGCCAAACGAATACATCGTGCGATGCAGATCTTTCAGCCGGGGTTGAATCATCATCCCGTTCACGAGCACCAGCGCCAGCAGGGCGGCCAGCAGGCCCATCCGTAATTTGGAAAACGGCCGGCCCGTCTGCAGCCAATCGGTGATGCCATGCGCCAGGGCCAGCAGGGCGCACAGGTATTGGAGCAGAAAATACCGTTCGAANATCAGCAGCACTACCGCGCCGGCATGCGGGCGGCCCAGCAGACGCAACAGGGTCTCGGAAAAAAACAGCGGCCCCACGGCGGCCGTCATGAACACGGCCGCGCCCAGCCAAACCGCGGCGTTTAAGATTCCGAAAAATCTCAGCACGGTGTTAAACTAGTTTCTCGGCCGCGCTCCGACAACTTAAAAACAAGCCGGTTACGCCAAGAAACGGNCCAGGAAGCCGGCCAGAATCTCGGCCGCCTGTCGCAGNCGGCGGTTAAAGGCCAAAAGGGCCGGTAGTTTGCCCGGCGACCGTCCCAAGACCGCCGCCAGTTTGAAGTAGGAAATCGAATAATCCGGTCGGGCGATGGCATTGAAGTCGATGGGTAGATTTTCCTGGGCCGTGTCGGAAATCACCCGCACGGTGGCGCTGGGAACGCCGCGCTGCCGGCAAATATCGCGGATGATCTGCGATTCCATCTCCACCGCATCGGCGCCGGTTTCGCGCCGGAGCCGTTCCTTTTCGGCCGCGGTGGCGATGATCCGATCGGAGCCATGAAACGCGGCGGGGGCGGCTCCGAGGTTTTTTAAGTCACCCGCTCGCGGGAAGGTGGGATCGGCCTGAAAAACCACGGTGCCGAAGCCCAGTGCGGGATTCAACGCCCCAGCCCAGCCGCAGGTCAGCACGGCGGCCGGCTGAAACCGCGACAAGCCGGCCAGGCAGGCGGTCCGGGCGTTATGCGGACCGATCCCGGTGCGGATGACCCGGGCTGGAAATCCCTTTTTCGACCAAGCTCGAAACGGTTTGGCCTCTTGCGAAACGGCAAAACAGATCAGCCAGGGAAGGTTGCGGTTTTCAGCAGACATGCCGTTGATCATGGGAAGATGTCTTGGCCCAGCGGCCATGCTCGGCGTCCTTGCGCGCATCTCACCTTTTTCGGGCGTTGACTCCTCACTGGGAGCNCCGGCATCTTGCCGGCGTGTTCGACTCCGTCCACGCCGGCAAGATGCCGGCGCTCCCAGTCCTGCGGAAAAATGTGAGCTGCGCACGCGTNCATCAACCNGGCGGTGGNGNTGGGTGTCCACGCTTTATTTTCTTGTAGGTGGCCAGCGCCAGGAGNGGCCAGGCGTTCCGGTATATGTCGTATTTCAAGTAGAAAACGCGCGGGAAGCCGGTGCCGGTAATTTCATGCTCGGTCCAGCTCCCATCGGAATTCTGCGTTTTGCGCAGGTACTCGATGCCGCGCAGCACGCTGGGGCGGAACGGATCGTCGTAGGCGCACAGGCCCATGACGGCCCAGGCGGTCTGCGAGGCCGTGCTGGGTCCGCGGCCTTTGAACACCGGATCATCGTAGGTGTTGCAGCGCTCGCCCCAACCGCCGTCGTCGTGCTGCACGCTCTCGAGCCAGTCGCGTCCCTTGCGGAGCCAGGGTTCCTGCATATTGTAATGGAGCGCCCGCAGGCCCCGCAGCACCTGCCAGGTGCCATAAATGTAATTCACCCCCCAGCGGCCGTACCAGGAACCGTCGGCTTCCTGCTGGTTGCGCAAGAACTGGATCGCCTTTTGGATCTGCGGATGATCGAGCGGAAATTTCTCGCCGCCCAGCAGCTCCAGAATGCGCGCCGTGATGTCGGCGCATTCCGGATCGAGCATGGCGTTGTGATCGGCGAAGGGAACCTTTTCCAGGATGTTTTTCGTGCAATCCTTGTCGAAGGCTCCCCAGCCGCCGTCCTTGCATTGGAAGGTGAGCATCCAATCCAGCCCGCGCTGGAACGCGGCCCGGCAGCGTTCCGGATTCTCCGTGGGCACCTGGCGCAGCGCCAGCAAAACCATGGCCGTGTCATCGACGTCCGGGTTCCACTTGTTGTTATACTCGAACACCCAGCCGCTGGGCGCCACCTGGGCGGGATTCTTGTACTGCCAGTCGCCGCGAAAACGGATCTCCCGGTCGAGCACCCAGTTAACCGCCTTCCGCAACGCGGGGTGATCGCCGGACACGCCTGATTCCGCCAGGCAGATGGCCACGATGACGGAATCCCAGACCGGCGAGAAGCACGGCTCGATGCGAAGGTTGTCCGCGGTTTCATGCTCGAGCTTCTTGAGTTCGGCTTCGGCGCGCCGGACCTCCGGATGGTCCGCGGGGTAGCCCATGGCCTTAAGGGCGATGAGCGCATTGAGCATGGCCGGAAAAATGGCGGCCAGACCGTCCGAGCCCTCGAAGCGTTCCAACATCCATTGCTCCGCCTTCTTCAGGGCGCGCTTACGAAACGGATGGATTTTCTGCCGGGCAAAACACTCGGCCAGCTTGTGCAGTTTGTCCAGCGATAGAAAGAAGTTGCGCCAGGTAAAGAAGCGCGGATCGGGCGTCAGGGCCAGATCGCGCTCGTGGTAGCCTTCGGGATAGAGTTCGCTGAGCGTGACATTGACTGGGTGAGTTGGCTTATAATGGTTGATGATGGACAGCGGCACGAGCATGGCGCGGCTCCAATTGCTCATTTCCCAAAAATTCACATGGAACCATTTGCCGATGAGCAGCACCTCCGACGGAATGGTGGGCAGGTATTTCCACGGAAACAGGCCGATCAGGGCGAGATACAGCTTCGAGAACGTGTTCGTCCGCGGCACGCCGCCCAGGTTGAGCGCCACGCCGCGGGCTTTGAGCATGCTCGGGGCGGTCACCGGAACGCCCGCCAGTTTCAGGGCCAGATAGGCTTTGATCGTGGCATTCACCTCGGCGGGACCACCGTAGTAAATATTCCAGCCTCCATCATGCAGTTGCTGCGAAAGGATGTGTTTGACCGCTTTACGCTCCCAGTTTTTATCCACTTTTCCATCCCAATGATGGTAAGCCACCATGTCGGAAACCAGCGTGCTATCGACAAATAATTCGCCCACCCAGTATCCGTCCGGCTTCTGGAGACCCAGTAAATGGTTTTGCGACCGCTCCATAGCGGTATCGAGATCGATGATGGGGGTGCGCCGGCTATCTCTGGGGGAAGCCCCGATACCGAGCCGGCGCGATTGTGGCGAGCTCGCAAGCATCGGTTTTAATTTGAGGGCCATCCCCGCGCCTGTAAAGACCTTTTAAGCGGGGATTGGGCGGTTGCCAAACCGGAATCTCGCGCTTGTTTTCCTGGTTTTTTCCTTTAGGCTCCTGCCCCATGGACTCGCAGGATGCGTTGGTGGCGTTGAATATGATCGAGCACGTAGGCCCGGTGCGCGTGCGACAACTNCTGGAGCATTTNGGCCAGGCGCCGGCCATTCTCCAGGCCTCACAGGCGCAACTGCAAAANGTTCACGGCATCGGCGAGGACACCGCCGCCGCCATCGCCCGCTGGGAGGACACCCTCGATCTGAGCAGCGAACTTCGGCGCATCCGGGAGTTTGGTTGTCATATTCTCACCCAGGCCGACGCCGATTATCCCGAGCTGCTTCGGCAGATTTACGATCCGCCCATTGTGCTCTATGTCAAAGGCAGCCTGACCTCGAAAGATAAAAATGCCGTGGCCATGGTCGGCTCGAGACTCACCACGCATTACGGCTTGGAAGTCGCGCGCAAACTCGGATACCAACTGGCCTATCTGGGCGTCACGGTGGTCAGCGGCGGCGCGCGGGGCATCGACACCGCCGCGCACCAGGGCGTCTTGAGCGCCAAAGGCCGGACGGTGGCGGTGCTCGGGACTGGGATTAATCTGGTTTTTCCGCCGGAGAATGCCGAGTTGTACGAACGCATTGCCGCCAATGGAGCGATCATCACCCAGTTTCCCTTCAACCGCCCGGCCGACAAACAGAGTTTCCCGATCCGCAACCGCATCGTCGCCGGCATGACGCTGGGCACCGTGGTGGTCGAAGCCAACCTGACCAGCGGCGCCCTGATCACCGCCAATTTCGCGGTCGAGTATGGCCGTCAAATATTTGCCGTGCCCGGGCGCATCGATTCCCCCCGCAGCAAGGGCTGTCATGACCTCATCAAGAAAGGGGCCAAGCTGTGCGAAGGCGTCGAGGACATCTTGAGCGAATTCGAGTACCTGTTTCCGCCGAGCAACCGGCCGGCCGCTGGGGTCCCCAGCGAGGGTCTTCCAGCCTTGACGCTCTCGGAGCACGAGCAAAAGGTCTATGACACCCTGGGCCGCGAGGAAATTAGCATCGATGAAGCGATCCGGCACAGCGGTTTGCCGGCTTCGGCGGTTTCGGTCGCGCTATTCAGTCTCGAGCTGAAACGCCTGGCGCGCCAATTGCCGGGCAAAATGTTTATGAAAAACCGTTGAAGAACCGCTTAGCCAGGTGGTCAGCCACCGTTTCCGCCGGTTGCCCAGGCGCGAGGTTAATCCAATGTAATTGGGCTTGATGCCGAAACCAAGTTTTCTGGCGTTTGGCAAACTGCCGCGTGCGAATTTTAACCCCTTCCATGGTTTCATCCAGCGACCTTTCGCCGCGCAGGTATTCAACCACCTGACGATAGCCGATGGCCTGCAGGGCGGTGGGATTCTCGGCCAGACCCAATGCCAGGAGCCTCCGGGTTTCCTCGACCAGACCGCGTTGAAACATCCGTTCAACCCGTTGGTTGATTCGCTCGTGGAGATCCTCAGAAGATCGCTCCAATCCAATAAAGAAGGGACGGCTTGCTGGCCCGTCGTCTTGGGGCGCGCTCCCGAACTTCCGCCACGCCTCACGCTGCTCCGATAACGGCCGGCCCGTCGCGCGAAAAACTTCGATGGCTCGAACCAGCCGCCGGCGGTTTTTTTTATCGATGGTGGCATACAAAACGGGATCGCAACCGGCTANCTCCTTTAGCAAGGTTGCAGTCGGTGTCGATTCAAGCGCGGACCGCAGTTGGGCGTCGGGTGGCGCTGCCTCGCCCAAACCTTCGAGGTACGCCTTGAAGTACAACCCGGTGCCACCGCAGAAAATCGCCACCTTTCCCCGCTGCTCGATGTCGCTGCTGGCCGCGCCAGCCAAGGTCACAAATTGCGCCGCGCTGAAAGATTCCTTAAGATTGACCACATCGACGAGGTGATAGGGGACGCGCCCGCGTTCTTCCCGGCTCGGTTTGGCGGTGCCAATGTCCAGACCGCGGTACACCTGCATGGAATCGACGGAAATAATTTCTCCGTTCAGCCGTTCGGCAAGGCGCCAAGCGAGCTCGGACTTTCCCGAAGCTGTCGGTCCCGCGAGGTAAACAGCTTGCCCGCCTGAAATCATATTTCCAACCGTGGCGACTCACTGCCAAACACCCGGTCGCTGTGCCAGGCAAAGAGGAAAACCAACCCCACACCGGTGCAGATGGCGACGTCTGCCAGGTTAAACGCCGGGAAACCCAGTTCATCGCCACCTCTTTGTCGAAGATAGAAATAGATGAAATCGACAACGTGTCCTTCGTGGATCCGATCCACCAAATTTCCCAGAATCCCCCCGCTCATCAGTCCCAAAGCAATCTGCCCACCGGCAGTATGAAAATCGAAGTGTTTTCGATTGAGATAGATGGCAATCAGAGCGAAAAAGGCCAGCCCGGCCAGAAACTTGTTATTGCCATAAAACATGCTCCAGGCAGCTCCCGTGTTTCCCCAGCAGACAATTCGCAAGAAACCACCAAGGACGGACCATTCATGGCCATACCCAAGAAAAGTCAGAATCAGGATTTTGGTTATCTGGTCGGAAAATAACACCACCAGCGCAACCAGTAACATTCTCTTGGTCGGACTCGGACTCATCAGTTGGTCCGCATAGGCATAATCACATAAATGAACGGCTCATTAACACGAACGATTGCGGGGCTGAGCTCATCTGTAAACTCCAGAAAAATTTCGTCGTTTTCCAGCGCCTTCAAGGGATCCATCATGTAGGCCGGGTTGAACGCCATGCTGAACTCGTTCCCGTTGTAGTTCATGGCCAGGCTTTCCCTGGCCTCGCCGACATCGGGTGAATT
>JGI24132J36420_10001219_pt1 | contig 11753 bp, 10 predicted proteins | sample BarGraNGADG00212_3_FD_36420 | JGI IMG/M metagenome (IMG submission 36420) | reverse complement strand
TCGACCGTCTGCTGCACCATGCGGCCGTTGTGGTCACGGAAGGGGAGTCGGTGAGGATGCGCGAGGCCCGTATCAGAGGAGGTCTACCCATGAAGAAGACCTGATAGCTTCATCTATGTGGGGACTTTTCGTGGCCACCAGTGGGGACTTCACTTGGCCACCAGTGGATACTTCCTGTTGGCCATTGACAACATGGTTCTCCGTGCGCTCGGGTATGCCCCTCGAGGTCGAACTGACGGCCATCTACGCCCTGATCGCCGTCGGCGGCCTGGGAAGATCGGTCTGGTTCCTCCGCCACTGTCGGGGGTAGGTGGATAGCGACTATCAGCTGTGACGGCTGGAGGAGAATGCTGTGGACGACACAGTGGCTGTTCTAGTCGGTGCTGCCATGGGGGCACTGTTCCTGGTTCCCGCGAGTCTCAAGCCCAACGTCGCCAGGGGCCTGATCGCACTCACCTTCTTCGCNGGTNCTCTATTCAACTCTATCTTCACCTTCGCCGACCGGGGCTGGGTCCTGGAGAGCATGGTGGCCGGACCCTACGTTCCCGGCCCCATTCGGGACGTTACCCTCGCGCTGGTCGTCCCCAATGCGACGGCCTTCGTGCTGTTGCTGGTGCTCTTCCAGCTATCCGTGGGATCGCTGGTTCTAAGCAAGGGCATGCCGGTGAAGCTCGCTCTGCTGGCAGCTATCCCCTTTCTCGGGACAATGTGGCTGACGGCCCCGGAGGGGGCGTTGATCGCCACCGCGCTGGCCCAGTTGGGGGCGACTCTGGGCTGTGCGCTGATGCTCCGGCTGCGGTTCGACTCCAGTCTGCCCGCTCTGATCGTCGGGCGGCTGCGAGCGGCCGGTGGGGGATCGGCAGAGTGCTCCGCATGATGAACGACCATCGGGACCCATCGGGCTTCGCACCGAATCAGCGATAAACGACAGTAGGCAAGGGTGCAGTTCCGCGTAGTGACCTCTTGTGGGGTAGTTGCAGACCTCGCAATCCGCATTATCCCAGAGAGGCCACTACCTTCGCCTACGCCTCACTCCCCTTGGGGAAACTGGATGTCGGCAAGCTGGCCTCATCCTTGAAGAGCACATCAAGACGGCCCAGCGCCCCGATGGAGATTCTGCTCTTAGAACCTGGCCGCTACTTCCGCCCAGGTCCGAACACCAGGTCCGGCAGCCAGGTCACCAGCACGGGAAACATGGTGATAGTCACCAGAGACAGCAGCTGCGCGACCAAGTACGGCGCCACTTCCCTGGTGAAGTCCTGTACTCTGGCCTTGGCGATGCCGGTAACTACGAACATGACCATCCCCACGGGTGGAGTGACCAATCCTATGGAAAGGGTCAGGGTCATCATTACTCCGAAGAAGACGGGATCGATCCCGAGTTGAGTGGACAACGGGAAGAGAAGCGGCACCACAATCAAGAGAATAGCCACAGTCTCCATCAAGCAGCCCAACACCAGGAGCATCACATTCACTAGAAGCAAGAAGGCGAGGGGGTCACCGCCAAGGCTCATGAACCCGTCACTCACCAGTTTCGGAGCGTTGGAGCGAGCCAGCAGCCAGGAGAAACTGGAGGCAGCCCCAATGATAAACATGATCTTGGCCGTCAACAGAAAGCTCCGCCGCACTGCGGGGAAAAAGGCGCTGGGCTTCATGACTCTGTAGATGAACACACCAACGAAAAGGCTGTAGGCCACGGCCACGGATGCGGCCTCAGTGGGGGTGAAGATACCACCCATGATGCCACCGATTATGATTACTGGTGCCAGAAGCCCCCAGATGGCATCTCGAAACGACGTCGTCAACTGTCCACAGCTGGCTTTCGGCTCACAGGGGTAATCCCGACGCTTTGCTATTAAGGCACTCACGCAGATCATGTAGATCGCCATGATGAGTCCAGGCACGGCTCCGCCCACAAAGAGGCGCCCTACCGACACGTTGGCGGATGCCCCGTATACCACCATGGCGATACTGGGCGGGATGATAGGACCGAGCACCGCCCCTGCCCCGAGAACCGCCGCCGAGAAGGCAGGAGAATAGCCCCGCTTGATCATGGCAGGGATGAGGATACCGCCTGTAGCAGCTGCATCGGCGGTGCCGGCGCCGGATAGTCCCGACATGATCATATTGGAGACGATCGCCACGTGGGCAAGACCACCCCGCACGTGCCCGAGACAGGTGTTGGCAAAGAGCACCAGTTGGCGGCTGAGGCCGCCCAGGTCCATCAATTCACCCGCCAGCAGGAAGAGGGGCACGGCTAGGAGCGGAAAGGAGTCGACACCGAATATTATGCGCTGCATCACGACTGAGTCGGGGAGCCCGGCCTGGATCACGACGACCGCGGCCGACGCGGCCATGGCGAAGGCTATCGGCACATTCAGCACGATCAGGACGAGAAACACACCAAACAGTAGAGTTATTGTTTCCATGCTACAACTCCAGCGGCTTGTCGGAGGTCGAGCCGGTCAGCTGCTTGCCCATGACCAGAGCAGCCAGATTGGCCAGCGAGTAGGCCAGCATGTACAGGCCGGCCACAGGTAACACCAGGTAGACGGCTCCCAGACTCCACTGCAAGGCAGGGGACAGTTGAATCCACTGCTTCCCGATCTGGCCTATGCCCTGGGTTATGAGGATGTATGCGATGTAGCTGCTGATCAGTTGGGTCAGGATGCCGGTAGCCGTCTGTATCTTGCGAGGCATCATCGACATGAACACATCCACGGTTATGTGTTCGTTCAGCCGGATTAGCGCCGCTGCCCCGAGAAAGGTACCCCACATCATCATGAAGCGCGAGATCTCGTCCGACCAGGCAAGGCCGGAGTTGAAGACGTAGCGGGCAATGACCTGGGCGAAAACCGAGGCCGCGATGCCCAGCATCAGAACACTTCCCACGACTATGGGGAGCTCGTTCAGGATGTGTATCACCCAATTCAGCCTGCTGGATGGCCTCACCGTCGCTTCCGGGCCAGAAGGACCTTCAGCGGTGGCGCTTTGTATGGGAACTGATCCCGAACCTTGAGTTGCCACCTGTAAGCCTCCAATGCTCCGCCTGTGCGGAGGATGACTCGTCTCGTGTCTCCAGGGCGATTATAGCGAACGCCCCTGTCTATCCGGGCTAGCTAGATTCAAAGGGCCGGCATCGCTNCCGGCCCCTATATGCTCACACCCTCTTTGCGTCCGATCGGTANCGCATGGCCGAGGTCGAGCGATGCTACTTCACGGCCAGGATGGCATCGAGCTTCGCCTTGCCCCCAACCTTATCCTGGTATTCCGTCCACACGGAGGCAACCGCGTCTCGGAATGGCGCGAGTTCAGGCGAGTTGAACTTGGCACCCTCTTTCTCCAACCCCACCTCTGCCTCTTTAACCGAGGCGTCCCACTTATTGCGCTGCATCGCCAGTGCTTCCTTGGATGCCTCGGATATGGCCTTCCTCTGGTCAGCCGTCAGCTTGCTCAGCCACTTGTTGCTGGCGATGAGCTGAATGGGTGCGTTCAGATGGTTGGTGCGGGAGATGAACTTGGCCACCTCGTGCCATTTGCCGGCGAGGATATTCGGCTGCACGTTCTCGGCGCCGTCGACAGTGCCCTGCTGCAGAGCCAGATACAGTTCGCCGATCGCCATCGGCACCGGGTTTGCACCTAATGCCTTGAAGGTGGCCATATTGATGGGGTTCTCCATCACTCTGATCTTGAGGCCCTGATAGTCCTTGGGGGTAACGATGGGCCTCGCCCGATTGAACGTGACCCGAGGACCCTCCACCATGCCCTCCAGGTAGATGGTCACATCCATCGTCTTTTCGGTGACAGCGACCGCCTCCTGGCCTATGGGACCGTCCATCACTTTGATCATGTGATCGGCATCGCGAAAGATGAAGGGGAGATCGAATATCTGACGGGTCTGGTCGAATGGACCCAGATAGGAGTTGGTGCCATGGCAGAACTCGAGCGACCCGGCCTGCACTGCTTCGATAGCCGCTCGGCCGGCACCAAGTTGTGAGCTCCCGACCACCTTGAGGTCGATTTCCCCATTCGTCTTCGCCTTGATGAGTCTGGCGAACTCTTCGTGCGTTTGATAGATGAGCGTGCCCGGTTCGTGGGCATTGGCGATGTTGCCGGTGATCACCTTGCCGGTTTTCGATACGGCCGGGGCCTCTACCTTGGTTGCTGCAGCACCGGGAGCGGTTCCGCCGGGGGCCGGAGCCGCGGTTCCTGCGGGAGGCTGGCTGGCCGGTGCTGGCTGGCAGGCTGCGACAAGGCCCGAGGCGGCTGCCAGGGCACCGAGGCGGAGTACTTGTCGACGACTGTAGGTGCGAGATTCCTCTGTCATGGCTTCTACTTCTTCTCCCTCCGCTACTAATCGAACAATATCCTGAAGGCGGCAACATCATTGCCGCTCGGCTTCCGAGGACCGCGACCTGGATCGGTGAAGGGAAAGTTCCTGTAAGGTAGGACTGAAGCTACTCTGCCACAGGCATGAGGACTACTACTTCTGTGAAATCCCAGACCTGGGGAGAGGGACGCGGTATTTAGGAATTGGGAACTGAAAGCGTAGGGTCAGAAACGACAGGGTATCGCCTGGACTCTGGTCGCGACTCCCAGAGGAGTCCAATGCCCAGGGCCAGCGGTTTCGCCCTCCAAGGTGGATTCGCATCGCAGTCTCTGCGGCATCCGGATCTCCAGCCTTCAATGCCTCGGAAACCGCCTTGTGGCAGGCTAGACCTCGAACCATGACGCTGGGACTGGTTCCAAGCCTGCGCACCCACTTGCATACGGACGGATAGATGAAACCGTACAACTGGGAAAACACGGGGTTGTGGGCAACTGCCACGAGTTGCTGGTGGAACTCCAGATCTCGCTCGATGTAACCGGGGAGGTCGGATATTCCCACTTGCTGAGCCATGGCACTCAGAGTCACATCGAGTAGATCGAGATCTTGTGGCTCCACCCGTTGTGTGGCGATCCGAACGGCCGCTACTTCCAGCGATACCCTGACCTCCCAGAGAGGAAGCAGGTCATCCGATGCCAGGATGCCGACGCTCAGTGCAGGGTCGGTCACGGGTTGGGTCGACATGGCTTTCACCCGTGCCCCCCGACCAGCCCGAATCTCGATCAGCCCCAGCGTTGCCAGGGATTGCAGTGCCTCGCGAATGCAGGAGCGCCCTACCCCGAGACTCTGCATGAGCAATCGTTCCGAGGGCAGAAACTCGCCAGGCCTCCAGGCGCCGTCACGGATCTTGTACAATAACTGATCGATGACATTTTCGGTCAGCGTCTGATTACGAGCCTTGATCAGCATAACATGCTACTTGTCTGATAAGTTGCGGCAAGCATAGATGCGAGGACCTTACCTGTCAAGCATCATTCGCCTCGCACATCATGTACATCACGCATACCCACTCACGGCCGGAGGCTAGTAGTAGAAGCCTTCGGCTCCTCTTCGCCAGGGCTTAGCCGCGAATCCTTGGTTCGCCGAGTTCATTCCCCGGCGTTTGGCCGGGCGCCGTCGATCGTTAGCCCCGCGGCCGCGGCGCTGGCCAGCGCCAGCCCTGACGCGATCAGCACCACCACCCGGAAGCCGTCGGTGAATGCCTCATCTATGCCCAGCCTGAGCTTTGCTCCCGTTTCCGAGTCAACGCCTGCCGGGATCTGGACGCCGGCCAGCCGCGTCCTCTGCTCGTCGACCGCCTGCTGGACCTGAGGGGCTAGATCGATGGCCGTGAGCCTCCGGTCGAGACTCTGGTTGAAGGCGACGAGCATGGCGACGCCGAAAAGCGCGATGGCGAGCAGTCCGCCGACCCGCGACATGGCGTTGTTGATGCCAGAGGCCACGCCGACGTAATCTGCGCCCACTGCCGTCATGACTGTGGTAGTTAGCGGCGCCACCGTCACCGCCATACCGAACCCCATCACCACGGTCGCTGGAAAGAATGTCGTCCAGTAGCTGCCCCCAACGCTGGGAAGGGCGAACAGGGAGAAACCGACGGCGGCGATGGTGGGGCCGATCACAAGTGGAGGCCTTGGTCCGTAGCTGGAGACCAGCCCACCCGACCACTGTCCCAGCACCGACATGATCAGGACAAAGGGCAGGAACNCGGCGCCGGCCTCGGCGGGGGAGTACCCCTGGACCTGGATCAGGTTCAAGGGGAGGAAGAACAGCACCCCGCTCAGGGCCGNGTACAGAAGGAGCGTGAGAAGGTTCGCGCCGCTGAAGGTCGGGGACCTGAACAGCCACAAGGGTATCATCGGGGATTGCCCCTTAGCTTCCACGACCACAAACAGCCCAATGACCGCCAAGCCCAGTGCGACCGAGGCGAGCAGTGCTGGGTGGCCCAACCCCTGGCTTCCCGATTCCAGCAAGCCGTAGGTTATGAGCCCAAGGCCGAGGGCCGCTGTTAGCGCTCCCACCCAGTCCAGCCTGCCCGTCTCGTGTCCCGCCCTGCTCTCCGGAACGAACTTGAGGGCAAAAACCACCACCAGAAACGCCAGGGGGAGATTGACGAAGAAGGCTGCGCGCCACGAGTTGTGCTCTACCAGCCATCCACCCAAAACCGGGCCCATGGCAGTGGTGATAGCGGTGAACCCTGACCAGGTCCCGATGGCGTGCCCTTGCTCTGCCTTCCCGAAGTAGGCGCCGATGATCGCCAGGCTTCCGGGCACCAGCAGCGCTGCCCCGATGCCCTGGATGGCTCTGGCGACGATCAACTGGCCGACGTTGGGCGCAAGTCCACACCAGGCGGAGGTCAGCGCGAAGAGGGTTACGCCGGAGATGTAGACCTTGCGCCGGCCATATCGGTCCCCCAGCGCCCCACCTACCAGAAGGAGAGCTGCCAGGGAGAGGGCGTAAGCCTCCACCACCCACTGCAGGTCGGCGACGTTGGCCTTCAGGTCCTGTTGTAGCGCAGGGAGGGCCACGTTCACGACCGACCCGTCGATGAAGGCCATGCTCGATCCCAGGATCGTCGTCGCCAGGATCCATCGCTCCACCCCGGGTGGGCGGGGATCCCCGGTTGGGGTGGACCTGATCACCCCTTCGTCACACGGTTGCCTAAAGGCCTGGGCCATTTCGCTGCCTCGTGCCGTCTGACCGCATGCGCCCCCCTTACTAGCTCTTCCGGCGGGTCATCAGCAGCAGACCGAGCAGGCCGAGGAGTACCACCGGGAACAGCATCCTGGAACCGAACCTGGACGCCCCTTCTGCGAGCCCGAGCATAACGATGGTGAGGCCGGCAGTTGTGATCCAGCCCGATAGGTACTGCTTGACGGTCTCCTGGGGCCCCGATTTCGGCCGCTCGGGGTTGGGGTTCCCGCGACGTCGATCGTAGGCCCTTCGATTCTCGGGATCTGAGAGGACCTCGTAGGCGGCGTTGAGCAGCTTCATCCGCTCCGTGGCCCCGGGCGTGTGATCGAGATCGGGGTGATACTTCGCCGCCAGGCGTCGGTAGGCGGCGTCGATGACCTCTTTGTCCGCTCCAGGGGCGACCTGGACTATGGCGTAATAATCGGCCTCGTTCCTCATGCTCTGCATCAACCTTAACTTCGCCTACAACTCGGCAATGACCGTGCTCCGCGTCGCCACATTGCGGGCGCTGCTTCTTCTCCTGGGAGACTCTATCCCAAGGTTGCCCGGGACGGCAACCCGTGGGGCCTTTTCCACCTATAACAGCCCGGTTTGTCCCCCGATTCCCCGCATCGTTAATCTGGCACTCATTTTTCCCCTTGAAGGATGCTGAAGTTATACGTAGAATTGCGCAGGTTTGCACAATATCTGCAGGCTTCTTGCACCTTGCCTGCCAGGACGATTTCCACGGCTCGCCGCGTACTTCCTAGATGTTGACTGCGTGCCGCGGGTCAACCGGCCTGCAAACCGGCTACTCCCAACCCGGATTCCGATAGTGCGACAGGACTAGAAATGGAGATAGTTGTCGTCGGCGTAAACCACAGGGCGGCCCCAGTTGCCGTGCGCGAGATGCTGGCCTTCATCCCGGCGCAGATGGAGGCAGCCCTGGAGGCCCTCCGGGAGCAGACATCGGAGTCGGTTCTTCTTTCCACCTGCAATCGTACCGAGATATATGCCGTGGTTCCCTCGGCGGAAGACGGGGCGCGGCAGATTGCCGGCTTTCTTGCCGGCTTTCACCACTTCCCGGCCGAGCGATTCGCTCCCTACCTCTTCACCATGGCCGGGAGGGAGGCGGTGGCGCACCTCTTCGCCGTGACCTCAGGGCTCGATTCCATGATCCTCGGCGAGCCCCAGATCCTGGGCCAAGTCAGGCAAGCCTACGTCGCCGCCGCGGCCAGGGGGACTGCCGGCCCGAGACTCTCGTGGGTCTTCCTCCGCTCCCTCAAGGTCGGGAAACAGGTCCGGACCGATACCAGTATCAGTCGAAACGCCGTCTCCATCAGCCACGCCGCCGTGGAGCTGGCCAAGAAGCTGTTCGGAGGGTTGGCGGGCCGGTCGGTTCTGTTGATTGGAGCGGGCGAGATGGCCGAGGTCGCGGCGCGAAACCTCATGGACAACGGCTGCACCTCGCTGGTTGTGACCAACCGCACCCACGGCAAAGCGTGTGAGTTGGCCGATCGCTACGGGGGCAGCGCCGTCCGGTTTGAGTGTCTACAGCAACTGCTGGCGGAGACCGACATCGTCATAACCTGCACCGGGGCTCCGACCTTCATCCTGGGGCCCGAGATGGTGCGGGCGGCGTTGGATCAGCGTCCGGGCCGGCCACTGATTCTGATAGACATAGCCGTCCCTCGCGACGTGGATCCAGAAGTTGGGAGGCTCGACGGCGTGCGCCTCCATGACATCGACGATCTCCAGTCGGTTTGCACCGCCAACCTCGAAGAGCGCCAGAGAGAGGTGGCTGCCGCCCAGCAGATCATCGATGCCGAGGTGGAGACCTTCGATAGCTGGCGGAGCAGTCTGCAGGTGGTGCCCACGATCAAGGCGCTGCGGGGCCGGGCAGAAAGTATCCAGCAGGCGGAGCTGAAGAAGGCACTGAGCCGCCTGGGTAACATATCCGATCGGCAGCGGTCCACTGTGGAGGCCATGGCGGCGGGCATTGTCAACAAGATCCTTCACCAGCCCACCGTGCGCTTGAAGAGCTGTTGCGACGGAGAGGCGGGGGCCACTTATGCCATCACCCTGAGGGAGCTCTTCGGTCTGGAAGAGGCGGCCGAGACGGTCCAATTTAGCCTGCAGGAGCAGAAGGTTGATTGACGCCACGGGAAAGCCAATCGTCGTCATTGGGACGCGTGGTAGCGCCCTTGCCCTCTGGCAGGCCGAGTACGTGATGCGGCGGCTGCAGGTGCTGCATTCGGATCACAGTTTTGTCCTCAAGCGGATCACGACCGGGGGTGACTTGGATCAGAAGTCGGCCCTGGCGGAGATCGGCACTCGCGGAGTCTTCGTGAAGGAGATCCAATCGGCGCTGCTTTCCGGCGAGATCGACCTGGGGATCCACAGCCTGAAGGACCTGCCCAGCGAGTTGGATCCGCGGTTGGTACTGGCGGCTTTCGGCCCCAGGGAGGACCCAAGGGATGCCCTCGTCTCTCGCGAGATGGTGCCGCTATCCGAACTCCCTCCAGGCGCCCGAGTTGCCACCGGTAGCCCACGTCGGGCAGTTCAACTGAAGCTTGCTCGGCCCGACCTGGTGATTGAGGATATTCGGGGGAACGTGGACACTCGGGTTCGCAGGGTTCTGCGGGGCGATTTCGACGCGGTAGTGCTGGCCGCTGCCGGCCTCAGGCGTCTCGGCTTGGAGAGCCACATCGCCGAGTATCTACCCCTTTCCACAATGCTCCCCGCCCCAGGGCAGGGGATCATTGCCGTAGAAGCGCGAGCTGAGGAAATTGCAGTGCTGCAGATTGCTGCAGCCGTCGATGACCCGGATGCCCATCTGGCGGCCAGGGCCGAGCGTGCTTTCGTTCGGGCCCTGGGTGGCGGATGCACGATTCCGCTGGCTGCCCACGCTACGGCCGAAGGCGGTACCCTTCGTATCGAGGGGTTGCTGGCCTCCCCGGATGGCGCGATCCTGGTGCGAGACAGGGTGGATGGCGACATCGCGTTTCCGGAATTTGCGGGGGAGCAGCTGGCCGACCGGATAGTGGCATCCAGCGGACCGGAGCTGCTGGACCAGCTTCATTGACCTAGGAGCCGGAGTCGTCCCTGACTCCGGCGGCATCCTGGGAGATCGGGCGTCTCGCCCCCCGTTGTCGGGGTCGGGACGACCCCGACAACGGGTATATCGTGATATCGTTATATGGAAATGGGGAGGGAGACCTTGCAGATTGAGAAATCGCGGCGGCTTTTCGCTGAGGCTAGGCGCTACATCCCCGGTGGGGTNAACAGTCCGGTCCGTGCCTTCAAGTCCGTGGGGGGNGATCCNCTGTTCATCNNTCGAGGCAAAGGCTCCAGNGTGTACGACGCGGACGGCAACAGCTTCATCGACTACGTGGCATCCTGGGGCCCGCTGATCCTTGGACACGCGGACCCGGATATCGTGGCCGCGGTGCAGAGAGCGGCGGGGTTGGGGACCAGCTTCGGCGCGCCGACCGAGCTGGAAGTTGATCTGGCCCGCATGATTGTGGGTGCGCTCCCATCGGTTGAGATGGTTCGTCTGGTCAACTCGGGCACCGAGGCCACCATGAGCGCCCTGAGGCTGGCGAGGGCCTTCACCGGACGAGACAAAGTAATCAAGTTCGAGGGCGGCTACCACGGCCACGCCGACATGCTCTTGGCCAGGGCCGGCTCGGGTATCCTCACCCTTGGGGTTCCGGACAGTGCGGGAGTCCCCGCATCGGCGGCCATCAGCACACTCACCACGCCCTACAACGACCTGGCCGGTGTCGAGCGGCTCCTTGAAGAGCACCGAGGCCAGGTGGCCGCCGTCATCATCGAGCCGGTTGCCGGAAACATGGGCGTCGTGCCCCCGAAGCCGCACTTCCTTGCCGGACTCAGGGGGCTCACTCGGAACGAGGGGACGCTTCTGGTCTTCGACGAGGTGATCACCGGGTTCCGCGTTGCCTACGGTGGGGCGCAATCGCTGTACGGCATTCAGCCGGATCTCACCTGCCTGGGCAAGATAATCGGCGGCGGGCTGCCCGTCGGAGCGTACGGCGGACGCCGAGACATCATGGAGATGATGGCCCCTCTGGGCCCGGTGTATCAGGCCGGGACCCTCTCTGGGAATCCCCTTGCCACGAGCGCTGGCATCCAGATGCTGACTCAGCTGCAGCGGCCCGGAGTGTACGAGGAGTTGGAGCGCAAGGCCTCTCGCCTGGCGGCGGGGCTGGCTGCGGCCGCCGAGGAAGCGGGAGTGCCGGCGGTTTCCAACCGGGTGGGCAGCATGCTCACGATGTTCTTCACCGGAGAGCCGGCCATCGACTACAACTCGGCCAAGCGGGCCGATACTGCCATGTACGCGCGCTACTTCCACGAGATGTTGGAGCGGGGGATCTACATCGCGCCCTCCCAGTTCGAGGCCGGCTTCGTCTCCACAGCCCACACCGATGCCGACCTGGATGCAACGATTGCGGCGGCGCGCGAAGCTATGCTGGCTGCACGGCCGGCCGGGTGACCGGCCGGCCCTTCGGCCCCATTGGAGTTGCCCGATCATGATGAGAGACCGATTCCTTCGGGCCTGCCGCCGCGAGCCCGTGGATTGCACCCCCATCTGGCTCATGCGCCAGGCGGGTCGTTACATGCCTGAGTACCGGAAGCTGAGGGAGCGTTACTCCATGCTTGAGATCATAAGGGC
>JGI24132J36420_10001217_pt1 | contig 11775 bp, 9 predicted proteins | sample BarGraNGADG00212_3_FD_36420 | JGI IMG/M metagenome (IMG submission 36420) | reverse complement strand
CGCGGGTTGCGCGGCGCCATGCGCTCAACCGCCCGCACCACGTCGGCTGGCGTCGCACCGACCTCGCGGAGCACGCCCGCCGCAATACCATGTTCCTCTTTCGCCAGCCCCAACAGTAAATGCTCGGTCCCGATATAATTATGATTCAGCCGTATCGCTTCTTCTTGCGCAACCTGTAGCACCAGGCGCGCTTGCTTGGTGAAACGCTCTAGATTGTCAGCCATGATACTCCGTCCTTATTACTCTGGGAGATGGCCGGATAACTGCTACCTTGTGACCCGTCCAGAATTGGCCGGGNTTCCTCTCCCTCGCGCAGCACACGCAGTGCAGCTTAGGCTACCATGCTCACGCTGTCCCGCGATACCGGCTCACTTAGCTGAGCCAATGAATTAGATGCCAACGCTCGTCACTTAGATACACGTCTAATGGTACCAAAGGACAGCACATAAATCGTTCTTGTGAACGTACACTCGTTTCACACGACCCACCTGACGCTCGACCCTGACTGACATTATATCACAGGCGTCAAACTGCGTCGTAAGCAGGCTTCCGTGAGCCCGATCAGCAGAAGTCAGGCCTTTCTGTGGTGACGACGTATGACGGCCGACGTATGACGGCCGACGTATGGACGTATGCGCCGGGCATGCAGAGAGGCCCAGGTTGCGGCCGGGCCTCTCAAGATGCTGATGTGGGATCTTCCGCGGTCGGGCGGTTTAGTTCAGCTCGAGCGCAGGTTCGGAATCTACAGACTCCTCATCTTGCAGAGCAGCCTGTGCTTCGGCGCGCCAGTCAAATTCGACGTAACCGTCCTCGGNGTTCTGGCGCATGCTCAGCCCAATGCGCCGGCGCTGCGGGTCGATGCGGATGATCCGCACCTGCACCGGCTCGCCCTCGTGCACGATTTCCTTGGGATGGGCCACGCGATGATCGGCCAGTTCGGAGATATGGATCAAGCCCTCGATCGAGTCATTGATCTTGGCGAATGCCCCGAAGTTGGTCAGTTTGGTGATGACGGCATCCACGACCTGGCCNACGGTGTACACTTCACTCACGGTGGTCCACGGTTCGGGAGTCAACCGGCGCAGGCTCAGACCGATGCGCTTGCGCTCTTCATCGATGTTGAGCACGTACACCTCCACTTCCTGGCCCACCTGCACGACTTCGCTCGGGTGCTCTACCCGATGCCAGGCCAACTCAGAAAGGTGGATCAGACCGTCCGCTCCGCCCAGGTCTACAAAGGCACCAAAGGGGGCGATACTGGTGACCATTCCCTTCAGCACATCGCCAGGATGCAGTTCAGAGAGAAGCCGGTCCTTGCGCGTCTTCCGCCACTCACGCATGGCGGCGCGCTCGGAGAGGATCAGCCGATTGCGCCGGCGGTCCAGCTCAACGACCTTCAACTGCATATTCTGGCCCGTCAGCCGCGTCCAGCGCTGCTCAGGATCGCCGCCGTCGTCCTGCTGGGCATGCCAGCGGTCCGAGAGTTGCGAGGCCGGAACGAAGCCGCGCACGCGACCGACGCGCACGATCACGCCGCCGCGATTGTAGCCGGTCACCACGCCTTCGAACACTTCCTGCGATTTGAGCAGCTCATCCGCCTGCCGCCAATCTTGCTCCTGCTGGGCACGCAGCAGCGAGATGATGACGTTTCCGTCCTTGTCCTCAGGTTGTAGCACGTAGNCCACAACCGGCTCGCCGGCGGACAGGCTTGCGAGATAGTCCTTGTCCAGCCGTTCCAGCTCGCGGTTATCCACGAGAGCATCGGCCTTATAGCCGATGTCGACGAGGATCTCCCGCGGGCTGACATTCACGATGGTCCCATCCACGATGTCACCCGAATGCAGTTGGCGGAAGACCACAGAGTCGGCCAACAGCGCCTCCATGGGATTGACTTCCCCGGCAGCCGGGGCTGACTGCAGCGTGTCCAGGTCGTCCATGAGAATGATGACTCCTTCTCCAATAAAGATTGCCGTGAAGTATAACCAGGCGCCGGACACAACCGTGTGCCTCAGCACCTTACGGCCGTAGTTGGGGCGCGTCAGGAACCGACGAGACTCCCTGCGACAACCGGCGGCGCGCCCGGCACTGGGGCATGCGTGCCAGGATGCGTAGATGCCGGCGAGAAATCCCGGTTCCAGGAGGCGATGGGGAGATAACGCGTGACAGAGCCACCAGGGACTTTTACGGCCGCCGGAGCGACCGGATACCATGGGTTGTGCCAGAGACCATCAGCCTGCTTTGACGCGCCGTGGGAGGACGGCATTGAACTCTCCGGTACAGAGTTTATCTTCTGGAAATCAGCCTGCGGCCCTGACAGGGGCGTAGGCCACCATCTCGAACTCAACCAGCCCGCCCAGCGGCAGGGCAGCCACCTGGACGGTGGAGCGCGCCGGAGGATTCCCTTTGAAGCGCGCGCCGTAGGCGGTATTGATGGCCTGGAAATGCGCCAGATCGGTGACGAAAATCGTGGTCTTTACCACGTCGGCGAAGGTGCAACCGGCCGCAGCCAAGACGGCCGCGAGGTTGTCCAACGCCTGTTCGGTTTGGGGGATGACGTCTGGCCGCAGGGTCCTTGTGACGGGGTCGATACCCAACTGCCCTGATGTGAAAACGAACTCGCCCGCGCGTACAGCCTGACTGTATGGCCCGATGGCAGCCGGTGCAGCGTTGGCGACGATGATCTCTGGCATACGGAAACAACTCCGAACCGAGGGGTACCTGTGTGAGAGGTAACACTATTCTAGCCAGTTTGTGGGTAATTGTCAAACGGGCTTGCCAGGCAAAATGGCCTTTCTAAGGCAGACTTCCGCAACGTGTCCAATTCGGAAGTCCAATTTAGCTTACCATAAGAACATGCCAGGCCCATGCAGCCTGGCATGACTTTAGGTTTTCACTTTGCCACGATGTTCACCAGCTTGCCGCCGGCAAAGATCACCTTCTGCACCGTCTTGCCTTCCAACCAGCGCTGGATCGACGGGCTGGCCAACGCCAGTTCCCGCGCCTGGGCTTCACTCACCCCGGCATCGGCCTCGACCTTGTCGCGCAACTTGCCGTTCACCTGAACGACCAGCGTGACCGTCTCGGCCTTGGCCAGCTCAGGGTTCCAGGCCGGCCAGGGCTGCACGTGGACGCTATCTTGCGCCCGGTATTTCCCGTGGCCATGCCGTCGTTGCCACAGCTCCTCGCTGATGTGCGGCATGGACGGCGCCGTCATCAAAATCAGCGTCTCGATGGCTTCGTCCCAGGCCGGCGTTCCGGCCACCGCGCTATCGCGCGTCTTGATGAGGTAGTTATTAAACTCCATGAGCGCCGCGAGCATGGTGTTGAACTTGAAAGCCCCGATATCCTCGGTCACCTTCTTCAGCGTGCTGTGCGTCAGGTGGCGCAATTCCCGGGTCTGGGTCTCAAGATCATCGTTGCCGGTCGCCGCTCGCCGCTCGCCCGTCCCCGCCTCGATGACCAGGTTCCACACCCTGTCCAGGAAACGGCTCACACCCTCGATGCCCTGGAAGTTCCACGGCCCGCCCATATCCCAGGGGCCGATGAACATCAGGTAAGCTCTCACCGCGTCTGCACCGTACTTCGCTACCCATTCGTCGGGCGCGACCACGTTGCCTCGGCTCTTGCTCATCCGGTTGCCGTCCGGCCCGAGGATGATGCCCTGGTTATACAGACGCAACATCGGCTCGCCGAATTGGACCAGGCCCATGTCGCGCATGGCCTTCGTGAAAAAGCGCGTGTACAGCAGATGCATCGTCGCATGCTCGGGGCCGCCAGTATATTGGTCGACCGGGAGCCAGTAGCGCCCTTCCCGTGGGTCCCACGGCGTATCATCCGCGCTCAGCTTTTGGCCGGCCTTCCAATAGGGCGTGACATAAGCATACTGGTACCACGAGGAGCACATAAAGGTGTCCATCGTGTCAGTCTCGCGCTCCGCGTCGCCGCCGCATTGAGGGCACTTGACATGCAGGAACTCGGGTGAAAACTTCAGCGCGTTTTCGCCAGTAGTCGGGATTTCCAGGTCAGTCGGCAACATGACCGGCAGATCCTCATACGGCACCGGCACGATGCCGCAGTCCGGGCAGTAGATCATGGGGATCGGCGCGCCCCAGTAACGCTGCCGGCTGATCAGCCAATCGCGCAAGCGGTAGTTGACCGCCTGCTTGCCATCCCCGCGCTGGCTCAGCCAGTCGCTCACTTTCTGCTTAGCCACCTCGCCCGGTGTGCCGCTGAACTCGCCGGAGTTGATCATCGTGCCGTATTCCGAGTGGAACAGCACATCGCGGTAGAAGGGCTGGCCCCACAACATTTCCATCAAGCTGCGCGCTGCCCGCACGCCAGGCTCGATCTCTTTGCAGCGGCTCAGGATCTGCTCGCCCGCTTCGAGCGAGTCGAAGCGTTTCACTCCGTGTTCGAAAATGAACACCCACCCCGTACCAACCACCTCGTTCCAGCTACCCTTGACCAGGTGCGCGCGGACGATATTGACGTAGTCATCCAGCCGGTCGGCCGTCATCTGCACATACAGTGAGCCGTCGCGCTCCTCGTATGGGATCAACGCGGCCCGCAGGGCTGCCCCGGTATCCGCATCGCAGGTGCCCTTCATCAGGTAGCTCTTGGCCGCCCGGTCCGGTCGCTCGATGACAGGCAGGATCGGCAGGCCGAATTTGAGGGCAAAGGCAAAGTCGCGCTCGTCATGCGCCGGCACGGCCATGATCGCCCCGGTGCCGTAGGTCATGAGCACGTAGTCCGCGATCCAGATCGGGACGCGACGGCCGTTGACGGGATTCACCGCGTACGCTCCGGTGAAGACGCCGGTCTTTTCCTTGTCCGTTGACGTGCGCTCGATCTCGGTCTGGCGCCCCGCCTGGAACTTGTAAGCCTCAACCGCCTCTCGGTAGACATCGGGGGTCAGCTTGTCAACCAGCGGATGCTCGGGCGCCAACACCATGAACGTGACGCCCCACAGAGTGTCCGGCCGGGTGGTAAAGACCACCATGTCGTCGCCCTGTTCAGGCGATCGCCCAGGGACCGCCCCTGGGGCCCTGAATGTGACCCCGGCGCCTTCGCTGCGGCCGATCCAGTTCGTCTGCATCACCCGGATGCGTTCTGGCCAATCGATGCCACTGAAATCCAGCAATTCGTCCGCATAGTCCGTGATCTTGAAGAACCATTGGTTCAGTTCCTTCTTGATCACCGGCGTGCCGCAGCGCTCGCAATGGCGGTCTTCGCCCCATACCTGCTCGCGCGCCAGGGTCGTGTTGCAGGTCGGGCAGAAATCCACCGGCGCGTACTTGCGGTAGGCCAAACCCATGTCGTACAGCTTACGGAAGAACCACTGCGTCCACTTGTAATACTGCGGGTCGCAGCTCAAGGCTTCGTGGTCCCAGGCCCACATCGCGCCCATGCTGCGCAACTGGCCGCGCATGCGCTCGATGTTGGACATGGTCCACTTGTACGGCTGCAGGCCGTGTTTGATCGCTGCGTTCTCGGCCGGCAAACCGAACGCATCGAAACCGATCGGGAAGAAGACATTCTGACCGCGCATGCGTTGATAGCGCGCCGCTGCGTCGGAGGGCGTCATCGCGTACCAATGGCCGATGTGCAGGTCACCCGAGGGATACGGGAGCATGGTCAGAAAGTAGAATTTCCGCCGCTCCGTCTCCTCATGCGTGGCGTACAGGCCACTCTCCTCCCACAGACGATGCCATTTGGGTTCGATGTCTTGAGGAATATACTTGTCGTGTTTCTCGGCCATAAGTGCTCCAGTGCTATTTCCGCTTCAAGAACTCCAACGCGAGCTCGTTAAACTCTTCGGGATGCAGATGTTGCGGCCAGTGCGTGCTGCCGGGCAAGATATGCAGTTCGCAGTGCGGCAGCGCCCGGGCCAGCGTCCGGCCACGCTGCACGGGGATGAGCGGGTCCTGATCTGCCCAGAACAGGCAGACAGGCTGCGTGACCAGCGCATACCGGCCCGCCTCAACCCCATCAAGCGGCACCGCCGCATCCACCAGCAGCAACTTGTCCACGCGCTCAGGGGCAGCCAGGGCCAGCTCCAGCGCGATATATCCGCCGAACGAGACACCGCCCACACTCGCCTGTGCCACGTCCAGCGTGTCTATGCAGGAGAGCGCCACCTGTACGAATGCTCCTGGCGCCCACTCATCCGGTCCCACCGGCCGCTGCCCAACGGACTCGCCCCAACCGGGCCAGTCCGGGGCATACACGCGCCGCACCTGGCCGAAGGCTTCCATCTGCGGCTCCCAGGTCCGCCAGGTCACGTCCGGTCCCGAGCCGTGGAGCAGCAACAACGGCGGTGACGCCGGCCGGCCGGCAGTGCGCACATGGAGCTCGCCCTCGGCGGGCAGGATAGGCAGGTAGATACTTTCAGGTCGCCCGGCCGCTCTCCGAATGGATGTCATAGTCGATCTCCGGGAACACAAAAGTCCCCTTCGACACAGGGACGAAGGGGACTCCGCGGTACCACCCTGGTTGCCGGTTAGTGGAGCTGAGGGGATTCGAACCCCTTACCTCCTCAATGCCATTGAGGCGCTCTCCCAATTGAGCTACAGCCCCGGATGAAACACAAACCGGCCACTTGGCCTACGCTATAACGGGCGTACCCATGGCTCCCGGACGAGTTCGGCCGCGTGGGCTCCGGTCCACGTGCGGGGTTTTCACCTGTTCCCCGCTCTCTGCAGAGCTGGCCTACTACTTCCGTTCGACGCCGACTATCCAGTTGGTAACCAGTGGAGCTGAGGGGACTCGAACCCCTTACCTCTACAGTGCGATTGTAGCGCTCTCCCAGCTGAGCTACAGCCCCAGGAGCGAAAGATAGTATACGCAGTATTGCGCCCGGTGTCAAAAACCGACGCCCTTCTTGACAGAACTCTTTCGACGTGCTACAAGTTCCTCACGCCTGATTATTCAACCGTCCGAAAGGCACCTTGCTATGGAACGACAGCTCCTCTTGCTCGGCGTGCTGCGGGCTCAGAAGATGTACGGCTACCAGCTCAATGAGTTTCTGGAGCGCCACTTCGACTTCATCACCAATCTGAAAGCGCCCACGGCGTACTACCTTCTCGACCGCCTGGCAGCCGACGGCTACGTGCAAACCCATCAGGAACAGGTGGGCAACCGGCCGCAGCGGCGTGTGTACGAGATCACCCCCCAAGGGGAGAACTACTTCTTCGAGCTGCTGCGGGCTAACCTGCGTGGCTATACTCCGCCGACCTACGCGGACGAGGTCGGGCTGGCCTTCATGGGCGAGTTGCCTGACGCCGAGCTGAGCGCGTGCCTGGCGGAAAAACGCGCTCAGGTCGAGGCGCAGCTAACGCGTCTCCTCGCCATTCAGGAGCGCGTGCAATCCAGAGAAGGTGAGACGCGTCCCGTCCGGCTCGTGCTAGACCATCACCTGACCCTGATCCGGGCCGAGATAGCCTGGCTGGACGGGCTGCTGGGGTCGCTGTCTGGCGCCGCAGGCGACACGGGCGCCTGATCGCATTTTGGTCTCGCCATCCACTGCCGTCGTCGTCTGCCGGTGCGCGGCGGTCACTCAGAGGAGTTCTGCCGTGCCTGTCGTATTGACGCTCCAATCGATCTGGCGCTGGGTGCTGCTGGTGGCAGCGGTCGCCGCGCTGATCNAAGCCCCTTCGCCGCCTGGCAGCAAAAGCAAGCCTATGGCAATCTGGACCGCCAGATAGGCATGTTCTATACTATGAGCATAGACATCCAGGTGCTGCTCGGCCTGATCTTGTGGTTCGGCGAGCGCCGCTTCGCCACAATCACTGGTGCTGCGGCAGCCGCCGGGCAAAGCCTCTTTTTCGGCATCGAACACCCCGTACTGATGCTGCTGGCCCTTGGACTGGCGCACGTGGGCTACAGCCGGAGCTGTAAGGGAGTGGGCGGCAACCCGCATCGCACGGCTGCCCTGTTCTACCTGGGCAGCCTGATCATCATCATCGCGGCCATACCCTGGGACCGCCTGGCGAGGTAGATGGAACACTATTANCTGTATCGCGTCGGCATCTGGCTGGTTGCCCGCCTGCCACTATGGTTGGTCTACTTTGTGGCCGGAACGCTCGGCGAGGTTAACTTCGTCTTTAGCCGTCGCTCCCGGCGCGGAATCTATGCGAACCTCAACCACGTGCTGCCGCCCGAGACCAGTTGGTTCCGGCGTTGGCGCGATGCACGTCTCGCGTTCCGCAACTTCGCCTACTCCATCGTAGATTTCTTCCGTATCCCGCTGATGGACCGGTCCAACATGCATCGTTTCGTCCGTGAGTGCCGCGGGCTAGAGTACCTGCAGGGTGCGATGGATGCCGGCAAAGGGGGCATTTACGTCACCGTACACATGGGGAGTTGGGAGTTGGGCGGCGCTTACCTGGGCATGCGCGGTATCCCGCTGACCGTTGTGGCTCTGCNGCATAAAGACCAGCGCATCGACCAGATCTTCGTGCGCAGCCGGCANGAGGGCAGCATGGAGGTCGTGCCGGTAGGGGGTGCGCTCGCCAAACTGGAGGATGCATTGCGCCGCGGGCGCTTCACCGCCTTGTTGGCCGATCGAGACGTGACCGGAAAGGGCCCCGTCCTGCCCTTCTTCGGCGAGCCCTGCCATATGCCCGACGGGCATGCCAAACTAGCGCTACGCACGGGCGCGTGGCTCTATCCCGCGCGGGTCTATCGCCGGCGCAACTGGGAGCTATGCATCGATATCCGCCCGCCGATCATCCCGGACCCGGCCGTAGATACAGAGGAAAGCCTGACCTTGCGCTGCATCAGCTACCTCGAAGAGTTCATCCGCAGCAACCCGCAGCAATGGTTCTCGTTCTACGATCTGTGGCATGCAACGGAGTTGCCCATTGCGGGTGAGCAGCGACAAAGGCCCCCAGCCAGGCGAAGGCTCTTCGTTAGGGACGCAGGCCGGCCGGCCGATGCAACGGGAAAGACGGACGACCCGGCCGGAAAAACGGCAGACCCGGCAGACGAGCGATAGGCCCCAGGCGCGCGGCGCCACCTGGGGCGATCGCCGGGGCAAGAGCGCTATCCCTGATCCTTTGACGCCGCTGTCAGCGCCGCGATCTGCGCTTCCACCGCTGCGCGCGCCGTGCCCCCGCTGGCCTGGCGCTGCTCTACCGAGCGCTCGAAATCCCACACGCCGGCCATTTCGGCCGTGAACCTCGGGCTGATCGCCTGCAGATCGACCAACGGCAGGTCGCGCAGCCGGCACCCCAACTCCTCGGCTCGCCGCACCGCTCGCCCGACCAGGTGATGGCTCTCGCGGAAGGGCACCCCGGCCCGCACCAGGGCATCGGCCAGGTCCGTAGCCAGGAGCTCATCGCCAAGGGCGGCCCGCATGCGTTCGGGATGAATGGTCAGGGTTTCGAGCACGCCTTGCGTGATGGGTAAGGCGAGGGTCAGGGTGTCGCTGGTGTCAAACAGCGGTTCCTTATCTTCCTGCAGGTCCTTGTCGTAGGTGCTGGGCAGGGCCTTGAGGGTCGCCAGCAGCCCTGCCAGGTGACCCTGCAAACGGCCTGCCTTGCCGCGCAGCAATTCCAGGGCGTCCGGGTTTTTCTTCTGTGGCATCAAACTGGAGCCTGTGCTGTAGGCGTCAGCGAGTTCCACGAAGCCATATTCGCGGCTGCTCCACTGGATCAGGTCCTCAGCCCAGCGGCTGAGATGGGTCGCCAATAGAGCGCCCCAGAACAGGAACTCTGCCACAAAGTCGCGGTCGCTGACCGCATCCATGCTGTTCGGGCTGGCCGAGGCAAAGCCCAGGCCGGCGGCCAGCGCGATCCGATCGATGGGAAACGGACAGCCGGCGAGCGCGCCCGCGCCCAGCGGCATCACGTCAGCCCGCGCCAGAAGATCGGCCAGGCGCGCGCGATCGCGCTGCCAGGCCCAGGCGTGGCTCAGTAACCAATGGCTCCAGCGCACAGGCTGCGCCGGTTGCACGTGGGTGTAGCCCGGCATGAGGACGTCGATCTCGGCCGCGGCGCGCTCGGCAGCCGCGGCGATCAGGGCGCCCAAGGCCCCGTCCAACTGCGCTCCCGCCTCCCTCAGCCACAAACGCACATCGGTCGCTACCTGGTCGTTGCGGCTGCGCCCGGTGTGCAGCTTGCCGGCTACCGGCCCTATGCTCTCGGTGAGCCGTCGCTCTATGAAGCTGTGAATGTCCTCATCGATCGCCCCGGCAAAAGCCGCCGGCTGAGCCGCGATCTCTGCCCGCAGCGCCTCCAGCCCGGCCGTGATCTGGTCCCGTTCCTCCAACGTCAGCAGCCCGGCCCCACAGATGGCGCGCGCCCAGGCCAGCGAACCGGCAATGTCCGCCTCCCAGAGCCGCCAGTCGAACGGCAGCGATGTATTGAAACGAGCCATGTTGGGATCGGTGGCGCCGGTGAAGCGGCCCCCCCAGAGTGGCGACATAGATACCTCGCTAAGTCCGGTAATGCCCGTTGATATCGACGTAGGCGTGGCTCAGGTCACACGTCCAGACGGTCGCCACACCCTGCCCCAGGCCCAGTCTGACCGTAACCGCGATCTCCGCCTCGCCAAAGATCGAGCTGGCCTCTTCTTCTGAATAGGCCAACGGCTGTCCGCCGGCCACCAACTGAAGCACATGTGAAGAGGAGGGAGCCGGCAGGGGCGAGAAATAGCCGCTGTCGACGTCGCCCTTTTTCCTGCTCTCGCTCTCGCCGGCCCGCCCGTTGGCCGGCCGGCCCGTTCCCGGCGCAATCCATAGCCCGGCTTTTGCCGGGTCTACCGCGGCGCCGGAGTAGCCGACCGCGGCCAAAATGCGNCCCCAGTTAGCATCGCCGCCGTAGAAAGCAGTCTTGACCAGTGGCGAGTTAGCCACCGCTTTGGCCGCCAGGCGGGCATCGCTCTCCGACGCGGCGCCCTCGACACGCACCGTGATGAAGCGAGTCGCGCCTTCGCCATCGCGCACGATCTGCTGTGCCAGGTCCGTGCAGAGATCGGCCAGCGCAGCCGCAAAGGTCTGCGCATCGACCTCGCCCGCGGTCCCATTTGCCAGCACCATCACCGTGTCATTCGTGCTGGTATCGCCGTCCACGCTGATGCTGTTGAAACTCGCATCTACCGCCCGGCGCAGCATATCGCCGAGCGCGCCGGGCGCCAATGCAGCGTCAGTGACGATGACCGATAACATGGTCGCCATGTTCGGGTGGATCATGCCTGCGCCCTTAGCCATGCCGAACAGCAGCGCCTGGCCCACCTTGCGGAAGGCGGTCTTCGGGCGCGTGTCAGTGGTCATGATCGCGTGCGCAGCGTCCTGCCAGCCGGCCTCGGTCAAGTCATCCGCGCCCAAGCGGATGCCGGCCTCCACCTTATCCAGCGGCAATCGCGGGCCTATCACCCCCGTGGACATCACAGCGCAACTGCGTGGCGGCAGGCGCAGAATGCCTTCGGCGGTAGTGGCCATGCCGGCGGCGTCATCCAACCCTGCGTCCCCGGTGCAAGCGTTCGCGATCCCGGCGTTGATTACCACCGCCCTGAGACCGGCCGGTCTCTCGGACAGCAACGCCTTGTCATACAGGACCGGTGCGGCCGCGAAGCGATTGCGCGTGAAGGTGGCAGCCGCGCTACACGGCCGGTCACTGACCACTAATGCCAGGTCCGCGGCGCCGCTCTTCTTCAGCCCACAGGCGACGCCGGCAAAGCGAAACCCAGGCGGGGTATAGTTGAGCATTAAGTGTCCTGCCTTTGAGACGCTGGGGCTACGTAGTAACGGCAGGTACAGGCGAAGCCGTTACTACG
>JGI24132J36420_10001215_pt1 | contig 11778 bp, 8 predicted proteins | sample BarGraNGADG00212_3_FD_36420 | JGI IMG/M metagenome (IMG submission 36420) | reverse complement strand
CTCATAAGTAACGTCCCGCGCTTCGTGGTTGATAATACCTACCGTTACCGGACTTGGAACCCCAACCGTGTAGTTCGTGGTGTAGTTGCCGAGCGTGCCGTTAGCGCCGAGAAGGTAAAACTCAGTGAGGTGCTCGCCAGGTTTCGGCACGAGGACAGCGTAACTCACTGCGACGAGGGAGGCTCCAATTGCGAGCACGACCACGACAGAGAGTACTCGATCGAATCTGCTTCCCAACGGCGCCGCCTTCTGCTGACCCTCCGGTGTCTGCCAGACCCGCCAGTTGATAGCGAACCGCTCATCCTGCGCGAGCCGGTGTCGACGAATCCCCGCAGCGGTGACGCACACGAGCGTAAACACCGCTATTATTAAGAGGGCCGGGATCAACCGTACGCCCCACCGCGTATAGTTGAGTACCAACATAAGGAGTGGCACGATGACTATACTTAAGCCAAAAGACAGCCCTAGCCTGACCCCGTTATTGAGCGACGTCTTATGGGGAAACAGCGCTGCTATGAACGCATATCCTGGCACAAAAAGGACGACGAAGGTGCCAACGATAGGACGCGCGATGGTAGCACTTAGTGGAGGAATCGCACCGAATGCGAGTGCTGCGAGGGCGAAACAGAATATGAGAACTAGATCCCCGAAGGTCTGAAAGTACTTCAAGTTTGGCAATGCAACCTCAGTCTTATTCTGCAATATGATCCGCTTTGCAAACGGTGTGTCCTATCAATGACTATATAAATGCTTTATATTGCTAGCGTAACACTCGCAAAGCTGGCGCGTCGGCTTTTGAGCGTTGCGAGGGCTATATTCCGGGCACCTCGCACCGTCGACTGAGAGCGTCGCGCTTCGCTCGAACGCATTATTGCAATTCCTCTCCCGAATGTCGAAGTAATGAAGCGCAGCAAATGGCAACCAATGGACGACGCTCAGGGGCGCCTAACTGCTGAGAGAGAGACAAAACTGCTGAACGGACTCAAATGGCCAATTCCGTGAGAGTTTGCTGCGCATACAAATAGCATACATCGCGGCCGTTTTTTTCAGACTTATTCTGTTACCGGAGATGATTTTACGAATGGTCGCGATGAGAGAGCTATAAAAGATTGCAGCCGCGAGCTGCGGTACGGTCAATCGTTTAGTCGCCAAGTAGGCGTACGACAAACGCGCAAGCGCTCCTCTTTTTCTGCACGCGTTATTGTCCACCAGTTTGCCGCTTACATAGCCGAGATGTTCGGGAAGCACCCAATTAAGGGACTCGCTGATAAAAAGAGCTAACCTCGAGAACAAACCTAGATTCAAATGTTTGATATCTGCTCCGCGTTCAGAAAAAACGCTATCGATAAGCCCGTCGTTCTTTAGGCTGGTCCTTGTTTCAGGGTTTCGACAAAAGATATCTGGATGTTGTGCTTTAGCTTCGCTTACGAGGCGGATGATCATATCTTCACTCGTTGATCGAAAGGCATAGTCAGAGTCCTCAGAGCCAACGAAGAAGTGGCGCGGGTCATAGTATCCCACCATGTCAAGCACTCTCCTTGAAATAAGCGCTCCGTGGGTTGCAAAATAAGAGATATTTCTGCTCTCCGTGAATGCGCGCCAAACCATGCGACCCCAAAAGTTTTGTACGGCTCCAGACTGGAGTGACACAAGCGATGGGCGGTCAATGTCGACTATCTTCGGGCACAAGATATCTGCGCTTCCTGCTTTTTGTAGAAGTGACGTCAAACAGCCGTTTTCAACTGTGCCGTCCTGATCGAGAAGCCATACCCAGTCAAACCCTTTCTTGTGCGCGATTTTCATTCCGCAGCTAAACCCGCCCGCTGACCCTACGTTTTCTTCGGCGCGGACGTAAAGAGCGAAGGAGTAGCAGCTTGAGTGTCTCCTAAATATTGCTTCGTTCTCGCTGGCGCAGATTTCGCGAGAGTTGTCAACCACAATTAAACCGTTCAAGCCCTGTTGAGCTTGGAGAGAACACAGCAGCCTTACAAGCTCATTTGGGTTATTGTAAGCAACAGTTACAGCGCAAATCTGCATGTATGATCAAAAAGGCGTCGCAAGCGTCGAGCGTATTTCGATGCGGCAAAGAAGCGGAGAACTTCCCCAAAGGAGCTAGATGTGCAACCTTTCATATAATCCTTCTGGCACATCGATAGAAGAGTGCTCTCACGTATATCGCTCTGCTGACCACTTCGGAGCTAACCTCGCACCTGCACGTGCAGACGAGTTACGAACGACACGCACGGCGAACTACTCGGGTACTTGCAGATATTTATGTACCCCCGATAACGGCCTGCACCGATCCGGCATCATAGACCACATCCTGAGTGTCTATAAAGGATCCATACTTGTCCGCGCCTAGCTTCTGGACAGCAACGCCGCCTATCAAGTACGGATTATTTACGATCTCAGCCCGCAAAACAAGCGTTGTGTTGTTGTTGAGCGCCCCGTTCCCGTTCAGCACGGAGCCAAACTGAGTTACGCTTGACGAGTTCAACTGGAACGTAAAAATGTACGAGTACACAAAATCTGTTCTTATTGGCCCGCCATTTGTTTTGTTCGCAATAGTCTGAGCAGCCGACACTTCTGACTGCACGAGCGCAATACGCGGCCGTTGATCCCACGGGAACTCGCTTACAACCTTAGCATATGAGTGAGTTATGCCGACAAAACCCAGGATCAGCACCGCTGAAAAAATCACAGCGAGACCTTTTCGTGCGTTCGAACGAGTCCCAAGGGCTAGAATGGCTACTGCCGCAGGTATGACCAAAAACGCTTGGAAGAATACGATCCATCGCTCAGGTATTGATGCCGTCCCGCCCGCAAAATAGATGCCCGCGGTGATCGTGAGCATGACTGCCGATAAACTAGTCCACGCGACAGTGAACACTGTCTTCCTTTTCCTGCTGATCAGATACAGGAGTCCGACGGTCGCAAAGAGGATCGTGAGGAGGATTGGCAAATCGTTGTAAAAAGGCAGCGACGAAAGCGAGAGCGCGTGGATGCCACCGGTCGATGTTGCTGCTGAAGGTATCCCTTCAAGCTGCTGCGCTACAAAGCTCGACTGCTTGGCGCCCGTATGCAAGATCTCACGAAATCGTTGCGCAGCCGAACCGCCTACAAGAACCCAATATCCAATGAGGACGCCGACGAATGATATGACAACGGCCGCGAGAGGCCACAAATGGAGCGTAAGCGTTTTAACATTTTGCGTTTTGTCGCCGTTCGACGACCCTCGTGTACGTCGCCGAATTACTGCAAATAAAACTATCGTTACGACGAGCACTATTGTCGTGTAAGCCGCCGTCCCCTCGTGCGTTAGCAGCACGGCCGCAAGGACCACAAGGAGAAGTACGGTGAAACTCGCTAGATCGTTTCGAGGCACGAGAAATAGCACGACCAAGGCAAGGAGGGCAAATGTAATTCCCAAAGTCAGCGGTGTGATATGAACCCCCCAGAGAATGAATTGGTTGGCGAGCACAAGCAGCAGCGCAGCCAATAGCCCCGTCCGCTCGTTGACGGCTGTCCTTCCGATTAGGTAGATGAAGACGACACTAATGCATTCGATGATGCTGATAAAAAAGTAGCTGTTGTGCAGGCCGATCCCGGTGCTGAGCGATACAGCGGCGACGAATAGGTGCATCATTGGCATATAAGGATATTCCAACGACGAGTATGGCGCGACATGAGCGGGAATGAAACCATAGTCAAGCACGTACTGAATGAAGCCTGAATGCCACCAAGGATCTGCCACAATAGCGCTCGGGAATTCAAAATAAACACTGGCACGGACGAATATTCCTAAGATAACAACTTTGAGCAAGATACTTGGGACGTGCTTAGTGTGCGAAGTGACTGCAATCTCTATCGCGATAGACGCGGCTATAAGAGCGATCAAAACGAAAAAAAGCGGGGGACGCGAATATGTCGTTATTTGTAACAAAACGACACACACGCTTAAAAGGCCAAAGAAAACTGCGGTGAGTACTTTGTGGGCGCGACTCTCCGTTTGCGCACCGAGCTGAAGTCGCGAAAGAGCGAGCGGCCCCGGAATTCTTTTGTTTAGCCCCGCGTAGAGCGCACAACCTATCAAAACTGCTAGGACAGTGGAAAAAATGTAATAAGAGTTGAGTGTAACCCAGTTGATCGCTATGATTATCGCTGACACTACCACGCCAATAGGCGCTAAATACACACCGGTTACGAGATCGAAAGTGGACGCGAGAATAGCAGTCACTGATCGCCGATCGCTCACGTGTATTTTACTCCTGCTTATCTTGCCGAGTAGTCCTCGCAATCGTTTGTCTTGAGCTCTAAAAACGCGGATTCTGTCAGTCTGGTGGCCTTGAACTCACTTAGTTAATGTCGTTATATATATTGCTTCTTTTTCTTCGACGCCACGCTATTGGTCAGAATCCGGGCGCGAGATACGCTACGAAACCTCTGTCACTGCCCTCAATTCACCACGACGAAGCTCACGGATTAGGCGCAGTGCGCGATTGTTTTCCGTTGCAGACCGTTTGCAGCGATACTTATCGATTAAGATTCGCGTTGGCGAAGGAGCGCAACAGAGCTGCTCCTTTCAAGCTGTTCCTTCGCTGCCGACGCGCGCGAGAGCAGCTCCAAGATCCGTTCCGCATACACCTTATTGCTTAGTTCTGTCACTGCCCGCTCTCGTGCTTTCTTTCCGAGCGCGATTCTTAGCTCAGCGTCTCCAACCAGCGTTAAAAGCGCCTCAACTATCGCTTTCGATTCGTTGGGAGCAATAAGCAGCCCAGCAGTGCCCATGATCAGGGGAATCCCGCCGACTGCCGTCCCGATGACTGCTTTACCGCACGCCATTGCCTCTGTCAAAGAGTTCGGGGAGCGGTCGCTACTCGTTCCAGGACAGCGCATAGATGGGACAACAATGATATCTGCAAGATTATAAAGATCTGGCATTTGCTGGTCATCGATCGGCGAATACGCATATAGGTTTGGTAACGCTTTGAGCTCGTCCGCATGTTTAAGGAACACGGGGCCGCTTTGAGGTATGAGAAAAACCACTCGACCGTCTGAGGGGAAGTTCAGGATTGCCTCCGTCATGAACTCGGCGCCTTTGTACGCGTTGTAGTTACCCACAAAAAGGACAACGTTTTTGCGCAAATCTTCGGGGCGCATACCGATCCTGTGCGCTAGTTCCAGATTCTTCCGTTCAGGCTGAAAGTCATCAGTATTGACGCCGTGCGGCAATGAAAAAATTATTGCCGGATTGCACCCCATTCTCAATAAGTATTCTCGCGACGCGTCAGACTCCGCAATAATAATGTTGGCAGCTTTATGTGCCGCAATGAAAATGGACCGCTTGAGCTTAGAAAGCCTTCTGAGTATAATGCTGTCGAATGTTCTCTCTTGGTTCTCTTCAACGACGAGAGCGATGCGCGATCCGATTAGTTTAGCGAGCACAAAGATCGAGAGCGTTGTGAACGTTTCAGATGCAAGCAAGATGGCAATATCTGGCCTATAGCGCAAAAACTTAGCGACGAAGGGAACGAAGCTTTTCGCGCTTAGCACGTAAGTTCGTGAACGAAAGTGCTCCCACGGGTAGGTTCCAAAAATACCGCGCGAGTACGATCGTACCTCACCTACTTCGTCGGATAACTCGTTCACAAAATCAACCATCCAACGGTAGGTCCATTGAAAATAGACTGCTACCTTCATTGACTTGATATCATCATTAGGCACTCGCTGCTGACGCTTCATATTGCGGCGTAATCTTCCGAATACCTTGATAATACTTTCTCTCTTGCACGGGAGCAATATTCGCGGATGTGCTGTGCTGCGACTCGCGTTTCAGTTCTTGCTGCGCCCGTCGCTCTCCGGTTCGTCGTCGACAAACGCACTAAGGCTTTTCAACGTCTTTGTAAGTTTCCAGTGTTTGGGCAGCGATTCGCTCCCAGCGAAAGTCGCTAAGGTCAACCCGACTGCTTTCACGCGCAGTAGCCTCTAACGCTCTCGCTAGTTCACGTGAATTTATCTTATCAGCGCGAATGGAAAAAACAGCGCCCCTAAATCGAAGCGCGAGTTCGCGCAGACCGAGCGCATCATTGACTAGTGCTGGCTTTCCCGCAGCAAGCGCCTCGAGCACCGTTATCCCAAAAGTCTCGACTTCAGACAGATTCACCACTAAAGCGCTCGTTTTCATCCAGCGGTACGTGGCTACATCATCGCAGTCGCCGAGTAGCCGCACGCGTCCGGCGAGATCGTACCGTCGAATGAGCGCCTCAAGTTCGCGCTTGTACGGGCCTTTGCCAATAACGTAAAATGCGAAGCACGGTGGTAAGTGGGAGACCGCTTCGATAACGCGATGTATATTCTTATATCGCTCTAGCCTACCGACGTACAGGATAAGCTTACCATCGAACTCATATGGGGCCGCGTTTTGGATATTATCAACTTCAACACCGGGGTAAATGGTCGTAAGCTTGTCTGCGACAGCGAAACGCTCTCGCAAAAGTTGTGCTTCAGTTTCAGAGACGCAAATAATACGTCGCGCCTCATGTAAGACATATCGATCAGCTGTATGCTCAAAAAGAGGTTTAATGATGCCGATGACCCTGTTCGATGCTTGCGGATGGAACACCGGAGAGACGATCAGTGCTGTTGCACTGGAGGAGGGGCCGCTCGCCAGTGCTGACGCAGTCAGCAGAGGAATCATGGTACTCGAATTGAAAGCGTGAATCACATCGAAGTCTTGCGCACATCGTCGGAGATCGCTGAACATTTTTGGAGACGCGTAGCCGAGCCATTTGCTAGTGGGGTATGTTCTTACATTTACGCTGCTGCAGAAGCCGGCGTGTGTATTCCTAACGGCGCCCGACCACACATGCACCTCGACGTTATGACTAAGCGATAGATGCGTTGCGAGCTCGCGCACGATTGTTTCAACTCCGCCGTAATGCCAGGGCGGAAGAGCTGACGCGATCAGAATCTTCATCATAATCCACGATAAGCCGCTTTTTTTTGCGCTTTGCCCAACGCGTACTTCACGACCTCGTCGACCGTGTTCCCTTGTGTACAGCGTAACACGATCGACGGATTCGTCTTGTTCGGCAACGTCCCGTCACGGATACCATTAAGCGCTTCCGCGAAGTCCTCTGCCGTTTCGGCAACGTACACCATAGCTTTCAACTCAACAGGGAGGCCCTCTGCTGCCTCTGGGGTCGTCACAACCGGCTTACCGCACGCAAGCGATTCTATAGCGCGCAGTTTTGTGCCGCTGGGATTCTTGATTGGCACAATTATCACATCAGCACCTCTAATGTAAAATCCAGGGTCTTTAACAGCTCCGATGAAATCGATACCTGTTCCAGAAAGTAGTCCAGATGGCATTTTTCCCGAGCCAAAAACATGCACCGCAAAGACGTCGTCCAGATGTTCCCGCGAAAGCGTCGGGATCAACTCTTGCGCGATAAATTTCAAAGCAATCTGGTTTTGATGCCGATCCAAGCTGCCATAAAAGAGCGCGTTGAATCGATCGCTCCCAAAATCACAGCGGGCCCCATCAGGGTTGAAGACGCGAGCATCCGGCCTAGGTGGAATGTAAAAAACCCTTTCACGAGACGCGTGTTTGACCGCATAGTTATAATCTGGGGGGCTAATTGTTATAATAGCGTTGACCCTTTTTAGAATCCAGTTTTCGAGCGCTCGCAGTGGCACGTGCCACAGTGAGCCTAGGCTCTGCACGTACTGCCATTCGACGTTATGCATGACGAGGATGAGGGGTACGTCATTCGCCTTTGCGATAGAGGCGGCAATGTGATACCCATAAACTAGCGTGAATACCAAGTCCGTTTTGATATCCCGAATCTGTGTTTTAGACCACAACAAGTCTGGCCTGAGCATTTCAAGCCACTTAGATCGACGACCCCAGTTTATTCTTGAACCGAGACGGGTTGTCGTAAACCCCACATCCTCAGGTTGATATCCCTCTCCGGAGCTTTTCTCTGAGGTATACAACAAACGAACATTGTTATTCCGAGCTAGGTCCGTGCACAACTGGAATACCCACCAATCGCCGCCGCTCCTGATAGGGATCCTGTTATAAATATCGACAAACGTGATCTCCATAATCTTGTTCTACGTTCAGCTCAGCAGCTGCACTCAGTCAGCGTACGATCGGCTCTCATTTGCACATCAGTGAAGGGGCTAACAGAAATGCCAGACGCCTTAGGTCCTGTTTGGCGAGATAATGGTAGCGCCCGCCTCCGTCTACTTCATCAGAGTAACGCACAAAGATAAATATATCCTCTCGGAACGGCGGGCTGCTTAAAAAATAGCCGGCCAGCTATGCTTGACGCGTAACGTATGGCTTCGCAGAGGTGTACGCAGAGTTTGTATTACATCGCACCCCTCATCGCCGTAGCAGTGACAAGGTAGGCACAAGTGCGTTGCTGAGTCAAATAGCTCAACGCTTCGCCTCGAGCGACTCGGTGAGCCCCGCCACGGAGTGAAGAATAATGCCAGTGAGAACCATGAAAGTTCCAACGAGCACGACAAGCAGCATAAGTATTGCTGGGCCGTTTGGCACACGCCCGTATGAGTAGAAACCTTGCACCACGTACACGGCCAACACAAGGCCTATGCCGATGAGAAAAAGTCCGGGCAGTGTGAAGGCAAACAGCGGCCTCTTAAACTCGATGTTGCGGAGCACGCCTACAAGCACCTGCGCGCCGTGGGCGATGGGATGCTGAGAGGATTGCCCGACATCATAGCGGACGCTAACATCGACCTCTTTGATCCGCAACTGGGCCTTGGCGGCGTCCATAAGAAGTTCGCTATCGATAGCCAAGCTAGGGGAGCTAAATTGAAAGATGGCTGCAGTTTTCATCGAAAACGCCCGGAAACCGCTCTGCGTGTCCGTGACTGGCACTTTTCGACTCAACCCCAGCTTCGTAAACATATCAAGTACGATTTGCCCGAATCGGCGGTAACGAGGCGTGTCGTTCCTGCCCCTGCTGAGATAGCGGCTTCCGTTGACGAGATCTGCTTCATCGCGTATCAATGGTCGCGTGAGCTTCGGAATGTCATCTGGGTTGTGCTGCCCATCCCCATCAAGGATCACAAGAATATCGAAGCCTTGCTCGGTCGCGTATCCGAAAAGATCACGCACGGAAGTCCCCTTCCCGCAGTTCGTGCTATGCACAAGCACGTCAGCCCCAGCGAGACGCGCGACTTCCGCAGTTTTGTCAGCAGATCCATCGTCGAGGACGACCACTTTGTCAGCGTACTGCGAGGCGCGTAAGACGAGACTGCCGATCGCTACCTCTTCGTTGTAGCACGGAATACCCACCATGACTGTAAGAAGGTCGGAATCCCTTGATACGTCGTTTACTGCCCCGCTTTTCGGTGAACTCTGCTCCAGTCCCTCTGATGTCATTGCTAGCACACCTACTCTTTCGTTTCATATTCTGTCTGTGCTAGCGAGATAAAGGTTNCTATTTAGCCCATGAGCGCATCTAGCAGTTCCGTGCGGGAGTTAGATGTAACGAGTCGCGTTAGACCCCGTCAAAGGTATTACCGTCGCCCAAGCCAACCGCGCTGAACTCCAGCCTTGGCGAAACTGTTGCGGATCAAAAATACGTCGAGCATCGACCACGACAGGCTGCGCCACGCGTGCGATGGAGTCGTCGGGCGAGAATGCTTTGAACTGTTCCCACTCGGTGACGACGCACGCAGCATTTTCGAGCCACGCTTTGCGTGAGCATTTCGTCGAGTCGTGGTTCATAAAAAGGCGCCGTTTAGAATTGACCGTTTCAGTCTTTTCTTTGTCCTAAGTTTACGCAATGACGTGGTAACCACGTGAAGCAAAACGAACGGTCGTACTTAGTCCGACATATCTGGTGCCAACGATCGATATTGCCTGCACTCTTGAGGTTTATTGGAGCTTATTTAAAGCTTGTGCAGCCGGGGGGGTATTAGCAACTGGCCCCCAACCCTCGCTGGCAGTCTCAATGATCGCGCAAGCGTTTTTTGCGAGAGAGAACCTTCGCTACTACGGGTGCACTAAGAGCCTCAGGGTTTGTGCACTCACCGTTGAGGGTGTCCGTTGAGTCATTTGAGGCTCCGATGGACGCTCACGCGCGCTTCTCAAATAAGTACACGCGGTAGCCGTAGTAACCCTTGATGTAGACGTTCGCGTATGATTGGTTAAGGACACTTAACGTGAAATTCGCTCCAGAACTCGACTCTAAAAACCACACTCTGTCATTGCCTAACACATCTGACTGAATTTCTTTTATGTGGATTTCACGACTATTGTTCGATGGCGTTGCCCCCAAAGAGTCGAGTAGTTTGACGGCAACATCTGTCCTGTTGTTGTAGTAGTTCCACACATAGCTCTGATAGCTCGGAGAGACCAAAACAACGTCCCCACTATTGGCATTTGCGTCGATCAAGCTAATCGCCTCTCGCGCTTGAGGCTTTGTTATAGAAGTATAGTACGCCTGCAAGTTCGCCACCGACAACACGACGACGATGCCCATAACAGCTAGCTTGGTGTACCTGCCGTTGATATTGAGTATCCCCCTAGCTACGAGTAAGTAAAATGCTACTGAAGCTGCGATCGTGTACATTGCTTGGTAGATCGGGTTCGTAACAAAGCGAGAGATAACGAATGGTATCATAATGATGGATAGCACCCATACGACGAGAAAGTACACTGTAGTTGGATCTTGGAAACGGACTTCCCACGAGTAGCTTTTAAGAGCTTTCAGTGGGGCTTTCCAATCCATTACGCCACGCACTTTTTGATACGCGAACAAGGACAGCACCGACAACAGCAGGAAAAGCGCTAACAACACCGCCTTGCCGGAATAGCTAGTAAACGCGCCGGAATAGCTACTAAACGTGTAAATAATTATAGCTATTGTGGGTGGCGCGAGCAGGGCCGCACGCCGAAAGATTTGGTTGACCAAGACAACCATCCACGGAACAAAAAGCGCTACAACGATCGCTTGCAGCACGGCCCAGTCCCTCAGCCGATACGCACGATGCTTTGATAGCACTAGCAAGGTCACGACGTAGATGTTCTGGGCAATGACGACAAACCAGCCATAATAGTGCGTGTATACCAAAAGCGTTGTTGAGAGAACATAGCCAACTGAAGAAACTAGATTACTCTGCTGTAAGAAGCGCCAGAAAAAGTACATAGAGAGGAGGGCGAGGAGGACCATCAAGCTATACATCCGCGTCTCTTGCGAATACTGAATGTTGAAAGACGATAGTGCGAGAATAAGCGCAGCCACTAGCCCTACCTTTTCGTTGAAGAGTTGCCGGCCAAAAACATAGATCATCGGTAGCGCGAGCACGCCGAAGAGAGCCGATATAAGCCTCACAGCAGACTCTGAAGTGCCAAAAACAATAATCCAGTAGTGTAGGAGAACGTAGTAGAGGGGAGGATGCACATCTGCTGCTGTCGCCTGCACCATTTGAGGCAAGGTCATCTTGGCCAACGCAACGGAAAAAGCCTCATCTAACCATATGTTTTGTGTGCCCAAATGGTAGACCCTGAACAGCAGTCCTATGAGCACAATAGTCAGCAACGCGACGTTGTACTTGGTTATCTCTCGCCCTGCTACTTCCACGCGCAGACGTCTACGCTGCTATATATAGGGGTTGTGGTTTCGAGACGTTGTTAATTGTCGCGGCCGTGAAAGTGGGTTGAGAATCGGCAAAGAGAATGTTTCCGGCGTTGTCGGCTTTGGCGGCTGTATTCCGCCCAATCGAGCTGTGAGCGAT
>JGI24132J36420_10001213_pt1 | contig 11780 bp, 8 predicted proteins | sample BarGraNGADG00212_3_FD_36420 | JGI IMG/M metagenome (IMG submission 36420) | reverse complement strand
TGTTCTGTTCGCCGGCGGGCTGGATAAGCCTATAAATGGCCCAACATCTATGGAAATTGACTGGGTAAGGGTTTATCAGCCAAAAAAATAATAAAATATCCTGTTGTGAAATCATGGTTGTTTTCTACAGCTTATCACAACATGATCGACATTATCCGAAAGGAAAAAAGGATGACCTCAATGGAGGAATCTTATGAAAACNATCTTAACATTGCCGCAGGNCCTATTGGCGGTGTGAAGGTGAGTTCCCATACCAAGATGGTCTATCAGAATGGGCCAACGACAAAATCATATGGAGATTTCAGTTTGAATATGCTCAGATATGGAGCAACTGCCCGTGTTGGCTATGGAAATTTTCTTTCCTGATATTAAACTGAAGGGCCGTTTCTCGAAACGGCCCTTCTTGTTTTATTTTGTTTCTTGAGTTGCAGTGCCGTATATTTGTAATAAGAGTCAGATTGTAAAAATGGCAGGCGAAATATTATCTCAAAGAGAAATAAGGCGGTACAGTAAGCAGATCATGATCCCTGAGATCGGTGTCAAAGGGCAGGAAAAGCTAAAAAAGGCAAAAGTTCTGGTCATCGGTGCCGGAGGGCTTGGATGTCCTGTACTTCAATATCTTACTGCTGCAGGAGTAGGCAAAATAGCTATTGCTGAATTTGATATGGTTGATGAGACAAATCTTCAGCGACAGGTATTATACGGGTCGGATGATGTCGGTAAACTCAAATCAATCATCGCAAAGAATCGCCTTGAACACCTTAATTCACTCCTGGAATATGAGATTTTTAATCTCCGGATTACCAGCTCCAATTCTCTGAACATTCTTAAGAATTTCGATATAATAGTAGATGCTACTGATAACTTTACCGACAGGTACATTATAAATGATTCCTGTATAATACTCGATAAACCTCTTGTACATGGAGCTATATATAAATTCGAAGGAATAATTTCCGTTTTTAATTATAAAGGTGGACCAACTTACAGATGCTATAATCCTTCATCCCCCCAAAAAAAACATAAAAATCCGAGTCCCTCGCAGGTTGGATTATTTGGGGTTCTTCCCGGGATAATAGGATCGTACATGGCAAACGAAGTAATTAAAATAATAACAGAAACAGGAGATATTCTTAGTGGGAAGGTTTTGATAATTAANATATTCAACAATACCAGCCAGACTTTCACAGTTAAGAATAACGCTGAGAATCACAATATTAAAGAGTTCGGCGATTTATTCAAATGAATTAACTTTGCTCCCCCCTACATTCAAGGGCTTATCGATTTATAATTTCAATAAATGAAACTTGTTTTAAAAATATTTAAACTATTTGCAATACTGATTATTTCAGTTTCAATTATCCTTTTCTCTGCTTCTCTTCTATTGCAGGATAGAGTTGCATTGATTCTCCTGAAATCAATAAATAAAAATATTTCAACAAAGCTTGATATTGGAAGTTTCAANCTTTCATTTTTAAGTAAATTTCCNAAGGCCTCTCTTGAATTGAAAGACGTTCTTGTTCATTCTTCCTCTGATTTTAATTCGGGAAGTTTCAAAGGAATTAATACTGATACCCTGCTTGCAGCGAAGTTTGTTTCAGTAGAGTTTAAAATAACCGACATCCTTAAAGGTATCTACAAGATAGAACGCGTGAGTGCAAGTACAGGTAAAATGAACTTATATACTGATACCACAGGCAGTGTNAACTATGATATCTCCGTAAAAAACTCAAACTCTTCAGGTGATGATTTCTCAATAGACCTGNAGAGAATTAACCTGACTGATCTGAAAGGTTATTATAACAACCTTGCTACTACGCTGATCATAAAGGGGCTTGTAAAAGAAGGGAAGCTGAAAAGCAGGATATCAGGAGATGAAATTGATTTTACCGCACAGGCTGATCTGCAGATAACCACTTTTCAGCTTTTTAATACCAAAATTAGAAAACCGGTTTCTGCAGAGCTGGATATTACCCTTCATGACACCAAAAGCGGCATTCTTATCAAAAAAGGATCAATGAAGGTCGATAGTTACGACTTCGGGCTAAGTGGCCTTATTTCATCCGAAAACATGCTTGACCTTAACGTTTCCGGACATAATATAGATATCGCAAAAATCAAAAATTACCTCCCGGAAAAATATCTTCGCCTTGTTTCTGGATACCATCCTTCTGGTGTATTGGTTCTTGAGAGCAGAATCAAGGGACTTTTAACCAGAATTTCTAATCCAAATATTGAAATTAACTTCCTCCTTAAAAATGGGCATATCGTTTACGGAAATTCTGATTTATCAATTAATAATCTGTCTTTTAACGGGAATTTTTCTAATGGGACAAAAAACCGTCCGGAAACAAGTTCTCTGACAATTAAAGATATTAAAGCAAAACTTGGTTCCGCTGATTATTCAGGAGATGTTAAGTTGAACAATTTTGAGCATCCAGTTATTGCCCTGGTGCTGAAAGGGAAGATTTTCCCGGGAGAGTTAAAGGAATTTTTCAATCTGCAGGATATTTCAACGGCAACCGGATCAGTCGATCTTGACCTGAGTATTGCCGGAACGTATGACCCAAAAAAGAAATATTCTCTGACAGATATTGCTGAGATGAACCCGGAGGCAGTTCTGGATTTTAATTCCTTCTCTCTTGGCCTTAATAAGGACAAATATTTGGTAACCCGGGTAAATGGAACATTGTCTGTTTCAAACTCCATCAGGGCAAAAAAACTCCGGTTAAACTACAAGGAACAGAAAATAAAGATAGACGGTGAATTTAAAAATTTGCCACAGTGGCTCTCCGGGGATCCCATTCAATTGATTGCCTCTGCCGATGTTTCATTTGACAGATTAATTCCTGAAGTATTTATTTCGGACTTTTCGTCTTCGGATACAATATCTCATAAGCATAGAGCATTTACCTTACCTGAGAATATGATTCTGGAGATTAATTTTAAAATTGACAGTCTGAATTATAAAACATTCTCTTCATCAAATATTGCGGGTACCCTGAATTACAAGCCAGGGATATTAACCTTTAAGTCTTTCAATATGGAATCATTGGAAGGAATGATCTCAGGTAATGGTTTCATCGTTCAAAGCAGGAATAAAGCATTTGTTACAAAAGGCAATCTTAATGTCAATGATATTGATGTAAAGAATGCCTTCACGACATTTCATAATTTCGGACAGAATTTCATAAAAGCTGAAAACTTAAAAGGAACTCTATCCGGCTCATTTTCAGCTATTGTTCCAATGGACTCTATGCTAATCCCTCAGATAAGATCAATTACTGCAGAAGGAAAATATATCCTTTCGAAAGGGTCGCTCATCAATTTTGATCCTGTAAAGCAGCTTTCTTCGTTCATTGAGCTTTCAGAACTGGAAAATATAAGTTTCGAAACATTGGTTAATGATTTTTTTATCAAAAACAATTATCTGTATACCCCTCAGATGGATGTCAAATCATCTGCTGCAGATCTCTCTATAAATGGCAAGCATGGTTTTGATAATGATTATGAATATCATGTTAAAATNTTACTGTCTGAATTTCTGAGTAAAAAAAGACGGAAAAACAAAAGTCCTGTGACCGAATTCGGGGTAGTTGAAGATGACGGATTGGGTCGTACTTCGCTTCTTTTGAAAATTGTGGGTAAAGGTGAGAACATTAAAGTAGGATACGACATTAAAGCTGCAGGCAATCAGGTGAAGAACAACATAAAAGCAGAAAGACAAACACTTAAAACTATTCTTAATCAGGAATATGGATGGTTCAAAAACGATTCAGTTCCAAAACAGAACCCGGTTGAGAAGAAATCCCGTTTCAGGATAAGCTGGGACGGGACGGATAGTACAAAAACAACACCTGACTTACCCGTTGTAAAAAAAGAGAATACTNTGAAGAATCTCTTTAAAAAGAAATAACNTGAGAATTAATTAGTNCCCGCATATTGTTTANTTTTCGTCATAAAAATCTCTGGAAGCTCTTTCTGCTTCTTTTTGCGGTCTTCATCGGCATGGGATCACTCATTTACACAGGCAACCTTGTTGCCAGATTGAAGATTGAGGAAAGGAAAAATGTCGGATTATGGGCTGAAGCCACCAGATTGATTTCCCTTTCTGATACAACTCAGAATGTTGATTTTCTATTTTCAATAATTGATAATAATAAGACCATCCCTGTTATACTTACTGATGAATCCGATAGTATAATTTCTGCAGTCAATTTCAAAAATGAAAAAATTAAAGATCCTATATATCTAAAGAATCAACTTAAAAAGATTAAAGAGAAAAATGAACCAATTGTTGTAAATCTTGAAAATGGCCATTTTAATCGTATCTACTACAAAGACAGTATTATCCTTACAATGTTGATTTACTACCCATACATTCAGCTCGGAATAATAATACTCTTTATCCTTGTTTCATACCTTGCTTTCAGTACTTCACGAAAAGCCGAACAAAATCAGGTATGGGTTGGCATGTCAAAAGAAACGGCTCATCAGCTTGGCACGCCAACTTCTTCTCTTGCAGGCTGGATTGAAATAATGCAGCAGAAATATCCTGAAATTTCAATTACAAAAGAACTTGCCCGAGATGTGGNACGACTTGAAAAAGTAACTGAGAGATTTTCAAGAATCGGGTCAAAACCGGCCCTGACGAATGAAGATATCGTCGCAATAATTTCACGCACTATTGATTATCTGAAATCAAGGACCTCATCCAAAGTAAGGTTTATTGATGACTACAGTAAAAATCTTGNGGTTTTTATTCCTTTAAACACGGCCCTCTTTGAATGGGTAATTGAGAATGTGTCGAAAAATGCAATTGATGCAATGGAAGGAAGCGGGGAGATCACTTTCCGCATTACCGATACCGGGAAAAGTGCTGTAATAGATATTTCTGATACCGGAAAAGGAATTCCAAAATCAGCATTTAAGAAAATTTTTACTCCTGGTTTTACTACCAAACAAAGAGGGTGGGGTCTTGGCCTCTCACTGGCAAAACGGATAGTTGAAGAGTATCATAACGGACATATTTTTGTGCGTAATTCAGAGGTGGGAAAAGGATCGTGTATCAGGATCATTATGAACAGGAATAAAATCTAATTGCTATATTTGCAGCCCTTTATGAAACGAAAAGATATTGAGATAATGGCTCCTGCAGGGTCGTATGAATCGCTTATGGCAGCGATTCAGGGCGGTGCTGACTCCGTTTACTTCGGAGCAGAGCACCTCAATATGAGAGCTGCCTCATCAAATAATTTCACTCTTGACGATCTTCGAAAAATCGTTTCAATCTGCAAGAAAAACGGCCTTAAAAGCTATCTTACTGTTAATGTCATTGTCTATGATCATGAAATAGAACAAATGCACCGCATTATTGATGCAGCAGTTGAAAGTGGAATAACTGCGGTTATTGCTTCNGATCTTTCAGTAATAAATTATGCTTTTTCTTCAGGAATTGAGGTTCATCTTTCAACACAACTTAATATTACAAATATTGAATCTTTAAAGTTCTATTCTCAATGGGCTGATGTTGCCGTATTGGCCCGGGAATTAAATCTTTCCCAGGTCACTCATATTTATAACCTCATTAGGGAACAGAATATAAAAGGTCCTAAGGGAGAGCTAATTAAGATTGAGATGTTTGTACATGGTGCATTATGCATGGCTGTCTCGGGGAAGTGTTATTTAAGTCTTCATGAAAACAACAAATCAGCTAACAGGGGTGAATGTTATCAAACCTGTCGGAAATCCTATTTCGCAACGGGTAAAGAGTCGGGTTATGAACTTGAGATTGACAATGAATATATTATGTCTCCCAAAGATCTCTGTACGATTGGGTTTCTGGATAAACTAATTGAGGCAGGTGTAAGAGTTCTGAAAATAGAGGGAAGAGCCCGATCTGCCGAATATGTTAAGGAAGTTACTTCATGTTATAACGAGGCTGTAACATCTATTGAAGATGGAACATATAACAAAGAAAAATCAGATCTTTGGAGAGAAAGGCTTGCAACTGTTTTTAACAGAGGGTTCTGGGATGGATATTATCTGGGGCAGAAGATGGGGGAATGGAATACAAACTATGGTTCAAGTGCCACAAAAAGAAAACTTTACATAGGAAAGATTACTAACTATTTTACAAAACTTAATGTTGCTGAAATCAAGCTTGAAAATGGCGAGATGAAGAAGGGCGATACNATAATTGTAACCGGACCTACTACCGGAGTTATTGAATTTGTCGTAGACGAAATACGTGTTGACCTTAATGTTACGGAGAAAGCCCTGAAAGGAGAACTATGTTCAATTAAATCTCCCGATTACCTGAGGAGATCCGATAAGGTTTATAAATTAGTTGATTCTAAAGATGTTAAAAATCAATAACTGCTAATGGTTACCACTCTAGCTTATCTGCTGCATCCAGAATTTTCAAAGCATTAGATTCAATATCATCAGAAGTTGTCTCAACATAGATAAGATTTTTTTGCGTTTTCCTCTTTAAACCAAAAAGATATGCCTTATCATAATAGTACAATGTTATTTGGATAGCCCTGGCAAAATCTCCTGCCTCTACAGCATTGATTGCATCCNGGGTATTATTTCCNCCAAGGCGCTTACTTATTTTCAAAATGCTTGTTTTAAGATATTCGGCAGGGTAAGTTGAGTATTCTTTTATGAGTCTGGGTAATCTGGTTTTAACATCCATTATAAGAACAATTACCGGAGAGTTCTGCATATTTGAATAAAATCCATCCGGCATAAAAACAGAACCAATATTCCTGCTTTCATCTTCAACCCAGCAAGGAAGATCGCTTCCTATCAGTTTCAATTCATTAAATAATAAATTCGCAAATTGTTCGGTTGAGGGCTGAGGCGGTTGACCAAGAGACCCGAAAGCAGATCCTTTATGATTTGCAATGCCCTCAAGGTCAATAACTTTTTGACCGTGATCTTTAAGATATTTGAGAATATGGGTTTTACTGCTTCCTGTCATTCCACCAAGGACAATCAATTTTCTTTTTTCTGAAATACTCTCAAGAATATAGTGCCGGTATGATTTATATCCTCCGTCGAGCACTTCCGTTTCAATCCCCCCCTGGGAAAAGAGCCACGCCATTGCTTCTGATCTCATCCCGCCCCTCCAGCAATGAACCAGAATCTTGCCGTTTTTTGCAATAAAAATAGCTTGTTCCAGTTTAAAATACATAGATGGACCAGTTTGTTTCAATCCTTCTATAATTGCTGGAATGCGCCCTTCTTTTTTATATTTTGTTCCAACAGCAGCTCTTTCAATATCATTAAATAAAGGAATATTAATAGCTCCGGGAATATGTCCGAATTTAAATTCAGATGGAGATCTAACATCAATCAGAGGAATACTTTCTGCAAGTTCAAGAAACTTTATGACATTAATTTTCTGTAAAGGCATGATAAATTTATGATTCCTGAAACAATTGAAAAAAACGGGAACTTCCAGGGGAATATTTTTAGAAATATCTGGTAAAGAGCTTTTTAAGGTCTTCCATTTTGACAGGTTTAGAAATAAAATCCTTAATCCCCGACAATTCTGCTTTTCTTTTTGTCTCAGGCATGTTATCTGCAGTAAAGGCTACAATTAAAATAGATTTGTCAATCTCCAGAATTTTTTGAGAAGCCTCAAATCCATCCATCTCAGGCATAATAAGGTCCATTAGTATAAGATCATATTTGTTGCTTTTTGTCAGAAGGTACCCAGAATAACCGTCGTTAGCAAGATCAAATGAATAGCCTAAAGTTCTTAGCATTGTTCCGATAACTTTCTGATTCATTTTGTTATCCTCAACAACTAATATTTTAATCTCGTTTCGCTCCCAGGCTATATCAACCGGCAACGTAGCACTCTCTAAATTAGGGAAACTCTCTTTAATAATACTTATGAGTTCGCTTATATCAAATGGCTTTACCAGATAATGATCAATTCCCAGAGTAATACATTTCAGGTAATTTCCCTTTTTATCATTTTTACTAATCACCAGAAAGATAAAGTTGGAGACAAGGTTCTTTTCCGAAAGTGTTCTTGCCGCTTCAAATCCGTCAAATTCCTCATCATCAAAAATTACAACAAAGTTATACCTGCCCTCAGGATAATTCAAGTTTGCTTTAATCTGATTTACTGTCGATTTCTGAAAAGTTGTAATAGAAATTGTGAGTCCAAGTTTGTGCAAAGCACCTAATACCTCCTCGTCGCGGTTTTGATTTCCGGTAATAACCATTGTTTTGATCTTCTCATAAGAAGTAATGGTATCGAGGGAAATATCTTTTATTGGTTTGCTGCTTGAATAAGTAAGTATTGTAAATGACACTTTTGTTCCAGTATCGCCTGAGATGCCAGACGGACTTTCTGCAACCAGCTCTCCCCCCATTAACTCAACTAATTGCTTTGAAATAATTGTACCAAACCCTGAATCATCGCTTGTCGAGCCAGCCTTTGTCTCAATATTTACAAAATCGCCAAAGATTTTTTTCAGACTGGCCTTGTCAAAGCTAGTTCCCGTGTCGAGTATATCAAAACCAAGAGTAATAATCCCGTTCCTGTTGCTTTTGACTACGCATTTAAGTTGAATTTCACCTTTTTCTGTATTTCTGATAGAATTATTTAAAAGATTAGTTAAGACTTGTCTTAACCTGAACGGGTCTCCAATAATTCTTTCCGGAACTGTTTCGTCAATCATACAAGTCATACTCAGATTGTTGGAAGTAACATGAGTCTTTGCCAGATCAGTACAATAATTAATCTCTTCTCTCAGATTAAAAGGGATCTCATCCAGGATCATTCTCCCTGATTCAATTCTTGAAAAATCGAGAATATCGGTGATGATACTTAACAATACTTCGGTTGACCGGTGAAGCAAGCTTACAATTTCACTTATTTCAGGTGAAAGGCTGAATTTATTTAAAACGTCTGTCATCCCGATAATACCATTTAAAGGAGTTCTGATTTCAAAACTCATTCTTGCAAGAAACTCCGATTTGGCAACGTTGGCTTTAGCTTCCTGCTTTCTTGCTGATTCAAGCATTGTAACATCAATCAATATCTCCATTGTTGCTTCTTCACCCATGAATTGCACAGGAATACTGTTTCTGTAAAGAACAATTTCTCCGATTTCCTTCTTGATTATTACAAACTGGTCGGGATTAAAAGTACCTCCAAGATTCTTAGAAAAATAATCGCTGTCGTCTGGCAATGAGGTCTCCGGGAAGATCTTACCTGTCATCTCTTCTTCCCCCAAATATGAATATTGACTGGCTGCTACTTTATTAGCCTTAATTATTTCCCTGTTTTTATTATGAATTATCACCCCTACAGGCATTTCTTCAATCAGAGTGAAAAGCATTTTTTCAGACGTCTTCAAACGATTCATTTCCGATTTTTGAGATTTAAAATACCGGAAGAAAATAAATATTATGATTTGGATAAGAAACAAGGTTCCCACAACAATAAACACTGAATTCCGGATAATGTATTTTTGAAAAAAACCGGTAGGTGCTGAAAAAACCAGTCCAAGGCCTCTCTGAAGAAGTTGGGTGGAATAATAAGATGAAATTATTTCTTCCTTATTTCCGTCAGAAATAGATNCATGTATAAAATGATCAACTGAACCATCGTCAATGCCTCGACTGATCTTGTCAATATTAGAGTAAGTAAGCTTTCTAATNTTATTATCGTAAATAATTTCTCCCGAATCGCTGACTACCCATTGCCATTGATATTCCTTCAGGTTAAATACAGTGAAAATTTCTTTGAAATACTTCTGATAGTCAACAGTGACAACTATATTGCCGAATAGTTCATTTTTCTTATTGTAAACAGGAAGATAGTAATCAAATTTCCGGTTTTCCTGAACCAGTTTTTCCATATCAACCATTGACGGTTGAGCATTAAGGACAAATGGTTGCTCAAGCCAGTCCCCTGTTTTGTCACTTTTGTCATTATCCCTTTTTAATGTGAATTCATTCTTCCTATTGTCAAAAAATTTTATGCCGGTAACAAAATCATTATACTTTGAAAAGAACAGCTTCATTTTTTCTTTTACTCTGTTCTGATTATCATTTACTCTGTACTGATTATCGGGGTTCGCAAAAAACAGGGTAGGATCTTCGTTAAAAAATATCTGATTCAAATCGCTTGGGAAGTCGTTATTAATAGCATCCACAGAAAGTCCTACAATCTGTACCTGCCGGTCAAGAAGTTCAATAATATAATTTATCTGTTTGTTATACAAACTATTATAATAGAAATAATTTATTATAAGAATTAGTACAAATGCGGAATAAGTTATAATAAGAATTCTTTTCATTTGTGAAAAATGTTTATCTGCAAAGGAATATAAAGATAATCTTTAATACAATATTTTTAAATTACCGGTACTTATCATTATCTCCATCCAGTATATTAAGATAACTTTTATACCGGAGAAAGTCAATCCCTCCGGTTTCGACAGCCTTTCTAACAGCGCAACCCGGTTCATCAAGATGGAGGCAATTATTAAATCTGCAATCTTTTGATATTTTGAATATTTCACGAAAAAAATGGTATATCTCATTTTTTTTCATGTCGACTACTCCAAACCCACGTATTCCAGGAGTATCTATTATAAATCCGCCAAAAGGCATCTTATGCATTTCCGGGAAAGTTGTAATATGTTTCCCCTGTTTATGATAATCTGAGATTTCTGCAGTTTTAAGATTAAGAGCAGGATTAAATGAGTTAAGCAAAGTTGTTTTTCCAACTCCTGAGTTACCTGAGATAAGGCTGACCTTATCTTTCATCAACTCCTTAAGTGTTTCAAGATTAGTTTGGTCTTTCAGAGATAGCCTGAAACATTCATACCCAATTTTGGTGTACATTGCCTCGAGATATTTCATTTTTGCAATATCGTCCTCTTTATACAGATCTGTTTTATTAATAATAATTTTAGCAGGGACTCTGTATGCTTCAGCTGTAATTAGAAACCTGTCAATAAATTCTACAGGTGTCTCCGGTAGTATAATCGTAATCATTAGAAAAACCTGATCAATATTCGCAGCAATTATCTGTGAATGCTTTGACAGGTTTGTTGCTTTGCGCAAGATGTAATTTCTTCGATCAACTACTTCAGTAATAATTCCTGAATTATTTTTATGGTCTATTTCAAATAAGACAGTATCTCCTACAGCGATTGGGTTTGTTATGCGCAATTCTCTGATACGGAGTTTTCCCTTTACTGAGCAATCAATAATATTTCCTCCCTCAAGGAGAACCTTGTAACTGCTTCCGGTAGATTTTAAAACGACACCCCTTTCCAAGTGAAATATTTTTTTAACAAATGTAAATATTCCTTTGGAATATATTAAAACACATAGAGACGTCCAAATTGGTCTTCTCTAAATAGATATGATTAATTTTTATCTGTCTTTTAATTATCTGAAGCCATCAGAAGGAATGGTTTCATCTCAAAACTGTGATAATAAGGTCTTAATCTTTCAGTATTATAATCTGAGAGTTTCACGATTTTTTTGGATGATGTAACCACATCAATAGGCAGGTTATCATATCTTCCATTCTTCAGGACCACAATTCTTCCATGAACNCCTTTGAGGATCAGATCCAGAGCCAGGTTTCCATAAGCCATAGGGACAATTGAATCCAAAGCATCAGGATCTCCTCCACGTACCATATAACCAAGTTTCTGGTAAATAACATTTATTACTTTCCCATGATTATACTTTGGTGAAAGTTCTTTAAGTTTTGCGGAAACCATTTCGCC
>JGI24132J36420_10001211_pt1 | contig 11789 bp, 7 predicted proteins | sample BarGraNGADG00212_3_FD_36420 | JGI IMG/M metagenome (IMG submission 36420) | reverse complement strand
TTATGGATATTCAGCTGCTTGGCTAATTGAATAATTAAATGATTATGAGTATTTTCAGGCTTACTCCCGTTATATGGCTTTTCATAGTAACTCAAAATACCCTCTTAAGAGGTCGCTAAGCGATGCGATTAAGCTTCTAAGGGAAAGCACTCAGAAATAACGATAGATTAAAAGAAGCCCCTGAGAATCGTTTTTCAGGGGCTTCTGGTGGGTATTAGTACTAACCAGAAAAAGGCAGGGTTTTTAGCCCTGACTTTTTGAATTAAAAACCACAGGGTTATAATCCCTGTTGATATTTAATATTTTATGAGTGTCGGGAATTATGAATAAAGAAGAATTAAGGGCTAAAGCCCTATTCTCAGGTTCGGTTACTAATCCCGGACTTAAGACCGGGATTAGTTTTTATGAGCGGAATGAGGAATTTTATATCACTATTCATTTCGTTTAAACAAATCGTAAATTTAATATATCTTTGAGAATGGGAATGGGCTACGCATCGATCCGACACATCGCTACAAGAAAAAAGATCCGACTTAAAACTTATAAATGGAGGTTATTGTTATGAAAACAAAAAGTTCTTTTTCAGTATTAATCTTTTTTGTAATTCTTGCAATTGGTATTGCATTAGCATATGCCAACTATGATGTTAAGGACAGTACGGGAGCCATATGGATTGGAGCTATTTCCTTCCTTGTTGCTCTTTTAGTTTCTTCTGCAATAAAGATTGCAGATCAGTGGGAAAAAGCAATTGTATTGCGGTTAGGACGTTTCGATTCACTCAGGGGACCGGGACTCTTTTTTATTATACCCATCGTTGACACCGTTGCTTACTGGATTGACGGCCGCGTCATTACAACTACTTTTACTGCCGAAAAGACCCTTACAAAAGATACAGTGCCTGTTGATGTGGATGCAGTACTGTTCTGGAAAGTTCTGGATGCCAAGAAAGCTGCCCTTGAAATAGCTGAATACAGAAACGCAATTAACTGGGCCTCCCAGACAGCCCTGCGTGATGTTATAGGTAAGACAATGCTTTCGGAGATGCTCGAAGGAAGAGACAAGATGAGCGCACAGCTTCAGAAGATAATTGATGACCGTACGGAACCATGGGGTATCAATGTGATCTCGGTTGAAGTTAAAGATGTTCTGATCCCTTCTTCGCTGGAGGATGCTATGTCGATGCAGGCCCAAGCCGAAAGAGAACGTCAGGCCAGGGTGATCCTGGGTGATTCTGAACGACAGGTGGCAGAAAAGTTTGGAGAAGCAGCAAAAACATATGAAAACAATCCTACAGCTCTTCATCTGAGAGCAATGAACATGCTGTATGAAGGATTGAAGACGAACTCCACAATAGTAATTGTTCCAAGCTCAGCACTTGAAACCATGCAGTTAGGGGGATTGGCTGGAATGACAGCATTAACCATGGGATTGAACAAGGAACGTGAAAAAAAAGAGAAGAAAAATGAGTATGAGGAAATAAAATAACACCAATAACCATAGAAGGCTTACGATGCAGCATCTCAATCCAGAATAAAATGATCAATAGTTTTCAGTGTTTTAAAATATCATAAGCTATTGTATAATTGATTATTATATTGCGCGATTCTCTTTTCTCAATATGTTCAAATATATCCCTAAATGGTTACTCTACAGCTCCGGGATTTGCATCTAAGGCGTTTGAAAAGAAGTATACAAACAACATAGTGAAATTATACAGCATGAAACGCAAATACGAATGCCATAAAAATTTTACAACAATGAGTAAGAAAATATTCAACACCAGATATGGTCAAATTACCGTTACTGTAGTACACAATCAGCTGGAATTTCAAATTCCAAATACAATGTCTTCTGACGCTTTACTTAAATGGAAAGTGATAAACCGGCAGTTATTAGAACAGCTCAGGAAGGATGAAAGAATTAATTGAAATAGTAGAAGATATGGTCAAACTGAGCACCTAAATCCGGAGTAAACACAAAGCTACAATAGTATATGCAAATCTCCACCCCAATTCCCCTCTATTTTCATAATGCTGATTATCAATTACCTGGCACACTTTAAATACCTCAGTTAAAACCTTTCATAGGCCCTTAGATAAGCGATCTCCGTTCATTAGCTACTATCCAAGATCGTTTAAATCGCCCAGACCACTTATTATATAGAATATAATGCCATATTGTAATTGATGGTATCTGATTATACGCCTGTTTTTCAATACAATATTGGATAATTATCATTTTAACTAGACAAGACGGGATATTTCTATGATTTGGAAAAACTCCAATTAAATTCCAATAAATGAAACAAATTAGATATATTACCGAATAATGGGTTCGTTTAAATGCAAAATCCCAATCATGAAATTAGCACAATTCAGGTACAATCTTCCACAGGAGCTTATTGCCCTTTATCCTTCAGAAAACAGGGATGAGTCGAGGTTATTGGTAGTAAACAGGGAAACAGGAGCGTTTGAGCATAGGATTTTCAAGGATATTACAGAATATTTCAGCGAGCATGATGTAATTGTATTTAATAATACAAAAGTGTTTCCGGCAAGATTATATGGGAATAAGGGGAAGACAGGAGCTGAGATTGAAGTATTTCTTCTGCATGAGTTAAACCAGGAACAGCGTTTATGGGATGTCATGGTTTCTCCTGCAAGAAAAATAAGAACCGGGAATAAACTATTTTTTGGGGAGGATGGTCTTTTAATGGCGGAAGTAATTGATAATACAACATCCAGGGGAAGGACAGTCAGGTTCCTTTATAATGGTACATATGAAGAGTTCAAAGAAACCCTGTACAGGCTAGGTGAGACACCGCTACCAAAGCTCATCAACCGCAAGGTTGAGCCAGAAGATAATGAAAGATATCAGACAATTTTTGCCAAACACGAAGGAGCTGTTGCCGCACCTACTGCAGGATTGCATTTCAGTCGTGAATTATTGAAAAAACTTGAGATAATAGGTGTAGATTTTGCAGAGATAACATTGCATGTCGGTCTTGGAGATTTCAAGAGTATTGATGTGGAAGATCTCAACAAACACAAAGTTGATTCAGAGAGGATCAGAATCACCGAAGAATGTACAGAAATTATAAATAAAGCCAAAGATCATAAATACAAGATTTGTGCTGTCGGTACTTCAGTTGTCAGAACAGCAGAGAGTTCAGTTTCGACCGACGGCTACATGAAACCATATGATGGCTGGACGCATAAATTTATATTTCCGCCTTATGAGTTTAAAGTACCTGATATGATGATCAGTAATTTTCATCTGCCGTATTCCACGCCTCTGATTATGGTTTCTGCATTTGCAGGGTACAAACTGCTCTTTGAAGCTTATAAAACTGCGGTTAAGGAAAAGTACGGATTCGGACCTTATGGTGATGCAATGTTGATAATATAGAGAATAACAAAGATTTTAAAGCTTTTGTTTGGATATGATCATCTATCTACCAATTAAATGGACTTTTCTCATAACTCGCTCCCCATTTCATTCTTTATAACATTCTCATGATCAATTATATAGAATCTCGTTATTTATAGTAATAAGATTTATACTGGATTAATTGAGGCTTCATTAAATTGATTCGCAAACACCCAATTTATCGGGCAATCAGAAATAACACTCAAAACTCATGTGGGGCTGGTGGCACCACAANCTCAAAACGCAGACCCCTNTAGATCAATGATTTACAGGGGTCTTTAAATTTCTTGTTGACGGAATTGGTGATGGAATTTACAATACACATCTAATCAGATACATAACTAACCATTTTTCTGATACATCTGCTATTTGGAATTTATTCCCTTTATTATTTGTTCCTCAATGATTTTAAGTTCAAATGGTAATTCACCTGATTTGAGGATGTTGACAAGATCGTTCGCTTCTTCGAGAGTAAAATCTCCAGTAATTTCAGTATTCCCTCCGGAAATTTCATCCATTACCCTCGGGTAGGATCTGACATAGCCGTTAAGAACAACTGCGATGCATCGGTTAACATTTTCTCGTGTTATTCTGGCCCAGGTAATGGTCCCTTCAGCATTCATAGTTAAGTCGATCTTAATATCTGATTTAGAAGGTCCTGTAATCGGTTTGGCAGAAATAATTACACTGCCATCAAGTGGAGCACGTCTGTTGGCTGTTGTTACCTTAATCGCATGTAAACCATACAAAGCTTTTGAAGGATCATATTTATACGGATTTGAGTCCCAGCAGAACTTAAGATCATTCGGGAACAGGGCTTTTATCTTATCCATCTTAAGATAGCTGTTAACCATTGAGGTGTCTTTTTCATTTGCAAGTCCAATCATGCATGATGGTAAGGGTTCTCCAGTGGTTGTAATTCTTGGACCAAGTATACTGAGTAGTGGATTCTGATCTGAAAATTGTTTCCGGGAATCAAGTACTGCTGTTTTTACAGTACTTTTTCCTGTTAAATCAGGATTCGGCTGTTTTTCTTCTTTAAGAGTACTTCCGGGAGAACGCATAGCTCGTAACAAATTATCTGCCTTTGTCAGATATCCAATTATCTCAGAGTTCTCATATGTCTCCCATAATTCCAGTGTATTGTTACTGGTGATCACATTTGTAATCAGGCGGACTTTGCTGGTATCGATATTGTGAAGCGTTAACAATATTTGAGGTTCAACAATGTCAAGTTTTATATTTTCCTGTGGAATTTCAAAGAAGTAGATCAATCTCTTATTAATTACCTCAGCAGCTTTATTCACATCACTAAGGTTTGTTACAGAATTATATGTTTGAGGTACGATTTTAACTTTAAAATCAAAGTTTTCTTTCGTCCTACATCCTCCGAATGAAAATGCCGCAATAATACATGCTACAATAATAAAATTTGTTTTCATAAAAGTAAATTTTAAGTTAAAAAATTATCACCTCCCTGGAAGGGAAGAGAAATAAAAAGCATTGTAAGGGATTTAACTTAAAACCGGCAGGTCGTCATCTTTGTTTGAAGGTAAATGAAAATATAACCTTAAAGGAAGAACAGGCCCTATTGAAAGCCATGTCTTTTTAATTAGAACAAAATTTTGAGCTATTCTGCGGTTGTAGTCCAATATTTTATTTTGGATTGAAAATGGATTAAGGCTTGTATTATGGAGAGCACATTCACAATATTTTTGAAGATTAGGTAAACTAACAGTGTTGCATATAATTGCGTTGTGGTGACTTGAAATATCTCCAAATACTAATTCATTTTGTGTAGTAAATTTTGTTGAAGATGAATAATGATTTCCTTGGTTATTTGAAGAAGCTAATACAAAAAGGGAGAATAGAATTAAAAAAAATATAGTTCTAAAGCTTTGGTCTGTATCTTCTTTATAATTTCCCATGGATCAAAGTTAAATAAATGTTTTGATTCAATTACATTCATTCAAAGGCTTTTTCTTTATAGTTTTAATTCTGTTAAGAGGACTTCGCTTAATCATAATGACTGTCAATGCGTTTTGTTTGGAATTTGGTTTCTCCTTCACGGTACTTTTTATACAGGGCACAGAACAATAGCCTTAACGTTAGTGATTTAGATATTACTGCAATTGACCAGAGTGCGATTATTCATTAATCCTACTCCTTATCAAAAATTTCTTTTCCTATTGCAGGAGGATCCCAGATTGTTGCACTGATATATCGTTCAGGACCAGTCTCTTTGTCCACAAAATAGTAAATGGCAACAATTTTACCATCAGGTCGCTGTACAACTCTAGGATAACCAATATCCCTTCCTGATCCATCATTTCGGAGAATATAATCTATACTCCATGTTTTACCATTATCTTTACTAATCTTGGCCCGGATATCACTGGTATTGGTTTTAGCACGTATACTGCCTTCATCAGCTCTGTAACCATAAATTAAACAAATCCGGCCGTCAGTCATTTTCACAAGTGCTGGAGGATTTCCCATACCGGTATCTTCCACCGGATTAGCTAATCTATTCCAAGTTAGGCCATTATCACTGGACATATAAGCAGCAATAAACATATTTCTACGTATTGTGACTAAAATCTCTTTTTCTGACAAACGTACTGAAGCTGGCATTATTGAATAACCTTCCTCTGGTTCAGGACCTATCCAAGATACAAACGACCAATTCTTCCCCCCGTCAATTGTTTTAATACACATAACTCTCCCTTCCTTACCATCTGATTTAGAGGCTGTAAGAAAAAGTATACATCTGTTTTTGCCATCCACTATATAATCAGTTCTTGCTGCAGTACCTAACGTATTAAAATCAGGAAGTTTGCTAGGCCCTTCCCAGTTATGACCTCGGTCATAAGAATACCAAAAAAGTGATTCTCCACCATCAACATTGGTCATACGAATAGTAAAGGCAAGATCTGGATGTTCAAAATTTATACCTTTACAATCAACTACCTTCTGTAGTGGCACATCATATCTCTCAATACCATGATAGCTACCGTGGTTGGGAACAAACAAATCTCCTTGCCCTGATTTGCCCGGATCTTCGATTTTCCAAGTTTCTCCACCATCAAGACTTCGAGCCAACAAATGAAGCTCTGGTTTCTCCCGGTCTATATTATGAAGTGCCGGTCCTAAATCTTTGTAAAAGCCCTTTGCAAAACCTACTAAAATCTCATCACCCCAGTTCCATATTCCAAAATTTGCTGGCCATCCTCCAAACATTCCTCGCTCGAAATATACTTTAACATTTTTTGTATCTTTCTGATTGGGTTGGGCAAATAGCACCTCAATTGAAATTACATTCAGAAATAAAAAGATGAGTAAACACGTATTCTTTTTCATAAGATATTTTCTTAGAATGATATTATTTAATTTTAATCCAAACTTCTTAGTACATGACAAAAAATATTAACTAATTGACTGTTAGAATATTATGGTATAATTGTTAATAAAAACGTGTTCATTTATTTGGATACAACTTTGATATTCAATTAGTTGGAATAGTGCTACCAATACTATATCCGACAATGAATACCAAGGTTGAAAACAAAGTTAGTATTTTGTCATGCCAGTCTATTCGATTTACGACGTAGTCTTCTTATATTTCTTGTATATATCACAAAATACATAACAGGTATCAAAACCAGTGTTAAGAATGTAGCAAAGCTTAACCCAAAAATGATTGTCCATGAAAGTGGTCCAAAAAACATTACGTTATCACCTCCAAAATGTAAATGCGGATTTAACTCTGTTAACAACGTTGCGAAGTTGATATTCATCCCAATAGCCAAAGGAATAAGGCCAAGTATAGTCGCTGTTGCTGTGAGTATTACGGGTGTAATACGCGTCTTTCCTGCCTCTATAATAGCCTTACGTGTTTTAACTCCCTGGCTTTTTAATATATCGGTAAATTCTACCAGTAGTATCCCATTCCGGACAACAATACCGGCCAGTGCAACAATCCCCATTCCTGTCATGATAATTGAAATAGTCATGCCAAAGATCATGTACCCGAGGAGCACACCAATTAAGCTGAAAGCTACCTCCGATACAATTATCAAAGCTTTTGACATTGAGTTAAACTGTGTAATAAGTATAAACATTATGAGGAACAAAGAAAGTATCATGGCTTTTGACAGAAATAACATTGATTCCTTTTGATCCTCCTGCTCACCAGTAATTCGGACATCTATGTCAGATGATTTTGTAAACTGTGGAATTACTTTACGAAGTTGAGCATTTATTTGATTTGCGTTAAACCCGTCAAGAACATTAGATGATAATGTGATTACCCGTTTAAGATTAAGCCTATTAATCTGACCGTAACTGTTAACATAATCGAGATGTGCAACTACCGATAGTGGAATTTGACGTATAAGTCCTGAATTCATATCCCTGTAAGTTATTGTAAGATTGAGTAGTTGTTCTATATCCTTACGCTGGTTTTCTTCAAAACGAAGCATAATAGGGTACTGGTCCTCCCCTTCTCTAAATTTAGATACTTCTTTCCCCANCTGGCCGGTACGGATTGCATCGCCAACAACAGCGGCACTGATACCTTCATAATTAGCCCTTTCCCGATCCAGATTAATTATAATCTCCGGTTTGGTTGCAGCAAAATCAGATTTTAGCTCCTCAATACCTCCTATTTGCAATGAGTCTACAAATCGTTGAAAATGTACAGAGGTCAAATCAAGTTGTGCCAAATCATCCCCGGATATTTCTATATTAATCGGTTTTCCGGTAGGAGGTCCCATTTTTGTTTTATCAACGACTATTTTAGCCCCCGGAATATCCTTCAGGGCCTCACGCATATCATTCATGTAAGCGCTTGTGCTTTGCCCTTTCCGGTACTTATACTCAACAAAATTAACGGCTATCTTAGCCAGGTTAGATGATTTGCTGGAATTATCGAAGTTATTATCTGAGGCAAGAAATGCTACATTCGTAACAACTGATTCCACAATTGGATTTTTCTCACCAAGTACACCCATAATTCTATGCTCAGCAATGTGGGAAACAGAATCTGTAACACTTATTTCGGTACCTATTGGCATCTTAATATATGTATTAATCGTATTTGGCTCATTATCAGGGAAAAAGACAACCTTTGGTTTAACAATATTATTTAAAACCATCGTAAAAACAAACAAGCCAACCATACCCCAGAGTATATACCCGGGCCTTTTCCCCTTCAAAACCCATACCAGGGTATTCTCATATCTCCTCATCATGGCAGGGATAAAACGTGATTGAAATTTTCTTAAAATCTTATAGCCGAATAAATTATGACCCAAAAAGGATATTGCTAAAAAAACAAGTAAGTTAGCGATTACATTAAGGCTGAATAAATAAAACGGAATAGATGCCAGTACTATGGATGCTGTTATTTTATATAGTTTAGGTAAAGCAACAGGGCGGTCTTCCTCATCATGCTTCATGAAATCAACTGCAAAAACAGGATTAAATATATATGCAACAATTAAGGAAGCAAAAAGAGTAATAATGAGTGTTACAGGAATAAAAACCATAAAACTTCCAACTACACCGGGCCAGAATGCAAGGGGAAAGAATGGTGCCAGAGTAGTAAGAGTACCTGAAAAGATAGGTACAAAAACTTCACCAGCTGCGAACTTTGCGGAATGGGCAATATCCATTTTTGTTTTCCTGTGTATTCTGTGAGTGTTCTCGATCACTACAATAGCATCATCCACAACAATTCCAAGTGCAAAGATGAAAGCAAACATCACAAGCATGTTCATGGTAAAACCAATCCATGGCAGAAAAATATATGCAATAGCCATAGATAATGGAACAGAGAAGCCTACAAAAATTGCATTTACAAGTCCCATGAAGAACATCAGGACGATGACCACAAAAATAAATCCGATTATTATCGTATTATTAAGTTCATTTACAGTATTCCGTGTGTTGCGTGATTGGTCACCTGTGACCTGAACTATAAGATTTGACGGAAGTTTGGTCTTCTGCATGTCTGCAATGATTGCTTTTATCCCATCAGAAGCATCCAGCAAATTCTGACCACTTTTCTTTATTACGTTAAGTGTAACAACGTTTTTTCCGTTGTATCGTGCGAAGTTTTCCGGTTGATGATAGCTGTCTCGCACTAAAGCAATATCTCTAAGTTTTATCTGTGCACCACTTGAAGTGCTCATCACTATATTTCTGATCTGATCAATATTGGTGACTTCACCAACAACCCTGATAGAGCGGCTCATTCCCTGCAGATCGATATTGCCACCTGAAACCGTCATGTTATTTAGGCTTACCGCCTGTTCTACATCTCTGAAGGTAAGACTGGCTGCCTTCATCTTGTACATGTCAATATCAATCTGAATTTCCCGGTTAAGCGCTCCTCCTATTTCAACCCTGGTAATTTCTTTAAGACTTTCAATCCGGTCCTGCATGTCATCGGCGTATTTCTTCAGACGATCAAGAGGGATATCCCCGGACAGATTGATGTACTGAATTGGTATCTCTGAGAGATCGATCTCCATTACCGATGGTTCAATAAAAGATGGATCATTTGGTAAATCTTTTTTGGTCTTATCAACAGCATCTTTTACTTTCTGCTTAGCATCCTTAATCTCTATGCCAGTATTAAACTCAACGATAATAGCGGAAAAATCCTGTACTGAACGTGATGTAATCTTTTTAACGCCACTGATAGATTTAAGATTCTTCTCTAATGGCCTTGTTACCAGGTTCTCCATATCAGATGGTGAGGTGCCAGGATAAATAGTATTAATATTTATCATCGGAATCATAATCTCAGGAATCTGTTCTTTAGGGATTGTGTAATAATTAATTATACCAAACACTAATATTATGAATACAAGGACGTAAACACTGATCTTATTGTCAATAGCCCAACTGGTTGCAAAAAATTCTTTATATTTTTTTTCCATGAAAATATTTTTTTATTCTCTGATTAATTCAATATCAGAATAATACTTAAAACCTAACATATTCGCCATCTACCAGTTCCTGATAACCAATTGAAATAACTCTGTCGCCAATTGCTAAACCCTTAAGAATTTCCGCAACACCGTTATAGCTGTTCCCTATAACCACTGGTTGTTTGAATGCTGCATTGTATTTATCCTTTGGACGTACTACATAAACATAACTATCAACCTGGTCAGTCTGAATCACATTCATTGGAAGCAGGATAGAATTATCGGAATGGTAATCGTTAATCTGAATAATTGCTATCATATTAGCTTTCAGATCCTGTATACCATCTGAAATGTTTGTTTCAATTAAGAAAGTGCGATTTACGGGATTGATGTATTTGCTGACGAATTCTACCTTTGTCTCGATTTGTTTATTAATATCCGGAAACAGAACAATAAGTTTATCTCCGATCTGTACTTTTGAAGAGTATGCTTCTGATACTTCAGCAGTAACCTTTAGATTTTTAAATGCAACGACTCTATAAGCTGCTAAACGAGGATCAGGGGAAACCACACCACCAACTTTTATATTACATTCTTCAATGGTACCATCAATAGGTGATTTGATCTTAAACTTATCAACCTGCTGCTTTAAAGATGTAATCTGCCGGTCAAGTGACTCTTTGGTTGTCTTTGATTGCAGAAACTGAACTTCACTACCAATTTTCTGATCCCAGAGACGTTTCTGCTTATCAAACATATCTGATGCGAATTTATAATTAGTCTCCAGACTTTGCATCTGACTGCGATACTGCTGATCATCAATCTGAGCTAATACCTGACCTTTTACAACCTTCTGACCAACATCAGCGTACTTTGCAGAAACGGTCCCTGGCGCCTCTGCAAAAACAGCAGCATTCTGATCNCCATCGAGNTTACCCTGTACTTTTATGAAATGGTCGAATGAATTGCTCTTTACTTCTTCCAAACCAATAAATTTGAATTTCCCGGGGTCTATTAAATCCTTTTGCTCTGACTTTAGCTCATCCTCAAGATTTTTAATTTTATCAGTAATTATGGTTTGCTGATCTTTTAATTTTGAAAGTTGTGCCTTCTTGTCTCTGTTGCATGAAAACATTATTAACAAAACTAATATACTTGCTATACTTAAATTGATGGTTTTCATTTCTGATCTGATTTGTTTTATTTTTGAAATTACTTATTCAGTTTATATTTAATTAATACCTAAAATACGATCGAGTTTAGCCTTTGCATTCAGTAATGAGAGAAAAGAATTGTAGTAGTTCGATTCAGCGGTTAAGAATTGACTTTGNTTCTGGGTCAGTTCAAAGCTCGTGGAAACACCCTCTTTGTACTTTATTACTGATTTATCATAAACTTTTCTGCTCAGCAGCATACTCTCCC
>JGI24132J36420_10001209_pt1 | contig 11799 bp, 7 predicted proteins | sample BarGraNGADG00212_3_FD_36420 | JGI IMG/M metagenome (IMG submission 36420) | reverse complement strand
CTTTCGGAGTTCTATATTTCTTATTCGATTCATTGGATTTTAAGCCGTCAGCAGGATTTAATACAGTTCATTTTCTTGATTATCTTTATTTTAGTGCTGTAACTTTTACAACAATCGGATATGGGGATATCATTCCAAAAGCCGGAGCCGGACAGGTAATTGTTTTGATTGAATCATGTTTTGAGCTGGCCCTAATTCCTCTTTTTGGAGGATACCTTGCATACAAATTTTTACAGAGGCCTAATGACATCCTGTTAACTGACAATTTTTTTATCCGTTATAGAAATCAACGCATTTTTCTTTCTTCACGTGTTGGCAACAAGGGAAAAAACTTAATCGACTGCACCGCAACAATTGAGTTTATTCAGATTGCGAACAATGAGAAACGGACTTTATATAAACGGGAATTAAATACCCCCCTGGTAGAGCGAACCTGGTATCTGGAAATTCGTCTTGACGGCGAGGAAAATGCAGTTGCTCTTCAACAATTGAAAATACTAATGTCAAATCCAGATACCTCGATGATCCGGACGACAGTTGCAGGATATGATTCTAATTCCGGAAACCTGGTTCATGTTTTCAAGCATTATACCATGGATAAATTAATGTTTGGAGGAAAATATTCCGACGTTTACACATGGGTAGGAGTCAAACGGACAGAACCTGACTGGACAAACTTTAATAAGGTTGTCAGTTTAACACCAACTGAAAAACAAGTTATAGATGACCTCTTGTACAGGTAATTGCCTTTCTTTCTTTTTTCTTCATATATTTGAAACGTATATTAATGATCAAAACACCCAAAATCATTTATATGAATTGTTATATTTATAATCGGCTTAAGGCTATAATTGTTACTAAAAAATTCTATATGATATTGAATAATTTGAAATTATCCGTGCTTTTGTTAACCACGGTTTTGATTCTTTCATGTAATTATCCTCTAAAGGGACAAGAGGTTAAGAATACAACAGAGCTTAAGTTTAAAAAAACATCGGTAAATAAAATTGTCCCTCCTGGAAATACTGATATTGATGATCTCGCTTCATTCATTGCAGGAATTCCTGCCAGTAATAAAAATAAATGCTACGCAAGGCTTGATACAACTGTGAAATGGATTAATTATGCGAAAGAACTTAATAAAATGTTTGCAAGGGCAGACACTTTCCGCTTTGTAAAAATGAAATCATGGGCAGACAGTGAGTTAATAAAAAATCATAGTATTAAAACCGTATTTTATCCATTCTCCGGTCCCGATTTTTTGAATGCAAATATTTTCTATCCTGATGTTGACCAATATATTATGATTGCAATGGAACCAATAGGTTATTTACCAAATATCTGCGGTATGCATCCCGACTCAGTTAACAGTTACCTGAATACAGTTAATAATTCATTGACTGATATTTTCAAACGCAGCTATTTCATTACAAAGACAATGGATACTGACCTCAGGACGAATAAAGTACATGGTGCAATTCCACTTATTTCTCTTTTCATCAAACGGACAGGTCATCAGGTAGTTTCTTTTGATAAAGTAGGTATAGACTCTCTTGGCAAGATGAAAATGCTTGACAATTATAATGATATAAAGGGTTTGGTTCCCGGGATTAAAGTTAATTTTAATTCTTTATCTGATAAAAAAACTAAGTCAGTATATTATTTCAGAACCGATATCTCGGATAAAGGACTGGCTAAAAACAAAGGCTTCAAAACTTACATGTCGGGATTACCAAAATCGTTTACTTATTTAAAAGCAGCATCATATCTCATGCATGGAAGTGACTTTAAAGTAATCAGAGATCTGGTATTCGAAATTAGTTCAACCATTTTGCAGGACGACTCAGGTATAGCATACAGTCTTTTCGATAAAACGAAATGGGATATTAAGCTATATGGAAAGTATTACAAACCAAGCACAGAGTTTTCTTATATAAGTGAACCAACTCTTGAAAAAGCTTATAAAACTTCTGAATACAGACCTATCTCATTTTCTCTGGGATATAACTGGCGATCTGAACATTCCAACATGTTGTACGCTGTAAGGAAATAAATTTACCTTATGTTTTAACTATGTGTTTTATTCCTGGGAACATCCTGTTTTTCAAGGGAAGATCCGTTTCTCTTTTTAAAAATATAATACGCAGGAATGCCGGCAAGAACTGTTAATGTGGCTACTGAAGCTTCAATGGGACGGTCAGCATAAGCAAGTCCAAGAATAAGAAGGCCGGTCAGAATATATACAAACTGGGTAACAGGGTAACCAGGCATCCTTATAGCATGAGGATTATTCCTTCTCAGTTTAATAATACTAAAGACTGTCAATATTGGAAATATTCCCAGAGCAAAACCCATATAGGTAAGTACCTGCTCAAATGTCCCTGAAAGGACAAGTACAACTGCAATTACGCATTGCAGAAGGATTGAATTGGAGGGAACATTGAATTTTGGATGGATTTTGGCAGCCGATCTGAAAAACAATCCATCTTTAGCCATGGAATAATAAACCCTTGGTCCTATAATAATAAAGGCACTCAGGGAGGAAAAAAGAGCAAATGCTATCAGGAGAGAAAAAAGGATATCAGCTGATTTTCCGAAAAGATTGCCCATTGCAAGTCCACCAACAGAAAGAACACCTTTCATCTTCTCCGGATCGATCCCATAAATAAACAATGTGTTGAGTCCCAGATACAGAAATATTACAATGCCTGTGCCATAAAGAAGCGACCTAGGAAGAATTTTTGCCGGATTTTTTATTTCGGCACCCAGATAGGTTGATGCATTCCAGCCACTGTATGCGAACATGATCCACATCAGGGAGAGTCCAATGGTCTTCCATCCGGTAAAACCCGCAGCGATGTGACCTCCTTTGCTGAAGTTACCCATATCACCTTTCCCGGAAGTGAATCCGGCAATTATAAGGATCAGAATAAGAGCGACTTTAAGAACGGTAAGAATATTTTGAATTTTTGCTCCATATTTAATTCCGCGATAATGTATAAAAGTGAATATCAGTATTATCCCTATCGCAAGCAATTTCCCGGTCCATAACGGACTTAGTATCCCGGATGCATCCAGCCAGGAAGGTACTATATTAACAGCCCTGCAGAAATAAGCACTGAAACCAAGCGCCGAAGCCGCAATGGGAGCTGAAAATCCTACCATGAAGGATACCCAGCCGCTTAAAAATCCAAACAATGGATGGTAAAGTTTAGAAAGAAAAAGATACTCACCTCCTGCTTCAGGCATAGCTGCCCCAAGTTCCCCGTATGAAAGTGCGCCGCATATTGCAATGATCCCGCCAACTACCCACAATGCCATCATAAGGAGCGGATCATTTAAACCTGCCATAAGAAGGCCTGATGTAGTAAATATTCCTGCTCCAACCATATTTGCTACAACTATGTTTGTTGCAGGAAAGAGGCCAATTTGCCTCTTTAGTTTTACGTCATTATTCGTCATATCCATTTATAAGTTCTTTTATAGCTTACCTTTACGTCACCACCAGAGATGTTTACCCTGGTCATGACATCAAAGCATTTTGCATCAATGAAACAATTTATTTTAATTTGGAGCAAGATAAATAACATTATGATGTAATTGGGTTCAATCAAATATTAAATTTGCCACAAATTCTATAAAATGAAAGTAACTTATTCAGCTTCCTGTCAAAAAATAAGTAATAATAAGAGATTTTATGTAACCTCAATGATTCCTATATTATTCTTTATCTGCTTTTTGAGATTGCAAGGTCAGGACTCTCTGCCTCTTTTGAAACAAGTCAGCCTTGCTAACACCGAACAGTTTTCAATTGACTCAAAATATGTTCCTGATGAAAATTATATAATTCAGGTCAGCCTGCCAATCGGATACAACCGTTCTGAAAGATCCTACCCTGTTTTGTATGTATTGGATGGAGATAAATCATTTGGAATGATAAAAGAAATTACAGACTGGTTGATCTGGAGCAAGGAGATAAAAAATATTATTGTTGTTGGAATAAGCTATGGAAAAGGAACTCAGGTCTGGTGGGAAAAAAGAGCGAGAGATTATACGCAGTTTGAAGATACTGCATATTATGAGTATCCAAATGCCGGCGGGGCAGACAAATTTCTCGGGTTTATTAAAAATGAGCTCTTCCCGGTTATCAACAAAAACTATAGGACTATTGAGGATTCAAATGCAATAATGGGTTTATCTTTCGGAGCATTATTAAGTTCTTATGTGCTTTTTACTCAACCGGAAATGTTTAAAAGCTATATAATTATTTCTCCCGCATTGTTTTTTAACAGGAACAGCATTTTAAAAACAGAAGTTGATTACTTCAGGAAACATAAAGAATTAAATAAAATGGTCTATCTGGCTTATGGTGATTCCGATAATAAAGACTGGGTAATTGATCCCACTAAAGAATTTATCCAGATCGTACAGCAGCACAAATATGATAGTCTTAAATTTATTACACAGGTATTCAAAGGAGAAACACATATTTCTGTTTTTCCCGGCGCCTTAACCCGTGGATTGAAGACCGTATTCAGACCTTAAATGAAATCCGGGATTTTCAAATTATTCAATTGCAATAACAGAGTGCTGGGTCCTGAAAAACAGGGCATTGCCTGATATCGCCGGAGTGGCCATACAGTTATCGTTAACCGTGTTTTTAGCGATAAGTTTATATTCCGGTCCGGCTTTTACAACATATACATTTCCAGCCTCAGAGGTGAAATATATTTTCCCGTCAGCTGCAATTGCAGAAGCTGAAAATGCTTCTTTGAAACTTTCTTTGTACTTAGTTTCTCCGGTTAAGGCATCAAAGCAGGTAAGAAGACCATTTATCTGAAGATTATACAACAAGCCTTCGTAAATCAGCGGAGTTTGCATGTAGGCTCCGCCACGCTTTATGCTCCATACAATATACTGATTTTTGGTGCTCACATCGTCAAGGGTGATATCCCCTTTTGCATCGGGTTTAACGACAAAAATTGGTGAGTTAGTACCATGGGCGCTGTTAATATATATCAGGTCGTTTGCGATTACAGGTGAAGGAGCCGGAGCATCGCCTCCCTTGCTTAATTTCCAGATCTGTTTCCCTGTTTCAAACTCATATCCGCATATCTGATTAAACCCGTTAGCAATAACCTGGGTCTTTCCGTTTTTGGAATAGATTGCAGGGGTGCACCATGTCGAAACTTCATTTCCTCTTGATGTTTTCCAGATTTCTTTCCCAGTACTTAGCTCAAGAGCCGTTATAAAAGGCTTTAAAGGTATGTCGCATTGAATAATGATTTTATCCTTATATATNACCGGAGAGCTTGCATATCCCCATTCGATTCCCGGATCGGTATAAGGTCCGGGATTAAGAATCCCCATATCCTTTTGCCAGATAAGTTTTCCTTTTAAATCGTAACAATATAGCCCTTCTGATCCAAAATGAACAATAAGATATTTTCCATCTGTAGCAGGNGTACAATTTGCCTGAGTTGATTTTGTGTGTCGTTTTGATTTGGGAATTCCTTTATGCGCTACTCTTTCCCAGATTATTTTACCACTGTATTTATCAAGGCAGTAAACCTTAAATTCATGCACCTTTTTATCATCAGCCTCATCAATATCACCGTACAGACCAAGTTTTAAAGATTCATCATTATTATTTGTTGTTGCTGTTGTTACAAACAGGTAATTGTCCCAAATAACCGGACAAGAATGAGCCAATCCGGGGATCGGAGTTTTCCACCTGATTTTTAAAGGACTCTCTATACCCCATGTTGCCGGTGTAACGGACTTAGTAATATACCCACAACCCATTGGTCCTCTGAATGATGGCCATTGCTGATTAAAGTCAGATTGTGAATACAATTTATCTTGATTGAAAAAAGCTAATCCAACTATTATAAAGAAGTAAATTATGATGTTCCTGTTCATAAGTATTATTTTTGAATTCGGATTTCTGATATTTATTTACTCCAAATGTACTCTGTTTTTTTAAATTATTTTGGAAGGAATCCATTGAAATATATTCAAACTTTATCACTAATTTTCGTGTTGAAATGTTGAGTTCCTTTTGAGTATAAATGAAGTATAAAAACTAAATTACTATGAGCCCTTTTAACTGGAAAGGAGAATGGATTACGGATGAATCTCCATTTGATAAAGCTGGTGAATATACTTTGAAACAAGAATTAATAAAAGAATTATTGGAAGTAACTAAAAAATATCAGGGAAGAATTAAGGATAAGATGATTGCAGATGCAGCAATTGAAGTTTCCAAAAAATATAAAACTCTGAAATAAAAAGGGAACTGGTCTTAATTGAAACACGTTTATTGGATTATAACTTATTAAACTGCCAAGGGCAATTGCAATTAGTGAAAAAGTGACTACAATTACTGTTTTCATTTATTTTGCATTAAAAAAAAATTAATAGTCCATCCCCTTCGAAATCTAATTATCATTGGCTATTTTATCTAATCAAAAGAGTTAAATAACAGATAAAAATAATAAATTGCATTATAATAAACCCTATCAACCTATGAAAATTTTTCGCTTCAGTTTAAAGATTATTTTCTTTTTAATTTTATCGGGCTGNCAAGTTAAGAAGGAATCATTTATTGTAAATTTTAATGGCAAAACATCAGAAACCAAATGGGCCATTAGTAAGTTAAATCCTGAGCTGCCTGCTGACTGGTCCTCATCCGGATATTTAACATTTGAATTAAAATCATCCGCCACTCAACGATTCGACCTGCGTCTCTATGACACGTCAGGTATCCGCAGGGTTACAATACAACCATTCCAGGATGCATGGATCAGGGCATCTATACCCCTTGTACATTTTCAGAAAAGGAACACAAAAGGGATGGATATGGCTGCAATTGGAAAAACAGCACGACCCGGTTACTGGATAGGCTTCTCAAACCAGGTTGGTTCAATCAGCAAGGTTGATTCCATCGGAGTGTCAATGAGGCTGCCTATTGGTAACCCAACCCTCGAGATCCGCAATGTTCAGCTTACAATGAGTGCAATGGATACTGTATTNGGACCTGTTCCGCTGGTAGANGAATTCGGACAATGGATAACCGCTGAATGGGATGGCAAAGCGAAATCTTCTGAAGGGTTGCAGGCTGCATGGAGTGAAGAAGATAAAAATTTGACAACAGGAAATTTCAATCTTTCAAAGTATGGCGGATTTTCAGGTAAGAAGTTCAAAGCAACAGGATTTTTCCATGTGGAAAAGACAGATGGCGTATGGTGGTTTATTGACCCTGAAGGTTTTCGCTTTTATTCAACGGGAACCACGGGTATCGGTCCGCGCTCTGAATTCTCAAGAGTTAAAGGACGTGAGTACATTTTCAAAGCGTTGCCTCCTGCTGCGGAACTTTCAGCTGGGAATCAGTTCCTTACCCCTCCTGTAAATCAAACTGCCAATCAAACAACGAGAACCGGAACAGCAACAAATTACTCATTTTACAGCTGGAACCTGTACCGACGTTTCGGATCAGACTGGTATCAGAAATGGATGGACTTTACCCTTCGCCGCCTGGACAACTGGGGATTGAATACTATTGCTAACTGGTCAGACCCAAATCTTGGCGACACCCATCGGAAAGCCTACGTGGTAACGCTTCGCGGATGGGGAATAGAAACCGGACTTATGGGAATGCCTGATGTATATGATCCATCTTACGCGGGAATTGTTGACGAAGCGGCTAAACGGCAATGCGCTCCCAAAAAGGATGATCCGTGGCTGCTTGGCTATTTCATCGGCAACGAACCTCCATGGCCAAACAGGGAACTGGAACTTGTAAATGTTATCCTGGCTGGCGATGCAACTTCCATGCAAACTGAGCTGAAAAAGTATCTTGAAAATGGAGACACTCCTGAACGACGCAAAGCATTTGTTTATGATACATATTCAAAATTTATCAGTACAGTCAATGCTGCTGTTAAAAAATACGACCCAAACCATCTGAATCTCGGTTTGCGGTTTGGCGGATCAGCACCTGATGAGATAATTAAGGCATCAAAGGGATTTGACGTTTTCAGCTTTAACAGTTACGGGTATTCCGTTAATCCTAACATGATAAAGAGGATCTATGATATTACCAGACTGCCAATGGTAATCGGTGAGTTCCACTTCGGAGTTCCTGGTCGCGGACTTGCACCCGGACTAGCACAAACTGTAAGCCAGCAAGAGAGGGGAGTTGCATACCGCTATTATGTTGAAAATGCCGCTGCAAATCCAGCTATAATCGGAACCCACTGGTTTCAATGGATGGATCAGCCGTCGACCGGACGCGGTGACGGAGAAAATTATAATATTGGTTTTGTAGATGTCACTGACCAGCCTTATAATGAGCTGGTTAATGCATCAAAGGAGACATTTGGCAGGCTTCTTAATGTTCATTCAGGAAAGGAACAACCGGTTACGAGACAAGCATTAACCCAATAAAACCGGCTTGTTTGACAGTACTATTCCGGAAGCCTGCCTATATGCAATTCCTTTTGAGCGGAAGACAGATAGGAGAACAGGGGAAGGTTACGCATTTCTTTAATATCTTTATGTTTGTTCACATTTACAATTACTATATCACCCATTCCTTTGCCGTATTCCCCTTTGAAATCGTAGAAACCAGCCATAATTGTAAGTTGTCCGGATTGGATCAGGTCCTTATATTTTTTGCAGGCTATGTTTACCTGGTAATCGAGATTCTTCTCAATAACATGTGATTCAAGTTTCCCTGAATCTCTGTTTTCCGAATATTCTTTAATAATTGGCTGCAAAAAGTCGAGTTCATGTTTAATCTCATAAGATTCTCTGTCGAATCCTTTCAGATACGATTTAATAGCTCCGCAATCGGAGTGACCCAGAAAAAACAATATGGGTGTTTTCAGATGATAAATACCAAAATCAACTGACCCTTCAGTGGATAAAATCTGGTTACCAATATTTTGTATTGAAAAAACTCTGTTGGAAGTATCGGGCATCATTGCATTCAGCGGAACACGTGAATCAGAACACGTAACAAGAGTAATATAAGGCTTTTGCTCAAAACTGAAACTTTCGAAATATTCATGTGGATGGGTTTCTTTAAAATAATTATTCCCTAATATGATATGTGAAATAATTTCAGGAGGCAGAAGCGTTTTTGGCTTTACCGGTGCTTTTAGAATATCCGGTTCGCTTTCACCAACTGCGTTAACAACTATATCGTGAAGCGTGTCGCGCCGGCTCACATGTCCGAGTAAATGTTCAATATCTTCAAACCTTAATGTATCGCGGACTTCTGAATGTGCTTCTGCAACCTTAAATGAAATACCTTTAGCTTCAAGATTATCATAAAGTCTCTTTATCAGCCGTGCACCGCTGGAATCAATGTTCGCCGATGTACTTAAATCGAATATTACAACTCTTAACGATGAACCCGATTCCAATATTTTAGCCCATACAACCCTGTAAATATATGCCACATTAAAATATACCAGTTCCGATTCTACCCTGAACAAAAGCACTCCAGGCAACAATTCATTATCGGGATGCCTCTTAATATCTGTATATCTGTTTGTGCCGGGAATTCTGCCCAAAAATGCAACATGAGGACTCGAGACACTCCTGATTATAAGAACCAATGAGAAAAGTGCTCCAATAAGCACTCCCTGTAATATTCCAAATACAATTACACTGAATAATGCTGTCATAGCAATTATGAAATCGAAACGGTTTACTTTAAATAACCGTTTCATTTCCTTTATATCGACAAGTCCTTTAATTGCAACAATTACAATAGCGGCAAGAATAACAGTAGGCAGATTTTTAAGTAAGCCTGTCAGAAACAGAAGACATATAGCAATAAACCCTGATGTAAAAACGATGGAAACAGGGGTCTGTGCTCCAGCTTTTTCATTAACTGCAGATTGCGATAAACCGCCGCTAACCGGAAATCCATTGCCTAATGAGATTGCAAAATTGGCAACCCCCAGGGCAAGTAGTTCCTGTCTTGCATCGATATCGTATCCATTTTTTTGCGCAAGTGTTTTTGCTGCAGATACACTTTCAATATAAGCAAGGATAAAACAGGCGAAGGCAAGCGGGAGTATGTTCCCTATATCCTTTAAATCCAGCACTGGAAAGTGCAGTTTTGGTAAGCCGCTTGGTATAATTCCAACCGTTTTAAAGCCCAATGATCCAAGCGGAGTAAATGAAATAACCAGAACAGATAATGCCACAACAACTATAACTATGGGTTTTCCGGAAAACAACTTATCTCCTACAATCAATAAAACAATTGCCACAATTCCAAAAATCAGAACATAAATATTTGTAGCTGGCATCTGGTGATAAAGAGCGGTTAATCGGCTGATAAAACTATCGCCGCCTGTTGCGACTCCAAAAAGTTTGGGCAACTGTGTCAGGCCAATTGTTATTGCTGCGCCTGCTTTGAAACCCACCAGAACTGTTTCGCTGATAAAATTTATTATACTGCTGAGACGCAGTATATATGCCAGAACACTCATGCAGGCAAAGATAAGTGCTGACAATGATGACAGGTCAATCCATCGTTGTATATCCCCACCCGAAAGTTTGGCCAGGGTCACCCCAATAAGCATTGAAATTGCAGAAGTTGGCCCGATTGCAAGCTGTTTGCCGGACCCCAGCATGGCGTAAAACAGGCCCCCTATAAGATAACCATAAATACCATATTGAGGCGGCAATCCGGCCAGTGTTGCATATGCCAGGGAAACAGGAATTGCATAAGCTGTCAATGTAAGTCCCGCCACTGCATCTTTTCCAAAAAGGGAAAGAGAATAACCTGAGAGCCAATTGTAAGCCGGTATATGTCTAGATAATTCTTCCTTAATTTTATTTTGCCAGTTCATAAACTTAAGTATTGAAGTATATGATTGCCCATGTCGCTAAAATAATATAATTCAATGGATCACACAAGGTAACGATAACTAAAATAATTATTGATTGTTATAAGTAAAAATCATCCTGTTTAAAAATGATCCGATAACCAGAAGAATGATCCAGGCTCTGTAAGTTAAATTCAATATCTTTATCGGAAATAAGTAAAAGCTGACACTTTAAAATCTGAAAAAATGAAGATCCTATCCCTTATCCTTCTTTTAAATATTCCGTATATTTTCCTTAACTCTCAAAATGCCGACAGTACCTGGATTGTAAATAATTACACCAAAATGGAAAGGCAGATTACAATGAGGGATGGGATAAAACTCTTTACCTCAATCTATGTCCCTAAAGACAATTCGGAGAATCATCCCTTTTTGATTACAAGGACCCCTTACTCATGTGCTCCTTACGGGGAAAATCAATGGAAAGATTACTGGAACAGCTACCTGAAATACTATCTGAAAGAAGGTTATATAATGGTAACTCAGGACGTCAGAGGAAGATGGATGTCAGAAGGTGATTTTGTCAATGTCAGGCCCTTTAATCCTGATAAAAAAAGTGTAAAAGATATAGATGAAGCCAGTGATACTTATGATGCAATTGATTGGTTAGTAAAAAATATTCCGCATAATAATGGCAAAGCGGGGGTTTTTGGAATTTCGTATCCCGGATTCTATTCAACCATGGCAGCAGCCAGCAATCATCCGGCGCTGGTTGCCGTTAGTCCGCAGGCACCTGTTACAAATTGGTTTATAGGGGATGATTTCCATCACAATGGAGCATTTTTTATATTGGATGCATTCAGTTTCTATTCCCCTTTCGGCGGAGGTTTCGGACTTCCGCATCCAAAACCCACTACCATAGCTCCTGCTACCATGGAGATGAAAATTC
>JGI24132J36420_10001203_pt1 | contig 11848 bp, 7 predicted proteins | sample BarGraNGADG00212_3_FD_36420 | JGI IMG/M metagenome (IMG submission 36420) | reverse complement strand
GCGAATATTAAGGCAAAAGTAACCCAGTCAAAATTCCTTAGCTGATATCGAGGCCGTTGCATATTACAGATACACAATCGTTATAATATAAAATCCTATTGCTTTATTTTGAAAATAGCTACGAAGCGGGCTTGTTTTCTCCAAAAAAATCAGCTGAGCGTGCCTATCAAATACGTTGGTGTGGCTTTAGTAACGAGTACCGCATATCGAACCCCTAATGTCAACTTACGCGCTACAACTATCGGCCTATAATTATCATTATACAGTATAGTGCTCTCGTTTTTACCTCGTTCGACCGCAAGGGCTCTGAAGGTTTTCCCAAGACTGAGACAGTTTTGCTCGTAAGCGATGCGATGGTGACCTGTAGTTAACATTCGCGATCGTTCTTTAGCTACTCTGCCAACCACAGGCTTCAAAATGAACGCAGGCGTTCCCTCTCTTTTTGAAAAACGTGTGATGTTTACCTTGATGGGGCGGATCTCTCGAAATAGCTGCATTGTCGCTTGAAAATCCTCTGCCGTCTCAGTGGGAAAGCCTACGATGAAGTCGGTCGATAAGGTAATATCTCGATATGCACGGCGGAAGCTTGCGACGATGCGCTTAAAATCAGATACGGTATACTCCCGTCCCATTCGCTCTAAAATCCGGTCAGAACCAGACTGCACTGGCAAGTGCAGAAATTTGTACACTTTCGAATACTTGAATGCTCGCAATAGATCTTCGACAATATCTTGGATTGAAGAAACGTTCATCATCCCAATACGGAGTCTAAAGTCGTATTTAAGTTCGTTAAGGACTTCTATAAGCTCTGGTAGCCTGCATCCGCTGTCTAGCCCATAAGCTCCTCCGTCTTGCGCCGTTAAGAATACCTGCCTTGCACCGTGCTGAATCCTGTGCTCTACATCCTTTGTTATGGCCTCTACGCTCCGACTTTTGATCGGTCCTTTTATAAGCTTCACGAGACAGTAGCTGCAGCTTCCCTGACATCCGTGAGCGATCTTCACTCTTGCGGTCACGTCACGCCTTGATGTTGCCTCAGGCTCACAGGAAAAATGAGCTAATATGTAAGGTGCAACACGGTCGTTCTGCATAACTAGCAATTCTGGAAACAAAGAACGCAGCCGATCACCGAGCGGCTGCACCATGCAACCGCTGACAATGAGTTTTCGTTGGCCTCGCTGGCCATATAGCAGCTCGATTCGCTTGAGGATCTTNCGCTCGGTGGCCTCAATAACCATGCACGTATTTAGAACGACGACGTGAGCTTCACTTGCGGAATCAACTAGCCGGTACCCCTCTAGCTGGCGTATGAGCTCTTCGCTTTCACTTTGATTTAACGTGCAGCCATACGTTTCAACACAAACTGACGTCATCTTCTACTCTTAAGCTATTTCACGCCTGACAGGAATCATAACGCACTGAAGCGCCCCNCTTAAATTCCAATAGTCAAAACCTGGACCGTGTTGCTTTGTGACATAATGGGAGTCATAACGCCAAGTCTGGANATAACAATAGATAACTATACGTTTTTGAGTATTAATGGGAGACTAAACACGATATTGCAGCTAACGTTGAGCAAGAAGATATGAAAATTTCAGTCGTCATCCCAACGATAAATGAGCCGGCCATTGAAAGCGTGCTTCACGATGTCTTTGACGCGCTAAAAGACCAGGATAAAGAAGTAATTGTCGTTGATAAATCAACAGATGAGACACCATTGCGTGCCGCCGAGCTTGGAGCAAAGGTTATCCACCAAACCGGGACTGGCTATGGGGATGCGTACATTACGGGCTTCAAGCACATTTCAAAAGGTTCAGAGGTAGTAGTCATCCTAGATGGGGATTACACTTACGATCCTTACGATATTCCAGCTCTACTTCAGCCTATCAATGACGGTGTTGATTTTGTTATCGGCAATCGATTCGCTCTTATGGACAAAGAAGCAATGAGTAAGAGAAACGCGCTTGGCAACAAAATGCTCACTGCGATGATACGATACTTGTATCACGTCCAAATAACTGATTCTCAGTCGGAATGCGTGCAATACGGCGCTCAGCACTTGATGATTTGAGGCTGCAATCGCCTCATATGCCATTCGCTAGCGAAATGATAATTGATGCACAAAAAGTCGGTTTAACAATTACTGAAGTTCCCATTAGCTACAGAAAAAGAGTTGGCGACGCGAAACTCGATCCGTTTAGAGACGCTCTAAGCATTGTATTTATGACCGTTCGCTTAGTGCGGGACTACAATCCAATAGTCTTTTTCTTACCAATCGGTTTTATATTCATCCTTATAGGCCTCGGTTACGGTGCAAGCGTCCTTATTGAATATACAACTACTGGAGTTGTAACGCGGTTCGCAGCTGCTATCCTTTCTGTTCTGCTTATTATGACAGGCTTACAGGTTACGTTCTTTGGCTTGTTGGCCGACATAATACTAACGAACCTGCGACGAAGATAAGCTAAGATGAATATTGCTTACGTATCTGATGTTGTATACCCGTTTGTAATGGGGGGGGCTGAGAAGCGCATCTACGAAATGGGTAGGCGTCTTGCTGCTCACGACGAGGTCCACGTTTTTGGCATAAAGTGGTGGGACGGTAACAAGGATATCGATTTAGATGGATTACACTTGCACGGCATTTGCAAGCCGCTCAGCCTGTATTCCGGAGAGAGAAGGTCATTTCAAGAGGCAGTGCGCTTTGCAGCCAGTTTAAGCCCTTTATCTGCTTATGATCTTGACGTTATTGACTGCAGCCAATTTCCGTATTTGCACTGCTTTCCATCAAAGCTGATCTCGCAGCTAAAAGGCGTTCCGTTGGTCATCACATGGCACGAGTTCTGGGGCGACTATTGGAACGAATACTTGGGCAAAATAGGGTTCCTTGGCAAGCTCACTGAGAGAGCAGCGCTGAGGGTGGCTGATAAAGTTATAGCGGTTTCCGAAGCTACCAAAGAACAGCTAGCGTGCCTCAAGAAAGATATAGCACTTGTGCCAAACGGTGTAGATATCGCCTTTATAGACTCCGTTGCACCTGCTGAGATCTCAGCTGATGCGCTTTTTGTCGGAAGGCTGATTCGTGAAAAAAACGTCGATCTGCTTATACGTGCCCTCCCCACCGATGCTACACTATGCATCATCGGCGACGGTCCCGAGAAAGAGAACCTCGTGCAGCTAGCAAAAGACGTCAATGCGACAGTGCGATTTGTCCGCACTCTGCCCTACACAGACCTCATTAGCGTAATGAAGGCCGCGAATTCACTAGTTCTGCCATCCGCTCGTGAGGGGTTCGGTATTGTTGCCCTTGAAGCGCTCGCGTGCGGTACGCCCGTCATCACCAGCAACGTTGAGAAAAACGCGGCGAGCGCACTCATCACGCCGGGAGAGAACGGCTTTCTTGTAGCCCCAACCGTTGAGGAGATCCGATCAGCGCTGTCTGCAATTGACAAACGGCAAATGCAGCGAGCCGCAAAGGTGAGTGCGGCGTCTTTTGATTGGAATACCTTATGTAAGGAATTGTACGATGTATACCGCTCCTTGACATGATAGGCAATATCTCGTAACGAGTCTTTCGTTTAGTCCGTGCAGCGCTTAATAACCTTTTTAAAGGTACGCTGTCTTTTAATTACTCACGGAGTACACTCAAGGTTTTGCAATAGAAACCCTCGGAGGCAATAAATTGAAAATTCTGTTCGCTGCTGAGCTTTTTCCTTTCTGCAATGAGGCTGGTGAACTTCAAATACAAGGCGGAGGTGAGATTAACACCTACGCACTAGCTCGTGAGCTTTCAAATAGCAACCACGTAGCCGTGCTGACGTCAGAAATACCTAAGTCTACTTATCCTCCGGATCTCTTCCCATTTGACGTAAAGAACGTTTATAACGGAAAAACCGTCGCGCAGCGTCCTGAAAACCTGCGATTTGCTGTAAGACTATCTCGGGAATTAAGGCGACTATCGCCGGAGTTTGATGTTATCGTGCCCCAAACATTTGTGCCGGTGTTGTCGACGTGGCTAAGCCGCGTCAAGAAGCCTGTCGTGCCACTTGTTTACGACATTTATCAACCTTTACCTTTGGCTAACGGAGTAGCAGCGTGGCGAGATTTGCAGAATGGCAGCTTGGCGAGGGGACTTCAAGGGAGTCTTCTAGAGAGAGTATGTTTGTACTACGCTTCGAACTGCCCCCTCGTAATTACGATCTCAAAGGCTAGCTTAGACACGCTGCAGTATTGGATTCCACGACACAAAATCAGGTTGACTGGTTGTGGAATCGACCTGAACGGATATCGAGCTGGGCTTAAAGACGTTGACGTCGTATGCATCGCACGACTCGACGTTCCATACAAGAATGTGGATACTGTATGTGACGCTTTGTTTGACTCTGACATTCGCACGTTCATAGTAGGCGAAGGGAAACTCCGAAGCAAGATTGAGCAGGAGTATGGGGGTAAGAATATTCTTTTTACCGGGGCGATATCAGAATCAGAAAAAAAGGCACTTCTGGCAAGATCAAGGGTCCTTGTTTCAGCTTCATCAGTGGAGGGATTTGGAATAACGCTTCTCGAAGGTCTTGCATCAGGTTGTTTAGTAGCTGCGAGTGACATCGGGGCCCATAGGTTTGTCGACCGAGGCTCGGGCACAATTCAGTTCTTCGATGTTGGCGATAGCATCGAAATTAAATCGGTCGTGACTGAGCTTTTGAACCTATCTGACCGAGATATATCAACAAAACAGTCGCAAGGAATTGAACTTGTCAAGCGATATTGGCAATGGAAATTAGTTGCGCGCAAAACAGAAATATTGCTCAAATCAGTGGTTCCGCCACAAAGCTTACCATCGACCCCGTAAACGCTTTTAAAAGCCACCTACGTCGTTCCCTCACCGGTATCGTACTCTACTGAGCTCACAATAGCAGCCGAAATCGAATCGACCCCATCGAGCCACTCAGCAACGAAACTGTCTTCCAACTCCGCAATGGTTTCTTGGTAAAGCGTCTCGCCAGCGATCACTCGAGCACCTATTTTCCCGATTATCGCTAGTGCTACGTCAAAATTCTCCTTTTTTTCTTGTTCGAGCGCTTCTCTAATCAACTCATCCAGTGGCGATTTGTCAACAAAAGACCCTCCAACATAACTTTCAAATGATGCAAAAGCCCCAACGAGAGACGCCTGGATGAGTGCGATTAGGTCGTCTAGCTCCCCGTCACCTGTGTTGGTTTTTTTCTCCGTTATCGTCTCTATAGCGTGTAAACCTTCTAAAGATTCTTCCCGCGTGAGCTTGCCTATTTCAAAACCTTTTACAAGCTTGCAGCAAGAGATTACAACGTCTTCTTCCATCTCTATAAAGACTTTAGTCGCCGTCTCGCCCATATTTTTGTAGTCGCTTAGCTTTGCGCACTCTAGCCAATTGCTCCAACGTTCTTCAGTGAACGGTATACAGAAGTTCTTTGCGGTTTTCATTGAGTAGCCTGTGTAGTTTCTTCGGGAATCTACTTCGGGGTATAATTCGATAATATTTATAGGTTACAGACGTTTGCCGGTAGCTCTAAATAAAGCATTTAATCAATTACTTATCGATAAAGTGTGCAAAAAGCGCTGTGTATGCTTAAAGTGCAATCGTACTGGTTTATGATCTTGTTATAAATGCAGCCCAAAACCAGCGGACAGAAAAACGGAGTCCATCATGCTAATGGTAGAAGCCCAAAGCGTGCATAAGATATACGAATTGAATGGGATAAAAGTCCACGCGCTCAGAAATATCAACCTTATTATTGAAAAGGGCGATATGGTGGCGATTATGGGCCCCAGTGGTTGCGGAAAGACAACCCTACTTAACTGTCTGTCAGGACTCGATGATCCAACCTCGGGCGTCGTAAAAATTGAAGGGATCCCCCTCTCCCAGATGAACGATAATGAGCTATCAGAATACCGCGCAACGAGGATGGGATTTGTATTCCAATCGTTTAACCTGCTCCCTGTGCTGACGGCAGTTGAGAATGTTGAGCTGCCACTCTTGATTGCAGGCATAAGCGAGACAGAGGCACGCGTCCAAGCGTTGCAAATGCTCGCGACCGTTGAACTTAGCGAGTGGGCACACCATAAACCATCTGAACTGAGCGGCGGTCAACAACAGCAAGTAGCGATCGCCCGGGCGTTGGAAATGCTCGCGACCGTTGAACTTAGCGAGTGGGCACACCATAAACCATCTGAACTGAGCGGCGGTCAACAACAGCAAGTAGCGATCGCCCGGGCGCTCATCAATCGTCCGGCAATCATTTGGGCTGACGAACCAACGGGCAACTTAGATTCAACGGGCGCCGACCAGATAACTAAGCTCCTTAAACGACTCAATGCGACTAATCGACAAACATTTGTCATTGTGACTCACGATCCGGCAGTCGCAAAGACTGCCGACCGGTTGATCAATATGAAAGACGGCNCTATTCTCTCGGAATCCGCTGCGACTTCGATTTAGCTGTCCAAGAGACAGATTGAGGAANNCANATGTACTCAGGGCTTCTTCTCGGTATGGTCGTTGCNCTTCTACTGCTTGTGGNGCTGCTGGCAGTTAAGAACAAGACAATGTTCAAAGTCGGCGTGAGAAACCTTGCGCGACGTCCGAAAAATGCGGCCATTGTCATCGCCGCACTCCTCATAAGCACCGCAATCATCTCGGGGTCGCTNGTCGCAAGCGATAGCCTCAACTATGCGGTAGTAAGGGCCACATACGATGCTCTCGGCAACGTTGACGAAATTGTCACAATGAACGGTCAACCGTTCAACGTTTCCGTTTACGAAAAGCTTGCGGCGGATCCCTATGTTGCTAATTACACCAAGGGCTTATCTCCCAGCCTGTATGGGCAGGTGCCGTCAGTAGACGATGTGACCAGTGGCATTACCTCGACACAAGTAACGCTGGTCGGTTTAAACTTCAGCGCCGATGCCCAATTTGGGCAGTTCACGCTACTCAACAACACACAAACTAATGCTAGCGATCTACGCGGTGGAGAAGCCCTGATCAACAATAAGCTCGCTCAGGACCTTAATGCGCACGAAGGCGACAAACTGGCAATCTATTACGGTGGAAATGAATCCTCCTTTAAGGCTTACACGTTCGCAGTGAAGTACATTGCAAAAGATGAAGGAAAAGCCCTGTACGGATTAAACAAGAATATCTTTGTGACGCTTGACGCTGCCCAGGTCGTTTTTCAAAACGAGGGCCAAATCAACGAAATAAGAATTTCAAACCTGGGCACCGCTGAATCTGGGGTAGCAAAATCGAACGACGTTTCAGAGTTCGTGGCCAAAGCTTTGTCAGATTCGCCAGACCGATTTGACGTTAAGGCCGTCAAGCAGGATACGTTGGCCGCTTCTCAACAAGAAGGGGCCCTCTTCTCAAACTTGTTATTGGTGCTTGCGGTTCTCTCGGTAGCAGCAAGCAGCACCCTCATCGTCAACGTCTTTATCACCCTTGGCGAAGAACGTAAAAGCGAGCTGGGATTGGCCCGCGCAATAGGCATGAAGCGGAGGCATCTCGTGCTGCTGTTTTTCTTTGAGGGGACGATTGCCGCGTTGTTAGCCGCGGCGATAGGCTCTGTTCTAGGCGTGGGCATCGGAGCTGGTATACTCAGTGTGCTCAACGTGGCATTTAATGGAGANAATCTTGTGGGAACGTCCCTTGTGCTGCACTACGATTTCTTAGATCTNGTTGCTGCCTTTCTCGTGGGCGCGCTCACAGCTANGTTAACCATAACGCTGTCGGCTTCAAAAATCAGCCGGTTGAGCATCGCAGGAGCGATTCACAATACCGAGCAATCCACGAACAAGTCGCAGAGGCCGATCGGCACCGTTCTAGCCGGGATTGCGCTGGTGGCGTGTGGCCTGGCAGCGTACGCGACGCCGAAGGATATCATTGTCGTCCANATTGTAGCCCCGATTTTGGCNATTGCTGGTATAGGTTTGATCGTTCAGCAAGCAGCCACTCGTCGATTGGCGCTGACGATGTCGGGAGCGCTTCTCACAACCTATGCGGCCTATAATGCCGTAGCTAACCCTGCTAATTTTGGCGATGTTACATCGACGGTTGTTTTTGCAGCTCTAGGAGCCCTTTTGTTGATTGGCACGCTTCTAGTAGTGCTGGCAAACGCTAGCATTTGGCTGCACGGAGTCGCCAAGTTGTTGGGAAGATTTGCAGGCGTTCAATCTTCGCTAAGGTTAGCAATCGCCTACAGTCTGCAAAAAAGATCCCAGTTCAGAATGACGGTCATCATAGTGTCAGTTGTCATCTTCCTTGTCGTTCTGACTTCGGTGACGGCAGCTGTATACCAGCCAGATATCGAAAAGCAGACAGGCGGATATGACATTCGGGTGACGACAACAACGCCTTTAGCAAACTTGACGATGTTGCAAGTACAGTCACTCACGCCCGGCCAGTCAGGCACGGCGCCGGTTGCATTGTTGAACGAGTCAGAAATCAGCTACTACGACGGACTTTTCACGACGAACGTGACCGGGATGACGATCAATGATCAGCAACCGAATTACCAAGGATCTGGGAAAGGCGCGATCTACGGAGTTGATGCGAATTTCTCCAAGCACTCGCAGTATAGCTTCCAAGACACTTTGACGGGCTTCAATTCGTCTCAGGACGTTTGGAACGCTCTTAACAATCCGCTTTATGTCGTGGTCGATTCGAACTACTTCTACGGCGCCAATGCCACTCAAGTGAAGGCAGGCGACGTCGTTTCAGTGGCGACAACAAACGGAACGGCGCGAAAGATCGTCGCGGGCGTTCTGGATGAAGTCTACCTCCACGGGATATTTATGAGCAAGCAACAAATGCTGCAGTATTTTCCCGCGATTACGGGCGACACTTTGTTTCTCATCAAATCGGAGAACGGCATGAAACCTATTGACCTAAGCTATGACCTCAAAAAGGGCTACAAAATAGCGGGCATTAACGCATTTCTGATACGTGATGAGCTACTGCAGATGATGAGACAGACCCAGTTGCTGTTTCAACTCACAGCGACCGGTCTCGGCCTCGGACTGATCATTGGAATGGCGTCGGTCGGCGTAATCACATCACGATCAGCAATTGAACGGCGCCAAGAAATCGGCATAATGCGGGCCATCGGTTTTTCCCGAGGACGCTTGGAAAAGTCGCTAATACTCGAAGTGATGTTGGCAATCACCCTAGCCGTNCTCGTCGGGCTATCGACAGGGCTCGCCGTCTCTGGCGCTATCTATATCAGCTTGAATCAATCCGTGAAAGCGCCATTTACTATACCGATAGCTCAGCTTGCCCTAGTTTTTGCGGCCGTCTATTTGGCAGCCATAATATGCACGATAATTCCAGTGAGGAACGCTTCAAAAATATCACCCGCAGAGGCTATCCGATACGTTGAATAGGCCCGGCAATGTCCTAGAAGATTGCAGTTATTGAAAGAACCGAGCACGCGACGACCAATTTCGACGAACCTCTGAGGGCAATTTGGCTTGTTTCAAAAGCTCAGGCTAAGCTCTTTTCCACTAGTGACGTCACTTTCGCTTACCGCAATCGATTTCGTCGAGTTTCCGACGGTCACATTGTACGCATTGCCGGTTTTCATGCCGTAGGACGTCCAATTTGTGGAGTAAGGCACTATAAACGTGTGAGTACCGTTTACGAAAGCGCTCTGTGTATAGTTGAAGGTCCTATTTTGGTTTGTTGTAACGTTCAGCGATACAGTTGTATTTCCGTTACCAGCGACCTTAATTTTTGTACCGTTGACGTACTCAAAGGTCTTCACATACTTTATTTCCGTTCCACCGAGCGTGCCGACTGACGTTGGAGATTCGTGGACCAAGCGATAGTGGCTGTAGCCATTCCCATCATAATACTGTAAACGAACTACTGTTGTGTTGTAGTACTCTTCGTTTGGGGCACTATACTGCTTGACTGATCCGTTTGCGTCTAGGTAGGACTGCGTCGTAAAATACTTCTCAATCCCATTCCCTGAGAGGAGCGCTATTGCCTGAAACTTACCCTGATAGTTTGCGATTTCATAATCTGTCATCACATACTTTACGTTACGGTTCTGGACGATGCTAACGGTATCGGACTCATTCTGGCTCGTGAAGAACTGCGCGGCGTCGCTGACGCCGGTTTGGAAGTTGTTCGCAACAGCAGGCCTGTGACCAAACCAAATGATCCAGTTACCGTAATCCCACCAACTAAGTACTCCATATTCTGGTATTTTGTTGGAGCTCACATTGAAGTTCGACGTTTGCGTCGTGTTATCCCTCATCCAGAGCAGCGATTCCTTCCAATCGGGTACGATCTCTTGTGAGCTCTTTGCGTAAGTTGCGGTGACATTGATGCTTGGCAAGAGCAAGACTAACACAACAAGAAAAACGCCTAGTAGTTGCGTGTATTTTATTTCACGCCCGAAGAGATGTCTGAGCGCACTGACTTCGTTAACGTTGAATAACGAACTATACGCCTTGCTAACCAGAGTGTCCATAATCCATACAATAATGAACCCAGAAAGGATAGCGACATTTGCAGACAAGAGAAACGTAAAACGCGTCTGAATAATGGTAATTGCAAAAGCAAAAACGCTCCAAACGAGCAGCAATAATGCGGCTTCGTCCTGTTTTTTATATACGCGATATCCGAGCACCACCAAGCCGATGAGGGCAACAAATAGCAGAACTTGGAAATAGCTCGCAACAGTGTTAAGCTGGAAGCCGCTTGAACCCCACAACAATGGCTGCGCCTCCGAAATAGTCTGCAAAACGCCGCTTTGCGTGAAAAATCCATACCCAGTGAACACNGTTGTGGCGAGGTCNGGCCGCAAGAGATAGAAGCCTAANAACCCGGCAATTAGCAGTACGCANATCGTCAATGGNTAAAGTGCACGACGTGAATCTCGGAGGTAATAGGCGAGGAATCCAAATAGGCCGAAAATGACGAGCAAAACAGCCAATAGAAGAGGTTGAAAAAGAGAAAGGTGCAAAGTATCGATAGTCATTCCGAAGTGGCTCGAGAGACTCACCGGAAGGAGGGTAACCAGTGATACGATGAGCATTGTCATCAAGATAGTGGTTAGATTATCGGATCGTTCATGCTTCAAGTGATAGATGCTGAACTGGACGATAGCGAAAGCCCCGATTATTCCAAGAAATAAGAATCCACCTAACCACGTCAACAGAAGCGCGGTTACAAAAACACCGGCCAATCCTGCGTAAAGCAGTGTTCTCTTGTCTTCACGCGTAAAGGCCAAACTTCTAACCTTAAAAAACGANAGCTGNCCCTTNAGTGCTAGCATAAAAAACAACAGCAACAACGCTGGAAAGAGTACTTCCGCAGCGACGTGGTGATTGAGNTTTCCCACCATTGAACGCAAGAGATTCGCTGGGATGACCGTAAGAAGCGCCGCCGCAACAATGCCTGCCTTCCAGTCGAAAACGAGCTTCGTTATGTAATACACCGGCAATATTGCCAGAGCCCCTAAGACCGCTGGAAACGTTGCCACGCCTACCTGATAATCAACGTGAAAGAGCGCCATGGCCGCCATTGCGTAAGCCGATGCTAAAAAATCATAAAGTGGCGGCCAGCCAATCCAAAAGCCGTTAGGGAAATCCACGTACGGATCGAAGGCAAGCACGTTTGGAAAATGCTGAATTGTGTATTCACCTATCCGTAGGTGGTAGTAAGGATCAAAGTCCGAAATGATTATACTGCCAGCTTGTATCGAGTTAGCGTACGGCAGTGTTATTCGCAAATAAAGAGCGACAACAAACACGACAAAAAGCATTACAGCCCTTTCTGCGTGCTTATCTCTGAACCAGCCTAAATTCGTAT
>JGI24132J36420_10001201_pt1 | contig 11861 bp, 6 predicted proteins | sample BarGraNGADG00212_3_FD_36420 | JGI IMG/M metagenome (IMG submission 36420) | reverse complement strand
CTCGGCCGCCTGGAGGCGGCTCGGCGGGATGTCGGCCGAGCACATGCTGCCCGAGACGTCGATGGCGAGGATGATGCTCGTCTGGTTGGTCGGGACGCTCACGATGAGCACCGGTCGGGCGAGGGCGACGACGAGGGCGCCCACGGCCAGGACGAACAGGGCGAACGGCAGGTGGCGGCGCAGGCGGGACGACCCGGGCAGCGCCTCGCGGACGAGGGCAAGGCTGGAGTAGCGCACGCCGGAGGGCCGGCGGCGCCGGAGGCTCCAGGCGTATGATCGCGACCAGGGCGGGCAGGAGCCCGAGGAGGAGAAGCAGGCCGGGCCACAGGAAGTCCATCAGGGCAGGCGACCCAGCCACAGGAGCGACGACACGCCGCCCATGACCAGCATCAGGATGCTCGCCCCCGCAAAGAGGGAGGTGATCTCGATCTTCTGCGGCTCGACGACCAGCCGCGTGTCGAGGTTGTCGTAGATCGAGCGGAGCTGCTGCGCATCCTCCGCCCGGAAGTACGCGCCCTGGGTGACGGCCGCGACCTGCTGGAGCAACGGCTCGTTGAGCTGCGTGTGGACCTGGAAGCCGTTGAGGTCCAGGGTCGTCCCCGCCGTGCTTCCGAGGCCGACGGTGAAGATCCGGATCCCCTGGTCGGCGGCGGCCTGCGCCGCGGACGCCGGGTCCGGCGTCTCGTTGTTCTCGCCATCGGTGAGCAGGACGATGACCGCCGACGTGTGCGTCCCGGCCGGCACGGGCGTGGGCGTGGGCGTGGGCGCCGGCGTCGGCGCGGGCGAGCGGTTGCTGTAGTAGTTCTGGGCCGGCGGCGATTCGGCCAGGGCGATCGTCCGCAGGGAGGCGAGGATGCCCTGGCCGAGCGACGTGCCGCGCTCCGGCGCCAGGCGGTTGATCGCGGCGAGCACGGCGGCCTGGTCGCTCGTCGGCGCCTGGACCGCCAGGCCGGCGTCGCTGAAGGCCACCACCCCGATCACGACGCTCCGGGGCTGGCGTTGCACGAAGTCCTGGGCGGCTACCTTGGCCGCCTCCATCCGCGTCGGCTTCAGGTCGTCGGCCGCCATGCTGGCGGAGACGTCGAAGGCGAGGATGACCGTGCCCTCCTCCCGGGGCAGGGAGACGACACCCTGGGGACGGGCCAGGGCGACGGTCATGACCGCGAAGCCGGCCAGGAAGAGCGCCGCCGGGAACCGGCGGCGCAGGCCGCCCGGCCGGCGGACGACCCCCCGGGCGAGGCCCAGGCCGCTTTGTGCCGCGGCGAGGCGGCGGCGCCTCCGCTCCAGGGCGACGGAGATCCAGGCGCCCGCCGGGATCAGAACCAGGAGAAGGAGCATGCCGGGCCAGATGAAGGTCACGGGCTACCTCCTCCGCCGTCGGCGCCGGAGCGTCGCCATGCGGACGATGGCGCGGACGAGGTCCTCGTCGGTCGACAGGGAGACCGCCTCCACCCCGGCCCGTGCGAACGCCCCGTTGACCACCGCCTCGCGCTGGGCCGCCGCCTCCTGGAAGCGCCGGCGGAACTGCCGGTCGTGGGTGTCCACGTAGAGTTGCTCGCCGGTCTCCGCGTCCTCCATGATCAGCGGGCCGACATCGGGCAGCTCGACCTCGCGCGGGTCGACGAGGCGCACGGCCATGACCTCGTGGCGCCGGTTGAGCAGGTGCAGCGGCCGCTCCCAGCCCGGCTCGCTGATGAAGTCGGAGATGATGAAGACCAGGGAGCGCCGCCTGAGGGCCTGCCGGGCGGCGTCCAGGAGCGGGCTGAGGTCGGTGAACGGCGCGCTCGGCAGCTGCGGCTCGCGGAGCAGGTCCGAGATGAGGCGGAGCACCTGGACGCGCCCGCCCCGGGCCGGGATCGTCCGCTCGACGCGGCTGCCGTAGAAGACCGCGCCGACCCGGTTGCCGCCGCGGGTCAGCAGGCGGGCGAGGGTCGTGACGAAGTCGATGAGCACGGTCCGCTTGACGCGCTCCGTCTCCACCGTCCCGAAGTCAACCGAGGGGCTCAGGTCGAGCAGGAACCAGGCCGTGATGTCGCGGTCCTCGGTGTACTGGCGGATGTACGGCGTGTCCAGCCGGGCGGTGACGTTCCAGTCCATGGAGCGGACGTCGTCGCCCGGCTGGTACTCGCGGAGCCCTGCCAGGTCCACGCCGCTCCCGTAGAACAGGCTGCGGTAGTCGCCCTGGAGCAGGCCGTCGAGCCGGCGGACGACGCGCCAGTCGAGTCGCTGGAGGATGCGCTCAGGCGCCGATACGGACGTGGGACGCCTCCCGCAGTGGGACAGTGGGGACCGGGATGCGCTTCAGCACCGTGGCCAGAATGTTGTCGCTCGTCACGTCTTCCGAGAGGGCCTCGAACGACGGCACGATGCGGTGACGCATCACGTCGTGGACCATGTCGAACACGTCCTGTGGCAGCACGTAGTCGCGCCCCCGGACGTATGCGAGGGCGCGGGCGGTCAGGATCAGGTTGATCGGCGCGCGGGGGCTCGCCCCGTAGGTGATGTAGCGCGCCAGCTCCGGCATGCCGAACGCCTTGGGGTTCCGCGTGGCCGCCGCCAGGCGCACGACGTAGTCGATGAGAGCCGGATCGACATACACGCGGTCGGCTTCCTGCTGGAGCGCGAGGAGGTTGTCGGTCGTCAGCACCCGCTGCACGGCCTCCAGTCGACCCGTCATCCGCTCGACGATGACGAACTCCTCGGTGGTGCTTGGATAGCCCACCAGGGCCTTGAGCATGAACCGGTCCACCTGCGCCTCGGGCAGGGCGTACGTGCCCTCGGTCTCGATGGGGTTCTGGGTCGCCATGACCAGGAACGGATCGGGCACCTTGAACGTCTCCCGGCCGATCGTGACCTGGTGCTCCTGCATCACCTCGAGCAACGCGCTCTGCACCTTGGCGGGCGCGCGGTTGATCTCGTCCGCCAGCAGGAGATTGGTGAAGACCGGACCCAGGGACGTGCCGAACTCGCCGGTCTTCTGGTTGTAGATGCGGGTGCCGATCAGGTCGGCCGGCACCAGGTCGGGGGTGAACTGGATGCGCTTGAAATCGCCGCCGATTGACGCCGCCAGCGTCTTGATGGCCATCGTCTTGGCCAGGCCGGGCACCCCTTCCACGAGGAGATGGCCGCGAGCCAGCAGGGCCACGACCAGCCGCTCGAGCAGGTGGTCCTGGCCGACAATGACCTTCTTGACCTCGTAGAGCACGCGCTCCAGGGGTGCGATCCGCGCCTCGTTCGCCCCGTCGTCCACTGGCATCCCTCCTTCGGGCCTCTTGTGCCGCGACCCCAACCGGCCGCAGGTCGGCGATTGACTAGTCCGGCGGCAGGCCGGCCGCGCCGCCCGCGACGTCGATCGGCACGGCAAGGCCGATGCCGATGAAGACGCCCTCCTTCGTCGGGTTGATGAGCGCGGTGACGATGCCGACGACCTGGCCATCCCGGTTGAGCAGCGGGCCGCCCGAGTTGCCCGGGTTGACAGCCGCATCCACCTGGATGAGGTCGTGCAGGACCTGGTCGCTGTTCGGCATCTGGAATGAGCGGCCCAGGCCCGAGACGATCCCCGAGCTGATGGAGCCGTACAGGCCGAAGGGGTTGCCGACGGCGAAGGCGTCGCTGCCGATTCGCACGGCGTTCGGGTTGCCGAGCGTCGCCGGCACGAAGTCGGCGGGCAGCTGGCTTGCCCGCAGGACCGCGATGTCGTGCTCCGGCTGGCGGACTGTGATCTCGGCAGTCGATTTCGTCCCGTCCGCAAACGTGAGGGAAATGGTGTCCGCGCCGGCGACCACGTGGAGGCAGGTGAGGATGTCGCCGGCCCGGTCGACGATGACACCGCTCCCCAGGCCGCCGTTCTGCGTGCCCTTCCCGCCCGGCAACTCGGTCTGGATCAGGACGAGGGACGGTCGGACGGCGTCGTACACGAGCTGGGAGACGGCCGGGGCGGGAGTCTGCGAGGCGAGGGCCTGGGCGATGGTGTCGCTCACATCGTGCTGGGTCAGCTGGTGTGCGCCGGGGTTGAGCGCGCCGTACAGGCCGATCGCGAGGAGCGCGGCCGCCACCCCGGCGGCGAACAGACCCCCCTTCCGGATCCGCTGCCCGACGCGGTCGAGCCGCCGCGACGACGCACGGACGCCGGGACCCGGCGGCTCGTCGATCTGGTCAGTCATGACGCAGGACACCCCCCAAGTGCCTCGTGGCTCGCGCGTGGATCACTCGGCGACCGCCGATCGAACGGTCCTCGCCCCCGGCAGTATCGCGAACGAAGATGAAAGCTGCCTGAAATCGAGAANGCTCGCTGCCGGGCGCGGAACCGCTANGCGCAGCCGCTGTTCGCCGGCATGCGAAGGAGTGTCCCCCGATGGTCAGGCCAGGGACACGATCCGCAGGCCGAACGCACCGCTCGGCGCGGCCACGGTCACCGTGTCACCGGCATGCCCGCCCATGAGTGCCCGGCCGATGGGCGAGGTGCTGCTGATGCGTCCGTCGGCGGGCGAGGCCTCNTGGCTGCCCACGATGGTGTACGTCTCCTCGCCCTGATCGTCCTCCACCGTGACGGTCGTGCCCAGGCTGACGTGGCTCGTCGAGGATCCTTCGATCTGAACAGCATCGCGCAGGAGCACGGTCAGGTGTTTGATCCGCCCCTCGAGGATCGACTGCTCTTTGCGCGCCGTTTCGTATTCGGCGTTCTCCCGGAGGTCGCCGAGTTCACGGGCGGCGGCGATTCGCGCGATGACGACCGGCCGCTCAACGCCGGTGAGCTGCTCGAGCTCGGCGCGGACGCTGACGATGCCGCTCGAGGAGAGGTAGACGGTGCTGCTCATGATCGGGGGCGTCTCCGGGTGTCGCGAGAGGAGGGTCGGTGGGCTCGTCAGTCTGACAGGTAGCGGTCAACCTGCCTGCGACTGCCATGACCTGACCGACGCCGATGACCTGACCGTCGCCGAAGCGCTCCTGACGTGGACGCACGACCCACATCCGCGACGAGATGAACCCCGCGGCTGGATCCGAGCCGACGCTTCGCTGGGCCCTTGCCGCCGTTGTCAGGATCGGCCCAGGAGCTCGCCCAGGATCTCGCCCTCCTTCCGGTAGGCGGCCATGTGGTCGGCGTCGGTCCAGACGTGGAGGCGGGCATCGGGCAGGCGGGCGACCAACCGCTCCGCCGCCGAGAGCGGGCAGTTCCGATCGCCATCCCGGGACGAAGCTCGGCGGTACGCGAGCGGCCCAACGGGTCACGGGATGGCCCGTGCCTCCTGGCCGAGGGCTTGCTCGCCCGAACGTAACGATCCAGGGCGGCCGGCATCCTCCGACGCTCCCGGTCGACAGCGATGGAGGCTACACTCGCCGACTGCGATCCCCTGGTTGTCAGGAGATGAGGGGGGCGAATTGCTGGAAGCCTCGATGGTCGTCGCCACTGTGTCGGTGACCGACCTCGGCCGCGCGAAGCGATTCTATGGGCGACACTCGGTCTGACGTTCCTGCGGGAGAACCCGGCGTCGGTACGCTTCGGCTGTGGCGGCGGGACACAACTTTCGATCTTCCGGCGCGCACCGAGCACTGCCGATCACACCCTCGCACTTCGAGGTGTCCGACATCGAGGCGGCGGTTCGCGAGCTCGAAGAGCGCGACGTCAGGTTCATCGACTACGGCGAAGGGCCGTTGCAGACCACCGGCCACATCGCGCAGATCGCCCAGCGCGCGCGGCGTGGTTCCGCGACCCGTATGGCAACACCCTCGGGCTTCGCCAGGCGTAGCTGTCGTCCACCCAGGAGGCAACGAGCCGGCCGACTCGTCCGACGTTGTGGGCGCGCTGCCGCCGTTGCCGAAGACCCGGAGGAGGCACCCGTGAACAGCCCTGCGCTCCAGACTTACCTCGCCGGCGTCGACGCGGCGGCGGCGCCGCTCGTGGTCGCCCTCGACGAGGCGATCCGGAACGCCCACCCGGACTTCGACGTCGCGATCAGCTACAAGATGTTGATGTACGCGCTGCGGGGCGACCGGGGCACCTGGGTCTGTGCGATCGACGCGATCAGGAAGGGCGTCTGCCTCCGCTTCCTCTACGGCGTGCTGCTCGACGACCCTCGCGGCGTCCTGCGCGCCGGCAGCTCGGTCCTCAAGACGTGGGACTTCGACTTCGCCGACGTCGTGGATCCCGCGGCGGTCGGCGCTTATGTGGCGGAGGCCGTGGCGCGGAACGGCGAGTACAAGGCGAACCGACAGGAAGCGCTCGACGCGAGCCGGGCCGCCGCCAGGGCGCGCCGACAGCCGAAGGCGCGGCGCGGGGACGGGCCGGGGGCCGCGCGGGATATCGGCTGAGCCGATCAGATGAGGGAGCCACGAGCGTGGGAACGCGGCGAAAGCCGAGGTTGGCCGCGTTTCGGAGCGTGGACCAGGCGATCCTGATCGGCTCAGGCGATTTCTCTCGCCGCCCGGCTCTCACCGCCCGGCTCCCGCCGAGCCTGCATTCGCCACCGGGTGCCTGGTTGGACGCAGCGGCGGCAACGAAACGCCTGCCCCCGGTGTCGGAGGGAGATTCGACGGCACCGGGGGCAGACTGGGAAGGAGGTGCTCGACCGTATGCTCGGATCAAGCGGCGTTCTTGAGGCCTGCGCCAGTGTGTCGTCTCGAGACCACCGCGTCATTACCTTTCGTAATGAGGCTCGCCCCGGGCCAGCGTCCCCCGGGTGGCGGGGGTTCCTGTCCTCGGGAGCCGTGAGCCCAGGGATCGCTCCGACGGGAATTCCCGGCGCTTGCCGACGCAGTGGGTCCGCGGGGCGGTGCCCGGCGTAACATGCCGAGCACCGGCGCGTCTCATCCCCGGACCGACCGCATGCCCGCGTCGCGCCGCAACCCAGGTCGGTGCCCGGAGCGGATGGGGGCACGCAATGACCGGCTCGACGGACCGCCCGGGAAGCTCCATCGAACGGCGGCGGGGCGCAGCGGCCACCGTCGCGGTCCTCATCGTCAGCGCGGCGTTCGTCGTGGGCGTCGTTGCGACCGGCGGACGAGGTGGCCCGTCGGCGAGTCCCTCCACGGCGCCGGGCGCGACCGGGACCGCCCCCTCCACGGCCCCTGCGGCGAGCCAAGGTCCCACGATCCCACCCGATTCGGCCTGGTCCGCGCTCCAGATCGCCCCGTTCGCCGCCGTCGCGGACCTGCGCGCCGACCGCGCCGATTCCGCCGGGGCCCAGCTCGACACGACCTTCACGCTCACCAGCCGATCGGGCGCCGATCCCCGGACCCTGGCGGCCCGGATCGAGACGGACCCACCGATCGGCGTGGCGGTTGTCGCCGCTGCCGCCAGCGGTTCGATCGGGCTGCGCCCCACGACCCGTCTCACCGCGGGACGGGTCTACCGGTTCACCCTCCGGGCCGAGGATGGCACGATCGCGGGATCGTGGGCCTTCCAGGCGCGCGCGCCGCTCCACGTGATCTCGGTCCTGCCGGGGGACGCGACGACCCGCGTCCCGGTCAACACCGGGATCGAGGTCACGTTCGACCAGGACGCCGCCGCCGACATGGCGCCGTTCTTCTCGATCTCGCCCACGGTGGGCGGACGGTTCGAGCGGCACGGTCGAACCCAGGTGTTCGTGCCCACCGGCCTGCGGGCCGCGACGCTCTACACCGTCACCATCCGGCACGGCCTGCCCGTGAGCGGGACCGAGCTGACCCTCGAACGGGACGTGACCTTCCGATTCGAGACGGCGGGGCCGGATCGGCCACCGGCCGTCCGGTTCAGGTTCGGCCGCGACGTCCTGGAGGCGAGCCCGGCCGAGGTCCCGATCGTCGCTCTCGTGGTGGAGACACCCGGAGACGTCGCCTCGGTCAAGCCGCCGACGTCGGTGCCGATCCGCGTCTACCGGTTCCCCTCGCTCGCGGCGACGGTGGCGCCGATGCAGCGGTTCCTGTCCGGACCCGGCTGGGCCGACTTCAGCGATCCGAGCATCCCGACGACCGGGTTGCCGCGCGTGATGGCCTTCAGCGCGGCCCTCCGCCCGCTGACCGGCGCCGCCGACCAGATCNTCACGTTCCCGGCCANGCTGCCCCGCGGCTGGTACCTCGTCGAGGCGGGGACCGACCGGCCCGCCCAGGCAATCCTCCAGGTCACTGACGTCTCGGCCTGGGTGGCGGTCCTGACGGATCGGACGATCGTCTGGGTGAACGACACGACGACTGGCGGGGCGATCCTGGGCGCCGCCGTCTGGGTCGCCGGCGGACGCTCGCTGGGCCGGACCGGCACCGATGGGATGTTGAATGCACCCACGCCTGCCGACCTGGTCCCAGCGCAGAGTGATCCCGCCGCGGCGTACGTGACGCAGCCCGCGCCACCGTCGCCGATCCTGGTCGTCGAGGCCCGGAACGGACATGCCCTCCTCGTCCCGTTCGACGTCGACCAGCAGGGGGGCGCCTACCGGGGCGAGTGGGGGAAGGATCTCCCGACTGTCCGGACGGCGTGGTGGTCGGTCATCGCGACCGACCGCCTGGTTTACCGCCGCGACGACCGGATCGAAGCCTGGGGCTTCCTTCGGGGACGGATCGACGGTCACGTGCCCGCCTCGGTCGCGCTGCGCCTGGTCCTGCCGGCGAACGTCGACCAGCCGGATCCGCCGGCAGTCGTCGTGGCGACTGCCCGACCCGCCTCCAGCGGTGCCTATGCCGCCGAGCTCCCGCTCGCCAGTGTCGCCGTCGGCAGCTACATCCTCCAGGCCGTCGTGGACGGCCGGGTGGCCTCGGCCACGTGGCTCGACGTCGGGATCATCCGCAAGCCCGCCTACCGCCTCAGCATGACCACCAACCGGCACGTCGTCCTCGCGGGCGACCGCGTGACCGCGACCGTGGCCGCCGCATTCTTCGACGGCCAGCCCGTGCCCGGAACCCCGCTGGCGATCCGGGCGGACACCAATCCGGACGCGATCCTCGACACGGTGTCGACTGACGTCAGCGGAAAGGCGACCACCGGCTGGACGGCATCGATTGAGTCGACGGCGGAGGATCCCCAGTCGGTCCTGCTGTCCGCCGTCCCGGCCCGGCCCGAGGAGGGCGAGTCCGGGGCCGATGCGGCCGTGGCGGTCTTCCCGAGCGCGGTCACGCTCACGGCCACGGGCTCGATCACGGTGGGCCGCCTCGTCGTGAAGGGGTCTGATCACGAGGTCGATCTCGCCCGCCTCGAGCGCGAGCTGACGAAGGACCCCCGACCGGACGTCTGGGGTCTCGATCCCAACGGGCGGCCGGTCTTCGGCGCGACGGTGACGGTCGAGATCACCGAGCTCATCCCCGTCCGCCGCCTCGTCGGTTACGACTACAACCCGATCACCAAGCTCGTCGAGCCGCGCTACGAGTACGACACCCAGCGGAAGCCGCTCCGGACGCTGACCCTCACGACGCGCAGCGGCGGGGCGTTCGGGCTGACCCTCACGGTGCCGGCCGCCGACCACGACTACGACGTCGTCCTGCGGACCAAAGACGGGGCTGGCCGGACCGCCCAGCGGACCGTCGTCGCGTCGCGCACCGTCACGGCGGAGCCGGACCGGCTGCCGGTCTTCGAGAACACCGGGGCAGCGGGCGGAAAGGATCTCGTCTACCGGATCGGCCAGCCGATCCGCCTGACGATGACCGACCGTGTCCGGCCGCTCCCGACCGGCCGGGCCGACCGGTATCTCTACATCGTCTCCCAGCAGGGCCTGCGTTCCGCAACCGTGACGACGACCCCGCGCTTCAGCCGCACGTTCGCCGCCGCGGACGCGCCGGGCATCTTCATCATCGGCGTCCATTTCACCGGTCGCACGTATGCGCCCAAAGCCGCCGCCTGGGCCACGTTCGACACCCGGCAGCGGAGCCTCACCGTCGAGCTATCGAGCGACCGGCCGAGTTACCGGCCAGGCGACACAGTCACGGTGACCGTCAAGACGAAGGATGCGAACGGGCGACCCACACCCGCCACCGTGACCCTGCGGGCCGTCGACGAGAAGCTGTTCGCGATGGGCGCGGCGCAGGTCGCCGATCCGCTCGGCGGCCTCTACCAGCGTGTCGAGAGCGGCATCGTCCGGCTCACCGCGACCCACCAGCTGCCGATCGGGGGAACCGAGGGAGAGGGCGGGTCGACGACGGGTGGCGGTGGCGGCGGCGGCACCGAGGCGCGCGACGATTTCCGCGACACGCTCTTGTTCCGGCAGCTGCAGACCGACGCCCACGGAGTGGCCAGCGTCACCTTCCGGCTCTCCGACGACCTCACGGCGTGGCACGTCAGCGCCAGCGCGATGACCGCCTCGTTGGGCGCCGGCGAGGGCCAGCTGATGCTCCCGGTCGGGCAGCCGTTCTTCGTCGACGCGACGATCGCCGACGAGTACCTGGCCTCGGACCGACCGATCATCCGGCTGCGGGCCTACGGCTCGGCGCTCCATGCGGGCGACGCGGTCGCCTTCACCGTGGCTGCGCAGTCCCTTGGCCTTGCCCCGACGCGGGTCGTCGGGACCGCCTTCCGCGACGTCTCGGTCCCGCTGCCGAAGCTCTCCGTCGGCCGCCACGAGATCACGATCGACGCTGGCGCGACGGCCCCGGGCGGCGCGGCCCTGGCCGATCGGCTCGTCAGGACGGTCTCGGTCGTTCGGTCGAGGACGCTGCAGACGCGGACCGCATTCGCGACGGTCACGGCGGACCTCACGGTCCCTGGCGGCCCCGATGTCACCACGTACACGTTCACCGACGCCGGACGCGGCATGCTCGTTGCCCCGCTGGCGGAGCTGGCGACGTCCGGCGGCGTGCGGATCGACCAGGCGGTCACTGCGGCGATCGCGCGCGACCTCCTGATCGCCGACTTCGGGTTCGACCCCGCCCTGCTCCCGCCGGACGCCTTCGATCCAGCGACCTACCGGGCCCAGCAGCAGCAGACCGATGCGGGCGACGTCATCGCGGCCGGCCTGCCGCTCCTCCCATATGGCGGTCCGGATGCCCGGCTCACCGCGCGGGTCGCGCTGGTCGCAGCCGGTCGATTCGACCAAGGGACCCTGCGCGACGCGCTCCTCACCACCCGCGACCTGGCGTCGACGAAGCGGGACCTGCGGATCGCGGTCCTGGCGGGTCTCGCGGCGCTCGCTGAACCCGTTCTCGCGGACCTTCGGAGCGCCGCGACCGCGACGGACCTGAGCGTCGGGGAGCGGATCGACCTCGCGCTCGGGTTCGTGGCCGCCGGCGACGATGCCGCGGCCCTCGCCATCGAGCGCGACCTGCTCCAGACCAGCGGGCAGCAGCTCGGCGCCTGGACGCGGCTGCGGGTCGGCACGACCCTCGACCAGACCGTCGCCGCGACTTCCGGCCTGGCGCTGGTCGCCGCCGGGATCGGTGATCCGATCGCGATCTCGCTCGCCGCCTACGTCGACGCGAACCCGGCCAGCGACGAGCTCCACGTCCTCGACCAGGCCGGCGTGATCCAGCGGCTGCTCGCCCGAACGCCGGCTGCGGCGGCCAGCTTTGCCTGGACCGTCGACGGTCGGCGCAACGTCGTGAACCTCGCGCCCGGCCAGGCCTTCACGGTCGCGCTGACCGCCGCGCAGCGCGCCACGCTCCGCCTGGAGCCGCTCACCGGCCGGGTGGGGATGGCGGCCTCCTGGTCCGAGCCGGTCGACCTCGCCACGCTGACCGCCGATCCCGCCCTGNNNCTCACGCGGACGGTCACCCCCGCCGGGACCATCGGGTCCGACGTGCTGGTCGTCGTGGAGCTGACGCCGACCTTCACCGCCCAGGCCGTCCCGGGCGGCTACGAGGTCGTCGACCTGGTCCCCTCGGGTCTCGCCCCAGTGGCGCGGACCGACGGCTGGGTGGGCGAGGACGGCACGATCGGGCCGTATCGGATCATGGGCCAGGAGGTCGAC
>JGI24132J36420_10001196_pt1 | contig 11889 bp, 9 predicted proteins | sample BarGraNGADG00212_3_FD_36420 | JGI IMG/M metagenome (IMG submission 36420) | reverse complement strand
CGGTATTTTCCTGTTATCGCAGAACGATTTGACGTAAATGCCTGCACAGGTTCCGATAGAAGCCAGGAATAATTCAAAAGGGGAAGGAGCAGAATTTGTTCCACCTGCGTCGACAGGTTGATCAGTTTTAATAATGTGGCTATGGGAGTGCGCCGTGACTACTTTTCCACCGTCAAATGTAATTTCCATGATTGTCAAATTTATTTAAATCAATAAATGATTTTTATAATCAAAAATGTTGACTTCTCTGTAATACCTCAAAATTACAGGTTTTAAAATAAAAAACCTCTTCCGTATCTATGGAAAAGGTTTTTGTCGGCTCGGAGGGGATCGAACCCTCGACCCCATGATTAAGAGTCACGTGCTCTACCAGCTGAGCTACGAACCGAAAAATAATGCGCAAAATTAATAAAACTATCAAGAAAAATCGTTTTTGTACTATAAAAAAAATAAGATTCTGGCATCAGTCAAGATCAAACCAATGTGAAAAATCAGTTGATTTTTCTTCGGAAAAATTTTTGTGTTGAAATTCGTTGGTATGCTGGTTATAAAGATATTCTTTACCCCATTCTGCTGCATTCTCTGCAACCTGTTTCAGTGCCCGGGTGATAAACAGCAATTCGTCATTAGTCATTGTCGGATGAAGCGATAACCTTATCCAGCCGGGTTTCATTGAAAGGTCACCTGCTTCAATTCTTTCAGTGATCTCTTTAGAGAGCTTAAAATCGACCTTTAAAAGAAAATGTCCGTATGTTCCCGCGCAGGAACAACCTCCCCTTACCTGTATACCAAACCTGTCGTTTAGTAATTTTGTAGCGAGATTATGATGAATATTATCAAGATAAAAAGAGAAAATACCAAGTCTTTCGGTTATATTTTCAGCCAGGATATGTAATCCTTTAATCTCCGACAACTCCCTGAAAGCAATATAAATAAGTTCTTTTTCCCTCAGTTCTATCTTTTCGGTATTCATATTTTCCTTCAGGGTAACGGCCAGTGCGGCTTTAATTCCCTGCAGAAAACCCGGTGTCCCTCCATCTTCTTTAACCTCTATATCACTTATATAGCTGTAACCTCCCCACCTGTTGGTCCATTTAACCGTTCCCCCACCCGGAGAGTCGGGTACATCATTTCTGTAAAGAACCTTATTAAAGATTAAAACACCGGCACTTCCGGGGCCGCCCAAAAATTTATGAGGAGAGAAAAATATTGCATCAAGCTGTTCCATCTTGTCAGCAGGATGCATATCTATATCAACATAAGGAGCAGAGGCGGCAAAATCTATAAAACAATAGCCATTGAATTCATGCATTATCCGGGCAAGCTCATAAAATGGGGGCGTATATCCGGTAACATTTGAACAGGCAGTGAAAGAACCAATCAGCAGAGGACGATTTTTGTACCTGACTAACTCTTTTCGCAATGTGTCAGGATTAACAGTTAAATCGGCTGATGGCTGAAGCACAACTACATCGGCCAGGGTTTCAAACCACGAGGTGTGATTTGAATGGTGCTCAGTATGTGTCAGAAAAACAACAGGCCGGTTTTTGTTTGGTATATCCTTGCAATTATTATACTCACCATTTGTGAAAGTGCAATAATTTACAGCTTTCTCAGGTACTTTTAATCCAAGGATCCTTTGTAATTTTGCGATTGCCGAGGTCATTCCTGATCCTGTAAAAATCAGAATATCATTATCATTGGCATTAACATGATGCTTTACAATTTTTTGGGCACGATGATAAGCATCAGTCATTGCTTTCCCTGTAGATGTTGATTCAGAATGGGTATTGCCAATCATGGGGCCGATATCATCGGTTATCCTTTTTTCAATGGATTTATATAACCGTCCGCTGGCAATCCAGTCGGCATAGACAAGCTTCTTTAATCCATAGGGAGTCTCTATTTCTTTATCAGTCCCGATTATATTCCTGCGGTATTTTTCAAAGTATTTTTCCAGCTCTGTCATAAACAATTAGAAATTACTTATCTGTGTAGAAAATAGGAATTTTTAAGGAATGTCCTGTAAAACAGAAAATTACCGGATATTTAAGTTATTTTGTAATGATCCGCAAGTATCTTCATGAACCATTTACCCGGCAGAATATATTTCAAAACTACTGCCAGTTTCTGTTCGAAGGATGCGATAATATATCGCTGTCTGGGGTTTTTGCATTCAACAATTCTGACGATTTTCCTCGCGAGGACCACTGGTTCCCATCCGGCTGCTTCATCTTTTTCNATAACTTCCATTGATTTNAGGAACTGATCGTTATAAGGATTTCCGGTACCTGTTGGTGCAAGATAATTCCTGCGGTTAGCTGAATTGCTGGTATGAAAATCACCCGGATTAATAAGTACTATTTTAATATTGAATTGTTTGACCTCAATTCTCAATGCTTCACTGAATCCTTCGATAGCAAATTTACTTGCAGAATAGAATGGTTGAAAGGGGAGGCCCATAAGACCGCCAATCGAACTGAAATTGATAATTGTTCCTCCTCCCTGCTTCCTCATAACAGGAAGTACCTCCCGTGTCAGCTGAAACATACCAGAAAAATTTGTATCCATCTGAAGTTTAGCATATTCGGCAGGAGTAGTTTCAATAGGTCCGCCAGTGTGCATTCCGGCATTATTAATCAGAACATCAATCCTTCCCTCTTTCTCCAGAACAGTTAAAACAGCCTTTTTGATGGAGTCAATATCCGTGAGATCCATTTTAAGGTAATGAACATTGTTATCTGACCCGGAATCTTTTCGTACTGTCCCATAGACCGTATGGCCCTGTTCTGCCAGTATTCCTGCTGTCTCTTTTCCAAACCCTGACGAAATACCTGTTATGAAAATGACTTTTTTCATTTTACTGATTTTTTTAGTTACACAGAGATGTACAGTGTAGTTACAGAGCCACACAGAGGGTTTTTCTCCGTGGCTCTCTGTGGATCCTCTCTGGATCTCCGTTTAACAATTTAAAATTTTTTTAAAAGTCAATGACTATTTGATAATACCCAGTGCTTTTGCTGCCTTGGTCATCTTCTCAATTGATATTTCGACCTGCTTTTGTGTATGGGTTGCCATAAGTGAATATCTGATAAGGCAGTCTTCTTTTCGTACTGCTGGAGAAACTACAGGGTTCACAAATACTCCATCAGCCAGCAGTTTCTGTGTAAGGAGAAGAGCTTTTACATCATCGCGTATAAATAAAGGTATAATGGGTGTTTCAGATTTTCCTGTATCGAATCCCATTTCTTTGAATCCTTTCAAGGCATAATGTGTCAAATCCCAAAGGTGTTTGATCCTTTCAGGTTCACTGACCATAATGTCGATAGCGGCCAGTACGGAAGCGGCAGAGGCAGGAGTCATGCTGGCGCTGAAGATCAATGTCCGTGAATTGTGTTTTATGTAGTTGATAGTATCCTTATCTGAAGCAATAAATCCTCCGAGCGAGGCCAGGGATTTTGAAAAGGTACCCATAATAAGATCTACCTTATCGGTCAATCCGAAATGCGAAGCAGTTCCCGAACCATTTTTCCCGATGACCCCTATTGAATGTGCATCATCGACCATGATTGTTGCATCATATTTTTCTGCCAGCCTGACAAGTTCAGGTAATTTGGCAATGTCACCTTCCATAGANAAGATGCCATCTACGACAACAAGCTTAATGCTATCNGGATTACAGCGTTTTAATTTGCTTTCAAGAACATTCATGTCGTTGTGGGCAAACTTGAGAACTTTTGAGAAAGATAACCGGCTCCCTTCAATAATTGAGGCATGATCGAGTTCGTCAAGTAAAATATGATCCTGGCGCCCGGTCAAAACACTGACTACCCCGAGATTAACCTGAAACCCGGTGCTGTAGCAAAGAGCACCATCTTTTCCAACAAGATCAGCAAGCCTCTCTTCCAGTTCAATATGAATATCAAGAGTGCCGTTCAGAAACCTTGATCCGGCACACCCGGTACCATATTTATCAATAGCTTTTTTTGCAGCTTCCTTTATCTTTGGATGATTGGTAAGCCCCAGGTAACTATTCGAACCAAACATAAGGACTTTCTTTCCTTTGATAGATACAACAGTATCCTGTTCAGATTCTATTTCCCTGAAAAAGGGATAGATGCCAGCCTCCATTGCTTTTTGAGGTGCATCGTACTTTGAGAGTTTCTCTTGTAATATACCCACTGTTAAGCGAAAATTATTGTTAATATGCCAAATGTAGATAAAAAACCAGTAATATGTATCAAAGGTAATTTTTTGGAGATTTAAATATTTGAAAATACGTAATTATACTTATATATTATATTTTGATATGGAGTTGTGGTTTGAGGTGCATGAAATATATGAAGTGCCTTGTATACAGACAGATATGTTAACGGACAATTTTAGACATTACTATCATTATTGGTTAATTGTGAAAAAAAAATTTAAAATATTCTTTTTTGTTTGGATGATAAAAATATGAAATTTACTTTTATAGCGAAATCAAGTATTCAGATTAAATGGACGACGGACCGGCGAATATATTCATTAAAANTCTGATATAGAGGGTGGTCCATCTTTCAGGTCACTTCNTTTTATATCGTAGAAAACAAGGAGGTGACTATGACTTCACTTACAACATTTTATTTAAGCGGAATAATCGGAAAAGAGGCATACGATACCGATGGAGAGGTTGTTGGTATAATTAAAGATCTGGTGATAAATGCAATGCCATCAGGGTTCAATGACGGCGGGCAGCAACTGGTAACCGGTGTCAGNCTAAAAATACATAAAGAGACTAAATTCTATTCATTCAGAACTTTCAGGGTAGTAAAAGCCAGGGAGAAACTTAANGTNATGTGCAGTAACCTGGTCGAACTGAAGAGTGATGATGTAAATAACGGCTTACTGCTTGTTGAGAATATTCTTGATAAACAGATTGTTGACCTGAACGGCCGGAAACTGGTTCGGGTTAATGATGTCAGATTGGTCACTATTCAGAATGGAACCTTTGCCATAGCTGTTGATATAGGGATTGAAGGCCTTATGAGGAGAATCGGTATTTCAACCCCAATTAAAAAGATATTATCCCTTTTCAGTATAAATATCCCTGCAAAATTTATTTTATGGGATGATGTTCAGGCTGTTGATTTTTCGAACCTGAATATAAGGCTTTCAAAGGACTATTCGAAGCTTCATACTCTTCACCCTTCCGATCTGGCTGATATTCTTGAAGATCTGGACAGGAAATCGAGTATGTCAGTTTTCTCCTCTCTCGACGAAGAAAAGGCTGCTGATGTTCTTGAAGAACTTGAACCGGATGCCCAGATACATATGGTTGAGAACCTTCCTGTTAACAAAATGGCAGATGTTCTTGAAAAGATGCCGGCTGATGAGGTTGCGGATATCCTTGATGAGCTTGAAGATGAGCAGGCTGAAATGCTTCTCAAGGAGATGGATAAGGAGTCATCACAGGAGGTCAGGGAATTGCTTGAATACGACGATGATCTGGTAGGCAGCATTATGACAACAGATTACCTGTCATTCAGCGCTTCCAAAACGGTTGAAGAGGTTCTTAAGGAATTACGGCTAAAAAAACCTGAATCGGCAGAACTTTATAATCTTTTTGTTACTGAAACAAACGATGAACTGATAGGGTCCTTTAACCTGCGCGATCTGGTTGTCGCTGAACCAAATGTGAATGTAAGCCAGATAATGAAATCTGAACCGGTATCTCTGTTCGATAATCAGAAAGCAAGCGCAATCGCTGAGATCGTTTCTAAATACAATCTTCTGGCTGTTCCGGTTGTTGACCGGAATAACCTGCTTCAGGGGATGGTTGTTGTGGATGATGTTGTTGAGGATCTGATTAATAAAAGGAGGACTAAAAAAAGATAACAGGAGAGTGTTATGTTGAGTGTGAATATCAGAAAATCTGGTTTTTTGAAGAATCTGGCAATTTTTTTTGCCATTATCGGGCCAGGTATAATAACCGGCAGTGTTGATAATGATGCAGGAGGTATTACNACTTATTCGGTGGCCGGTGCAATGTACGGTTATGGTTTGATATGGACACTGATACCGTCGTTTATTGTCCTGGTAGTAATACAGGAGATGAATGCCCGGATGGGTATTGTCACAGGAAAAGGTCTTTCTGATCTCATTCGTGAAAATGCCGGGGTCAAGATCACTTTTTTTATATTTGTCGGACTGCTTTTCTCAAATATAGGCAACACAACAACTGAATTTGCAGGTGTGGCAGGCAGCATGCAGATATTTGGTGTCAGTAAATATATATCCGTTCCTGTTGCAGCTGTTCTCGTATGGCTTCTGGTTGTTAAAGGAACATACAAGATTGCTGAAAGGATATTCCTGATTTTCAGTTTATCACTGTTGACTTACGTGGTATCTGCTCTTATGAGTAAACCTCACTGGGGAGAGATTGGATCTTCAATTATTCATCCACAGATGGAGATGAATACACAGAGCCTTGCAATGGTAATTGCCCTGGTCGGAACAACAATAGCTCCCTGGATGCAGTTTTATATGCAATCATCTGTTATTGAGAAGGGTTTGAAGATTAAGAATTATAAGTTTACTCTTATCGATATTGTTGTCGGATGTGTAGTAACTGTTGTGGTAGCCTTCTTCATTATGGTTGCATGTGGCGCTACTTTGCATCCGAATGGGATAGTGATCAATGAAGCCAGCGATGCTGCTCTTGCGCTTAAACCGCTTGCCGGAAAACTGGCTTCACAGGTGTTCGCTTTCGGTCTTTTTGTTGCTTCGGTATTTTCGGCAACCATACTCCCGCTTGCAACTTCATTTTATGTTTGCGAAGCTTTTGGTTTCGAGGCCGGAATTGATAAAAAATGGGATGAAGCAAAAGAGTTTTATATCCTTTATACAGGGATACTGGTTATTTCAGCAATTATAATTCTTATTCCCAATGCACCTCTTATAGCAATATCGATATGGTCGCAGGTAATCAATGGTATCCTTTTGCCTGTGGTTCTTGTATGCATGATACTTCTGATCAATAATAAGAAGATAATGGGTACATATATCAATAAGCCTGTTCAGAATATAATAGGCTGGAGTGCGGTAGGAATTCTGACCGGATTATCACTGATGCTTATAATAATGCCTTTACTTAGAAGGTAGTTCTGAAAAGAGCCGGTTCCTTTTTCTAACCTTTTAATATTCCGGACTGCCTGATGGCTTTTATGAGTACCTCTGCTGATGCAGTCAATGATGCTATTTCATTTTCAGGTAAAGGACTTTTGATAATTTTGCTTATGCCTTTCTCCGAAACGATACATGGAACGCTAAGGCATACTTCACTGATGCCGAATTCTCCGTTAACTAATGTTGAAACAGAGAGCACACTGTTTTGTCCGCGCAGTATTGCAGCTGTAATCCTGACTATTGCCAGACCCACTGCAAATTGGGTTGCTCCTTTATAATTAATTATCTGGTACGCAGAATCCCTGACATCTTTTTCAATACGTTTTCTCTCTTCCATCCAGTCTGAACATTTTCCACAGAATGGGCAGTATTTTTCAATACTTATCCCCGCAACATTAGTCATAGACCATGCTGCAAATTCACTGTCCCCATGTTCTCCCAGAATATAGGCATGGACATTATGAACATCTACTCCGCAATGAGTGCCCAATAGGTGGCGAAAACGGGCGCTGTCGAGCACCGTTCCTGACCCAAAAACACGCCCGCGCTCCCAACCCGATCGCTTCAGGGCAACATAAGTCAGAACATCAACAGGGTTGCTGACGATGAGGATAATACCCTGGCATTTTTGTACCGCAACATCTGCAGCAATATCTCCGACAATCCTGGCATTTTTCTGAAGAAGTTGGAGGCGGGTTTCTCCGGGTTTCTGTGCAGCTCCGGCTGTGATAACAACTAATGTGGCATCGGAATAGTCAGCCTGGCTACCGGTCCGTATTGAAACAGACGGAAAAAAGGTTTGACCGTGCACAAGGTCAAGAACCTGTCCTTGAGCAAGATCATCATTTTTGTCGAGGAGTACGATATCGTCAGCAAGACCGCTCTGGGCAAGTGAGTAGCAGTAAGTAGCACCAACAGAGCCGGCTCCGACTACCACTACTTTTCGTCGTTGACCTGAATATAGGTTCTTTTTCATCTTTAACATTATTGATATACATAATTGACTGGTGGATAAAACCTGCTGAATTACAAGCAAATAATACGTTGATCAGTTATTGTCAGGGCATTATTGTGAATCCTGAGGAACAAAATTAAACCTCTTTTCCGGCAATACCAAAAACATTATAGTAAAAGGTGCCATGCCATTGAAATAACTATTTATTATCTTTATATTCTGAATCAGAAACGCGCATGAAAAATTTGTCTTCGGGAGATGAGCCATAAAAAAAATGATTGCAAATGAAAAAAATCAGAGTAACACTTATTCAGGTTATTTTATTGGCAGTTTTGATAACATTTATCAGCAGAAAGGATAGCAAATTTCAGGAAACTTTTTCTCCAGGTAAGAGAAATGGAATCGCAGTTATAATGACCGGTGCNGCTGCCCGGATACCACAGGAAGCTGCCCTACTTGAAGAATTGGATAGAAGAGGTCTTTTGAAGAATCTCGTATTTATTTCAGGAGTAAGTTCCGGAGCCCTTAATTCTGTCATGCTCAATGGCATTTTAAGTAGGAAAATGACGTGGGATGAATATAAAAACATACTTTTTACACTTAAAAATAGCGATGTGTTCATACAGGATGAGAAAAAAATTCCTGTCAATACGTCACCTGCAAGAGAGCTTTACAGAAGGATAGTTGAAGAGGAATTGGGTTATGTCAGTATTGGTGATCTTCCTTATATTACGGAAATATCCTTCACTCATCTGAAAGATCTGGACCTGAAAAAAACTGTTTACAGGATGTGCAGCAGGCCGATTAATGAAGAGACCGATACCACATTAAGCCTGGTCGATATAATGATGGCTTCATCGGCTTTCCCGATAGCTTTTCCTCCAGTCAGAATAAGAAATGTAAAAACTATACCGGATGTTGAATATGTTGACGGGGGAGTCGGAGAAGATCATGTCCCATATCACGCTTTACTTGAATTTGAAAAATACAGGGGCGCCGGTGTTGAAAAAGTCTATATTATAAGCAGGAAGAGCGACAGCATACCAGAGATCAGTGAAGAGCTTAAAGGGCTGGGCATAAATGATAAAGGATTATTTGATAAACTGGGTATTTCAATGGATGCTATTCTCAGTAAAGGGATTATTAAAAGGCTGGAGGCTTATGCTTCCGATGCACCTGATCTGGTTCCACTTACTTATGTATGGATACCTAAATTTAATGCTGATTTTCTATTGTTCAATTTTGATAATCTTAAGGAACAATATATTCTTACATCCCAATGGGCAAAATCACACGATCCAATACCCCTCGGTAATTATTTATTACCATATCTGATTAAGAAAAAATAACTCTTTTTTAATTTAGTTGAGATTACTTGTTGTTAAGCAGGTGCATTATCTTTCGGCTTGAAAAATAAACGAGCTTTATAAATATAATTCAAAATTGAAAATATCTCTTGCTGTTGTTATCAAAATGCGATCAATTTTAATCCTTTGAAAATAAAATTGAAGTTACCTTTGCAAAAGATACAAATTAATAATTAAGATATCTATGGAAGTTGGCTATTTTAATTCAGATTCATACGATACCCCGGTGAAGAAGAAATTAAATTTATGGGAGAAATTTCTTCTGAATAACCGCTTATATTTTATTTTCAAATATGCGGATGTTGTTTTAAGTACCCGAAAACACGCCAGACGTGGCGGATANGATACAAAAGCCTGGGCAGACTCTTCATTCTGTATTTTTAGNTTCATAGAAAAGACCGGCGGGATATTTCATATCTCAGGTATGGAAAACATAGCGAAAACAGCCGAACCTGTTGTATTTATCAGTAATCACATGAGCACCCTTGAGACAATGATTCTTCCNGGTATAATTGCCCCGCACAGGGAATTGACTTTTGTTGTTAAGGAGAGNCTGGTCAAACACCCGTTATTCGGAGATGTGATGAGGTCGAGAAACCCGATCGTGGTTCAAAGAACCGATCCCCGAAAGGATTTTGAGGCTGTGATGATTGGTGGAATGGAACTTTTATCAAAAGGTACTTCAATCGTTATTTTTCCTCAAAGTACCCGGCGTGTCGAATTTAATCCTGAAGAATTTAACTCCCTTGGAGTCAAGCTGGCCAGGAAAGCTGGTGTAAATGTTGTTCCTGTTGCTCTTAAAACCGATTTCTGGGGTAATGGGAAAATAATAAAAGAGCTTGGTACAATCAACCGTCATAAAGAAATATATTTCAGGTTTGGTGAACCATTTCCTGTGACTGGCAATGGCAAAGCAGAAAACCAGAGGATCATCGATTTCATTAAGTCATCATTGGAAGAGTGGGAATAAGGTTTGTACTTATCATCCAATGAATTCTTTTAATTCCCGGGAATTTTTGACATAATTTCGGTCTCTCATTATAATCTCATAAACTCACCCGTGAGCCACCTCTCAGATCATTTGAGAGAGACTGATATGCAAAATAATTATTTTAAGTGTACCCATTACATTTAAAATAATTATTTTTAGATTTGTTGAGTACCAACAATTGCACTCAGCTTTTCAATTCAATGAATTTATGCCTGATATCCATTATGGACTTTTTATAACATAAACTAACATAATTATTATGGGAACATTAGACTGGATCGTTTTAGGGATTTTCTGTCTTGGCCTTGTAGGAATCATTATTTGGGTCACAAGGAAAAAAGATGAAACCTCAACTGACTATTTTCTTGCCGGTCGTGATGCTACCTGGCTGGCGATCGGATCGTCGATATTTGCCTCCAATATCGGGTCGGAACATCTTGTTGGATTAGCAGGTGCAGGAGCTTCCAGCGGGATGGCAATGGCACACTGGGAAATGCATGGATGGTTAATCCTTATCCTTGGGTGGTTCTTCGTCCCGTTCTATGCCCGAAGCGGCGTATTTACCATGCCTGAGTTCCTTGAAAAAAGATATAATAAAGGTTCGAGAAGTGTATTGTCAATTATCTCTCTTGTCAGCTATGTATTTACAAAAGTGGCTGTTACAGTATATGCAGGAGGGATAGTTTTTCAACAGGTTTTCGGAATAGAATCGATGTTTGGGATTGATTTTTTCTGGATAAGCGCCGTAGGTTTGGTTGTACTTACAGGAATATATACAACTCTCGGAGGTATGAAAGCTGTCTTATGGACTTCAGTTTTGCAGACACCCGTTTTGTTGATCGGTTCTCTTGCCGTACTTGTCATAGGTCTTATTAAGCTTGGCGGATGGTCTGAAATGATGACAATATGCCGTGCTGTTCCGGTTAACGCTGATGGTGATACAATGACACAGCTGATGAGGTCGGCAAATGATCCTGAATACCCATGGACAGGAGTAATACTTGGTTCAGCCATTATAGGCTTCTGGTACTGGTGCACCGATCAGTATATCGTTCAGAGGGTACTGTCAGGCCGCAACCAGAAAGAGTCGCGCCGCGGAGCTATTCTTGGTGCAGCTTTTAAACTATCACCGGTGTTTATTTTCCTTATCCCGGGTATGATAGCTTATTCTCTCAATGCGAAAGGAATGATTAATCTTACAAGTTCAGATGCCGCTTTCTCAATACTGGTAAGAGAATTGCTTCCATTAGGCTTTAAAGGACTTGTCGTGGGAGGTATTCTTGCTGCCCTTATGAGTTCACTTGCATCATTATTCAACTCTTCAGCCACACTCTTTACTGTGGATTTTTACCAGAAATACAAGCCAGATGCTCCCGAAAAAGAACTGGTGAGAGTCGGAAGAATAGCAA
>JGI24132J36420_10001191_pt1 | contig 11895 bp, 12 predicted proteins | sample BarGraNGADG00212_3_FD_36420 | JGI IMG/M metagenome (IMG submission 36420) | reverse complement strand
TCTTCTTCTGCAGGTCCTTTTTTTGTTTATGGTCCACGGATTCACCTCCCCAGGAACGTTCTGAGTTTACCAGACGACATGACTTCGGACTTTCGTTGCTCTCCTTTTGTTTAATTCTGACTATGAGTAAGTAAACTCATTTGCCGCATATAACTAAGCGGTTCTATCTCTCCCTTCCGTTTAAGTAGCATCTCGTAAAGTTTTTGATGGTCCTTATCGTCCATCCAAGATAAACATACTTGAGCATTANGATAGATAATCCCTGTAGTCTTTAAATCCCTTCAATCCTTTTCCCATTTCTTACCCNTTTGTTGCTTTATAAATAAGTTCTCTTGTTTCTTTGAGTAATTCCTTATTTAGAAAATCATTTATTCAGATCCTCGCCCCCGAATGACTTGTATCACCACAACNATAATGGCAATGACCAGCAGGACATGAATAAAATTACCTAGCGTATAGCCAGACACCAACCCGAGCGCCCACAAAATTATCAGTATTACAGCTATTGTCCACAACATAGTATTCTCCTTTCTTATTGTTCATTCCCTCTGCCGGCTTGCGGACCTCGCACAACAGGCAGGGGGAATAGAGTATCTTTGTTTTTTTGACTTGGTCTTGTCATTGATCTCGCCCATTGTTTTCCTTCGTCGGTATAGGATACGGTTTCTTACTACTGCCCCCAAACCTTTTTGACCTGACCGACCTTTTCTTGAACCTGGCCGGTTATCTTTTCAACGGTCCCTTCAGATTCCAACTTTGGATTGTCACTTAGTTTCCCAGCAACCTCCTTGACCTTACCTTTCACTTCGTGAAACTTGCCTTCTACTTTGTCTTGTTTGCTCGATTTCATAATGTTCTCCTTTAGATTTTTGATTTATCTGCTGGACTGGTATCCCTTCTGCATCGGAATGGAACCGGACAGTGAAGCAAGGGGCTGTGACAATTCCATACGCTTCTCAGTAAGGACTCTCGTATTATGACGATAACTGTCTTGGTATACTCTAAGCATGAAAGTGGTCTCGAACTCTTGCCGTAATCTGGTGATCAGTCATCTTGTCAGCTGTTTCAATATCAACGATGCGTTCCTTGAGTTCTTCTCTCTCAATACGTTTTTTGAGCTCGCCCTTTGCCTCGCCAGGACCAAATATAAGGATGGATTTTGCATCACCAATAAACGCGATTACGTCATCATAGTAAATGTTCAGATGGTTATTAAATTGCCGGTCCCTCACGTCCTCAGCCTGACCAGGTTCTGATGAACCGCCCGAAAACCGTACATGTTTCTCCATGTTCGATTCTATGATTTTTGTTTCTTCTCCCTTATCTGTGACAATCACAATCACAGCCTTCCTGTGGTCAATCCACAAACCAATTTCTCTTTTCATAGGGCTCTCCTTATCCATGTTTGGATGAATGGTCAAAACACCTCGTTTGATGTCGCCGAAGACTGCGCAAAGCTGAAGCAAAGGTTACCCTGCCGGGATTGACATCATACTCACTATTTCCAACCTTGTAAGTTGAAGATATATGTTGGCTTCTTTGGACTGTCCCCCCTCGGCTTTTTACTTTTACTATCCCGTGATGCTGTTTGACAAAGCGGTAAGCCATGGCAAGACCCAGACCATTACCCTTTGTTTCTGTGGTAAAGAAGGGCTCAAGTATTTTCTCCTTTATCTTCTCATCGACACATATGTATGTACCTACTGCTGCAAGGGAAATGAAGGCGCATGCGCCTATAATAGAGTCGTTGCCATTGAGCAGAGATTTAATTTCAAAATGGACCTGATTGATCTTCAGTGGGAACCTGCCGCAACCGGGCATTGCATATATGACAAGATGAGTCAATGCCTCCTTCATAAGGGCCATGTCTGTCATGATCTTCAGGTTTTTTTCCAAGAGCGTTATTGTTACGTCAATATCATCGTCAAGCTGCTGTGGCAACACACCCTGCACCGTTTTCATAACCTCGTCGATATCCGCCTCTCGCAATCCGAGCCTCTTATTGATGCTGGGTACGGGGAGGATCTTAATCTGTGGCTGTTTGCGAAGACTCCCTTGCATTTTTACACCTCTGAAGCTTTATACGTATCTACTCTATGCTCCTTGCTTTCAAGGGCATAAAGCATTGTGTGGTCATGAGCCAACTTTTTTATCTGCAGGGGTTTCGCTCCTATCACGTGCATCCACGCAGCAGATATATCACAATCAAAATAGGAATCGGAACGCCTAACAGCCACAGTAGGATGTAACCAATTTTCCCTGCTTGATTGCGAAATAATTTCAAACTTTTCATGGGTTTCTCCTTTCGTTCTTCTGTGTCCTTTCGGCGCGACTGTGTGAAAAGCGGTAACGAAAGGGGTATCATCGGTCATCATGACAGAAGGAGGATGATCAATGAACAAGCCACGGAACACCACATGTTTATTTATTAAGAATGTGGGGAATAGGTTTTATCCTCCAGCATAGCCGGAGGTATTACGATTGCTGGCCCCTCAAGGAGGCCTAATCGCAATCGTGAAAAACAAAATCCCATCATTTCAATATCATTGAGGTATTTGTACCAACCAGAAAAAACATATTCCCGGCCTGAATTTTTTTCGTCAAAATACTACGAGAAGTGACATCTACCGTCGTCTACTCCAATAGTAACCGCCACCCCCGCCAAACACTAGAAACAACACGACGACGAGAATGATAATTCCTGTAGTACTCATGATAATTTCCTCCATTTACTTTGTTGCACATCTGATTCTTCCGTTGACCGCACATTCGATTTGGCCTTGGGTTCATCGCCTCTTTTGATACATGATATACAGCTACCACTAGGCTCCCAAAACTTTCTTGACCTTGCCGACTTGCTCCTGAACTTTACCAGCAATCTTTTCACCGGTGCCTTCGGCCTCCAAATTTGGGGCATCGCTTAGTTTCCCGACGACCTCCTTCACTTTACCCTTCACTTCGTGAAACTTACCTTTCACTTCGTCCTTCGTACTCGATTTCATAGTGTTCCTCCTTTAGATTCTTGATTTATCTGCTGGACTGGTATCCCTTCTGCATCGGAATGGAACCGGACAGTGAAGCAAGGGGCTGTGACAATTCCATACGCTTCTCTGTAAGGACTCTCGTATTATGACCAACATCATACAGATAGTAAATGCAAGTGTCCTGCCAACAACCAAAAATAATAAGAAGTTTTAATTCATCCTTTAATAGTAGGTGTTTAGATTAATAAGAGGGAACAATGGGGATGTATGAAATGATTCGTTTGGCCTCAATATATGGTGGAACATCAGCATATATTGAGGGATACTGTGAAGGGCTGTGGATAGTTCCCGGATTTTTGTCGTCTGGCGATAATTGTGTTTCTTACGGATTGAAAGCAAGCATACCCATGAAAAATCTTAAATGCTCACTTACAGGAAGAACTAAACAAAAATCCAATCATTTTTTTTCAAAATTGCCATACCGCCGGAATCGCTGTCTCCAGCAACAAGTCCGCGACGATGGATATACATCTAACGTGAGGATTACAGGTATTGTTATCTTCCATATTCTGTATGAAATTGATGNCCTGGACAATCTGATGCGCCTTACTTACCGGTATGATCCCGCAAAATCCATTACGCACATATGCCTATAGACTTTATGCGCTCCAACTGAAACACCCACGAATTTGAAGTTACCGTTGAGTAGGTTTATTCTGTGCCTACGCGATGTTACACCGTCATCAATAAGTAGCGAGGTTACTATTCTTCTAGCATCTCCGTTTCCGTAGTCGATATTCTCTCCAGCAGAAATGTCCCATTTGCCGTATCGGTTTAGTCTATCTCCTAAAGTTGACTTATCGCTCCCGGTGTGTCCGGTTGCCCCAGTTATTGCCTGATACCTTGCATAGTCACGCGCAGCAAGCGTAAGTCCTTTCTTTGGGGACAGTGAAGACAAAGGTTTTGTGACTTGAAGTTTTTTGATACATTCATCAAGTGCACGAATCCCTTCATTGGTAGAGATGGCAATCTCGCCCGGATATCGTAAGAGTTTATTGCGATAGTATGATCGAAGTGGCACTAAGAAGCTGCGGGCGTATTCCGCTGGGTTGGTCCGTACCATGTTAATTTCGATGATTACTTGTCTTTCGCTATCAGTTAGGTACTCAACGCCTGCAGTCGTATCGACTGTCTCTTTATTCCATTTAGGGGACATTGAGTCCAGCGGCGCTTGACCTGTATTGCGCCTGGTTTGATCATTTTTAGCCAGCACCGTGGATTTTTTGCCTTCTGTGCAATTTGCCGGTGAATGTGTAGAGCTATTAACATTCGAAAATGCGTTATTGATGAACTCGAAAGAGACTAACAGAGCAAGAACTAGTAGGACACCAAACCGCCTTGTATACACTGGCAACCTCCCGCAAGAATTATATGTAACGTAAAGCTCCCCGGCGAGTGTAGCGAGTCCTGTGCATTTTATGGTGTACGGCCGGTACGGGCGTGAACTTATGGGGTGACAATTACCTTTACGTGAATCCTGATAATTTGAAAACACTAGCAAAATTAATGGCCGAAGGCAAGGGCGGAACCGGAATATGATGGACATTACTAAGAGAAACAAAGCACAGCCGTCAGAATCGCCGGATGCAACAGTACAGGAAGAACTACATTAACCAGTATTTTTAAGATTTCATACATTATCTTAAATCACGAATCAGACCGCCTTTCACTCATCAGAATATAGGTCATGTCTTCCTAGTTTTTTTATTTTCCTTGGCATAGGCTTTCCAACGTGTTTTCGGTGACGGCACCTCACCTTTTCCCGTTGCGGCATGTTCGAATGTGGATGAACGGACTAGCCTGTTCTTTATTTCAAGATGCCCTATGCTAGTGTAGTGTCTCATAAATAACCTAACTTATGAATGGTAAAATAGCTGCACAAAATGGCTCATGAAGTGCGAATTAAGCTTTTTACGGGCGCCATGCCCTCGCAGTGCAACGGCCCCTGTAGCGGGAGATTGCCCGGTCGTAAAAAGGTTCTGAGCACGAATGAGCCATTTTTTCAGCCCCAATCTTATGTAAAGAAGCGTTAGAGACACTACACTAGCGGGCTTGAAGACNATTGATTCTTTCCTGCCGAACATGATTCCCCCTTCGGTTTTCCTAAAAAACTATTTTCTCAACTCGGCCGGTGTCCTGTAATTCTTGGGATCATAGAATTTCTTCATGGCCTTCTCATCTTCCGCACTGGATGCCGAAATAAATGCAATTTTCCCATCTTTCTGGAACTGCGCATGCAGAAGGTAGAATCGACCTGGATACGTCTTGTAAGGATCTTTCGGATCCACCCTCATGGTGGAGTGATAGAATGGTTTGATCTTCTGGGTTTGATACTTCATTTTTCCCAGCGAATAGACGGTTTCCGCATCTTCCATACCCTTGATCAGGTCTTTGATTTCAGAAGTTCCCTTGGCCTTCTCAATGGCCGCCTTGAAATGGTAGATATCGGCATAAGCAAGATGCACATGAAGCTGCATGGGGATGCCCCGNCTCTTGGCCTTTTTGACGAGGGGAATGGTCTTGGGCGTTATCGCAAGCATATCCAAATCCGTAAAAAGGGACATCACGCCCAGCGCCTTGCCGCCCGTCATTCTCCAGAAATCGGATGTCATGGCCACGCCACCGTCGAAGCAGACGGGGATATTCTTGGCCGATGAGTCAGCCCATTGTTTGGCAAAGGATTCGGAATCGGTAAACCAAGAACTCATATAAAAAATGAGATCGGCTTTGGAGTCCGCAACCTGCTGAAGGATCGGGTAATACATGGTTCCACGGGGTTTGACCGCCTTGCTGTAAACCACATCCAAGCCGCATTCCTTGGCCAGTTGTTCCCAGGGTGGGAGATTCATGCTGGGGATTCCTTTTCTGAACTCTGATGTCCAGGCCANATCTTCCCACAAAATGGCCAGTTTTTTTGCTTTCAGTACTTTCTGGAAGTAGGTTGTAAAATAATATTTGATATGAGCCCAGTAAGCGGCCTCCGGTTGCCAATCCCGGAAAGAGTGATCGTATTTAGGGGCCTCGTCGATAATTCGGGCCGTTAATTCGGAACCCGCCGGGCCGTTGAACTGAAGAATATGCGGATATTCCTTGAACAGCATGCCCGATGCTTCCTGAACACCCAGGCAAATTTCCGTCCGTCCCTCCACGGAAACGAACGTTGCCTTGTCTTCCATGATCAGCTTTCTTGCCGCTTCAACGGAAAGAGAGACATCGCCTTTCCCATCCATGATCACATATTTCACGGGGCGGCCCAAGATACCACCGGCGGCATTGATCTCTTCAACGGCCATTTTCTGGATGTCCATACAAGGTTTCGTGCCGGCTGAAGAGACATTCCCAACGTAGCCGAAGACGATGGGTTCCCCCCTTGGTTGGGCAAGAACTGCGGACGGTAAACTCAGAAATGACAATGCTACGAATACTAGAACTGCTGCAGCGATAAAACCAAACCTTAAGCGTTGATTCATCATGGTACCCCCTTCTTAAAGATAAAGAACGTTAAGCTCCAATCGAGATCTGTTGCCAATTTCCCGGATAANACCGCAGGTGCAACCCCGTTTTACCCTTCAACACCGCGTCGTCAATGAACCCGCTGTGCGTTCAGATTCGACATGGCGTGCGGATGCACCATCGACCATCCGCTTCAGCCTTTTCAAACTATCGCCTTTCTGATATCACCCCCTTTGCTATTGCATGATCCAGCTTGTGATATATTCCATGCTTCCGGAACTTGTTTGGAGTCGAGTAGAACGGTTTCTCCCGATGCTGCAGGTTGATGTTTGTTTTCTCCGTTTACCGCCTGGTTTCCCGGCGGTGCCACATTATCTCACCGTGTATCCATATGGCCAAAGGCCACAGCACCTCACATAACGAGTTAGCAATATCATAAATACCGAGAAAACAACATTAATGATTACAGATTGGAATGCCGTATTTTCATCGAGGTTAACTGTCTGCGGACTACAGGAAGTTGTCAATAGAAAACTCAATGATCGATTTTGAAAAACCAAATCATCATCAGAAACGTTGACTGAACCTACAAAGCAGTAAGGTTGGTGAATGAAACATCTTGAAGATTTACGAACGAAATGATTAACACCGCCAATGAGCGGTGCAAACAAGCGCAGCGGAGTGAGCATCCGCCTCCATTGGCATTGTTAGGCTATGTTCATACCTATGACAAACAAAATATTCATTTTTAAATCATCGGTTTCCTATCAACCCATGATTGTGCTTTTTCCAGTTGCCCGGCTAGTCTTAACAATTTTGCTTCATCACCATAGCGACCAATAAATTGNACACCGCAAGGCAACCCGTTTTCAGACCAATACAGGGGTACAGACATGGCAGGCTGTCCAGTAATGTTGGCTATCATGGTAAAGGGCATCTGGCCTTTCATTGTATTTTGAACAAGCTCTTCCAGGATAGAGTAGGTTAGCTTTCGATTGCTTAGAATGATTTTACCTATCGATGAGGAGAGCAATTTCATGGAGCGCTTATCTGCTTTGCTGGGCTGTTGAGACCCAACACGGACAGGTGGTTCTCCAAGGGTTGGGGTAAGCATCATGTCATATTTATTCAGCATTTTATCCATGATTATCCCGAGCTGCCGCCATCTTTGTTTGGCTTTCACAAAGTCAAGTGCTTTCAGTCTCCGTCCAATGCAATACAATGCGTAGTTTGATAATTCTAAATCACGACTGACTTTGGATTGTCCATAACCCTGAATCAGNTTGTCAACAAGTGCGGCAGCATTTCCAATCATAATGATAGTCCAGTTCAATGCTACATCTTCTTCCCGATAGTCAGGCACAGCTTCTTCGACATCATGCCCCAGACTTTCGAGCAACTTGCACGTCTGTTCTACAGCCTTAATACATTCCGGATGTACTTCCCTCCCGTATGCCGATCGCGTATGAAAACCGATTCGCAGCTTCCGGGGCTCAATCTTTACTTCTTCGATAAAAGGCCTTTCCGGGGCAATAGTGCCATAAGGCGAACCATTTTCAAGGCCAGAGACAGCGTCCAGTATGGCAGCAGAATCACGAACTGATCGCGTAACGACATGACTGCAAGACATGCCATCCCATTCTTCATCAAAATTCGGCCCTACCGGATTACGCCCTCTGCTCGGTTTAAGGCCGAACAAACCGCAATAAGATGCGGGTACACGGATTGATCCNCCCTCATCTGTAGCTGATGCAAAAGGAACGATGCGTGCAGCCACGGATGCGGCTGAACCCCCGCTGGAGCCACCGCATGAATAATCAAGATTCCAGGGGTTCCGTGTTGGACCAAAGGCTTTAGGCTCAGTGACGTAGGCGAGTTTGAACTCTGGCGTGTTCGTTTTTCCAAGTATGACCAAACCGGCCTTCTTGAAGCGACTTACTATTTCCGCATCATACTGAGGGACAAAAGCTTTCAGTAATTCGCTACCGGAACTCATGGCAAAGCCTTTCAATGCGTGGTGGGCATCTTTCAGCAAAAAGGGAACACCACAAAATGGGGCATCGGGCTGAGAATGCTTTGCAGCATTTCGCGCATAATCATACATTGGTGTTATGATAGCGTTTAGTTTTGGATTTAGGTTTTCAGCACGGCGAATAGCCTCTTCACAGAGTTCTGTAGCACTGATCTTCCCATCTTTAACCAGCTTGGCCAAGGCAGTTCCATCAAATTGATCATATTCGGCAAATGCAGTCATATCGACACCTCCTTTATTGAATTTAGTCTAACAAGCTATTATAAAGTTTCCGGATAACTCCACGCCCCATGGGAATCTTCAGGGCTCTATGCAATAACCATTTATCTGTTGTCCTTGCACTCGCGGACTACCAGCCTCCCTTATCCATTTGTAAGTATTCTAAAATGAACCTTATCACAATTATTTTGGAAAGAACATCAATGATTACGCAGTGAAGTCTTGCATTTTCTTCGAGGACAACAGCTTGTGGATAAAGGAAGTTATGTGTACTGGCTATTCTTCTACCATAAGCAACTTCCAGTCTGAAAAGGAACTGCTTTTATTTTTTTTTGAAATTTTTCAGGGGTTGGATTTGATATAGCAATGTAACTTTTGAACGACCAGGGGGGAGCTGGGGGGAATTTTCAAGGGCGTAATGCAGAAGCAGTTGGGATATGTAGTACCTATGTCCCCTGTTAAAAGCAAAAAGAGGGGTGCCGGGGTGATCAGAAAAGCATACTTTTCCCCAAAACTGATATAAAAGTCAGAACGCCCGTTATTTGCTCGACAGTCCTGCATTGGTTCCAGCAATCAAAATCTTTCAGGCAAGTAAGACTAGGGAGTAAAGCAAATTGTTCTCATAAATAGACGTGGAAACGTACATCAAAAGTATGCTATATTTACTTCGAAAGAGTCAATGACGAAAAGCAAACCGATAGCTGGGGCAAAATTGATAGAAAGAATTTTGGTCAAAATGCAAAAAAAGCAAGGAGACTATGTTAATTTGGGGGTAGTTTTGGGGGTATGTGATTAAATGTGCCTCGATAAACAGCAGTTATATCAATGTGTTGTGTAATCAGTTCAATGGCCCGCACCCCACCAAAATCGAGTCTCCCCACCCATCTGGTGGGGGGACTTTATAATTGATTCTTTTTTGAATGAACAAAAACAAAACAAAATTTGATAAAATATTCAAGCCCTCATTTTTTTTCAGAAACCCTCATGTCCAGTCTATTATGGCCAGTTCGCGACTGCGCGTACGCCGGAAGAACGCCATGGTGGAAAACTCCCGTGAAATAATAATCAATACTTCTGCAGGTTCAAAATTACTATCGTTTCTTTCCCGTCATCCTGTTTCTAAGGGCCTGATTATTCTCCTGCATGGCTGGGAAGGATCTTCTTCTTCCGCTTATGTTCTCGCAACAGGAGATTATTTTTATAATCTTGGTTTTTCTATTTGCCGCTTGAATTTGCGGGATCATGGAGATTCACACCATCTCAATGAAGGGCTTTTTCATGGCGCTCTTCTGGAAGAAACATTCGAAGCAGTAAATTATTTATCCCAGCAATCAGAAAACCTGCCTGTGTATCTAATAGGTTTTTCTTTGGGAGGAAATTTTGCTTTGCGTATCGCCATGAAACACTACCGGATACCGATAGCAAATTTAAAACATGTTTTTGCCATCAGCCCACCGCTGGATCCTTATAAGACTACCTTGGCTATCGATAACGGTTATTTTTTTTATCGCAAATATTTCCTGAAAAAATGGAAACGGTCTTTGGTCAAAAAGCAGCAGCTTTTCCCTGAAAGATATGATTTCAATAAAATGCTGAAGGCCAAAACATGCATGGAACTGACCGAAAATATCATGCTTTACTTCCCGGAATTAATTTCTTACCGGGATTATTTTAAGTTATATACCTTGCAAAACAATTCCTTCCAAAAATTAAATATACCTGTTAGAGTTTTTATCTCTGAAGATGATCCATTTATCCCGCTGGCAGATTTTCAATCTTTACAAGAAAATGATTTTTTTCAGATTTCAACGCAAAAGTATGGAGGGCATTGTGGTTTTCTTGATCTATTTCCGGTTAACTGCTGGTATCATAAAATAATCGCCGAAATAATAAATTGATTTTTTAGGATCAACATGGATTTTTCTCTATTTTCCCAAAAGGACATGTTCCCTCAATTTGTATCTGATAAATTAGACTCGGTTGCAATTGATTATAAAGATATGCATGAGTTAATTGCAAATAGTAAGAGTGGCCCAAATCATCTCGAAGCCGGGGTAGTCCTGCTAATTAATTACAGATCAAATCGGAATGGTTCCGAATACGTTTTCCAACTTATCAAACGTTCAAATACTGTTACGCAAGCCGGAGACATCAGTTGCCCGGGCGGAATCGTGCATCAGGGAATAGATAGAATAATGAGCTATTTATTAAAAACAGGAATAATTCCGACTGTACATGGTCATAATTTAAACTCCTCTCAATTTCGGGACAAAGAAGCAGCTTCTTTGATTCGCCTTTTTTTAACTACCGCTCTGAGGGAAGCCCGGGAAGAAGTTGGTTTAAATCCTTTTAACGTAATATTTTTAGGAGCACTGCCTTGTTATTCATTGAGTTTACTTGCTCGAACAATTTTTCCTGTAGTATGTCTAACTGCAAAACCATTTCAATATAAGTTAAGTTCGGAAGTGGATAAAATGTTGGAGATTCCGGTTGGCTTTTTCTTCCAGCAGTCTAACTATGCCTTGTTGGAAATTAAAACATCTTTGGAGAATGGTACTGAGCACCTGCAATATCAATCACCATGCCTGGTTATCCCCGATGGCCTGGGGGGCGAGGATATTCTTTGGGGTGCAACTTTTAATATTATTACTAATTTTCTACGCATCATTTCTGATGATATTTTGCCCTCTCCCTCTCCTTCCAGAACAATAAATAAAGTGCTTTCAAATAATTATATCTCCGGAAAAGTTAGATTTCATGGCCACCGAAACAATTTTAAAAAATGAAACATAAAAAACCATAATTTTTGATTTCGATGGAACTTAAGTAAAATTAAATATTGATTTTGATCTGATGCGTAAAACTATTCTGGAAATTATTTCCTCTTACAATATCGAACCAAACGATTATTGGATAATATTAATTTTTTATATTTATTAGTGGATGAAAGCAATGCTTCAGCGTCAAGAAAATTACATTACATGATGTAATTGTTAGCAATAAATTCAGAAACATGTCTTTAATTGACATAAGGCAGCATCTTGACCAGAGCGGGTCTGGCAAAACTGGACAGGTGCATAAGTGAGGAAGTTGCTCTATAATGACCCTCAGGAGGATCAGAATATGAGCAAAAGACCAAGAANGAAT
>JGI24132J36420_10001186_pt1 | contig 11932 bp, 12 predicted proteins | sample BarGraNGADG00212_3_FD_36420 | JGI IMG/M metagenome (IMG submission 36420) | reverse complement strand
TATTTCAGTTCATTTATTACCTGATCAGCCATAATATTCAAACTATCAAGCTTATAAGCAGTTAAAAAATTTGAGCTGACAATATTTCCAGGCTTTAGGGTAAAATTTATATCCTGAAGGTCAACTTTACTTGTATCATTTATTCCGCATATAAGGTTCAAATCATAAAGGTTTGTCATATAATCTGCCTGAAACATTTTATAATCTGCTTTATAGTTCTGAATTTCAATTTGTAAGAGCATTAAATCAGTCTGTTTATATATTGCGTGTTCAACCAGTTTCTGCATTATTTTCAATTGATCATCAAGTTCCTTCATAAGCAGTAAACTATTGTCGGTCTGCATTTTTGATTTAATGCAAAGAATATACTGATAACCAACAACCTGTTCCAGCTCATGAATGGTAAGTGCAATGTTATTGTTGTTGATCTGACCGGTAATGTCTGCTTTCTTGGCATAGCTTTGGTATTTAGAACCTGTCAGCAATGGTTGTTTTACAGAAACCAATGCCTGATATTGTCCTCCATCGGTTGATGCCAGATCGTAACCGTTATAATCTTCAGCGCCTTTCGAGACCCATTCAAATCGGTTTGAATTGTTGTCGTGCGAAACAATGGGAGCAAAAAGGACACCGGATACGATGTTAACTTCAGGTTTTAACAGAATGCTCCTGATTTGTTGCAAATCAAGTACTGCAATTTTGTTCTCGTTTTTACTTTTATTTATCAGCGGACTATTGGTTTTTGCCTGTTCGAGATAAAAATAAAGATCCTGTTGCCGGGCATCAATAACTGCCGGTATCAACAGGAATAATAATAAAATAATGTAAGTCTTCAATTTTCCAGGTTTTAAATTTTGTAATAATAACAAATAATGAAGTCTATTTTTAAAGTAATCTGTTTCGCTGATGAGAATATTGAAATTATTAAATCAAATTTAATATTCAAAATTGAAATCTTCTTATTACAAATTAACTAATTTATTCTAAAGAAAATCTGGAGAATATTATATTGATTGATTCATTGTCAAAAAAACATCATAATAAACTTCGTCTTTGCTGAGCCGCTTCGGCTTGCACTGAAACTTCAGCGCAGAAAATGTGTGAATAATGTAACTTATTCCCGGAATTATGTAAAGGTTCTCAAAATAATGGATTGCACCTTTACAGTGCGTTGGCATAGATTTTCATGTCCTCCTGAAATTATAGTCAGTATAATAACATAAACTTTAAAACCTTATTATATTCATGGGAAATATGCTTTATTCCGTAGCAGCAATCCTGCTTATCCCTTGGGCAATAGGATATTTGGGCTTCCATGTAGGAGGCAGTATACATATTCTTCTTATCATTGCAATTATTGTCGTAATAGCCAGGGGTTTTTCAGGGAAAAAAGTCATCTAAAATAGATCTACATGATCGAGGTAAAAAAGACCGGCGTTTTATTTACGAAAACAGATTTGGAATTTGAAAACGAAGGTGTTCTGAATCCTGCAGTAAAACGCGAAGATGAAGTGGGAATTGCATGGAGAGGTGAATAATGTTGTTTTTCCTACCGGCATTGCCTTGTTTGGCAGTACCTTATTTATATATTACGGAGCAGCAAATACTCAAATTGCCTGCGCTTCAGTGAAATTACCGGAATTGATGGCGGAATTGTTGACTTATGCTGGTAAAGATGAAAAAAAGAAGAATTATCCGGGGATTTGAAGATAATGTCCTGATTAAAAAAGAGGACTCTGACATGGGAAATACCATTCCTTCCGGTGCCCGGTATAAAAACTCCAGAAAAAAACTTTCCACGGATGACAAGAATGATCTGACCGGAATCCTGGTTATTACCTCTTATCCTCCGAGAGTGTGCGGTATAGCAAACTATTCTCAGGATCTGATTAAAGCGCTTAATAATAAATTCAGCAATTCATTATCTATTAAAGTATGTGCACTGGAAGCTGACGATACAAGGTATTCATATCCCGATGAAGTGAAATATATTCTTAACACATCATCAGCTTACAGATATAAAAAATTGGCATTAGATATTAACAAAGACAGCTATATTAAAATTGTACTTATCCAGCATGAGTTTGGTTTTTTTAAAACACAGGAAGAGGCATTTCTGCAATTTCTGAATATTTTATCAAAACCGGTTATAGTTGTTTTTCATACAGTTCTGCCTCATCCTGATAATCAGTTAAAATCAAAAATGATGGGAATTGCAGATTTCTGCGAAGCAATCATTGTAATGACTCATAATTCGGCTGAGATTCTGGTTAATGAATATGATATACCGAAGCAAAAAATAACTGTAATTGCGCATGGCACTCACCTGGTAGCCCATCTGAGTAAAGTTTATTTGAAAAGAAAATATGGATTGACAGGCAGAAAAGTCCTCACTACATTTGGTCTGTTAAGCTCGGGAAAGAGTATTGAAACTACTTTGGAAGCACTGCCTGCCATTATCAAAACCAACCCTGATGCAGTATTTCTCATTATTGGTAAAACCCATCCCGAAGTTGTCAAAAATGAAGGGGAAAGCTATAGGGAAAAGCTTGAATCCCTGGTAATACTAAATAAGCTTACTGATCATGTAATATTTGTAAACAGATTTCTGCCATTGTCCGAGCTTCTCGAATATTTGCAACTTACAGATATTTATCTGTTTACAACCAATGATCCTAACCAGGCTGTAAGCGGCACTTTTGTTTATGCTATGAGCTGTGCCTGCCCAATAATTTCTACGCCTATTCCTCATGCAAAAGAAGTACTGACAAAGGATCTGGGGATTATTTTTGATTTTCGCAACTCGCAGCAATTGGCTGATAGCGTATTCAGATTGCTCAACGATGAGCCATTACAAAGGAACATCAGTTCGAATACACTGCAGAAAATAGTTTCCACAGTCTGGGAAAACTCTGCTGTTGCCCATGCAATGTTGTTCGAAAAGATCAGTGTCAAAAAAATATCAATAAGATATAACTTCCCGGCCATCAGTCTTAATCACCTGAGGCAAATGACGACCAATACCGGGATCATACAGTTTTCAAAAATCAATCAACCTGATATCAGTTCAGGTTATACCCTTGATGATAATGCCAGGGCTCTCATTACCATGTGTATGTATTATAAATTAACCAGCGATGAAAAGAGCCTGGTTTTTGTACGTAAATATCTCAGTTTTATAAACTTTTGCCAGCAGCCTTCCGGTTACTTTTTAAACTATGCAGAATATTGCAGCAGATTTTCCGAACAGAATATAGTTACCAATCTCGATGACTCCAATGGAAGGGCTATCTGGGCCCTGGGTTACTTAATCTCATTAAAGGGACTACTTCCCGATGATATTATATCCAGGGCCAATGCAATTATTCAAAAAACAACACCGCGAATCGTAACTATCTATTCCACAAGAGCTATGGCTTTTGCTATTAAAGGTCTCTATTATTATAACAGCGCAATAAAACTGCCTGAAAATCTTGAAATAATAATGACACTGGCAAAGCGATTAGTGCAGATGTACAGGCATGAATCTGGTGAAAAATGGGAATGGTTTGAGGGTTACCTCACTTATGCCAACAGCATTTTGCCAGAGGCTATGTTATATACATGGTTGTTAACAGGAGAAACAATATATAAAGAGATAGCAAGATCATCGTTTAACTTTCTGTTGTCACAGACCTTTAATGAAAATGGAATAGTAGTCATATCAAATAGAAGCTGGTTGAAAAGAGGACAGAAGGAGTCCGGACATTTTGGAGAACAACCTATTGATGTCGCTTATACTATTATGACATTAAGTAAATTTTATGATATGTTCAGGGACGAAGACTTCAGTTTGAAAATGGAAACGGCCTTCAACTGGTTTTTAGGAAAAAACCGGTTACACCAGATCATTTATAACCCATGTACCGGTGGTTGTTACGATGGAATGGAAGAAGATCACGTAAACCTTAATCAGGGAGCAGAATCAACGGTAAGCTACCTGATGGCACGGTTGACTGTAGAAAAGTATAAGAAACCGGATAATACACCGCCTGATCAGATGTTGGTCTCATTTAAAAAAAATCAAAAATTTAAAAACCATTATGGATCAAAATCCTCAACCATTTTGGAGCACTTCCACGACAGAATTACTTGACAGGCTGCAGGCAACGACGAGTGGCATCACAACGGGAGAAGCCAAAAAACGTCTCATAAGCTATGGAGCAAATCGTTTGAAACCTCCAAAACGATCGGATGCATTAACACTCCTTATCGGCCAGTTTAAAAGTCCGATTATTCTTATTCTCCTGTTTGCGACAGGATTATCATTTTTTTTGCATAACCCGGTTGATGCTTTAATAATTCTTGCCATTGTAATAATAAGTGGACTCCTGGGTTTTTGGCAGGAGAATAGTGCATCCAATGCAATAGATAAATTACTTGCAATAGTTCAAATTAAAGCAGAAGTTCTTCGTGATGGGAATCAGCAGGAAATTCCTATTGAAGAGATTGTGCCTGGCGATATCGTCATCCTGAATGCAGGTGATATTGTTCCCGGCGATTGTCTTCTTCTTGAATCAAAAGACATTTTTGCTGATGAAGCTATGCTCACCGGCGAGACTTTCCCTGTTGAAAAATCTATTTCGATGTTGCCTCCCGTTACCCCACTTGCAAAGCGAACAAACTCGGTCTGGATGGGCACTCATATTGTAAGCGGAAATGCCAGGGCATTAGTCTTACTGACTGGTAAAAACACTGAATTTGGTAAAGTATCGGAACGGCTTAGACTAAAACCACCTGAAACTGAATTTGAACATGGCATACGCAGGTTTGGGTATTTTCTTGGAGAAGTCACAATGGTACTGGTGGTAATTATATTTGCCATTAACGTTTATTTACACAGGCCTGTTCTGGAAGCTTTTCTTTTTTCACTGGCGCTCGCAGTTGGGCTGACTCCGCAGTTATTACCTGCAATAATCAGTATTAATCTTGCACATGGTGCAAAAAAAATGGCCCTGAAGAAAGTGATCGTAAAGCGGCTTGCTTCTATAGAAAACTTTGGCAGCATGAATATAATATGTTCCGATAAAACAGGAACACTCACAGAAGGAACCGTGCAGGTTGAATCCGCACTCGATGCCAATGGAAATACAAGCAAAAAAGTATTCTTGTTTGCATATATAAATGCTTTTTTCGAAACCGGTTTTACAAATCCTATTGATGAAGCCATCCTTAAATATAATAAAATTGACCTGTCGGGGTACAGGAAACAGGATGAAATTCCTTATGATTTTCTCCGAAAACGTCTGAGTATAGCTGTTATAAATGGAGATGCTCATTTTATGGTGACCAAAGGTGCTTTGACTAATATACTGGATGTTTGTTCATCTGTAGAAATAAATGAAGGAAGTATTGTTGACATCGCATCAATGCAGGATCAGATTCAGAAGCAGTTTGCAGAGTTCAGCAATCAGGGCTTTCGCACAATAGGTATTGCTTATAAAAAAATGCCATTGGAATCTCTGATAAATAAGAGTGATGAAAAGGGTATGATTTTTTTAGGGTTTCTCACACTTTTTGATCCGCCAAAGCCAAATATCATTGACACCATTGCCAGCCTGAAAAAACTTGGTGTTTCACTCAAAATTATCACCGGCGATAACCATTTGGTTGCAGCCATACTTAGTAAAAAGTTGGGGTTGTCGGATCTTGAAATAATAACGGGTCCTGAGCTTAGCCGGATGAGCGATGGCGCGCTGATCGGAAGAGTAGGTGCAATAGATGTATTTGCCGAAATTGAACCCAACCAGAAAGAACGGATCATCATTGCTCTAAAAAAGGCCGGAAACGTGGTGGGATATATGGGTGATGGTATCAATGATGCCTCTGCACTTCATGCTGCCGACGTTGGGATTTCAGTCGATACCGCTGCTGATGTTGCTAAAGACGCTGCTGATATTGTATTTCTTGAAAAAGATCTGGACGTTCTGATTGAAGGTGTGAGACAGGGACGAACTACTTTTGCCAACACTTTAAAGTACGTCTTTATGGCCACAAGTGCTAATTTTGGGAATATGTTCAGTATGGCAGGACTATCGCTCTTTATTCCATTTCTTCCATTGCTTCCAAAGCAGATTCTGCTCACCAACCTGATGACAGACTTCCCCGAAATGACCATTGCCACTGACAGGGTAGATGAACAAATGATTGATTATCCGAGACGCTGGGATATTAAGGCCATACGCAAGTTCATGATTACATTTGGTCTGGTAAGCTCTTTGTTTGATTTCCTGACTTTTGGTATACTCTTGCTCGTTCTTCACGCTAATGAAGGTCAGTTCAGGACCGGATGGTTCGTGGAATCCGTTATTTCAGCATCGGTCATCGTACTTATTATCCGAAGCAGGAAGCCTTTTTTCAGGAGCAAGCCTGGAAAATATCTGTTAATAGCAACAATTTCTATTGCTGTTATAACATTAATTCTGCCCTTCACAACTCTGGGAAAGGTTTTCGAATTCAGCCCCCTGAGTATTACTACCTATTTGCTTTTATTACTGATTGTAACTGCCTATGTTGTAGTTGCGGAAATTGTCAAAACAATTTTTTACAGGAAGGTTAAGTTTTGAGAGTTTTGTGTGAATTATGTAATATTTCATAAAAATTTTGTAACACATTCTAAATTCCACTTTTTTACCTTTATTCTGTGAAATTTCAGTCAAAATTAAAACTATTACAATTTTTTTTAAATATGCACTGGCTTACAGGACAAACGTTTTTCATTGAAACATAACTACATAAAGAAGGAAGAAAATTGAAGCCCTGGTGTAAATGTATTTATTCTTTAATTAATTAAAATGACAGTAATAGAATTTCAATATAATCTGGCTAATCTTCAGGAAAGCCTGATGAGGTTTGCATACAGCTTATCTGATGATATGAATGATGCTAAAGGCCTGAATATCGGAACCGTAATGTTTTGCAATTTAAACCAATAATAAAACAAAAATCATGACTATAAGTAAAGTTTGGATAGAGGAAGGATGCACTGCCTGCGGCCTGTGTGAAGAAATTTGTCCTGAAGTTTTTAAACTAAAAGACGAAGCCACTGTAATTGAAGGTGTTAATTATGCCGATTCTGAGGAGAAAATTAAGGAAGCTGCCGAAAGCTGTCCGGTCGAGGTGATAAGATATATTGAGTAAACTCATTTAATATCTTTATCGGACCAGGAACTTATCAATGGCACCCCTTAAATTTAAGCAATTCCAAAAACAGATTAGCTGGTTATTTCAATTAATCCAATTAAAATATATCAGCTTTTATGTTTATAAAAATATTTACCTGTTATAAGTAATCCTGCAAAAACAAAAATCGCAAATACTAAACTACTTAACGAAAGCTGCATCCCGCCTGAAAGAATATGTCCACTGGTACAACCACCCGCCATTCTGGCGCCAAAAATCAGGATAAATCCACCTATAAAAGACCAGATGAGCCGTTTTGATACTGAATTTCCTTTATATTTTTCCCAGTTACTGTGAATTATTGTGATCCTGAACTCTTTTCTTATTATTGATATTACAATGCCTGATATAAATGCACCAGTTAAAAAAAGTAATTCCCAGTGTCCGGGCTCCTGAATTTTTAAAAAGTAACTATTCTGGGTTGTGCCTGTAACCAAATCAGCTACATATGGATAGGCAGTAGAAGCGCCAATCTGACGGTTTGAAATAACTGTCAGAAATACAACCACGTTTAAAACGGCTAACCCTATACCCGCATATAACCATTTGAAATCTGGTTTTTTTTCCATTTTATTCAATCTGAAAGCAGTCCAGACAAATGCAACTCCAATAATTATATCCAGAAGATAGAAAATAAATTGGTGCTGACCAATGAGGGTGTATAGAGAAATAGAACCAAGATCAGGACCCAGGACACTCTGAATGGATGGCAATAATATGGGGTATATAAACCCACCAACTAGTCCGCCTGTTATACCCAGGAGAGCATCTACTGACCCTTCCCCAAGTGAAATTGGTAGTGTTCCGGGGCAATATCCTAAAATTGCCATCCCTGAACCAAATATAATTCCACCTAATGCAATTCCTCCTAACAAAAATGGCTTTATATGATAGGAAGCGAAGCCCAGTCCTATTTCAATAGCGATTAATACTGTTCCAACTCCTATAGCAACTGCAATTGCTTTAGCGACAGCAAAATTTTCAAGTGTTGCCATTCCACTTATCACATCGTACCTGTTAAGTTTTGCGGATTGAAGAATCGCACCAAATAAAAACCCCAGGACTAAAATTGTTGCGTTCATATAAATTGTTTTTAAGTATATTAACGGACAAATATATTGATATTTTATTTTTCAGGAATAACTAATTCAGGTCTGGCGCAATAAATGTACCCCAATTCAGTCAGGCTTGATTTGTTAAATAATGTCAAAAAAAAATTAAACGTTAGGTCTGTAACGAAAAAATTATATTTTTGCATAGGAAAACAATCAGGAACCCGAAAATCTATTTAAAAAGAGTAGGGAAAATTATAAGATTAAAAAGATTAAATAATATACTATGAAAAGAAACTTAATTATCGGTAGCCTTGTTTTGACCGGGATTTTGATAATAACTACTTTTGGCTGTAGAGTGAAAGATAAAGGTGGAAATGATGGCAAAACCAATATAACCAACGACCAGATGTGGATGGCCGGAAACCTGAATGTTACAGCCTTTAGGAATGGCGACCCAATACCGGAAGCAAAAACAGATGAAGAATGGGAAAAAGCCGGGAAAGAAGGAAAACCAGCGTGGTGTAATTTTGCCAATGACACAGCTAGCGGGAATAAATATGGCAAGCTTTACAATTGGTATGCAGTTAGCGATTCCAGAGGATTGGCACCTGCAGGCTGGCACGTCCCAACCGATGTCGAATGGAAGAAGTATACAGACTTTTTAGGTGGCGCAGAAGTTGCAGGCACTAAAATGAAAAGCAAGGAAGGTTGGTTTCGGAATGGCAGCGGCACCAATGAAACAGGGTTTTCAGCTCTGCCTGGAGGCAGCCGCAGTGGTACTGGTGCATTCAGTGAATCAGGAGGGAGCGCCATAGGTTGTTGGTGGAGTTCCACTGAGACTTATACAAATTATGCCTGGAACCGCTACATGAGCTACAACGTTGGCTATGTCTATAAGGACTACTATCATAAGGAACTCGGATTTTCCGTTCGTTGCCTCAGGGATTAGACAATATGACTATTTGATTTGATTTGTGCTGGACACTTTCCTTCCAAAAAGTAAAGAGTCCTTCTCTTTAGTTTGCAATTCGTATTCTGGATAAGTTACTTAGATTTAGTTATCAGATTAGTTATCAATTGTTTATATAAATATTTAAGCAATTGAATGTGATAACTATGTGCGTTTTTTTATATACCCGGAGGGTTGTCAAAAGAAGCTGGAACCAGCAATTTATTGGTGTTCCTAATCTGTTGACCTCAAATATGTAAATTATGTAACTTTTTTAAAAATTATGTAACATTTAATATTTTAAGAGTGTTTAATTTTATTATAACAATTGTTTATAAAGTTTATTAAACCTGACAATTAACTTAAAATTAAGCAATCATTATGAAAAAACTAAATTTCCTGATGTCATTCTTTTTGATTTTGCCTCCGTTCCTATTATCAGGACAAGGCCAGTCATTCAAATCGATAACAACTGTAAATGTTCAATCACTGGGTCCACAGAAATTAGGTAATCTGCCTGCGGTTATAACACCGGTAAACAATCCACAGTCTAATTTGAAAATACTGATAGGCAAACAGCTATATTTTGATACCAGGTTATCAAAAGACAATACGATTAGTTGTGCTACCTGTCACAATCCGGCTATGGGTTGGTCCGATGCCGGCCCGACCAGTACAGGTATTGGCGGGCAAAAAGGTGGTCGAAGGTCGCCTCCTGTTTCAAATGCTGCTTATGCTCCCCTTCAGTTTTGGGATGGAAGAGCTCCAACCCTTGAAGAGCAAGCTAAGGGTCCGGTCGAAAATCCGGTTGAAATGGGGAATACACATGAATCTATGATCCGTTCAGTACAGGATATTCCCGGCTACGTAAAAGAGTTTGAACAAGTTTTTGGCACATCAATAGTCACTATCGATATGGTTGCTGAAGCGATTGCTGCTTTTGAGCGCACTATTGTTACAACTGATTCCCCATTTGATCGCTACGTTAGAGGTGAAGATATGGCCCTGACAAAATTGGAAAAGAAAGGTTTGGAAATATTTAATGGTAAAGGTCACTGCACAGCTTGTCATTGGGGAGGATATTTCAGCGACGGGCGTTTTCATAATCTTGGCGTTAAACCAGCTGATCCTTCCAAACCAGATGAAGGCAGGTACACTATTACAAAAGATAAAGCTGATATGGGTGCATTTAAGACCCCTACTATTCGTGATGTAGCATTAAGAGCACCTTATATGCATAATGGCTCGGAAAAAACTCTGGAAGATGTAGTTGACCTCTACAATAAAGGCGGAAGAGCTGGCGATCCCAATATTTCTCCTTTGATTTTTCCCCTGGGACTTTCCATAGCTGAGAAAAAGGCTCTTGTTGCTTTTTTGACTACGGCAATGACAAGTTTAAATCCGGAAGTTGCTAATGTCAATCCAATTCCGGCTTCGGAATTACCAAAATAATGGAGGTCAAAATGAAAAAACTAATTACACTTATTATAGCTGTTTGCTTTTTCGAATTCATGCTTCCTTTTGAAGGCCAGGCAATTCCTGAATTCGCAAGGAAGTATGGTTTCAACTGCAATATGTGCCATACCGGATTTACAAAATTAAATGATTTTGGACAAAGTTTCCGTGACAATGGATATCAGATTCAGGGGCAGCAGGGGAAAGAAAAGAATGTATTTGATGGTGGAATACCACTTTCTTTGCGTTTGCCAGTAGGATATACATCTTACAATACCAATAAAGGAACTGCATCTGGTTTTAATTTGTTAGGATTTGATTTATTGGCTGCAGGCGTTTTGCACAAGGATGTATCATTTTTGCTGGTCTATACCCCTTTGACAGGGTCCCTGGAATCAGCCAGTCTTATATTTAGTAATATTATTAAAGATGCCTTAAACATACGGGTCGGGCGGTTTGAACCGGGGTATCATGTATTCAGTTCAAAACGTTCATACTATCTTATGCAGCCTTATGAGATCTATACAATGACGACTCCCGGAAACAGCTATTTATTTGACGATAACCAACTCGGAATTGAGGCAACAGGTAATTTTCGTTCTGGTTTTGAATATTCAACCGGATTTGTAAATGGCAATGGTAGCAATCCGGATAATAATAATAATAAGGATATTTACCTGAATGTATTGCAAACCATTGGAAAAGGTGAAGGACAAAGCGCCGGACAACGCATTGGTTTGTTTGGCTACTATGGCTGGCAACCATTAACATTTCCGGGTATTGTCACCGGCCCGACGGGCAACACGAATGGTACGAATAATAAAACCTTCTATCGCTATGGTGCCATGGGAAGTTTTAACTGGCAAACGCTCAATCTGCAGATTATGTACATGAAAGGGATCGATGATAAAGCATTCAACACTCTGTACCCAACAAAAAATTACAATTATAGTGGAGGTTTTGTTGAATTGGATTACGCCTGCATGCTTAACAACAGGTTAGTTGCATCTGCGGTTTATAACTGGATAATGCCACCGTCGTATGACTCCGGTCGCGATCTAAACGCTTATTCAGTTTTAATTCGATACTATCTTGGCCACTGGTCAGCAGTGAATATTGCTATGCATGCGGAATATACCTATCGTGTAACCGGCAATGCAGTTAAGTTAACTGAAAATATGTTTATTTTAGGATTAGATCTTGCTCTCTGAGAATTGCAGAATTTAGCTGAGTAGAAGTACATTGGGGGTCG
>JGI24132J36420_10001184_pt1 | contig 11933 bp, 9 predicted proteins | sample BarGraNGADG00212_3_FD_36420 | JGI IMG/M metagenome (IMG submission 36420) | reverse complement strand
CCGCGTGACATCCCTNACGGGACAAGGGTTTTGCGGCTGATCTGGCACAAACGGCGATGGCGCTGCAAGGAACGGCTTTGCCCTCGGGCCTCGTTCACCGAGTCGCTGCCCGCAGTCCGCAGGCGCTCGAGGCTGACGACGCGGATGCGGACCGAGCTCGGCTACGCGATCGCCGAACAGGGCCGGGTCGTATCCGAATCCGCAGCCCACTACGGCGTGGACTGGTCCATCGTGCACGCCGCCTTCGTGGCTCGTGTCCAGGCCCCGCTCGCGGCGCCGCTACCACCAGTGAGCGTCCTGGGCATCGATGAGACCCGCCGCGGGAAACCCATCTGGGCCCAGGACCCTGACACGCGACGGTGGGTCCTGGTCGCCGACAGGTGGCACACCGGGTTCGTCGACGCCGCCGGCACCAGGTCGAGGGCCGCACTAGCGCGGCGACCATCGCGTGGCTGAACGCCCAGCCGGAGCCCTGGCGGGACGGGATCACCCACGTGGCCATCGACCTGTCCGCCGCCTACGCCAAGGCGGTACGCGAGGCCCTGCCGGCGGCTTTGCTGGTGGCAGATCGGTTTCATGTCGGCGCCTTGGCCACCGACATGCTCACCCAGGTCCGCCAACGGGTCATCCCCGAAACCCAGGGCAGGCGCGGCCGCAAGACCGACCCGGCCTGGGCCAACCGACGCCGGCTGCTGACCGCCCACGAGCGCTTACGCCCCGAAACCTTTGCCCGGATGTGGAACTCACTGATCGACACCGGCGACCCCGGGGTGCAGATCCTGCAGGCCTCCGTAGTCAAGGAGGAGCTCCGCGCCCTGCTCAACCTGTCCGGCACAAACCCCGAACGCCACCTCATCCGGACGAGGCTGGATAGCTTCTACCAGCAGGCAGCCGCCACTGACGCACCCGAGGCACACCGCCTGGCCGCCACCATCGAGGCCTGGTGGCCCGCGATCGAGGCCGCCATCACCACCGGGTACTCCAACGCCAGATCCGAGGGCTACAACCGCCTGGCCAAACACCAAGGACGTAACGCTTTCGGGTTCCGCAACCCAGTCAACCAGCGACGTCGAATACGATGGTCCTGTACCCGCCAGCACCGGCGGGCCTCAGCCGCGAGAAGCACGCTGCCCGGTTAAGTCTGAAGAGCCAGCAAGGCTCTCCGTACCTGACCGGGCAAGCGGGTCGGGGGCGTTGACATAGGACACCCACGGCCTCGGTGATCATGGCTGTTGTCGAAGCAATTCATCTCTCCTGGCCAGGCGCTGGTTCTGGTGTTGAACGCCATGGACTGAGCCCGCCGGCAACACCGGAGGGAATGTGTTGATCGTTGGACGTCTGATCCCTCCGCAGCTCTTTTCGCACACCTGACGTTGAGAGGTTTCCTTGTGAGTTCACCGGCCCGCATCTTGACTACCGTTGACCCTGGTGAAGGTCGGCGCCTGTCCCGCGCGCACGCCGCATCGGATGTGTCCCGGGTTGACCTCGACGGGCAGTGGCGGTTCAACCTCGTTGCGCGCGCCGACCTCGTCACCGCCGGATTTGAAAAGCCCGGGTTCGACGACGCACACTGGGCTCAGATCGAGGTTCCTGGTCACTGGCAGATGCAGGGCCACGGCAGCCCCGCGTACACCAACGTCCGCTACCCGTTCCCGGTCGATCCGCCATTCGTGCCGGACGAGAACCCCACTGGCGAATATCGCTACCAGTTCGACGTGCCAGCCGACTGGCCTAGTGGTCAGGCCGTGATCTGCTTCCTCGGCGTCGACTCGGCGTTTACGGTGTGGCTGAACGGCGCCGAGCTCGGCTGGTCGACGGGCAGCCGGCTCACCACGGAGTTCGATGTGGGTTCGCACCTGCGCACGGGCACCAACGTGGTCGCGGTGCGGGTGCACCAATGGTCCCCGGGGAGCTACCTCGAGGACCAGGACATGTGGTGGCTGTCAGGAATCTTTCGCGACGTGAGCCTGATCTCCCGGCCAGCGGGAGCGATCGACGACTTCTTCGTCCACGCCAACTTCGACCACACCCGCGGGGTCGGAACGCTGCGCATCGACACCGACGTTCCCGCGGTGCTCACCATTCCTGAGCTGGGCCTCCAGCAGGTGCCGGCCGCGGGGCCGCATGTGCTACCCGACGTCGAGCCGTGGTCAGCTGAACGACCGCGTCTTTACGACGGCACGATCAGCGCGGGTGGGGAGACCATCGCCCTGCGCGTGGGGTTCCGCACCATCACCGTGCTCGACGGCCTGTTGACAGTCAACGGCAGGCGCATCCTCATGCGGGGCGTCAACCGCCACGAGTGGAACCCCGACCGCGGCCGAGCTGTGACGGCGCAGGACATGCTCAGTGACGTTCTCCTGATGAAGCAGCACAACATCAATGCGGTCCGAACCAGCCACTACCCCCCGCACCCGGCTTTCCTGGACCTCTGCGACGAGTACGGCCTCTACGTCATCGACGAGTGCGACTACGAGACGCACGGGTTCATCTTCACCCAGTGGAGGCGAAACCCCAGCGACGACCCCCAGTGGGAGCCGGCCCTGCTGGACCGCATGCGGCGCACGATCGAACGCGACAAGAACCACCCCAGCATCATCATGTGGTCGCTGGGCAACGAGGCCGGCCACGGTAGGAACCTGGCCGCGATGTCGGCGCTGGCCCACGCACGGGACCCTGGCCGACCGGTGCACTACGAAGGCGACTGGGACTCAAGCTACGTCGACGTGTACAGCCGGATGTATGCCTCGCACGACGAGGTTGACGCCATCGGCCGCTTCGCCGAGCCCGTTACCGCGGACCCGCTTGTAGACGCCCACCGGCGCAGCATCCCGTTCCTCCAGTGCGAGTACGCCCACGCCATGGGCAACGGACCGGGCGGGCTCCTGGAGTACCAGCAGCTGTTCGAGAAGTTCCCGCGATGCCAGGGCGGGTTCGTCTGGGAATGGATCGACCACGGCATACGGCAGCGCACCGACGACGGCCATGAGTTCTTCGCCTACGGCGGAGACTTCGATGAGCCGCTCCACGATGACAACTTCGTCGCCGACGGGCTGGTGTTCCCCGACCGCACCCCGTCGCCGGGCCTGGTCGAGTACAAAGCGGTGATCGCACCTGTCCGCCTGCTCATCGAGACAGGGAAGCTGACGGTCACCAACCTGCTGGACTTCGATGACACCAGCCCGATGCGTTTCCTCTGGGCACATGAAGCCGACGGTATTGCGGTCGCGAACGGCGAGCTCGACGTGGCCCCCTTGGCCGCCCAACACACCGCCACCGTTTCCCTCCCTGCCCTTGACACCATTCCCAGCGAATCCTGGCTGACCATCCGGGCGGTGCTGGCGCGGGATACCGCCTGGGCGCAAGCCGGCCACGAGGTCGCGGTCAGCCAGCGAATGATCAGCCCTGCTCCCACCCGGCCTTTCCGAGGAGGGGAGCTGGGTCGGGACCTTTTCGACGAGCGCACCGGACTGCTCACTCACGTAGGCGCCACGCGGGTCGATGGCCCACGGCTGGACTTGTGGCGAGCCCCGACCGACAACGACCACGGCACACACGGCACCCCGGTGGAATCTGGCTGGCGCGCGCTGGGGTTGCATCGCCTTACCCATCGGGTCATCGACCAGCGGTGGACGTCGGACGGCTTCGCGCTGCGGACCCGCGTTGGACCCGCCGCTACCGATATCGCCATGCTCGCGACCTACCACTGGACGGCCGACGGGGACGCGCTGGTACTGCGGGTCACCGTTGAGCCCGAGGGCGAATGGACCCAACCCCTGCCCCGGCTGGGTCTGCGCATGGCGCTGCCCGCCGGCATCGACGATGTCGAGTGGTTCGGAGGCGGTCCCGGTGAGGCGTACGTCGACAGCACCCAGGCTGCGGTCATTGGCCGCTACCGGCGCAGCGTCGAAGAGCTGCAGACCCCATACGTCTACCCGCAGGAGAACGGGAATCGCGTGGGCGTGCGGTGGGTGCAGCTACGAGGACCCGCGAACGGGGTACGCATCGAGGGGGACCCGACCTTCGACCTGACCGTCCGTCGATGGACAACCGAAGACCTGGACGCAGCCCGGCACACCAGTGACCTACGGCCCCGCGACCGGGTGTTCGTCAACATCGACCTCGCGCAGACCGGCCTCGGCACAGCTTCATGCGGACCAGGTGTTCTGCCAAAGTACGAACTGCACGCCACCCCTACCACCTGGAGCGTTCGCCTGATTCCTGACAAGGGGCACCGTGTGATGGCACGACAGCGACAGGGGGACAACGTGCTCCGGACTGTTCAGAGCTCATGACCGAGCACCCCGGAACCCTCCCGAGGGTTCGACGCACCTGCACCACGTTGGCCGACGGCCGCGAGCTCATCTACTTCGACGACTCCGAGCCCTATCGAAGTGGGGCCAAGCGCCGCGACGTGGCCGACGAGCGTGCGCTGGGTGTTCGCACTGCGTCCGGGACGATGCGTCTGGACGCACTGACCGGCGACTGGGTCTCCATTGCCGGCCACCGCCAGAACCGCACGTTCCTGCCACCTGCGGACGAGTGCCCTCTTTGCCCGACCGGCCGCGGCACGGTGCCCTCCGAGATCCCTGCCGACGACTATGACGTGGTTGTCTTCGAGAACCGCTTTCCTGCATTCGGGGCCGAGTCCACCGCCCCCGGTTCCAGCGTCAACCCACTGCTCGCGCAGGCTTTGGCGACGGGCCGCTGCGAGGTCGTCTGCTTCACCAGCGACCACGACGCCGCTTCTCGTCCCTGACGCCGGCACGGGCCCGGACCGTCGTGGACGCCTGGGCCGACCGCACCCGCGAGCTGTCCGCTCTGGGCGCCGTCGAGCACGTGTTCTGTTTTGAGAACCGTGGCAAGGAGATCGGGGTCACGCTGCATCACCCGCACGGACAGATCTACGCCTACCCGTTCCTACCCGCCCGCACCGCCCAGATTCTGCGACAGGCCACCGAGCACCATGACCGCACCGGTCGCCTGATGGGTGCCGATCTCCTTGCCGCAGAGCTGGATTCGGGTTCTCGAGTGGTTATCAGGGCAGTCACTGGACGGCATACGTGCCGTTTGCCGCACGGTGGCCGGTCGAGGTGCACCTCGTTCCGAACCGCGATGTCCCCGATCTGGTCGCCCTGGACTGCGACGAGCGCGACGAGCTTGCCGAGGTCTATCTCGACCTGCTGAGCCGTCTGGACCGCTACTACGAAGGGCCGGGCGGCTCGCCGATCTCGTTGCCCTACATCGCCGGCTCGCACCAGGCGCCCGTCCGCCAGGGGCGCGACGCCTCCCGCCTGCACCTGCAGGTCATGTCAGTCATGCGGGCGCCCGGCCGGCTGAAGTACCTCGCGGGCTCCGAGTCCGGCGTGGGCGCCTGGGTGAACGACGTCGCACCCGAGGCCGTGGCCGCTCGCCTGCGCGAGGTGGGCTGAATTGGTCGCATGGCGCCGGTGTGGCCAGGCGTCGACAGCGCGGCGCCACCGGGTTTCGGCATCCTTGGCCAGTTTGGCGTCGGCGCGGTCGCCACAGGCAACGATCATCTACAGGCAAGTCCACTCGAGCGCCCAAGGGCCGGGTCACGACGGGGAAGTATGCTGTGAACATTCCGCGAGCGCTCCTTGCGCCACCGCAGCCGGGGTCAGCGCCAATCTCCAATTGGATCGTCGACCGGTCCCAGGGCGAGCCGCAGGAGATCTATCCGAGCTCAACAGACCGAGCAGCCTCGACAGTCTGTCGGCACATTTGTGGCACACAAGAGTGAGAAACGCTGTTCGGCCGAGTCAAGCAGCGTCAACCAACCACGCACGAAACGGTCGATCGCAAACCTTCCAAGCAGGCTTGGGTCGCTCCTTTAATTCCGTAGGTCGTCGGTTCGAGCCCGACGGGGCCCACCCCACGTTTGCGCAGGTCAGCGCCCTGCGAAGCCCTCTTCGACCGGGCCTCAGCGAGCGTCAGAACGTCCGCAGTCCGCAACGAGTCCGTACGAGATTGTAGTATTAGATCGGTCTGTGGTTCCGAGCCGCTGAGCCGCCGGCCGACAGTGAAGCCCGGCTCAGGCCGGGTCGAGGCTGAGCAGCCGGCCGCCGTGGGCGGGGACGTCCAGCCGCAGTCGGCCGCCGGCCCAGGTCAGCTGCTCACCCGTCCAGAGGTCGGTGACCTGCTCTTCGCCTCTGGCGCTGACGTCGCCGCCGTCGAGGTCCACCACGGTGGGCGAGTCGCCCAGGTGGAACACCGCCGCGTAGCGCCGGGGGCCCACGGTGGAGTCCGCGACCCACAGCACCAGCGGTCCCTCGCGGAAGACCTCACGGTTCCCCGTCGAGGCGTGCAGCACTTCCAGCACCGCGTCCCCCGTGAGCAGGGCGAAGGTCTCGGGCGACGAGGTCGGCAGGTCCCCGCCCATCATGAGCGGCGAGCGCGCCATGACCCACAGGGTCATCAAGGTCTGCTGCTCGTCGGGCGTGAGCAGGCTGTGCCGATCCACCCCCCGCTCGGCGCGGATCCCGATGTGGCCCAGCGGCAGCATGTCGCCATCCGGCCAGCCCGCCGGCGAGGCCAGCGGCGCCCAGCGCGCGAACCGCGCGAAGTTCGCCTCGACGTCCTCCCACCGGTCCCACAGGTCGTCACAGACTCGCCACATGGTGGCGTGCCCGCGCAGGTGCTCGACCCGGGTCGACGAGAGGTCGCGTCCGGGGGACAAGCTGAGCTCGATGTGGCGGCCGGAGCGCTCGATGGCCCGCGCGTAGGCCTCGATGTCCGCGGTCCGGTATGGCCACAGCATGTCGTCGGCCTTGACGAAGTCCACGCCCCAGGAGGCCAGCTGTGCCACGCACGAGTCGTAGTAGGCCTGGGCCGCAGGGTGCGTGTGATCGAGGCCGTCCATGTCCGGGTTCCAGGAGCAGCGGGCGGCGGNTGTGGGGTCNGCGATCGCCCGCGCCGTGACCCGGGTGCCCAGCACAGGCAGGTCCGCCGCGGTGGCGACCCGTGGGATCCCGCGCATGACGTGCACGCCGAACCGCAGACCCAGGGCATGCACCTGCGCGGCGAGCGGCCCGAAGCCCGCCCCGTCGGCGGAGCTCGGGAACCGGTTGACGGCGGGCTGCAGCCGGCCGTATGCGTCGACGGCGAGCGGCGCATCCTCGTTGTAGCCGTGCGCGCGGGCCGACGGGTCCGACCACGCGATGTCCACCACCACGGTGTCCCACCCGTGGGGAAGCAGGTGCTCCGCCATGGCCCGCGCGTTGGCGAGCACCTCCGCCTCGGTCACCGTGGTGCCGTAGCAGTCCCAGCTGTTCCAGCCCATGGGCGGGGTGCCCCGGACCCGGTCGGCGTCGACCATCCTCACGTCCTCTGCTCCTCGCACTGCTCGTCCCTGTGCGCGTCTCGCTGCTCGGCACGGCCGGACGGTGCTCGACCTGACCGCGCACACTAGCGGCAGNCAGCCGTCTACGCTATCGCCGTGGCCACCACGATGCGCGACGTCGCCGCGCTCGCGGGCGTGTCGGTGAAGACCGTCTCGCGGGTGGTCAACATGGAGCCGCACACCCGCCCCGAAGTTGTCCGCCGCGTGCGCGCCGCGATCGCGGAGCTCGAGTGGGTGCCGAACGCCGCGGCGCGCACATTGCGGACCGGCCGGACCGGGCTCCTCGGCGTGGGCGTCGCCGAGCTGCGCCGACCGTACCTGGCCACGCTCGTCGAGGCGATCGTGGCGGAGGCTGACCGTCGCCGGATCGAGGTCGCGGTCGAGCCGACTCACGGGGACGCGCGTCGCGTTCGGGATCTCTTCGACTCCTGCGGCCCGGTGTTCGATGCTGTGGTGCACATTGGCGGCCTGCCGCCCGGCGTGGATCTCGGCGGCGCGCTCGAGGACCGGCCCGTTGTGGTTGTGCAGGGTGGCACCGAGCTGGCTGGGGTGGACCGCGTGGACGACGACGTGGTGGAGGCGGTCGTGCTGGTAGCCAGGCACCTGGCCGTGATGGGTCGCATGCGGCCCGTGCTCCTGGGACCCGACCGCGCGCGCCGGTCGGACGACGACCCAGACCGGCCGTCGAGGGCGATGCGCGGGGCGCTCGCCTCGGCGGGCATCGACGCCGACGCGGTGCTCGCGGTGGCCGTGGGGCGCCCTGCGGACCGCGGTGCCGGCGCGGCCGCGGCAGCTGCGGTGCTCGACGCGATGCACGACGTTGACGCTCTGCTGTGCGTGAACGACGAGGTGGCGCTGGGCGCGCTGCACGTGTTGGCGGCCCGCGGCCTGGACGTGCCCGGCCGCGTCGCGGTCATCGGCTACGACAACCTCGACGATGGACGCTTCTCCGCCCCCGCCCTCACCACGGTGGACCCAGGACCGCAGCGGCTCGCCCGGGTGGCCCTCGAGTTGCTTGCCGACCGGCTGGCAGGCACCGCCCCGCCCCACCCGCGCGTGGTGACGTCCCCCGTGGATCTGGTGCGCCGCGAGTCGACGCTCGGCGAGGTCCTGCTGTGAGGCGGCCGACGCTGGCCGACGTCGGTGCTGCCGCCGGTGTGTCCGCCAAGACGGTGTCCAACGTGCTGCTCGGCCGCTTGGGGGCGTCGGAGGCCACCCGCGCGGCCGTGCTGGCTGCCATCGAGCAGCTGGGCTACCGGGTCAACATGGCTGGACGGGGCCTCGTGTCGGGGCGCACCGGTCGCGTCGCCGTCGTCGTGCCCAACCTGTACCAGCCCTACTTCGCCGAGCTGGCTGAGCGCCTGATCCACGCGCTGGAGGAGCGGGGCTGCACCACCATGCTCCGCGTCGCGCACGATCGCGAGGCCGAGCTGGCCGCGGTGCTGGGGCCGACGACCGCGACGGTGGACGGCGTCATCGTGAGCCCCCACTTCCTCAGCGGAGACTCCCTCGCTGAGCGGACGCCGCCCCGCCCGGTGGTGCAGCTGGGCTCGGCGCCCACGCCGCTGCGCGACTGCGTCGTCATGGGGGAGCGTGCGGGCAGCGAGGCCATGACGCGGCACTTGCTGGAGTCCGGCCGACGGCGGATCGCGCTCGTGTGGAACAACGCTCCCGGCACTGCCCCGCAGGGGGACCGCTTCGAGGGCTACCTGGCTGCGCTGGCCGCCTACGGGGTGCCGCGCGACGATGCCCTGTTCGTCTCGGGCTCGGACTGGGACCGGCGGGCGTCGGGCTACGAGGCCATGGTCGGGCTGCTCCGGCAGAAGGTCGCGTTCGACGCCGCCCTGTGCGTCAACGACGCGATCGCGGTGGGGGCTCTGCGGGCGCTGCACAGCTTCGGGCGCCGCGTCCCGACCGACGTTGCGGTCACCGGCTTCGACGACACGGACGAGAGCGAATTCACCTCCCCGCCCCTGTCGTCGGTGAGTCCGGAGCAGCCGGTGATGGTCGAGGCGGCCGTCCGCATGCTCCTGGAACGGATCTACGGGTACGCCGGACCCGTTCGTGAGGTGCGCACCAACGCCCACCTGGTGCTGCGCGCATCGTCGCTGCCGGCCTGACAGCACCGCCCGCACGGCCGCCAGGTCCAAATTCTGTCTTGTGCTTGACAACGCTGAAGTATCTTGCCAGCATCATCGCTGTCTTTAACGTTGAAGGAGCTCCCATGACCCGCGACCACGCGTCGTCCGCCGTGGACCTGGCCGCCCCGGCGGCGGTCGCTGCGGCCGTGCGGACCGCCGCGCCAGCCCTGCCGTGCGCCATGGTGGCCTGCCAGCAGCCGCTCGACCTGCGCGCGGTGCGCCTCTCCGAGCGCGGGCCGCTCGGCGCCTGGCAGCGGCTCAATGCCGAGGCCACTATCCCGCACTGCATCGAGCAGCTCGAGGTCTCGGGTGTGCTGGACAACTTCCGGCGGGTCGTGGGGGAGTCCTGCGCGCCCTACCGCGGCTTCGTCTTCGCTGACTCAGACCTGTACAAGGTCGTCGAGGCCGTGGCGTGGGAGATCGCCCGCACCGGGACGTCGGGCTTCGACGGCTGGCTGGACCAGGTGGTCGCGCTGGTCGCACGCGTGCAAGAGCCCAGCGGCTACGTGCAGACCTGGATCCAGGGCGTCCACCCGGAGAAGCGGTTTGCCGAGCTGGAGTGGACGCACGAGCTGTACGTGCTCGGCCACATGGTCCAGGCCGCCGTTGCGCTGGACCGGGCCTGCGGTCGCGACGACCTGCTCCGGCTGGCGCTGCGCTTCGTCGACCTCGTGGACCGGCGCTTCGGCCCCGGCCGCGAGGAGGGCATCTGCGGCCACCCGGAGATCGAGACCGCGCTCGTTGAGCTGTACCGGCACACGGGCGACCAGCGCCACCTCGACCTCGCGGCCGTCCTGCTCGACCGTCGGGGCCGCGGCCTGCTCCCGGTCGGGGCGCTCGGCGCCCGCTACTTCCAGGACCACCAGAGCGTCCGGGAGTCCACAGCGGCCGTCGGGCACGCCGTGCGACAGCTCTACCTGAACGCGGGGGTCACCGACCTCTACCTGGAGACGGGGGAGCCGGCGCTGTTGGCGGCCATGGACGCCCAGTGGGCCAGCGCCCACGAGCGCAAGATGTACCTCTCGGGCGCGTTCGGGTCACGGCACCGGGACGAGGCGTTCGGCGACGACTACGAGCTGCCCTCGGACCGCGCCTACGCTGAGACGTGCGCGACCATCGCGGACCTGCACTGGACCTGGCGGATGCAGCTGGCCGGAGGCGACGGGCGTCACGCGGACGTCGTCGAGCGTGAGATCCACAACGCCCTGGCCGCCTCAGTGGACGCCACGGGCACTCGGTTCTTCTACTCGAACCCGTTGCAGCTACGCCCGGACCGCTACTCGGAGGAGAACGCGCCGCGGGAGCGCACATCCTGGTACGCCTGCGCGTGCTGCCCGCCCAACATCGCCCGGACGGTCGCCCAGCTGAGCGCGTACGTCGCGTCGTCCACGCCCGACGAGCTGCGCCTGCACCAGTACGCGGACGCCGAGATTGACCTGCCGGCGCACCTGGGCCGCGGCACGCTCGTCGTCCGGACCGACTACCCCGCCACCGGGCGGGTGGAGCTGCACGTCGACGGGCTGGCCGAGCCCGGCAGCCTGCTGGCGCTCCGTGTCCCGGGCTGGTCGGCCCGGACGGTCCTGCACCAGGGCGACGACGAGCGCCTCGTCCACGCCCAGGCCGACGGCTACGTCCGCGTTCCGCTCGGCGAGCCGATGCGGCTCGAGCTTGACCTGAGCCCGCGCTGGACCGTCGCGCATCGGTCGGTGGACGCGGTCCGCGGGTGCCGGGCGCTGGAGCGTGGGCCCGTCGTGTACTGCGTGGAGCAGGCGGACCTGCCCGCCGATGTGGAGGTCGCTGAGCTCACCCTCGATCCCCGTGTGGCGCCCCGCGAGGTCCCTTCCGACGATCGGCTGCCTGAGGCGGGACCGCGGCTCGAGATCGCGATGCACGTCCGGGACGGATCCGTCGCGCTCTACGGCGATGTCGGCGCCGGCGCGGGCATGCCCGGCCGCAGCCTCACCGTGGCGGCCCTGCCCTTCGCCGCCTGGGGCAACCGGACGCCGGGCGCCATGCGCGTGTGGCTGCCCGTCGGCGCGTCTTGACCAGCACGGCCCGACAAGCACGGCTCGACCAGCACCGCCCATCTGCTGCCCGGCCCCGGGCACCGCNCCCGACCTGGTCGAAACCCTCTACCGGGGCCTNGCCGACAACTCAGTCGGCAAGACCATCGACACCCTGCTGCGCAACGACCTCCTCATAATCGACGAAGTGGGCTTCGCACCGCTGGACGACACCGGCACCCAGCTGCTGTTCCGCCTCGTCGCAGCCGCCTACGAACGCCGGTCCCTGGCCATCGCCTCGCACTGGTCCTTCGAAGACTGGGGCCGATTCCTGCCCGAGCACACCACCGCCGTCAGCCTGTTGGACCGGCTCCTGCACCACGCCACCACCGTGGTCACCAGCGGAGAGTCCTACCGGATGCGCGAGGC
>JGI24132J36420_10001183_pt1 | contig 11935 bp, 8 predicted proteins | sample BarGraNGADG00212_3_FD_36420 | JGI IMG/M metagenome (IMG submission 36420) | reverse complement strand
TGGGGTACCGGGATCAGGTCGGCAAGGGTGGTGGTGTCCAGGACGCCGCTGATGGCGTCGCGGACCTTCACCCAGAGGTAGTTCACGGAGCACGCGCCCAGACGCTCGCACAGTGCGTGGTTGGGATCCTCCGACGCGCAGATCATCGGGGCCAGCGGCCCCTCCAGCGCGCGGAGCGCCTCGCCAAGCGTGATCTCGGCGGGATCGCGGGCCAGCGCATAGCCACCGTGGGCGCCGCGCGTGGAGGCGACGATGCCCGCCTCCCTGAGCGGGATCACCAGCTGCTCCAGGTACGCCCGCGGCAGCGCCTCATCCATGGCGACCTCCGCGAGCGAGACCGGCACGGGCGACTGTGGCCGCCAGTGGCGCGCGAGCTGGACGAGCATCCGCACGCCGTACTCGCCCTTCGTGCTGAAGGAGATGGCGCCGGAGGCATGGAACGTTCGGACGCTCAGGGTCTGGTCCTCGCGGTGTTGGAGCGGTGGCCGGGCCGATCGCGGTCCGGTCGCAGCTGCGTCAGGGTGGGCGCGGGTGCGTGCGAGAGTGTCGGCGCAATTCCGACCTTTTCAGTCGGAAATGGTACACCCCGTCGCGCGGGAGCGTCAACGCGGGCGGAAGGGGGTGGCAGATAGGACGGAGGGAAGGTGCCGCGCATCCCGCCATCGGACTCGCCCCTGCCCGGTCCCGGGCGCTCGCCGATGCCTTGGTCAGCTCAATTCGGCCAGCAAGATCCGTCCGCCCAGAGACGCAGCAGCGACCCGGGCATGGTGGCTCGCGGCTATCCTGTTTGAACCATCAGGACGCAGCCGGACGATCAGCGGAGGGTGGTCTTGGCGATCCCCGACTTCCAGACGATCATGCTTCCGGTTCTGCGGCTAGCCGCTGACGGAGCCGAGCACACGCTGGCCGCGTGCAGGGACACAGTCGCAGACGAGTTCGGGCTATCAGCGGAGGAGCGAGCGCAGCTCCTCCCGAGTGGACGCCAGGCGACGTTCTCGAACCGCGTGGCATGGTCATCGTCCTACCTCCGTGCCGCGAGCCTACTCGAGAGCACGGGGCGAGGCCGCTTCAGGATCACGGAACGCGGACGGTCCGTGATCACGCAGAAGCCAACGCGGATCGACATCGCCTACCTGATGCAGTTCCCGGAGTTCAAGACGTTCAGAGACGGCTCGGGCAAGTCGGTCGGTGGGCCATCGCCCATCAGCACGGCTGCTGCCGATCTGCCCTCCGCCTTGGATCGTTTCCGCGACAGGCAACCCGATTCTTCGGGCGATCTCGATGGGCACAACAGCGCCGAGGAGCCGGGCCCGAGAGCGGAGAACGGCTCTGATGCTATCGAGGAGCCTCGGGCTGACTGGGTGTTCGAGCACGGACTTGACGTCCCGTTTGGCGAGCTGTGCCCGTGGCTGGCCGAGCGCCGCGATCACTCCATAGAGGCTCACGCGTTGGTACCCACTCGGCTGCGCAACGTTCTGGGCAGGTGGCACGGTCTGACGTGGGGCCCGTATCTCGAGGCAACTCCGCGACAGCTTCTCGCGCGACCGAGAGCAGGAGCGGATTCGCTCGCAGCGTTCATCGAGATGGCCGATGCGGTCCGTGCCACACCCTTGATCGACGCCATTTCGAAGACGCCGCCTGAATCCTTGCAGCCCCTGAGCCACGTGGAGCCTAAGCCCGCCGCCGGCCCGCAACCGGATCCGATGATGGACTTGCTGACACCGATCATCGGATGGGGGACGTTCGAGCGTGGACGTGCCGACCTCGCGGACATCCTCGTGGCGATGCAACGTGAAGCCGAACTGCCAGTAGAGATCGCGAAGGCGATGGAGGGCCTTGGCTCTATTGACTTGCGCGGCTGGGCCAGTGCGATGGCCCCGACCTACGACCCGTGGTCACCGGTACGGGGATTCCTTGCTGGGCTCGATGACCGAGACCGGACCCTAGTTCGCGAGCGACTGGTCACGCTCGACCGACCGGCGACGCTCGAGGATCTTGCTTCACGCCTCGGGGTCACCCGCGAGCGTGTGCGCCAAGTGGAGTCGAAGCTCGCAAAGCAGCTCAGATCCATGGCTTCGGATCACCATTCCGCTCTCGGACGGGCCGTCAAGCGTGTCCAGGCCGGGATTGGACTGGCGATGCAGGTTGCCCATGCCGAGGCCTCTGAAGGGCTTTCTGAGCTCAAGCCCGCGCCACTCGATACCCTGGAGACGGGGATGATTCTCTGGCTCGCCGGGCCATACCAGGTGACGGGCGAGTGGCTGGTCCGGCGACCAACTCAAAAGGCTGTGGAAGGCACACGGAAGGCACTTCGGGCGATCACGTCTAGTGGCACGGCTGGCCTTGGGGCCGTCGAGGACGCGCTCCAGGCGCTGGGGATGCGTTCGACAGAGGTGCGCGAGTGGGTCGTCTCGGTTGGTGGCTTTCGCGTTCACGATGAACAGGTCGTCAGATGGGGCGGCTCGATCGCGGACAAGGCCGAGACTGTGCTTCGCCTCAACGAAACGCCACTGTCCCGCGAAGAGCTGGCGATGCGCCTCGGCCCAGGGACCAACTGGAGATCGATGGCGAACCAGTTGTATGGAGACCCTCGATTCAAGCGGACCGGGATCCGCCATTTCGGCCTCGCCCAATGGGATAACGACGAGTACACGGGTGTGGCCGACGAGATCGCCCAAGAGATCGGGCGCCAAGGCGGCGAGGCGCAGCTCGAGCACCTAGTCACATACGTTTCGACGACGTATGGGGTTGCCGGCTCGAGTGTCCGTGCATATGCGTCGGGGCCGCGGTTCGAACGGGCGCCGAGCGGCGCCATTCGGCTGCGGACAGAGCCCTCGTTGCGTCGCGGGACCCGTTCGATCGAGATGACCCGTGGTGCGTTTCTGATGGACGGCGCATGGGGCTTCCGAGTCCGCGTCACTGATCAGCATCTTCGGGGATCCGGCTTCCCCATCCCCGAGGCTGTGGCTCGAGCGTTCGGCCTCGAGCCGCGTGGCACCCGCGATCTCGACTCACCGTGGGGGAACGTTCGACTTGGGTGGCCATCACTCCAGCCACATATCGGCTCGATCCGCCAAGCACTCGAGGCAATGCATGCCGTCGAGGGTGACCTACTGTTCCTCGCCGCGAGCGACAGTGCCGTCGATTTCCAGCACGTGGCACGCGGCGTGCTGGAGGGGCTCGACGGACTCGACAGACTCGCGGCGGAGGTGGGAAGCGATGGCTCGGCGGGCGATCGGCTCTCATTGGTCGCACGCGCACTCGCTCTCGAGGAGGCGAGCAGCGCGGCGACCGTTGCTCGCCGACTTCGGGCGCGCGGCGAGGACGAACTTGCCTCTCTGGCTACGCCGGAAGAGGACGACGGCCCACTCGTTCTCAGCCTGGGTGCGGCCCGTTACGTGGAGTTCAAGTTGTCCCGGTGATGGCGCTCGGCCCGGAGATGAGCTGGCCGCGTCTCTCATGCGCGACGGCGCACCTGCACGAGATGCCAAGGGCCGTCCGTAGAAAGCACGAGAACTCCCGGGTCGTGCTCGGTCTGGACGAGACGACACGAATATGAAGTCGTGTCGCCATCCCGAATCAGCTCAAGAACATCACCGGCCGTAGCCCCCACCGCTCGGAGCGACTTCACGACGTTGGTGAGCCGATACTCGTCGCGTGTGCCGGACTCCACAACGCCGTTGTTGTAATGGATGAACCGCCATCGATGCGTCGCTCCATGGACCTCAACGCACAGCCAAGCGTCCGGATTGAGCACGGATCGATCAAGCCTGGGGAAGAAGGAAACCACGGACTTCGGAACGTGGATTCCAGCCTGATGGCTTCCAGTCGCACCGACGTCGTTCGGCGTCAGGGTCTTTCGGAGTCTGTGCTCGTTAGCGCTCATCTGATCCCGCAGTACTGGTGAGCTGCCCCAACACGTCGTCCCAGCAAGCGGGCCAGAAGAGGAGTACCTGCTGCTCGACGCAGATCTGGACCCACCGCATATCGGCCGGCGGACCCTCAATGAGAATCGACGCCATTACGGGGACCCGGGCCGCGGTTCTGCCCAAGAGGTGGCGGTACTGGATGATCTGCCCGAGCCCAAGCCTCAGCTGATGCACTTCGTTGTTGGATGAGCTCTTGACCTCGCAGACATGAAGGACAGGCCCGACGCGCCAGGCGAGATCGAAGTAGGGCTCGCCGGCCGGATCGAGCGGCTCGATTGTCCTCTCGCGGAGCTTGGCCATGAGCCAGTTCTCGAGCGACCGGTGGACCTGAGTCGCCCGGTCGCGCTCCGCGGGGTCGTAGAGCCAGACCTCGCTTGCGCTTTCGTCGCCGACCGGGCGCTCGACCGCAGGACGCATCTCTCCGAACGGGCGAGTGACGATCAGCTGATCGAGCACGAAGTCCGACAGCAGCAGGCCGATCCGGACCGAGGCATTCTCCAGTTCCATTTCGTTCACGTGAAGTACATCGTCAAAGCTTGCATGTATCCGAAAGGCCGCGGTTGAGAGCTCGACGTCCGGAGTCCACCCCGCCTTCGAGATGGCGGCGCGAAGTCGCTCAACGCTTTGGGGGTTGTGCCCGGCTCCCGCAACCACCGCCGCCACAACGGAGACGGCCAGATAGTCGGGAACGATCCTCGCATGCAGCCGATAGGCCACCCTTTCCACGAAGACCCGGTAGTTGGGGACCTTGCCCGCGAACCCGTTCGGCCTCAGCTCAAAGGCGTACGGCGATAGGATCGACGCCGTGTGTGGCAGCGAGGGACTGTCGTCGATCGCCGCCTGCACCGTGACTCGACTGAACACTGGCGCCCCGATTTGCTAGGAGGCGTGGGCCTCGACCTCTGGCAGTACCGTGGCTAGGTCTCGCGTGATCCGTGACACCTCGCGGCGCACCGCTGCCATGTGTTCGCGCTCGTCTTCCGAGACCGCCCAGAGCTCTGCCTCACAAAGCCCCCACAGGAGAAAGTCGATCGCCTGGACACCAACCGGAGTATCGGCCAGCGCCGAGTAGGCTCGCTGGTAGAAGGGATGACCGGCGTTGAGAAGGACGGCGTTCTTCTGCTCCACAATACCCGGCCGCCACAGCAAGCCGTCGGCTAGGTCCTCGACGACAACGACATACGGTCCGCCGTCCACCTCGGCGATGGTCGGGATCGAGATGACGACCTCGCCTCGAGGATTGGCGACCCTTGCCTGATCAGGCCCGGTGACGACGACGGTCGCCCGACTCAATGTGCCGATATGGTTTCCCACGGCGGAGTTCGATGCCGAATGTATCGACGAGCCCTGCTCGGCGATCTCAGACCGCTGGTTCTTGCGATAGCGTTCCGCCGCCTCGGCCCGCGCCGGCGTGATGAGCCGTCTGATGTGCTCCTGGAGATCGGCAAGCATCCGGATTCGCGACTTCTTGATGTCGATCTGAAGTGCGTCATCGAGACGATGGTCGAAGGAGAAGTCGATTCGACACAGACTGAGGTGAGGCTCGATCCGGAACATCCCGAGCCAACCCGAGGCGCTGATTACCCGGTCCTCGCGGAATACGTAGAAGCCCTGGGTATCGGCCCGGATGTCCGCGCCGCGGAGCTCGTCGTCCGACAGTTCGCTCCTCGGCGGGAGGACGTACGCATGCAAACGAAGCTTCGCCGGAGTTCCATCCAGCTCGACCGTGACCTCCTTGTCAAGCAAGGATTCGCCGAGCGCGAAGGGATCCCATGCCACGACGGGCTCGTCATTAAGTTCGATCTCGACCACCGGTCGCGCATGAGCGCCGGTGAGATACCGAAGGTAGGTCACCGCGAGATGACGCCGCAGAGAGTCGGCAACCTTGTCCAGCGCCTTCCTCGCTGGCGCGCCCATGTTGTCGCGATAGCTGCCGGGCAGAAGGCGGTCGACCTTGTGCCAGATCACGACCGTTCCCGCGCCCTCTGATGCAACCTCCTCAAGGAGTGCGCGCTCGTGCGCAGACACCTCCGGAAGGCGCAGGAACCACCGGTTCTCGGCAGATACGTAGTCGAGGTCCCATTGTGCTGCGTACGGCCCCTCTAGACTCCGCGGTCGCGTGACAACGGTCAGCTGGCGGCAGATGGCCGTCGATGCAGTCTTGAGTCCCAGCCCGAACTTCCCAAGACTGGCCGGGGTCTCCCGGACGCGGGAGCCGTACTTCATCGCATTGAGAAGCTCGTCCCGGCTCATCCCACAACCGTCGTCGGCGACGCTGACCTCGAGTTCGCCGTCCATCGCGAGCGAGATGCGCACCGAGATATGGGTCGCCTCGGCGGCTATCGAATTGTCGACGATGTCGGCCACGGCCGTCATGAAATCGTAGCCGGTGTCGCGGAGGCCCTCGATCGTCCGGGCCGCGTCGGGTAGAACCTCAAGCTGCTCAACGCTCACCGCGGAAATCCTCCTTCGCTGTCTGGTTGGTCTATCACTGAAACGCGGGACCGGTCGATACTCAGCGCCTGGTCGATGAGTTCCGCGAGACCGCCGTCGCCTTCGAGTTCCGATGCCTGGATCACGGAGTCGAACAGCTCGCGCTTCAGGCTCAGCCGGTCGAGGATGACCTCGTCGATCGAGGCCGCGTAATACAGCCTGTGAACCGTGACCGGGATCTGCTGCCCGCGCCGCCAGGCCCGCGCGGTCGCCTGCGCTTCGCGGGCTGGATTCCACTCAAGTGTGAAGTGGACCACGTGGCTCGCAGCCTGAATATTGAGTCCGACCCCGGCTGCGGCCGGATTGAGCACCAGCACGGCTGGTCCGTCTATTGAGGCGAACCGATCGATGATGGTCTGCCGCTGCGCAATGGGCGTCCGGCCATCTACTGACCATACAGGGACACCGAAACGATGCTGGATTGAAGACACGATGATGTCCGCCGCCTGCGTGAAGGCAACGAATACAAGGCTCTTGACTCCCTCGCCTTCGAGCTCCTCAAGGATCCCCAGCAGCCGCGTCAGTTTGGCGCTGCGGGCCTCAGGCTGGGGCGACGCGCCAAAGACGCAATCCGGATGGGCGGTGAACATCCGCAGCTTGGTCAGCAGGGCAAGAAGGGGAGCACGTTTGCGCTCGCCCCGAACCACCTCGCGCACCGCCTCATAGAGAGAGGCTTCCGGCGCAAACATCTCGAGCGCAACGTCTGCCTCGATCTTCTCCGGCAAGTCGGAAGCAACCTGTCTGATCTCGCGCCTCAGGACCAGCGGCCGCAGTGCTCTCCTCAGCAGATCGGGCTCATTCTCGAGCGTCGATCCAAATCCCACCCGCGTTCCCAGGTAGCCTGGGAGCGAGAAGTCGGCGAGGCTCCATGTGTCAAGGGTGCGGTTCTCAAGGGGCGTGCCAGTTACCGCGAATGCCGCGGTGCGGGGCAGGCTTCGTATTGCAATCGAGCGCTGCGCGTCCGGATTCTTGATCGCCTGGGCTTCGTCGACGACGACGAGGTCCCATGTGACCTGTTCCAAGGCCGGCTGGTCGATAACCGCCGTCTCGTAGGTGGTGAGTACAACGTCGGGTTTTGCCAGCTCGGAAGGTCGCCTCGTCCTGCCACCACCCGAGTGCCGATACACGCGAAGCGTGGGAGCGAACTTGGCGAACTCCCGACTCCAGTTCTCCATCAGGGTCGCAGGAACTATGACGAGTGCCGGCCCGACGTCCACCCGTTCGGAGCGTCTCTGGACGATGAGCGCCATGATCTGGAGCGTCTTGCCCAGACCCATCTCGTCGGCCAGGATCCCGCCCAGCCCTGCGTTCGCGCGGGCCGAAAGCCACCGAAGTCCGTCCGACTGGTACGGATAGGGGTGCGCCTCAAGGCCCGCGGATTCCGCCGATCCTCCGGCGAGCCGTTCCACCATTTCGTCCGTAAGCTGATCAACGATCTCGAAGGGCCTGGCCAAGCCACGATACAACTCGAGATAGTCGGCCGCCGAGAACTCTGGTCACCCGACCTAAGATCAGCAATCCACGCCCGGACAGCGCTGTAGCTCTCGGATTCCAGGGGGTACCAGTTCGCGCCGACCACCGCGTGATCCTCCGCGAGTCCGATCTCAACCCAAGCGCCTTTGTGACGAATTGCCGGCCTCGCCTGGACGCCTGCGCCCGCCGAAGTGATCAGCACGGCTACGCCGGCCGGCTCGGGGTGGAAGGCCATTCCCGGAGCGCTAACGACCACATCAGGAGAGACCGGGCGGCCGCCCAAGTCCGTGTCACCACGGACTGCCACCCGGAAGATCTGCATTGCCTCAAGCGGAGAGAACTCCCCCCCGAAATCGAGGACGATCCGGCCTTCGCGAAGGACAAGCCGACCGGCTACAGGTGGAGGATCAATGGGAACCACGTGCTGCGGAAGCCCCCCGGTCAGACTGTCACGCGACCGCTGGCGCGGTCTGGCGCACGCTTCCTGCTGAGTGCGTGCGCCCGATTCTGCCGCCGTAGTGAACGCGCGTCCGGAATTCGATCTTCCGGCGCGCTTAGACCAACTACGGCCTGCCTCAGCTCGTCGAGTTCCACGTTCCCGAGCCTGCATTCCCACGCGGTAAACACCCGCCAGCCCATTCCGCGAAGCGCCGCCTCGGTTCGGGCGTCCCGCTCGACATTGCCGCTCAGTTTCTTCCTCCAGAACTCGACGTTGGACTTCGGCTGATATGCGAATCGGCACCCCGGATGCTGGTGCCAGAAGCACCCGTGAGCAAACACAACTGCCCCATGGCGAGGGAGCACGATGTCGGGTGCACCGGGCAGGTCGCGCACGTGCAGGCGGTATCTCAGCCCGTGGCGGTGGAGATAGCGGCGGATGATCAACTCGGGCTTCGTATCCCGGTCACGGATACGGGACATCATCCGGCTCCGCGTCTCGCGGTCGACGATGTCCCCCACGTCACGAAGCCTCTTGTCTGGCGCCGGTTGCTCCGACCTGCGCGACCAGCGCGCGGCCCAGGAACTCCACCACGGGGACGACCACCGAGTTGCCGAACTGACGGTAGGCCTGCGTGTCCGACACCGGGATCACGAAACTGTCGGGGAAACCCATTAACCGGGCGCACTCGCGCGGCGTCAACCGCCGGGGGGTCGGTCCGTCGGTCCGTACGAGGATTTCGGAGCCGTCCTTGTAGTAGCGGGCGCTGAGCGTGCGCGAGACGTTGTCGCGGCCGACGAGACCGTATCCGAAGCCGTTGCCCCGCAGGCGGTGTTTGGCCGCGTAGTCCTGCAGGTATCCCCAAAGGTGTGGCGAAAGGACATACCGGGGATCGACGAGGTCGCGCTCGAGGATTGCGTCAAGCGTCGGCCACGGCCGGTCCGGCCGGTCCTCGGGGAATTCGAAGTACTGGTCACCGAACACTTTGCGGTGCAGCCCGACCATGAATGTCCGCTCGCGGTGTTGCGGCACCCATGGCTGCGCGTCGACGACGTTGTGGTTGAAGTTGTAGCCCCGATCGTCGAGCGTGTCGCGGATCACCTTGAAGGTCCGTTCGCGATCGTGGCGGGTGAGATGTTTGACGTTCTCGAGGAACAGGATTGGGGGCGGGGTCGAAGCGTCGTCGATCAGCCGAACGATCTCGAAGAAGAGGTTGCCGCTCTTCTGGTCGTGGAAGCCGTGCTGACGACCCAGGCTTAGCTTCTTGCTCACGCCGGCGATGCTGAATGGCTGGCACGGAAAGCCAGCCGCGAGAACATCGTAGGCCGGCAGCTCGGTCGCCCGGACGTCATGGATGTCTCGCGCCTCGACGGCGGAGAAGTTCGCCTCGTACGTCTCGACTGCGAAGCGGTCGACCTCGCAACGCACAAGGCGCCGGCGCGCTCGAGGCCCATCCGGAGCCCGCCGATGCCCGCAAACAGGTCGATGAAACGGAGACGGCCTCTCCCACCCTCGCGGCGCCCCGGGAAGCCTTCGCCGATCGAGCCGTCGGATTCGGACTCCAGGTCGAGCGGAAGCTGCTCGATCGCGAGTCCGGCGTCGTTGGTGATGATGGGCGCTCGCCCTCCGTTCGCCTGATAGGGCCCAAGGATAGACTCCTGTGGACGCGCCGGTCGCTGGCGGCTTGTCGTCCTTCCACGGTGCACTCCGGGTGCCAGTCACGGTCCCGACGAGGGTCCGCCTCGCTGATATAGCGCAAGCTCCGCCCTGATATAGCGCAAGCTCCGCCCTGACTACTAGCGAACTACTAGCGACTCCCAATCTTGGGAGTGCCCCTCCGAAGTCGCCGGCCACGCACCAGGGAACTCGACCTACCAACTCCTCTGCTCTGTAGTAGAGTTGTACCACTCTGGTGCAGATTAGTATTTGGATCAGACGAGGTCAGCTCGTGAAACTTCCCCTCGCGCCTCCCGACCCCTGGCACGTGCTGGGGCGCTCCGCCGACAGCGTCATGAAGATCTTCACAGCCGGCGTCCTCCCGACCGTCGACGAGAAGTACCGACACTGGGACACCCTGCGCGAACTCACGCCACCCGGCGATCTGACCCACGAGGAATGGTGGGCCGGCATCAAGCTCGCTCGTCAGTCGCTGCTGAGGCCTCTCCCCATCGCCGATAGCCAAGGTCGGCCCTTCGTGTTCGCCATGCCCGACTCGGCGTGGGAGATGGTTCACCGGATCGACCAGGAGGGACGCGGTGCGATCACATTCCCCGAGCTGGTGGCGAACGATCAGTCTCGCAAGAGGTACCTCGTCAGTTCTCTGATCGAGGAGGCGATCACGTCGAGCCAGCTCGAGGGAGCCTCGACAACCGCGCGCGTGGCCAAAGAGATGATCAAGTCCGGTCGGGCTCCGCGGAACATCAGCGAACGGATGATCCTGAACAACTACCGCGCCATGAGCTCGATGCAGGGCTGGTCGAGCGGCCCACTGACCCCTGATCGGATCTCTGAGCTGCACCGAATCCTCACCGCAGACACGCTGGATGACCCGAGCGACGCCGGGCGCCCGCAGCAGCCTGGCGACGTGCGAGTGGCGGTCGTCGACCGGTCTGACGGCAAGGTGCTCCACCAGCCGCCCCCCGCGGAGCTGCTGCCCGAGCGCCTCGACGCCCTCTGCAGATTCGCAAATGGAGCCGAGACGGGCGGGTTCATGCACCCGGTGATTCGCTCGATCCTCGTGCACTTCTGGCTTGCATACGACCACCCGTTCTCAGACGGCAATGGCCGCACCGCCCGCGCGCTGTTCTACTGGTCGATGCTGCGCCAGGGCTACTGGTTGACCGAGTTCCTGTCGATCTCCCGGATTCTCAAGAAGGCGCCCGCCCAGTACGCTCGCTCGTTCCTGTACACAGAGTCAGACGATCGCGACACGACCTACTTTCTGCTCGATCAGCTCAGCGTCATGTGCCGCGCCATCGACGAACTGCACGAATACCTGGCGCGCAAGATCCGCGAGGTCCGGAAGGCCGAGGAGCTGCTTCGGGACACCAACTTGAATCACCGGCAACTGGCCGTGATTGGGCACGCCCTCCGCAACCCGGACGCTGAATACACATTCCGAAGTCACATGACGAGTCATCGGGTCGTATACGAATCTGCGCGGTCCGATCTCCTGGAGCTGGAGAACCTGGGTCTTCTCGTCCGGACTCAGATCGGGCGCCAATTCGTCTTCAGGCCGGCACGAGACCTCAGCGAACGCCTGAACGTCGGCAAGACAGGTGGAGGCAGCCTCCGGGCGCTCCAACTCTGACTACTGCCCCGTCACGCAGGGGGAACCCCGCCTGCCGCGGTCAGTCGCCGGCGAGGTGTCGGAGCGCAACTGCCGCGTACATCGCCGCGCCGACCGCCAGCGCCGGCTCGTGGAAGACGACCTTGTTCGAGTGATTGCCCGGCGCCGTGGCCGGGTCCTCCTCCGGCGGGCGGGCTCCCAGGAAGACCATCGTCCCGGGCACGCGCTGGAGCACGTACGAGAAGTCCTCGGCGCCCATGATCGGCGCCGGCATCGGGATCACGGCCTCCGCGCCGACCAGCTCCTCGCCGA
>JGI24132J36420_10001181_pt1 | contig 11937 bp, 10 predicted proteins | sample BarGraNGADG00212_3_FD_36420 | JGI IMG/M metagenome (IMG submission 36420) | reverse complement strand
GAGCCGAGCCTCGAGACCGTCACGATCGTCGAATCGGCTCGCGGAGGTGCCCGGTGACCCAGTTGTCTGTCATCCTCTCGCTGCCCGCCGCGCTCACCTCGGGGGGCAACATCTCCGCGGGTGAGACGGCGCTGTTCTGGGTGCTCGCGCCGCTCATGGTGTTCGGCGCGCTCGGCCTGCTGTTCGCACGCAAGGCGGTGCACGCCGCGCTCGGGATCGTCCTGGTGATGATCTCGCTCGCGTTCCTGTACACCGCGCAGGAAGCACCGTTCCTCGGCGTCGTCCAGGTCGTGGTCTACACCGGCGCCGTGATGATGCTGTTCCTGTTCGTGCTGATGCTCGTCGGCGTGGACAACTCCGACTCGCTGGTCGAGACCCTCAAGGGACAACGCTGGATCGGCGCCATCCTCGGCGTCGGCACCGCGGCGGTCCTGATCGGGGTCATCCGCACCGCGACGCTCGACCAGGCCAAGGGCCTGACCTCCGCCAACGCGGACTCCAACCCGGTCGGCGTGGCGCGGGTGATCTTCGGCCAGGACATCTTCGCCTTCGAGGTGGTCGGTGTGCTGCTCATCACCGCCGCACTCGGTGCCCTGGTGCTCACCCACCGCCAGCGGCTGGTGCCGCGGGTCGGCCAGAAGGAGCGCGCCGACGCACGCATCGCCGCCGGCGGAGGTCTCGCCCCCTTGGCGGCTCCGGGCGTCTACGCCCGCAGCAACGCTCTGGACACGCCTGCCCTCGACCCCGAGGGGCGCCCGATCGAGGAATCTGTTCCTCGGGTGCTTCGGATCCGCGGTCAGCGGCGCTCGGCCACCGAGGTCCAGGCACAGATCGGCGGCACGGCCGCGGTCGCCCCGGCACAGATCGAGGAGGGCAGCCAGCCGTGAACCTCAGCAACTACCTGGTGCTCGCCTCGCTGCTGTTCGCGATCGGCACGGCGACCGTGCTGCTCCGGCGCAACGCGATCATCGTCTTCATGGGTGTCGAGCTGATGCTCAACGCCGCCAACCTCCTGCTGGTCACGTTCGCGCGGATCCACGGCGACTTGCAGGGCCAGGTGATGGCGTTCTTCGTGATGGTCGTGGCGGCCGCTGAGGTCGTCGTCGGACTGGCGATCATCGTGTCCATCTTCCGAACGCGTCGTTCGGCCTCGGTCGACGACGTCAACCTGCTGAAGAGCTGAGGGGACCGACGTGCCCATCCTTCGTCTCCTGGAGCTCGCGCCGGCTCAGCAGCAGGCAGCCAGCGGGTTCTTCCAGTCCAGCGCCTGGCTGCTAGTCGCCATCCCGTTGCTGAGCGCGGCGTTCCTGCTGCTCGCCGGGAAGCGCGCCGACCGGTGGGGTCACTGGGTCGGCGTCGCGGCGTCGGGCCTCGCATTCCTGTTCGGCCTCGGCGTGACCGTCTCGCTCCTGGGCGACGATGCCGCGACCCGGGTCCGTTCACTGCACCTGTTCAGCTGGATCCCGGCGGGCAGTCTCCACCTCGACGCCGGGATGCGGCTCGACCCGCTGTCGCTCACCTTCGTCCTGCTGGTGACGTTCGTCGGCACGCTCATCCACGTCTACTCCGTGGCGTACATGGAGCAGGACCCGAGCCGTCGGCGCTTCTTCGCGTACCTCAACTTCTTCATCGCGGCGATGCTCCTGCTCGTCCTCGCGGACAGCTACCTGCTGCTCTTCGTCGGCTGGGAGGGCGTCGGTCTCGCCTCGTACCTGCTGATCGGGTTCTGGAACCACGAGACGCCGAACGCCGTCGCGGCCAAGAAGGCCTTCGTGATGAACCGGGTCGGCGACCTCGGGCTGATCGTCGCGCTCATGCTGATGTTCGCGACCTTCGGCGCGGTGGACTTCACCACCGTCTTCCACGGCGCTCCCGCGGCGAGCACCGGGCTGCTCACCGCGACCGGACTGATGCTGCTCCTCGCAGCCTGCGGCAAGTCGGCGCAGTTCCCGCTCCAGGCCTGGCTCGGCGACGCGATGGCCGGCCCGACGCCGGTTTCCGCACTCATCCATGCCGCGACCATGGTCACCGCGGGCGTCTACCTCGTGGTGCGCTCGGCGCCGATCTTCGAGGGTGCGCCGACGGCGCAGCTCGTCGTCGTGATCGTCGGCGGCGTCACGCTGATCTTCGGAGCGATCGTCGGTCTGGCCAAGGATGACATCAAGAAGGCGCTGGCAGCGTCGACCACGTCCCAGATCGGCTACATGATCCTGGCCGCGGGCCTCGGCCCGGTCGGCTACGCCCTGGCGATCTTCCACCTGGTCACGCACGGCTTCTTCAAGGCCGGCCTGTTCCTCGGCGCCGGGTCCGTGATGCACGGCATGGACGACCAGGTCGACATGCGCCGGTTCGGCGCGCTGCGCAAGTTCCTGCCGTTCACCTGGGCGACGTTCGCGCTCGGCTGGCTCGCGATCCTCGGCATCCCGCCGTTCTCCGGCTTCTGGAGCAAGGACAAGATCATCGAGGCCGCGTTCGTCGGTGACGGCTGGCGCCCGTGGGTCTTCGGGCTGGTCGCGCTGATCGGCGCGGGCATCACGGCGTTCTACATGTCGCGGCTGTTCTTCATGACGTACCACGGCACCGAGCGGTGGACCAACGACCAGCACCCGCACGAGTCGCCGCNGTTGATGACGGTGCCGATGATCGTGCTCGCGGTCGGCTCGGCTGCGGTCGGCGGCCTGCTCAGTATCGGCGGCGCCTTCACCATCTGGCTCGAGCCGGTCACCGGGCACCACGANCACGGCGAACCGGTGCTCTCGGTCCCCGTCATCACGGTNGCCACGCTCGCGCTCGTCCTCGCCGGGGTGTTCTTCGCGTGGCGTCAGTACGCCGTCTCGACGGTCCCGACGACGCCGCCGCTCGCCTCCGGNATGACCCGCGCCGCACGCCGCGACCTGTACCAGGACGAGGTCAACGANGCCGTGTTCATGCGTCCAGGCCAGTACCTGACGAGGTCGCTCGTCTACGCCGACCGCCGCGTCCTCGACGCCGGCGTGAACGGCCTCGGCCGTCTGGTCGCCGCGAGCGGCGAGGTGCTCCGCCGCNNGCAGAACGGTTTCGCCCGGACGTACGCCGCGACCATGGTCGCCGGGCTGCTCNTCCTTCTTGTCGTCGTGCTCGTGTTCCAGAGCTGAGGGAGACCGAGATCCACATGCAGGCTTCCAGCGGATTCCCGTGGCTCACGGCGCTCATCGTGCTACCGATCCTCGGCGCCGGCGCGCTCTGGGCGCTCCCTGCCGCATCGCGCCGACTCGCGCGCCCGATCGCGCTCGGNGTCTCGCTCGCCGTGCTCGTGCTCGGCGCCGCGATGGCGCTCCAGTTCGACACCGTGACGGCAGGCACGCACCAGTTCAGCGAGCTCGTCTCCTGGATCCCGGCGTTCGGCGTGACCTACGCCGTCGGCGTCGACGGCGTAGGTCTGCTGATGGTGCTGCTCTCGGTCGTCCTGGTGCCGATCGTGGTGCTGGCGGCGTGGCGGGAGCAGGGCGAGGACGTCGGTCGGCTCCGGCACTACCTCGCACTCGTCCTGGTCCTCGAGGCGTTCATGATCGCGGTCTTCTCGGCCCGTGACGTGTTCCTCTTCTACCTGCTCTTCGAAGCGATGCTGATCCCGGTCTACTTCATGATCGGCGGCTTCGGTGGCGCCCAGCGCCGCTACGCGGCGGTGAAGTTCCTGCTCTACTCGCTCGCCGGTGGGCTCGTGATGCTCGCGGGTGTCATCGCGTTGTACGTGAACGGCCCGGGTGGCGAGCACGGCTTCCTGGTCGACAACCTGGTCGGCGTCCACCTGCCGGTGAGCACCGAGCGGCTCATCTTCCTGGCCTTCTTCCTCGCCTTCGCGATCAAGGCGCCGATGTTCCCGGTGCACACCTGGCTGCCCGATGCCGCGCAGAACGCTCCGGCGGGAACCTCCGTGCTGCTCGTCGGGGTCCTGGACAAGGTCGGTACGTTCGGGATGCTCACGCTGTGCCTGCCGCTGTTCCCGCACGCCTCGCGCTGGGCCGCTCCGGCGATCGTCGTGCTCGCCGTCGTCTCGGTCGTGTACGGCGCGCTGCTCGCGATCAGCCAGCAGGACATCATGCGACTCATCGCGTACACGTCGGTCTCGCACTTCGGCTTCATCGTGCTGGGCATCTTCGCGTTCAGCTCGGTCAGCATCCAGGGCTCGTCCTTCTACATGTTCAACCACGGGCTCTCGACGGGTGGTCTCTTCCTGCTCGGCGGAATGCTCGCGCGGCGGCACGGCGGCTCGCAGCGGATCGCGGACTTCGGTGGACTGCAGAAGGTCACGCCGGTGCTCGCCGGGCTCTTCCTCGTCGTCGGCCTCTCCGTACTTGCCCTGCCCGGCCTGTCCACCTTCATCAGCGAGTTCATGGTGCTGGTCGGCTCCTATGGTCGGGAGGCCCCGGCCGCGGTGGTGGCCACCATCGGCGTGGTGCTCGCTGCCCTGTACATCTTGATCACCTACCAGCGTGCCTTCACCGGTCCGGTCCGCTCCGAGCTCGCCGGGGCGAAGGACGCGACCCGGCGCGAGCGCTGGGTGATCGGTCCGCTGATCGCGGTCATGCTCGTGCTCGGGTTCTACCCGGCACCCGCGCTGGATCTGCTCCGCGAGCCGGCCAGGATCACGATCGAGCAGGTCGGCGTGCGCGATACCGTCCCGACGGTGCATGCGGCCGCGCCGGCCGGCGCCGCCGACACGTCCNCCGCGAGTGANGGGGGCGACCAGTGACGACGTTCACCGCGCCGACGATCGCCTGGGCGCAGCTGGCGCCGGTCCTCATCGTGCTCGGCGCCGGGGTCATCGGCGTTGCGGTTGAGGCGTTCGTGCCTCAGCGGCTTCGCCGCGTGGTCCAGGTCGTGCTCACTCTCACCGCCACCGCCGGGTCGCTGCTCGCGGTCGCCCTGCTCTGGGGCGGCGTGCACAAGAGCGGCGGCACCCGCCTGTTCGACGGCGCCTACATCCTCGACGGGCCGGCCCTCGTCCTGCAGGGCATCGTCGTCGTCCTCGCGCTGCTCGCGCTGCTTGTCATCGCGGACCGGAGCGAGATTGGCGAGGACGCCTTCGCACCCTCGGCGGCGGCGGTTCCCGGTTCCGACTACGAACAGCTCGCGCGGCGGAAGGGCCTGGTCCAGACCGAGGTCTACCCGCTCGTGCTGTTCGCCACCGGCGGCATGATGATCTTCCCGGCCGCGGGCGACCTGCTGGTGATGTTCGTCGCGCTCGAGGTCCTCTCGCTGCCGCTCTACCTGCTCAGTGGGCTGGCCCGGCGGCGGCGGCTGTTGAGCCAGGAAGCCGCGATGAAGTACTTCCTGCTGGGGGCGTTCGCCTCGGCGTTCTTCCTCTTCGGTGCGGCCCTGCTCTACGGCTTCGCCGGCTCGATCAAGCTGGCGGACATCGCGGCCGCGACGAGCACCGTGCGCGGCATGGACAGCTTGCTGTTCGGCGGCCTGGCGATGCTGCTGGTCGGCATCCTCTTCAAGGTCGGCGCGGTCCCGTTCCATGCCTGGACGCCGGACGTGTACCAGGGCGCCCCTACCCCGATCACCGGGTTCATGGCGGCCTGCACCAAAGCCTCGGCGGTCGGCGTCCTGCTCCGGGTCGCCTACGTGGTCCTGCCCGGTCTGCGGTGGGAGCTCCGGCCGGTGCTCTGGACGATCGCGATCCTCACGATGGTGGTCGGAACGGTCATCGCGATCGTGCAGACGGATATCAAGCGGATGCTCGCGTACTCGTCGATCGCGCACGCCGGTTTCATCCTCACCGGTGTGGTCGCCTGGAACGAGCGCGGGATCTCCGGAGTGCTCTTCTACCTGCTCGCCTACGGCGTCGCGACGGTCGGTGCGTTCGGCGTGGTCTCGCTGGTCCGGGAGACGAACGACGCCGGCGAGATCCTCGGCGAGGCCACCCACCTCTCGCAGTGGGCCGGGCTCGGCAAGCGCTCACCCGTGCTGGCCGGCGTCTTCGCCCTGTTCCTGCTGTCCTTCGCGGGCATCCCGCTGACAGCCGGCTTCACCGGGAAGTTCGCGGTCTTCACCGCCGCGGTGGCCGGCGGCGCGACGCCGCTCGTCATCGTCGGCGTGCTCGCCTCCGCGGCTGCCGCGTTCTTCTACGTCCGGGTGATCGTGCTGATGTTCTTCACCGACTCGGCCGGTACCGCGGGGGAGCGCACGACCGTCGTGCGCTCGGAAGGGCTGACCGCCGTGGCGATCGGCGTCGGCGCTGCCGCGACAGTTCTGCTCGGCGTCCTCCCCACGCCGGTTCTCACTCTGGTGACGCAGGCGGCTAAGTTCATCCCGTGAGGTTTCCGCTGGCACTGCCTCTTGCCGACCCTGAGCTCGCCGAGGCCCTCTCGGCCCGACTCGACCTGGTCGAGGAACGGCTTCGGGACGCGGTCACGCACGCGGACCTGCTCGCGGACAGCGCGTCGCGGCACCTGGTCAACGCCGGCGGGAAGCGGCTGCGATCGCTGCTGACCCTGCTCACCGCGCAGCTCGGTGAAGGTCAGCGACCCGAGGTGATCGACGCGGCCGTCGTGGTCGAGCTGACCCACCTCGCGACGCTCTACCACGATGACGTGATGGACGCTGCGCCGCTGCGGCGCGGGGCGCCGACCGCGCACGAGGTGTGGGGGAACTCGGTCGCGATCCTCACCGGGGACCTGCTGTTCGCGCGAGCGTCGCGCGTCGTCGCCGGTCTCGGCCCGGCGGCGGTCCGGATCCAGGCGGAGACCTTCGAGCGCCTGTGCCTCGGCCAGCTGCACGAGACGGTCGGCCCCGGTGTGGGCGACGACGCCATCGAGCACTATCTGCAGGTGCTCGCCGACAAGACGGGCTCGCTGATCGCGACCGCGGCCCGATTCGGCGCGATGTTCGCCGGCTGCGAGCCGCCCATCGTCCAACGGGTGACGAACTACGGCGAGCTCGCCGGTGTCGCTTTCCAGCTTGCCGACGATGTGATCGACGTCCGATCCGACGCGGAGGTGACGGGCAAGACGCCTGGCACCGACCTGCGCGAGGGTGTCGCGACGATGCCGGTCCTGCTGCTGCGCGAGCGGGTCGCGTCCGGGAGCGGCGCCGAGGACGCGGAGCTGCTCGCTGCCATCGACGGGGACCTCACGAGCGACGCGGCGCTGGCCGAGGCGGTGTCCGCCCTGCGGCACCACAGCGTCGTCGACGAGACCAGTCAGAAGGCCCGGTTGTGGGGCGACCAGGCGATCGCCGCGATCGCGGGCCTGCCGCAGGGAAACGTGAAGGACGCGCTCGTGTCGTTCGCCGATGCGTTGGTGGCCCGCGCCGGATAGCGGTCCTGGCCTTCCCGGTCGGATGGCGGACGCGGTCTTCCACGCCGGAGTCGCGCTGAGTACGGTGCCAGGATGATCAGCCCGACCTGGACCGCCGTCGACGACTACCTCGAGAGTCACCTGATCCCGGACGACGACGCGACGGCAGGCGCGCTCGCGGCCACCCGAGCCGCGGGCCTGCCCGACATCGCCGTGTCGCCGACGCAAGGGAAGCTCCTCGAGACGTACGCGCTCCTGGTCCGCGCGCGCCGGGTGCTCGAGTTCGGCACCCTCGGCGGCTACTCCGCGATCTGGCTCGCGCGCGCCCTGCCCGACGACGGGCGCCTGATCACGTTCGAGCTCGACCCGCACCACGCCGCGGTCGCGCGCGCGAATCTCGACGCCGCCGGCATCGGGCCCAAGGTCGACATCCGGGTCGGTGCGGCGGCGGACCTGATCGCGGGCCTCGACGGCGAGGATCCGTTCGACCTCACGTTCATCGACGCCGACAAGGCCGGCAACGTCGGCTACTTCCGCGCCGCACTGCGCCACAGCCGCGTCGGCGCGGTCATCGTCGTCGACAACGTGGTCCGCAACGGGGCAATCGCCGCGCCGTCCGACGACCCGGGCGCTGCCGGTTCGCGGGCGGTCATCGAGGAGGCGGCGCACGAGGCCCGGGTCTCCGCGACGGTGGTGCAGACGGTGGGCCGCAAGGGCTACGACGGGTTCCTCGTCGCCGTCGTCACCGGCTAGTCCGGCGGTACGCGAGCCTGCGCGCGCTGGAGCGGCGCGGGGTTCGCTGACCGGTGCGACCGGAGCCCGTCCACAGTGAGGATGACGAGCGCGATCCAGACCAGGCCGAACCCCCACCAGCGCGCGGCCGGCATGGCTTCGCGGAACACGAGGAGACCGACGAGGAACTGCAGGGTCGGTGCGAGGTACTGCAGCAGTCCGATGATGCTGAGCGGCAGTCGGCGGGCGGCTCCGGCGAACATGACCAGAGGCAGCGCGGTCACCACGCCCGCACCGGCGAGCAGCAGGGCGTGGCCCGGACCGTGACTGGTGAAGCTCCCGGTGCCGTCGTGCTGCAACCAGACCAGGAANCAGAGGGCGAGCGGCGCGAGGACCGCCGTCTCGATGGTCAGCCCGGTGAGCGCATTGACCCGCCGGCCGACCCGGTTCTTCACCAGGCCGTACAGGCCGAAGGAGAACGCGAGCACGAGGGAGATCCACGGCAGCCGCCCGTACCCGACGGTGATGACGACGACCGCGACCGTGCCCGAGCCGAGCGCCCACCACTGCAGCGGGCGCAGGCGTTCGCGCAGGAAGAAGACGGCGAGCAGCACGGTGACGAGCGGGTTGATGAAGTAGCCGAGCGACGCCTCGATCACGTGATCGGCGAGCACCGCGAACACATAGGTCAGCCAGTTCACCCCGATCAGGACCGCGGCGATGCTCAGCAGGGCCAAGGAGCGCCGCGACCGGATCGCGACCCGCAACGCGCCCAGCTGGCCGGTGATCGCGATCACCGCGGCACAGAAGAGGAGCGACCACACGACCCGGTGCGCCACGATCTCGACCGCCCCGGCGGGNCGCATCAGCGGGAAGTAGAGCGGGAGGAAGCCCCAGAGCAGGTAGGCCCCGATCCCGAGCAGAAGCCCGGTTCGGTTGCCGAGGNCGGTAGCGCTAGGCGCCCCGCGCATCGTCCCCCGGGCGGGAGGGGGCGCGGCGGGAGAGGTCACGACGAGAAACTACGCCCGCCGGGTCGCCGGGACGAGCGCTTTCGGACGCCGTCGGCGTCTCGGCAGTGGCTGTCGCCGTCGGTCGACGTATACTCCGAGACCGTCTGTGTCGGCCGTCGCGCCGATCCCCGCTCGTGTCCACCGTCTGAAGGGCAAGAACTGCCGTGACCACCTCCCGTCCACTGCGCGTGGGAATCGTCGGCGCGGGACCGGCGGGCATCTACGCCGCGGACATCCTGAGCAAGTCCGGCCTCGACGTGAGCATCGACCTGATCGAGCGGCTGCCGGCCCCGTTTGGCCTGGTCAGGTACGGTGTTGCGCCTGATCATCCGCGGATCAAGCAGATCATCGCGGCGCTACAGAAGATCCTCGAACGCGGCGATATCCGGCTCATCTCGAACGTCGACGTCGGCACCGGTCTGACCGTCGCCGAGCTGCGGGAGTTCTACGACGCGGTGATCTTCGCGACCGGGTCGATCCGGGCCGCGAGCCTGGACATCCCGGGCATTGAGCTGCCCGGTTCCTACGGTGCCGCGGACTTCGTGTCCTGGTACGACGGGCACCCGGATGTGCCCCGCACCTGGCCGCTCGAGGCGCGGCACGTCGCCGTCGTCGGCGTCGGGAACGTGGCCCTCGACGTGGCCCGGATGCTGACGAAGCGCCCGAAGGACCTGGCCTCGACCGAGATCCCGGCGAACGTCTTCGAGCGGCTGGTCACCAACCCGGTCACCGACGTGCACCTGTTCGGCCGGCGCGGTCCGGCACAGGTGAAGTTCACGCCGCTCGAGCTGCGCGATCTCGGTCGCATGCCCGACGTCGACGTCGTCGTGTACCCCGAGGACTTCGACTTCGACGAGGGCTCGATGGCTGCGATCCAATCCTCGAACCAGACCAAGCAGGTCGTCACGACGCTGACCGACTGGACCTTGCGCGATCCCTCCGAGCTGAGCGCGTCGCGGCGCATCCACCTGCACTTCCTGCACCAGCCGGCCGCGGTGCTCGGCACCGACCGGGTCACCGGTTTCCGCACCGAGCGGACCAAGCTAACCGGCGACGGCACCGTGATCGGGACGGGCGAGTTCCACGAGGTCGAGGTCCAGGCGGTCTACCGCGCGGTCGGCTACTTCGGCTCGCCGGTACCGGGGGTCCCGTTCGACGGCGTCGCCGGGGTGATCCCGAACGAGGAGGGCCGCGTGGTGGCTGCCGACGGCGCGCACCTCCCGGGCCTGTACGCGACGGGCTGGATCAAGCGAGGGCCGGTCGGACTGATCGGGCATACGAAGTCGGACGCGACCGAGACCATCCGCCACCTCGTGGAGGACGCAGCGTCGCTGGCCCCCGCGCCGCACGGGGACCCCGCCGACGTCCTCGCACGCCTCGAGCACGCGGGTCTCACCTACCTGACCTGGAGCGGCTGGGAGCTGCTCGACACCTATGAGCGGGAGCTCGGCGCGACCGAGGCTCGCGAGCGCATCAAGGTCGTGCCCCGTGAGGAGATGGTCGCCATCTCCCTCGGGCGGCCGCTCGGCCGGTGAGATGACGTCCTCTAGCGGGAACCGCCGACGCCTGCCGAGCGTTGATCCTGATGCGGGATCGAGCGACGCGCCGTAGTGTCCGACCACGGCGCGGCGTCGGCGATGGAAGGAGCGGTCTCAGATGGGCCATCAGCATTTCAACGGGCTGAAGACCGTGGGTCTGTTCGCCTTCCTCTGGGTCGTCATGCTCTCGCTGGGGGCGGTCGTCAATGGTGGCAGGCTCATCTGGCTGTTCGCCTGCCTAGGCCTGATCGGCACCGCGTACGGCTACTGGAACTCGGCGAACATCGCGATCCGCGCGATGCGCGCGCGGCCGGTGTCGGAGCTGGAGCAGCCGGGGATGTATCGGATCGTCCGCGAGCTCTCGACCGCGGCGCGTCAGCCGATGCCGACCCTGTATGTCTCTCCGACGGCCGCTCCGAACGCTTTTGCGACGGGGCGCGATCCGCGCCACGCGGCGGTCTGCTGCACGGACGGCATCTTGCAGCTCCTCGACGAGCGTGAGCTCCGAGGGGTGCTCGGCCACGAGCTCATGCACGTGTACAACCGGGACATCCTGACCTCGTCGGTCGCCGCGGCGATCGCCGGGATGATCACCGCGATCGCCCAGTTCCTGATGTTCTTCGGGGGCGGGGACCGTCAGCGCTCCACCAACCCGATCGCGGCGCTCGCGATGGTCTTCCTTGCCCCGCTGGCGGCCACGGTGATCCAGCTCGCGATCAGCCGGACCCGCGAGTACGACGCCGACGAGGACGGCTCCAAGCTCACCGGTGACCCGCTGGCGCTCGCCAGCGCCTTGCGCAAGCTCGACGCCGGCACCCGTGCGGCGCCGCTCCCGCCTGCCCGCGAGCTGATCGACGTCTCGCACCTGATGATCGCGAACCCGTTCCGCGGCGGCGGCATGGCGACCCTCTTTGCCACCCACCCGCCGATGGCCAACCGGGTCGACCGGCTCGAGAAGATGGCCGGCCGGCGCCTCCCGTAGGGCCTCTCGGCCTAGCGGTAGTTGGTGAACTGGAGCGCGACGTCGAGGTCGGCGCCCTTGAGCAGTGCGATGACCTCTTGGAGGTCGTCGCGGCTCTTGGCGGTCACCCGCAGCTCGTCGCCCTGGATCAGCGGCTTGACCCCCTTCGGGCCCTCCTCGCGAATGATCTTGGCGACCTTCTTCGCGTTCTCGCTGCTCAGGCCCTGCTTGATCTCGGCCTCGAGCCGGAACTCCTTGCCGGCGGCCTTCGGCTCGCCGGTGTCGAGGGCCTTGAGCGAGACGCCGCGCTTGACCAGCTTCATCTCGAAGACGTCGAGCACCGCCTTCACGCGCTCCTCGGAGTTGGCGGTCATCACGACCTTCTCGCCGCTCCACGCGATCGACGCCCCGAT